>Ga0181520_10000113_pt1 | contig 159691 bp, 102 predicted proteins | sample PEATcosm2014_Bin_29_FD_132451 | JGI IMG/M metagenome (GOLD analysis project Ga0181520, IMG submission 132451) | Peatland microbial communities from MTU Mesocosm Facility, Houghton, MI, USA - PEATcosm2014_Bin02_30_metaG | ecosystem: Environmental > Terrestrial > Soil > Wetlands > Peat | place... | reverse complement strand
TCTGCAAATTCGCCGCCTTCCCCACTCTCACGTTCTGCCAGCAAGTCCGCCGTGACACCGCCCCAATTGCTCTCGGCGGGCTGGCCAAGGTCCAAAACAGTTCTCCGCCGGGAATTGCTGGACTCATGGCGGCGTCTTCGTTTCGCAGCCCCGCCTCGGTTTCCGTCCCTCAGGCCCGATTAACACTGGCGGAATTCAATGTTCGACATAAAGCAAGAAACCTACCAAGACTTCCGTGATATTGCGAAGGAACGTACGAATTCAATCGTCGCATGGGTCGGCGCCGGCCTGAGCCAGCCCGCCGGCATCCCAACCTGGAAACAGCTTCGCGATAGACTGTCCGACGGGCTACAGAACAAAGCCAATTCCCTTTCCCCGTCTGCTCGCCAGGACGTTCTGTTACAATTTGATGCCGCAACTAAGCAACCCAACAATTGGATAGCATTCCAAATGTTGAAAAGCGCATTAGGCCAGGCAACCTACCGAGAGCTCGTCCGGAAAACGTTGAAACCGGCTGAGACCGCGTCCATTCCTAGACCATATGAAATGCTCTGGCAACTCGGCTTTTCGGGCATACTCAACCTTAACCTCGACCGACTCGCTACGCGGGCTTACGCGACAACCAACACGGGACGGCCTCTATCCGAATTTTCCGGTCCCGAAGCGGGCCAGAGCGTACATCTCCTCAAGTCACCACACCCCTTCGTCGCGAATCTCCACGGTGTGTCCGATAACGCGTCCACTTGGGTCTTCGGGTACGACGATCTCAGATACCTGCTAGCCAATCCTGGATACATTCAGTTCATAGATGCGTGCCTTGCAACGCGAACGGTACTATTCATTGGCGTCTCTGCGGACGACGTCGCGGCTGGGGGGCACCTAGCCCGGCTGACACGTGCAGAAATTGACACGGGTGCCCATTACTGGATTACCGATCGTAACGATATTGAGACCGAGCGCTGGGCTGAACAAATTGGGATCCGAGTCATTAGATATTCGAACCTCGATGGAACTCATTCCGAGCTTCAGGAGTTCCTCGCCGCCCTCCTCGACTACGTTCCCCAGGAACAAGAGGCCTTTCCGGTAATTCCTCGAGCTAGCGAACTAGCACACACGGACCTCCCCGAACCCAAAGACTTATTGAGAGAAGATGCCGAGACTATCCGCCAGTTCCTAAACGTTAAAGCTAAGGAGCTCCTGAATTCCACGTCTCCCGAGAAATACGACACCTATAACACCTTTTGCAACGTGTACAATCAGGCTATTTACCGGGCGTGGTATGTGACCACCCGGGACCCAGACAACTTCTTGCTCGGTTACAGGCTGCTGGACGAGCTTGGCCGTGGCGCTTTTGGTACTGTCTATCGTGCGCTCGATGGTTTGGGCAACATCGCGGCAATCAAGGTTCTGCATGAAGAAGTAAGAAACCAGAATGCTATGTTTCAAGGCTTCCGGCGCGGCGTCAAGTCAATGGAAATCTTATCGAGCCGCAAAGTAGACGGCGTCGTTCCCTATCGAGAGGCATCAGAGATCCCAGCCTTTGTCGTTATGGACTATGTCGATGGACCAACCTTGCAACAAGCCGTCAGCAGCCACCGGATACAACAATGGCCCACTATCATAAAGGTGGCCGTTGAGCTCGTACGGATCATTCATACATCACATAAACTTCCGGAACGCGTTCTCCACCGAGACATTCGGCCGTCGAACGTGATGCTTCGCCACGGTTGGCAAGACGAAGAAGATTGGGAACTCGTCGTTCTCGACTTCGATCTGTCTTGGCACCGAGACGCTCCTGAAGTTTCACTTGTAGCCCCCGGTACGCTAAACCCCTATTTAGCACCGGAGCAGATCAAGCCACAGAAGGGTGAATCCACGCGAAATGCCGCTGTAGATTCCTACGGCCTAGGCATGACCCTGCTTTTTCTTGCGACCGGCGAGCAACCCGAAGTCATGCAACATCGTCGCAGGGACTGGGACGAATTCCTCGCGAGGGCTGCCGCATCCCACCGTTGCACCGAGTGGGTATCGCTCCCCAACCGCTTCTTTCGTCTAGTCGACTGGGCCACACGCCACAAGCAGTCCGCACGGTGGGACATGTCTCAAATACTAAGGGAACTGGAGCGACTACGCGACGCTCTGACACACCCGACGAACGTGGAGTCTGCAGAACTTCTTGCCGAGGAACTTGCCTCCCGTAGCTTGGACCAACCATACAAATGGAGTTCTGACGAGCTTGCCGCACACATAGATTTGCCCACCGGCTTGAGCTTGGCGATAAAGGCAGACGAACACCGGCATGAAGTAAAGGCTAAAATCGAATGGAAAGACATGGATCGCTCCGCTCACCATAGCAAGCTAACCAAATGGCTGCCCAGGGCTTCTGAACAAGCAACGTCCATCCTGCGAAAAGCAAATTGGCATGTTTCTGGCGGAACCACCGTCGGGGCTGCGGTCGGCGTTCTCGCCACTATCGCGACCCACCGTTTACGAGCCGATATGGCAGCATCTGTCGACGCAATTAGAGCAGTTATGCGCATTTTGACGTTCAACGGATGACCGCGAGCCTGCACCCCGCCAGCCCCTCAACGATCGCGGAGATTCCTCCTCGGGCCCCCCAAGACAGCCGTGGCCACGCGGCGACAATGCGGGCCAAGCCGTCGTACGACCCGCCAAAATCGGTCGGTTTCGGCGGCTCGTGTACAACCCCCTGTACGCTGTCTTCTGTGGACCCGCCTAAGTCATTTTCAACGTTGGCGTTCGGCTGGTCCTCATCGGCCCTCATAATCCCTTTTCCATGCCGGCCGCCTTGACCATTGCCACAATTCCCGCACGCAAACTCTCGGCCAAGTCATGCCCAGCGGTCCACAATTACGGCCAACCGGGGACCGCTCTGCATCATTGACAATTCCGCGCCGCCTGAGAGAATGCAGCCGCTATGGATTATGACATCGTCATCTTCTGGCTGGTACTCTTCTCATGTCTGACCGGCTTGGTCATGACGTGGCTGCGGCTGCGGCTGACTGCACCCGGTTGGCTGATCCTTTACGCGGCAATCTTGCTGCTGTCGATCAGCGGGTGGTGGTGGGAGCAGCCGGCGATTGTGCATGCCGCCGCCGTAATGTGGCTCTTGCTGGTGGTGCTCCCGGCATTGATCGTGAGACTCTACAACCGGCGGCTCATGCAGCAACAGTACGCGGCCGCCCGGCGACTGGCTCGCATCCTCTGTTGCCTGCACCCGGCCGATGGTTTGCGAGAGCTGCCGAAGATCGTTCACGCACTCGAACTGGCCCAGCGAGGCGAGTTGACGGCGGCTTCCGCTGTGCTCGGGCAGTTCCAGGAAGTCAAGTCGCCCACCGGCCTGGGGGCGATACTCTGCCTTTACCGGATCACCAGTCAATGGGAAGAACTTCTGGCCTGGCAAGCGCGGCATCAGCAGGAACTGGAGCGGCAGCCGCAGTTTCTCTCGATTCTGCTGCGGGCACGCGGCGAGACGGGCGACGTGGGCGGCCTGGTCGAGCTTTACGACCGGCACCGGCGGCAAATCGGAAAACTCGTGCCGGCGGCAAATCGGGACATGTGCCGCCTGATGCTCTTCGCGTTTTGCGGCAAGCGGCCGGCGGTGGAACGGCTCCTGGCCGGGAGTCTCGCCGTGGTGCCGGCCTCGATCCGGGCGTTTTGGCTGGCCACGGCCGATCTGCAAGCCGGCGACTTGGAATCCGCGCGGCGCCAATTGGAAGCGCTCCAGGCCGGGGCCGACCCGCTGCTCGAGCGGGCGATTCTGTGGCGCCTTTCCCGGCTTTCCGCGCCGCCGGGGCCGCTCGATGCATCGGCCGAACGCGTCGTCGAGGAGGCCGCGCGAGAGCACGGCCATGAAGAGACGTTCGGCCGTCAGCCATCCTTGTTCTCCCCCCGGGCGCGAGCGACCCAGATTCTCATCGCACTGAACCTGTTCATGTTCGTCGTGGAGGAGTGCCAGGATGGCGGCACGAATCTGGGCGTCCTGTACCGCCTGGGCGCACTGTTTCCGCCGGCAGTCCAGGCGGGCGAGTGGTGGCGGTTGATCACTTCGCTGTTCCTGCACTTCGGCGTGCTGCACCTGGCGATGAACATGTTCGGCTTGTGGTTCTTGGGGCCATTCGTGGAATTCGCGCTTGGTTTCCGGCGATTCACGCTGGTTTATCTGCTCGCGGGGATCGGCTCGATGGCCATGGTGATGGCACTGAGTTCCGCAGCCGATTTCGAGTCCCTGACGGTCGGCGCTTCCGGTTGCATCATGGGTCTGGTCGGCGCAACTGGATCGCTGATGCTCCGCGGTTGGCTGCGGGAGAAGGCGCTCGCGGCCCAGCGACGATTGGCCCTGATGGTCTTCATCGTGTCGATGGAAGTCCTGTTCGACTCCGTGGTGCCGCACGTGAGCATGACCGCGCATCTGTCGGGGGCCGTCATCGGCTTTGTGGCCACGCTGCTTTCGCACGATCGGCTGCGCGCGCCGGCGCCGCAACCGTCCGCCTTGAAATCGTAGCTGTCGTCTTTTGGGCTCTAACACAACGTACTCCTCACGCTCCGCGTGAGGCCAATTCGAGCACAGCGTCCCTCTCGCGGAGCGAGAGGAGTACATCAAGTTCCTCGTTGGGTTAGAGGACCTAAACTCATAATTCATGGTTGCCTCCGAACGTGAAGGCAATCACTTGCACACTTTGTCTGGCCCTTTTTCAGCAAGCGCCACGAAAGAAGGATCAATCAGCCGGTTTTTGCACCACCAGCAACGCCTGTCGTGGCGCAAGCTTCAGCCGGACTCGATCCGCTGCCTGCCTCTCGGCTGGCAGAATCAGGCCGTCGGCGGGGTCCATGAGCTGCCGTTGCCCGGCCTGACGGAGCACCAGAGAGCCTTCGTACGGCTGCCGGCCGACGTTGGCCAGCAGAGTAATCGTCCGCCCATCGCGGACAAACCGGCCTAAGGCGATGGTCGGAGATGGTGGCGAAATACGGCAGTCGGGGCGCAACGTCTCCACCAGGAAACGGCTCGACATCCTCGCCTCGTCCCACGGCCCGGCAAGGATCGCTCCTTGGCGCCGGCGAAACTGCTCGACGACGTTCGCCGCAGCGGCCGGCAGCTCGACGCCGTCGGGGAGGAGAATCGCAGCGAAGGCGCGGCCGTTGATCGCCAATTTTCCATCGTCGCGGAGGACGGCCGCCGACAGGCTTTCGTGGTCGGTTAGCAGGAAGGCGATCTGGGATTGCTGCAGCAATTGGCCCAGCCGCATGAAGGAATTGACGATCTGTTGCGCCCGCCGCGATTGAGAGGACAGTTGCAGGCGCTCGGCCACCGGCAGGTACTCCGCCCACAGGTCGTAGATCGGATAGTAGAGAAGCACCTGCGGCGCCATGGCGGCCGGCTTGAGAACGGCGTTGAGCCGGCCGACGTAATCGCAGTAGGCTTGATATTTCGCTACCGGGTGCAGGGCAGGGGAATAGTACAGATTGAAGTCCGTGACGCCCCAAGCCGCTTGCCAAGCCGCCGTGGCCTCCATCTCCGGCAGCGTGGCCGGCGCGTGGCCGCCGTACGTCTGGGAAAAATCGCTGATCTCGGTCATCACGCGTCTGCGGCCGTGCAGCGCCGCCGCGGAGGCGGGCAGGGCAGCCGTCATCCAGCCGTCGCGGACGACTTGCTCGGGGTCGGAACTGAGCATGTCCAAACCGGGCACGTCCATGCGGCCCAGCACCTTCAAAGCGTTGCCTTCCAGCGGCACGTGGTGCAGCAGTGCCTCCTCCCACAGCGTATGTCCCGAGGATGCGATATGGTGGGCGGAGCACCACGTCTGGATGGCGCCAAAATAGCGCTCGGCGATCAGGTCGGCGATCAGCGACCAGAACTGGCGCCGCACCTGGCGATCGGGCGGCGAATTGCCCGCGAACAGGCTGCGCCGCAGCGGCAGCAGGTCGCGGCCGCAGCGCTCGCGAAACCGCTGGGGCAGATCGTAACACCACGGCACGGCAGGCAGCGATTGGACACGGGGATCAATCGGATCGACCACGGCCCTTTTCAGAGAGCCCAGGTCGATCGTGATCAGCGACGGCTCGTCGGTAAACGTGGCTTGCACGGTCGTGCCGAAGTACGGGCCGAGCCGTTTGAAGTAGGCTTCGTGGGTGTTGGCAATGAAGGAGCGGACGGCCCGGTCGTCGATCAGGTTGATATAGCGTCGAGCCGCGAAGAAGTTGTTGCTGGCATGCGTGTGTTCGTAGGCCCGCCGCACGATGAACGGATCGGCCCGCGACGGGTCGAACGCCAATTCGGTGGCTTCGTATTCGGGGTTTTGCTTGAGCACCAGGCCGCCGGCCGCGCCGCTCGGATAGCCTTTCTCATCGTAAATCCACACGACCATGTTGAGCTTTGCCAGCGACTCGACGGCACGGGCCAGCGTCTTCCAGTGCTCCTCCGAGCGCAGGTAGTCCTGAAAATCCACGTTGCAGACGACGCCGCCCAAGCCGCGGTCTTTGTAACACGACAGCCGGGCCACGGTGCAGGCGTCCGGCCCGCTCTCGTTGATGACTTGGGGCACCCCTTCCGGCAATGCCTTGACGGATCCGATGGCATGGATGATCTGGCGCGGGCGATCGGCGGCTGGCGGGTTCGACCACGCCTTCAACCACTCGACGGGCACGACTGCTCCAGAAGGTTTGGCGTTCCGCGGTTCCGGGCATGATTTTCCGGCACCCGCCGGCACCGCCACCTCGGACGGGTAGTCGCTGTTCAACTCCGTCGTGACGGACTGGCCGGCCAGCTTGACCTTCGTCGTGACGGGTTTCGCAAGGCGTGCCGCGTCGTTCACCTTGGCATCGATCAGATGCTGGAAGATGGGCTTCGGCGTTACGCCGTCGCGACGCACGAAGCCAAAACCGTAGTCGTCCAATTCCATGCCCCGCGGAAACTTGGGCTTGGCCTTCTTGATTTCCTCCGCCATCCCCTCGTTGCCGGCGGCGTATTGGGCGTATTGATAGGCCAGGCATTTCTGGTACAAGCCCGCCTTCCGGTTGAATTCCAGGCAGTCGGCGATCATGTCCTTCTGGTGTTTGTCGAAGGCCGCGCCGACGTCGGGCGCGGGCTTTGGCATGCCCCAGGCGGCCACGATCGAGCCCGCGTCCAGGCCGAACTCGGTGTTCCACAGAGGCTTGGTCGCGTCCCCGTTCTCGTTCATGACCTTCCGTAGCAGGGCGCCGCGCTGGACGAAACTCCACGGCAACGGGATGCCGTAGGTGTGGAGGTTCATCACATCAAAATATTCTCGGCCGCCGCCTTCGTAGATTCCCTTGGGGAACTCGCCCCAGTCGGTCAGTCCGCCGGTCAGGACGACAGCGTTGGGATTGGCTTGCTTGATGGCGGGGTAGGCAAGCTTCAGCATCTCGGCGTAGTACTTCCCTCGCTCGCGGAGCGGGACCTCGGGCTTGATGCCCGCACCGAAGAGGTCGGTGAACCCCACATCCATCTCGTTCCACAGCTCCCAGTACCGAACATAGGGGTATCTTTTCGCCACGAAGGCCATGAAGCGGGCGAATCGCCGGTAGCTCTCGATTCGCTTGGCAAAGCAGCAGCCCGGGGCGTTGCCATGAACCACGACCTCGGGGATGAGGCCGTTCTTCTGGTAAAGCTCGATCAGTCGGTCCCAGCCGTTCAGCGCGGCTTCATCGAACTTGCCCGGCTCGCTCGTTTTCTCGACGGCATACCAGTACATGGTCTGTCGGACGAAGCGGATATTGGCCCGTTTGAGGTTGTCGGCAACTTTCTGGTCGAACCCGTGCACACCGATGCCGAACTCGGGACGCGGGTCGAAGATGAGCGCCTTGCCGCACGCGTGAGTCACGTAGCATGGCGGCGGCCCCTGCTTTTCCAGCCGTTCCCTGGTCGCTTTGTAGTCTGCCTCCATCTTTGCCCAGTCGGCGGACCTCGCTCCGCTGCCGACAAGCAAAGCGAGCACAACCGCCCAAAAACAATGCCTCATGGTGCACTCCTACTCTCAGTGTCCGGATCGCCAGGTATCAAGATTTGCAGCCTGGGGCCGATGCTTTTCGGCCAAGCGCTCTGCGGGAGGGGACTGGCAGTGGGGCCTCATCTTCGAGCATACGTTGGCCGCGCAAGCCCGACAATCCCCCCTGCCATCACGTTTTCACCCGTGCTCGAAACGGCAAGAAGGAGCCTGACTGGTGAGAGTTGGCCCCAGGTGCCCACCGCCCAGGCAAGCCGGGATGTCAAGAAGCTTGCGCCGTCCCGTCAGACTCAGGCCTTCGGCACGCCGTCGGCGAACTGGTCGTTGTCCTTCAGTTCGCGTTTCAGTCGGTACATCTCGGCCTTGAGTTGCTTGACCGTTTCGGCATGCGCCGGGTCGCTATAGAGATTGTTCAGCTCGTGCGGATCCTGGAGCAGGTCGAACAGCTCCCACTGATCGAGCTTGTTGTAGTAGATCAGCTTGTAACGCTCGGTGCGGATGCCGTAGTGCGGCTGGACACGGTGGTCTTGGGGATAGTGATAGTAGCGATAGTACATCGCCGTGCGCCAGTCGGCGGGCGTGCGGCCCAGCATGAGCGGCAGGAAGCTCCGCCCCTGCATGTCGGCCGGTACGGGCTCGCCCGCGGTGGCCAGCAGCGTGGGGGCAAAATCGACGTTGAGGATCATCCCCTCGTTGACCGTGCCCGGCGGCACGTGGCCCGGCCAGCGGACCAGAAACGGCATCCGCAGCGATTCCTCGTACATAAACCGCTTGTCGAACCAGTCATGATCGCCCAGAAAGAATCCCTGGTCGGAGGTGTAGATGACGATCGTGTTGGCCGCCAGGCCGTGGCGGTCGAGGTAATCGAGCAACTGGCCCACGCTGTCGTCGATGCCGGCCACGCAGGCCAGATAGTCCTGCATGTAGCGCTGATACTTCCAACTTTTCAACTCCGCGGCCGACAGCCCGGTGGGCGGCGTTTTCTTATAGTCGCCGGGCTGCAAATCGCGATCGATCCGCATCGTGGCTTCGCGGGCGGCGTCCGAGCGGGTCGCGTAATCGTCGTTGAACGTTTCCGGCTCGGGCACCCGCACGTTCTCGAACAGCCTAGCGTGCCGGGCGTCCGGCTGCCAGGGCCGGTGGGGGGCCTTGTGATGGCACATCAGGAAAAAGGGCCGGTCCTTGGGCCGCTTTTCCAGAAACTCCAGCGAAAACTGCGTGATCCGGTCGGTGACGTAGCCCTGGTACTTCCGCCGTTGGCCCATTTCGATGAAAACCGGATCAAAATAGACGCCTTGGCCGGGCAAAATGTTCCAATAGTCGAAGCCGGTCGGGTCGCTGCCTAGATGCCACTTGCCGATCATGCCCGTGTGATAGCCGGCCGCGTGCAGGTACTTGGCCAACGTCGGCTGGCTGCCGTCGAAGCGGTTGAAGACCGGCACGCCGTTGATATGCGAGTATTTGCCGGTGAGGATGCAGGCCCGGCTGGGCGTGCAAATCGAATTGGTGACGAAACACTGGTTGAAACGCATCCCCTCGACGGCCAGGCGGTCGATGTGCGGCGTTTGGTTCACGCGGCTGCCGTAGGCGCTGATGGCGTGGGCCGCATGGTCGTCGGCCATGATGTACAGGATGTTCGGCAGCGCGGCGGCCTGGGCGGCAGGCGCCTCGCGAGGAGCCGGGACGATCAGGACCAGGCACAGGCCGACGATGAGGAAGGGCATCGAGCAAGAGATTGGCAGTCTACTCATGGTGCGGCTTTTTTTGACGTGGTCCGGTGGCACTGGCGTCTCGCCGGCGTCGCATCGCTGGCCGTGGCGTGCCTGGGGCTGGCACGGATGGGTTGTCTATCCGCAGTTCAACACTGCTGGACAAGCCGGCCGTGGCACCCTCCGGCTCGGTCACGGGGACAATGTCCGTGCTATCCACGGCACTGCTGGACGAGCCAGCCGCGGCACCCTCGGCCGGACTTTCGAGTGTTTCGGTAATGCAGACCGCTTTTTGCCCCCGGCAGACGCCGGCCTTGGCGTGGAAGCGGGCAACGCCGTCGATCGACACCACCGCCGGACTGCCGGCGGCCGTTTCCGTGGCAATAATGTCGCCCACGCGAAGATCGGCCAATTGGGCCTCGGCGATGGGCGTCTCGGCCAGCGTGACGCGGACCTCGGCCAACGGGCCGGCCGCCGGTTGGGTCAGCGGGGCCGGAGCCGGCGACGAGAGCCGCTCGTTCAGGCGCTCGACGGCGCGAGCAGGCAGGCAAAATCGCACGTCGCCCCACAGTTCGCCCATCGCCACGCGGAAGCTTACCAGCAGCACCGGTTCCTCGGCCGGCAATGCCCGCAGCAGCCGCGGGTCGCTCTCCGTCTGCAACACCTCCAGCCGCAGGTCGACCACGCCGTTCCACGCCGCCTGGCACTCCTCGAGAAACAGCCGGACCAGCCGGGTTGCCAAGCACCACTCGATCTCGGTCAATGGCCGCTCGGGGGCCGAGCCGTCCTCGCCGCCCAACAGGCGGTCGATCATCGGGTGCAGGATCGACGGCTCGACGTCGAGCATGGCCCGATCATTGAGCGCGTCGGCCTTGAGAACGTAGAAGCACGCCGGCGTCTCGACGTTGTAGGCAAACTGCCCGTAGGTGAGCTGCTCGATGCTGTCGAGCGTGACGACGACGGGCGTGCGCAGCAGGGCCGAAAGCGACGTGCCCAGCCCCCGCGCCCAATCCTCGTGCAGCGTGCGCAGCCGCTGCAACCGCGGCAGGCCGATGCGCTGCCGGCCGGGGGCGCCGGAGATGGTCTGTGGGTCCATCGGTTGATCGCTCCGCTATCCGCTCACCCGTCTCCCGGGTTGGGCTGGCAGTTGCACTGCCGGCCCGGGGGTGGCAGTACAACTGCCACCCCAACATCGGTACAACTGCCACCTCAACATTCGCTGGCAGTACAACTGCCACCCCAACATCTGGCGCTATCCCCTCACCTGCCCGTTGCCATAGACGACGTACTTGTAGCTGGTCAGCTCGTTGATGCCGCAGGGGCCGCGGGCGTGGAACTTGTCGGTGCTGATGCCGATCTCGCAGCCCAGGCCGAACTCGCCGCCGTCGTTGAATCGCGTGCTGGCATTGATCATCACGGCCGAGCTGTCGACGCGGGCGGCGAACCGCCGGGCGGCGTCCAACTGGCCGGTGACGATGGCCTCGGTATGCTGCGAGCTGTAGCGGTTGATGTGCGCGATGGCCTCGTCCAACGAATCGACCACCTTGCAGGAGATGATCGGGCCGAGGTACTCGGTGGCAAAGTCGGTTTCCGTGGCCGGTTTGGCGGCCGGCAGCAGTTTGCGGGTGGCCTCATCGCCGCGGATTTCGATGCCGCGATCGATCAATGCCCGGCCGATCCGCGGCAGCATGCGATCGGCCGCCGCCCGATGCACGACCAGCGATTCGGCCGCGTTGCAGACGCCCATCCGCTGGCACTTGGCGTTGACGACGATCGTTTCGGCCATGTCGGGGTCGGCCGACCGGTCGAGATAGACGTGGCAATTGCCGGCGTAGTGCTTGATGACCGGCATGCGGGCTTCCTCGCTGACGCGGCGGATCAGGCTCTCGCCGCCGCGGGGAATGCAGAGATCGATGTACTCGGGCATACGGAGCAAATGGCCCACGGCAGCCCGGTCGGTGGTGGCCACCAGTTGCACGGCGTCGGGGGGCAGGCCGGCCTCGCCGGCCGCCTCGGCCAGGATGCCGGTGATGGCGGCGTTCGAATAGGCGGCCTCTTTGCCGCCGCGAAGGATCACCGCATTGCCGGCCTTGACGCACAGCGCCGCGGCGTCGGCCGTGACGTTGGGCCGCGACTCGTAGATAAAAAAGATCACGCCCAGCGGCACGCGGACCTTCTGCACCTCCAGCCCGTTGGGGCGGATCGAGGTGGAAATGATCTCGCCGATGGGCTCGGGCAAGGCGGCCACCTCGTCCAGACCCTTGGCCATCTCCGCAATCCGCTGCGGAGTGAGCCGCAAGCGGTCGACCGCGGCGTCGGACAGGCCGAAACCGGGGGCGGCGGCGATGTCGAGCCGGTTGGCCTCGGCCAGGGCGACCGAACGCTCGTTCAAGAGCCGGGCGGCACGGCGGAGCCACGTCTGCTTCTGCAATCCGGTGACGACGGCCAGGTTGGCGGCCGCCTGCTTCGCCCGTTGGGCCAGATCCCGACAATATTCGTGCAAATCGCTCATGACGATGCTCATTTTCCCTCCCCACCCATCCACAGAAGTATCCCCGACGGCTGCCGCGAAGTCAACGCCGAAATGCGGGTGGCCGGGGTGGACCGGAGGTAACCTTGTGGGTTCGGTTGGGGCGGCAGTTGTACTGCCGATCCCGGGTTGGCAGTGCAACTGCCAACCCAACATCGGTCCTTGCGAAGCCGCAAGCGGCTCGGTTTCCACCGGCAGAAACTTCTAGGAAAAGGTACTAGCGCCCGTTTTCCAGTTTTCCGAACACCATGCGGCCGGCGCTGGTCTGCAAGACGCTGGTAATGCTGACGGAGACGGTCTGGTTGAGGCGTTCGCGGGCGGCCTCGATGACGACCATCGTGCCGTCTTCCAGATATCCGACGCCTTGGCCCGGTTCTTCGCCGGGCTTGACCACTCGGACGTCGATGTGTTCGCCGGGGAGAAACACGGGCTTCAGCGAGTTGGCCAGGTCATTGAGATTGATCACGACGACGCCTTGCACCCGGGCGACCTTATTGAGGTTGTAGTCGTTGGTGACCAGTTTTCCCTGGAGATGCTTGGCCAGCGCCACCAGCTTGAGATCGACCGACAAACCGGCGAACTCGGGCAGATCGCGCTCGTAGACGACGAGTTCGATATCGGGATTGTTGCGGAGCCGGTTGAGGATGTCGAGCCCGCGCCGGCCGCGGCCGCGGCGGAGCCGATCGGAGCTGTCGGCGATGCCCTGCAGCTCGGCGATGACGAACTTGGGCATGATGAGCTGGCCGTCGATAATGCGCGTTTCCACCACGTCGGCAATCCGCCCGTCGATCACCGCGCTGGTATCGAGAATGCACGGCTTGAGTCCTTTGATCTCCTTCACGAACTCGACGTAGGGAATGATGAAGCGAAAATCGTCCTTGGTTTGCATCAACAGGCTGATGCAGACGTAGCAGACGACCAAACCCGTCACGAGTTGCACGGGATCGCGGACCTTCTCGCTAACGACGCTGACCAGCGGCGTCAGTGCCAACCCTGTGACGTAGGTGAGGAACAGACCGACGACCATGCCGAAATAGACGGCCGTAATGGTGTCCAGTCGCTTCCGGCGGGCGGCGACGTCCAGGGCGATCACCCCCAGGGCGAGGCAGACCATTCCGCCAAGCGTGACCATGGCCAGCCACGGGTGTTCGGGGGGAATCAGGCCGGGACTTTGGATCAGCGAAACGGCCAAGCCGGCCGCCACCACCACAAAGGCGCAGCGTAGAATAATAAGAGCCATGCAAAAACTCCCCCCTTGCTATCGTATTGTAAGGCGGGAACCACCCGGCCGGAAGTCCCCCCTTTCTTCATCAGCGCCTTTTCGCCACAATAGTCGTCCATGAAAACAAACGCCGCCGCCCTTGCCCAATTGGAGACCGCCGCCGCAGCCGGAAAGCTTACGGCCTCGGCAGCGGCCAATATTCGCACGTGGCTCACGGAGCCCTATCTTGCCGACTATGCCCCGCAGGTGGCCGAACATCTGGCGGCCGAAAAATGGCAGGAGCTGGAAGACGCTTTTTGGACGACGATCCCCTTTGGCACCGGCGGCCGCCGCGGCCGGATGTATCCGATCGGTTGTAACGCCATTAACGATCGCACCATCGGCGAAAGCGCCCAGGGCCTGGCCGACTACGTGAAGCGGCAAGTCGCCGCCGAGCGAGGGCGCAGTTCCGAGCGCGGATTGTCCTGCGCCATCGCCTACGACACGCGGCACCGCTCGCGGCAGTTCGCCGATCTGTGCAGCGAGATCATGGTGGCCGCCGGCTTCACGGTTTACTTCCTCGACGGCTATCGCAGCACGCCGGAGCTTTCTTTCACCGTGCGCCAGAAGCACTGCGACTGCGGCATCATGATTACGGCCAGCCACAACCCGCCCGCGGACAACGCCGTAAAGGTTTACGGTCCCAGCGGCGGCCAATACGTGCCGCCCCACGATGCCGATTCGATCGCCGAAATGGAGCGCGTAACGTGGATCAAACGGGCGCCGCTCGCCGAGGCCCGGGCCGCCGGCCGGGTCGTCGATTGCCAGGAAGAGATCGACGCCGCCTACATCAAGGCCGTGTTGAGTCAAAGCCTGCCCGGTCCCCGCAACCTGAAAGTGCTGTATTCGCCGCTGCACGGCGTGGGCACGTCGTCGGTGTATCCGGTGTTGAACGAGGCCGGCTTTCGCGAGGTGGAGATTTTCGGGCCGCATGCCCAGCCCGACGGCGACTTCCCCAATGTGCCCAAGCACGTCGCCAACCCGGAAAACGCCGCCGTGTTCGACGCCATCATCGCCCGCGCCAAGCGCTCGGGGGCCGACCTGATCCTGGCCACCGATCCCGACGGCGATCGGGTGGGCTCGGCCGTGCGAAAATCGCTTCCCGCCGACGCCCCTTGGGTAACGCTCAACGGCAATCAGCTCGGCTCGCTGCTGGTCGATTTCCTGCTCGGCACGGCCCGCGCGGCCGGCCGGCTGACGCCCGATCACTACGTGGTGAAGACGCTGGTCACCACGGAGTTGATCCGCCGCATTGCCGACGAGTATGGCGTGCAGACGGCCGGCGATCTGCACGTCGGCTTCAAGTGGATCGGGGCGGAAATCGACGCCCGCGGGCCCGCCAATTTCGTCTTCGCCGCCGAGGAGTCGTACGGTTTCCTGGTGGGCACGCACGTGCGCGACAAGGACGCGGCCGTGGCTTCGCTGGTGACCGCCGAACTGGCGGCCAAACTGAAGACGGAAGGCAAGACGCTCTACCAGCGGCTCGATGAGTTGTACCGCCGCCATGGCTGCTTTTCCGAGAGCCAAGTGAGCGTGCAGATGCCGGGCGAGAAGGGGATGGACGACATGCAGACGCTGATGGCCCAGCTCCGCAGCACGCCGCCCGCGAGTGTCGGCGGCCAGAAGGTGGCGCGGGTCCGCGACTATCTCCGCCCGCAGATCCTCACAAAAAAGGTGTCAGGAACCAATTCTCCCGCCGCCGCGGCCCCGGCCTGGGCGTCCGAACCGTTCGATGCCCCGAAGGGCGACCTGGTGATTCTCGACTTCGAAGCCGAGGGAAACTACGTCGCCATTCGTCCGTCCGGCACGGAGCCGAAAGTGAAAGTCTATCTGTTCGCCTACGATCCGGTGGCCGCCATCATCGATCTGGAAGCCACAAAGGCCGCCCAAGCCGCCCGGCTGATGGCCGTGGGCGACGACGTGCGGGCCATCGTCGAGCGGGTGAACCGGGGGTAGCCGAGCTATCTCCAACTCAGCACGCGGAAGACGCCCTCGCGCCGCAGGACCCTTTCCGGCAGCGTTAGCAGGCGATCGCGATAGATGCTCAGCAGAATGCCGGTGCCGAAGATCAACGCCCCGCCGATCGTCAGCCAGATGGCGGCCGTCTGCACGTCCTTCAGCATGTTGATGAACAGCAAGAGCGTCATCACGTAGACCAACAGCAACGTCGCCCCGGTGATGGTCGTCGCGCGGAGCTGGAGCGCGAAGCCGCTGGCCAGCAGGATGATGCCGGCGACCAGCATGCCCAATTCGTTGGGCGTGGAGAACTCGGGCATGGGCCGCAGGCGGTGGATGAGCACGGCAATCACCAGCGGCAAGCCCACCAGCAGACTGCCGGCAAACAGGCTGAAGCTGACCAGATCGTTCTGTTGATCCGCTTCGCGATGCCAACCGACGTGGCCGATCACCAGCAGGGCGATGCCGACAATGATGCTGAAGATCTCCAGTTTTTCCCACAGCGTAAGCTGGCTGAGCGCGTTGAGGGTAACGAACATCAGGGCGGCCTCGGCAATGGCCAGCACCACGTACCAGCGCCGGCAATCGGCGTCTTTCACCAGCCACGCCGCCAGCAGGCTCAAGGCGGTCAGCACCAGCAGCAGAAACACCAGCGACCAGTGGATGGCGGCGGGCTGCGTGGCCAGCCGGCTCAGCGTGATGAACGCGACGGCCACGAACGACAGCGACATCAGGGCATTCGCGCATTGGAACGCCGCATCGGCCAGGCCCGTCCATTCGAGCATGGCCAGCCGATAGCACACCAGTAATCCCAGGCCCAACAGGGCGAAGGTGAGCGTGTAGTACTCGGCGCCGACCTGCCAATACTCGAGGAGTTGCCACAGGGCGCCGCAGGCCATGGCCGTGCCCAGATAGACGGTGACGGCGTGCTTGCGGAAGGCGGTCGCCAGGGCGTAGAAGACGGCCGCCTCGGCAAAGAACGCCGCCAGCAGAAGGTTCAGCGACTTGCCCACCTGCGGCTCGAAGACGTGTTGCGGCGTCAGGCGCGTCGCGGCCGCCAGCACGGCGACGAGCATGACTCCCGTGGCCGAATGGGCCACCCACACGAGAGGCTTTTCCTGCGTATGGCCGCGATAGAGCCGGGCGGCCAACAGGTAGAGGATGGGAACGATCATCAACAGCGGGGCCATTTCGTCCCAGGTCTTGATGCCCGCCACGGAGCACAGCCCGGCCAGCCCCGTCTGCGTGGCGGCCGCGGTGCCGAAGAAATAGACGGACGACAGCCAGGGGAGCGAGTGCCGGTGCAGGTGGGCGCCCACGCGGCACGCGATAGCGGTGACGAACATCGCCACGACATAGATCCAGGTGACGGCGTAATGTCCGCCGTCGGCCAGCGGCCAAAGCTCGTTAAGCGGCTTGTACGTGGCCCGCAAGTGCAGCACCAGCCCCAGCAATACGGGCACGGTGCTGAGGAAGAGGCCCAGCGGCTGGCCGGCGCGCACGATCGCCAAGGCCGCGGCCGCGGCACTGTCGGGCTTGGCTTTCGCAGGACGTTGCCAGCGGAGCAGCCGGGGCTGAAGCAGATTCGCGGCCAGGCCGGTCAGGGCCAAGGTGATGATGGCGGCTTCGGTGGGCACCTTGTCGGCCACCAGTTCGATCACCAGCATCTCGGCCCACAGGAAGGTGAATACGCCCAGGTAGACGTACAGTCCGAGCCGTCGCACGACCATGTCGGAATAGAAATAGGCGTAGCTTCCCACCAGCACCAGGGCCAGGGCCAGGTACTGCCCCCAGGCCTCGGCGACGATGGCCGGCGGGCCCGCGTTCCAACGCTCATAGATGGGCTGGAAGACCGGCCGATAGAGCCAGTCGCCGGCCAGTTGGGCCCCCAACACCAGGAGCAAGCCGGCCGCCAGGAGCACTTGTCCCGATTGAAAGAAGGCCAGCCCGAAACGGCGACGGCCAAAGGGGCCCGCGACGTCGGCAAACGCCCGTTCCACGTGGATCGACAGGAGCCCCAGCACCACCAGCAGCGCGGCCGGCGAGGCGATCTCCCAGAATCGGCCCGCGTTGGCCAGCATCAGCAGGCCGGTCATGGCAATGCCGCCGTTGAAGACGTAGACGAACAGCGGATCGCGGAGCACCAGGGCCGAGGCCATGTAGAGCGCCGAGCAGACCAGGGCGGCCACCCAAAGATGCCCTTCCAGCGTAACGAGCTGGTTGGCATGATAGAACCACAGGTTCAGCGGCATCACCAGGCAGGCGAGCAAGGTAATGGCCCGGCCGGCGGTCTGATAGCGGGAGAAGCGAATCACGGCCCAGCCGCCGCCCAGCACGGCCGCATTGCCGATTCCCAAGGCAACGGCCACCACGAGCGGATTCTCGAAGATGCCCAGCGCGGCCAGCCAGATCACCAGTCCCAGGACCAACAGCACTGCGCCGAGACCCAACAGCCACTGGATTGTGCGGGGATCGAGGATGATTTCCCACAGCGGCTGGCGGGGTTGGGCAGGAGCGCGGGGGGCCTTTTTTTCGGGCGTCCCGGTTGCCGCGGGCGCCGCCTGGGCGACCTTCGCGGCGACCGCCGCCGCCACTTCCACCCGCTCCTTCTCCAGGCGGCTCCGCAAAGTGGCGATCCGCGACTTGGCATCGTTGATGCAGGCGTGCGCCTGCACCAGGGGCAGCCGGCCGGCGTCGCATTCCTCCTTGATCCGATGACAGGTATAGGTCCAATATTGCAGGAGTTGCACCGAATCGCGGTTGACGGGCACGCCGCAGCCTGGACAGTTCCGGTCGGCCGAGGAAATCGCGGCCCCACAGTTCCAGCACTTGTCGGCCAGCATGGTGCCCAGTTGGGGCGAAACCGGATAGCCTTCCCGCGCGAACTGAATCATCCCCGCTCGCTGTTGATTGCATTCCGCGACGATCGACGTCATCGGCTGGCTGCCGATCGTTCGCTCCTTCCCCCAGCGAGCGAAACAGTCGCGGGCGAAATCCCAGGCGCGAATGACCTCTTGCCACGTGCCCGGCACCCTGCAAGCCAGGCAACCCCCGTCTCCTGCCGCCAGGGGTTGGCCGCAGGCAACGCACGACCCGTTCTGAGCTACCGTGGACATGACAACTCCTCGTTTAGTGTTTCTTGTTCTTTTCTGCTTCTCGCGACAATTCGGCGCGGGCGCGGAGGCCCTGGTTTTCAAACGTCAGGCCGAAGCTGCCGGCCGCGAAACTGCTCAACACGGGGGGCGCCGGCGGGCCGTCCTTCGGTTCGCCCGGATGGCCGTAGACGGTCGATGCCATGGTGCGATAGTTTTCGTTCCAAACGTACTTGCCACCGCCCGGGCAAACGAGCTCGACGCCCCAGACCTGCTGGTGCACCTTCACCGGATCGCGGTCCGGATAGAGCCGCTTCCACTCGTTGAGGATGGGCAGGTTGGCCCAGCAGCGGGTTTGCATCTCGCGGCGATACTGCAAATTGAAGAACGCATCGGCCACATCCAGAATCTTGCGATCCACGCGCAAAGCAGCGTTCGAGCCGAGCCAGGGCTTGGCCGTTGCGGGGGCCGGTTTGCCGTCGGCCCGGGCCTTTTCCCGGGCCAGCCAGCGATCGATGGAACGTTCGAGCACCTTCTGGTTCGGCGTAATCGTGAGCGCGCCGCCCAGCGGCGTGTAGTAAATGGCGAAGTTTTCGATGCCCAACATTCTGTCCCGCACCGAGGTAATGCGGACGTATGAATGACCCTTGTACGTCAGCGTTTCCCAACGCGTCAGTTCCGGCGACGTTTGGGTAATGAACGCTCGCGCACCGGTGAGGAAAACGGCAAGTTTGAGCGGGTCTTCCGCCTCGATTCGCAGGGCGATGGGAACGCGTCTCTCGTTCTTTCCCCAGAACGTCGACCTCTCCTCTTCTTTGACTTTCTGCAAGTCCTTCCAGAACGGATCGTCTTCGACATAAACCGTTGCCCAGCGGCCGACCCAACCCAACGACACCGCGTGGCCCGCCACCGAAGCCATTGAGGCAAAGCTCTCACCCTGTTTGAACATGCGCGACTGGTGGTCGATGGCCAGGATGAACTGGGCCAGCGCATGGTGCGGATCGCCCGCGGTCGGATCGAACCGGCCGCCCAGCGAGATGGAAGTCAACTCGCGGTACTGGGTGTTCATGATGAGCGGCATCACCGTCATGTCGCCGGCCAGCGTCTGCTTGCTCAGGCTGATGCGGAAGGCGATCGGATCGAAGCCCCAACTCCAGTTCTGCTGATAGCCGTCGCGCCAGGCTCGATAGGCGTCGGCTTCGGCCCCGGTCACCTCGTCCAGGGGCGTCTCGCCAATGGGCGTCATGAAGTCCAGGCCGCCGAGGGTGGATGATCGCACGCCAGAAGACGTGAGCGCGAACTCGCCCCCGTCGAGAACGGGCAAATCGGTATGAATGGGGCCCGGCTTCACGGTTTTCTTCACCAGCGGGTCGAGCTGCGAGGCTTGCAGTTCGGCCAAAACCGCCCGGGTGCGGGTACGGCGGGAGTCGGCGATCCGCCAGCGCGGCCCGCACCACCGCCGGATCGTCGCGTCGCTGAGGAAGGCGAGCGCCGTCTCCGCCGGATCGCCCAGCCGATAGCGGGTGCGGAAGAAGCGATATTCGGGCAGCGTGGCGATCGATTTCGATCCGTCCCGGCGCGTCTCCCCCAACCGCCGCAACTGGTACAGCGAATTCGTGACTACGACCACGTCGTCCAGCCGGGCCACGTAGCTCGACACGACCCGATCCGGCGAAACATATCCATGGTATTTCACCCCGGCGACCGCGCCGCTGGTCGGCCGAGCCTCTTTCGTCGCCGTGGCGGCCAGCGCAATACGCCCCAGCAGCAGGCCCTCGAGCATTTGTGGCTGCGGCGACTCGAACAGCACTGCCACGTCGGTCCCGGTAACGAAAAACGGATCGGAGCCGGTCAGTGCGGCGCTGCGGACGAACTGGGGCCCCAGCAATCGGGCGAGCGAACTCATCGACAGGCCGAGTTGCGTCTGATAGCGTTCGACGACGCGGGCATTTTCCGAACGAGGTTCGGCCAGCCGCAGCAGGGGCGTGTCGTGTTGCTTCGTCTCGTCGGCGATCGCCATGGCGGCCGCGAAACTGGGGAAGAAAACCGCGTGCTGATCGCCGGGAAGGTACTTGGCCAGCACGTCCAGCTTGGGATGCGCGCCCTTGATGAGCGGCTTCCAGTCGATTTCGTTGATCGTGATGCCGGGGAGCGCGTCGATCTTCACCGCGTCCTCGTTGGGCTGGGCCCGGGGCAAGGCGCGATCGAGCTGCAAGTTTTCGCTCATCGCCCGGCCGCCGGTGAACAGATCGTAGGTCCGCGTCAGCTCGTTGGAACGTCCGGGCTGCCAGCGGTTCACCGGGGGCTCGGGGCGAGAGGGCTCCTGCTGCAACTCGGCCTGGACCAGGCGGATTTGGTGCCGGAACCAGGCCCCGCCCGGAATGTCGCGGTTGAGCAGGTCTTCGTAGTGGGCGATCTTGGCATGACCGAATGCCCACTTGGCATCGGATTTCGTAGCGCCGGCGGGAACTGTGAACTCGAGCGATACCATGCCGGTCAGATCGGCATTTGCCACGACAAGCCGGCCAGTGACGTCTTTCCCCTGGGGAGCGCGAATCAGGATTCGCGCCGTGTCGAGCCACGGCGTGCCGTACGGCGAACGCGACAGATCGTTCGGATCTCCCTTTATGTACGCCTCACCCTCACGGTCGATCGTCGCATACGGCTGCATGGCCCGCAAAAACTGCCACTTCCGCCAGTCTGGCCTGGTCGTCTGGGCGGGCAGGCGCCCTTCGGCGAGCTTCAATTCGCGAACCGGCACGTCGTAATACGCGTCCTTCGCCACCGCCGCCGCTGCCGCCCAGCCGACGGCAACCACCAGGCAGAACGTCCGCAAGCACGTAGACATGGCCATTCCTCCCTTTTCAGGCTCTGGTGGGGCGATCGGCGCCGGATCGAAGGTCTCGGACAAGTCGCCCCGGACCCACTCCTCCAAGGGCGAAATCTCGGCCGCGAATATAACGCGCCGGCGAAAAGCGTCAATCAGGCTGGCGGGGTTGACCCGGCGGGGATCACTTATCTGAGATCTGAGATTTGAAATCCGAGATCCGAGATTTGAGATCGGAGATTTCATCGCCCGGGCCGAGCAGCTCGCGCAACTTGCTTTCCAGTTGGGGCCCGCGGAGATTCCTGGCCACAATCCGCAGTTGGTTGTCCAACAGATAGATCTGCGGAATGCCGCGAACACGGTAGAGCAAGGCCACCGCGTTTTTCCAGCCCCGGCCGTCAAAAACGTGCGGATAGCTCAGTTTCGCCTGCTCGGCGGCGTCGACGGCCCGCGATAGCTCCGAATCCAGATTGACCCCGATCAGCCGGAGGCCATGGTTCTTATACCGGGCGCGGACTCGCTGCAAGGTGGGGAACTCGGCCCGGCACGGCCCGCACCAGGAGGCCCAAAAGTCCACGATCACGTACCGGCTCTTGGCCGCTTCCGCCCGCAGATCGATCGACGCCCCGTCCAGCCCCTGGCCCGTGAACTCGGGGGCCGGATTGCCCGGGGTCAGGTAGGGCTTCACGGGCACGTCGGCCGACGACGGCCGCAAGCTAAGAGAAAGGCCATCGGCGGAGAGCGAGGCCACTTGCCAGACTTTTCCCCGCACGTTGAAGGGCTCGTTCAGGTGGAAGTACTCGGCCGAATCGGGCGAGCCTTCCAGGGTGCCGTCCTGGTTCAGGTCGATGACCAAGCTGCCGCCGTCGAGGTCGTCGAAGCGGCCGTCGCCGTTGTCGTCCAACACGAGCACCCGATAGCGGTTGCCGTCCAGCACCACTTCGCCTTCGCGGCCCGTCATGTGATAGCAGAACACGCTGTTCGGCTGCCGGGTTTTGAGCCGGTAAAAGCAGAACTTGAAGGGGAGTTTGCCGGTTGGGTAAGGCACTTCGATCGTCACGTTGCCGACGAAGCAGGTGCCGGTCTGGTTACGGTCCCAATCGCCCGGGCCGGCGGCGGCCAGGTCACCGTCGCCATGGCCGTCGATATAGATTTTGGAGCGACCGTCGGCCGTCTCGTCCAGCGCGATCAGGAAGCGATTGTCCGGGCCGTCGCCCAATTGCAGCACGCCGTAGAGCGGCTTTTGCGACTCATAGCGAGGCTCCGCCTTGGGTTTTAGGGGCGGTTCCTCGCTGAGCTTGATTTGGACCGGACGGTAGTATTCCACCGTGGCGCGGTCGTGCGGGTGAAGCTCGAACGTGACGGCATCCGACTCGGCCGCAGCGGTCTTCGAACTGGCACGCGCAGAGGCCACGCTGCTCGTGGATCGAGCCGGGGCCGAAGGGACCTTTCTTTCGGCCCCATTCCGCCCGGCGACCGACGCAGTCAACATCGCCTGGATGCTGGCCGACGGCCGGCCGAAGCGCCAGACCATCTGGGCGTCTTTTTCCTGGCCTCGCTGGCCGAGCGGCAGGGCCTGGCAGGCCATGCCCACCACGGCCCCCCGTTCGTTCAAGATCGGGCCGCCGCTCGACCCGGGGCCATACTCGGCGCTGACGGCCAGCACGTTCAAAGACTGCTCTTTCTCCGTGTGCATGGTGAACTTGCCGCAGACCACGCCCGGGCTGAACGTGTAAAAGCAGTTTCCCTTGCCGTTGGGCAGCACCGGATGCGAAAGGCAATAGACCTTGGCCCCCACCGCCGCGTCGCACGAGAGCGGCAGAGCCCGCAGTCCTTCGGCCTCTGCCTTGAGCAGGGCCAGGTCGTTGAGCCGGCTGGAGGCGAGCACGGCCGTGACGGGAAACACCCGGCCGGCGTCGGTCATAACGCCCATCGCCTCGAGCTTGGCGAAGCCCTCGACCACATGCAGGGCGGTTACGATCAGGCCGTCCGGACGGACCACGAATCCGCTGGCGCATTGACTGTGCCAGTGCTTGCACTTCGTACACTTATAGATTCCGCCGACGACCACCACGCCCGGCTTCGTCCGGGTGTAGAGCGTTTCCGTGTCAAGTTTCCGGCCGGGGTCGGCCAACGGGGCCACTGCGTAGCTGTTCTCCCGGCCGGCCTGTTTCGCCAGAATGGCGGGCGAAATCGTCTGGTTTTGCTCTTTCAGTCGCCCCAATTGGTCGGCAAAGCGCCGCGAGACGGCCTGCAGGTCTTCAAAAGATTGCGAAGCACTTCGGGCGGCCTGTTCGGGGCGATTGTCCGCCACGGCCTCGCGAACCGCGTCCGGCTGCACGGGCTCGCGCGCGGCGGCGATCAACCAGAACCAGATTGCGGCAATCGCCGTTGCCGCGCCCGCGATGGTCGCCTTGGCCACGATGTGCTGCATTGCCGATCCAAGAAGAAGTGTTGAGAAGATTCGACAGTGGGTAACCCCGATAGCTCGTCTATCGGGGTGCCGAAGGCACAAGAGACCCGCGGCACATGCCAAGTGCCTCTTGCGGCTTCGCCGCCCGGACAGGCGAGCTGTCCGGGCTACCCGGCTGCCGGTGTTCGGTTAAATCCGGACAACCCGCAAGCGCGGTATCTACCCAACTCTAGGTCAGCACGGCGGAAAAGCAAACGTGGCTATTTCGCTTTCAGCCAGCGCACCTTTCCGGTGGCCAGATCGTAGACGCCGGTAACCACCAGGAGCTTGTGCTCCTTAACGTGCTCGCGGACTACCTCGCTCTGCTCGGCGAGCACTTTGGTCTGCCGCCGGGCGTTGTTCTCCACCGCATGGGCCAGGGCCGCGTCCTTATCGGCCGGCAGGTGGTGGCCGACGTGAATCTGCCCGATGAGTTTGCCGAGATTGCCCTCGGGCTTGTCTTTTCCCAAGGCGGCCGTCACGGCGCCGCATTTCTCGTGGCCCAGCACGACGATCAGCGGCACGTGCAGATGCTCGACCGCGTAATCGATCGAGCCCAGCACGAACGGCTCGCTCACGTTGCCCGCCACGCGGACCACGAAAATGTCGCCCAATCCCTGGTTAAAGAGCAGCTCGGGCGGGACGCGGGAATCGGCGCAGCAGAGCACGGCGGCGAAGGGGTGCTGTCCGACCACCAACTGCTGGCGTCGAGCGGCGCCCAGGTCCGGGTTTTCCGATCGCTCGGCCGCGAATCGCTCGTTGCCGTCTTTCAGCCGGTCCCAGGCTTGCGCGGGAGTGAGACTGGAACTCTCCGCCGCATAGGCCGAGAGAGCCGGCAGCCAGATCACGCCGGCCACCAACAGGGCCAACCACATCTTCGGGCGTCGGTACGTCATCGGAATCCTCCTTTACCAGTGGAACTTGGGCAGCGCCCCCCATTTTGACCTCTGGGGCCGGAGGGCTCAAATAAATCATAGGCCGGCGATTGCACCGCGGCCGGATGCTCAAATTTCGCGTCCCTGCGCCGCCGGCCGCTAAACGGCACCAGTTTCCAACCGTTTCTAACCCTAATTTCGCAGCGCCTGGAGGGGGGCGGGAATGCGGCCGCCAAAATGGACGAAAGCGTCGCTGGCGCCGCTGTTGCGGACCTCCACCACGGGCGTCGAGCCGAACAGGCCGCCGTAATCGATCATGTCGCCCGCCTTCGCCCCCGGCACGGGAATCAGCCGCACGGCCGTCGTCTTGTCGTTGATCACACCGATGGCCATCTCGTCGGCAATGATGGCGGCGATCGTTTCCGGCGGGGTGTCGCCGGGAATGGTGATCATGTCCAGCCCGACCGAGCAGACGCTGGTCATGGCCTCGAGCTTTTCGAGGACCAAGTGGCCTTGGCCGACGGCCTCGGCCAGGGCCGCATCCTCGCTCACGGGAATGAACGCACCGCTCAAACCGCCGACGGAGCTGGAGGCGAACAGGCCCCCCTTCTTCACGGCGTCGTTGAGCATGGCCACGGCGGCGGTCGAGCCCGGGGCGCCGATCTTCGCGATGCCGAGCAGCTTGAGGATTTCGCCCACGCTGTCGCCCACGGTGGGCGTGGGGGCCAGCGACAGGTCGACGATGCCGAAGGGAATGCCCAGTTCGGCGGCCACCTCGCGACCGATCAGCTCGCCCACCCGGGTGACGCGGAAGCTGGTGATTTTGATTTCTTCGGCTAGGTCGCCGAGGGTGAGCTTGTCGCCCATGGCGATTCGGCGGCGCAGTGCGCTGCTGACGACGCCCGGCCCCGAAACGCCGATGTTGACGGCCGCTTCCGGCTCGCCGGCGCCCAGGTACGCGCCGGCCATGAAGGGGTTGTCCTCGGGGATGTTGGCGAAGATCACCAGCTTGGCACAGCCGAAGCCGCGCTCGGCGGCCGTGGCGGCGGCGATCTTGAGCAAAATGTGTCCCATGCGGTGAATGGCGTCCATGTTGATGCCCGCCCGCCGCGACGCCACGTTGATCGAGGCGCAGACGCGTTTGGTCTGGGCGAGCACGTCGGGGAGCGATTCCATGACGACCAGGTCGCCGGGGGTAATGCCCTTGTGGACCAGGGCCGTAAAGCCGCCGACGAAATCGACGCGGCACTCGGCCGCCGCGGCATCGAGAGTCTTGGCCACCTGCACGGCCGCCCCGTGGCCGTGCCCGGCCAGTAGGGTGGCGGCGGGCGAAATGGCCAATCGCTTGTTGATCACCGGGATGCCGTACTTGGCCCCCACGCCGTCGCACACCTCGACCAGCCGGCTCGCGCGGGAGACGATCTTGTGCCGCAGCTTGCGGCACAGGTGGTCGAGATTCGGCGCGGCACAGTCGTCGAGGTTCAGGCCGAGCGTAACGCTGCGCACGTCGAGATGCTCGTCGTGCAACATTTGGATGGTCGAAAGGATTTCGTCAGTGCGAAGCATGGGAAATTGGCGGAATGAGGGGCATGGGATCAGAAATCGACGCCGCGTTTGGCGGCCTGCGCGGGGGCCAGCCGCAACTGGTTGGTGGCCACGAAGACATTCTCGTGCTGGAGCTTCACGGTGAAGCCCAGCTCGCGGCCCATCTGCTCCAAGTCGGCCTGCATCAGGCGAATGTCCCAATGGGAAGGGACCTCGACCTGGCTGATGAGCACGAAATCATCGCCGGTGCGGTCGCCATAGAGATCGACGATGTTGACGTCCTTGCCGGCCAGGTACTGGCTGAAGCGGCGGACGATGCCCGGCTGGTCGCGGCCAAAGGCGCTGACGACGAAGCGGTCGGACGGTTCCTTGACGGCGTCGGCCGGCGGGGGCAGGACGGGCCGAACCAGAACCTGGTAGGCGGAGCCGGAGGACTCGGCGCGGCGAACGCGCTCAGCCAACTGCTCGGGATCGATCGCCTCGGGCAGGCTGACGATCATGATGAGCGTGAAATAGCCGCCCAGCACGGTCTGGCTACAGGAATCGATGTTGCCCCCCCGCGATTCGACGGCATTGCTCACCGCGGCGACGATGCCGGGATGGTCGTCCGACATGATGTTTAATACGTAGACGTGTGGATAGCGAGTGATCATGGTCATATTAGGGGCTCTAGCAAAACGTACTCCTCACGCTCCGCGTGAGACCAATTCGAACACAGCGTCCCTCTCGCGGAGCGAGAGGAGTACATTAAGTTCCTCGTTGTGCTTAGTTGTTTCTGCGTGGCCGCTTTACTCCATTGTTTTCTTCGGAAGCTTCACGATGGTGAGCCAAAAATCCTCGATGGCCTGGACGACCGTGAGGAACTGCTTAAAGTTGACGGGCTTGGTGATGTAACAGTTGGCGTGCAACCGGTAGGCGCGGGCCACGTCTTCTTCGGCTCCCGAGGTGGTCAGGATCACGACGGGGATTTCGGCCAGCGCGGGTTCGGCCTTGATCGCCTCCAACACCTGGCGGCCGTCCCGTTTGGGAAGATTCAGGTCCAGCAGGATCAAGTCGGGGCGGAGCACGCCGACGAATTTGCCCCTGCGGAAGAGAAAGTCGAGGGCTTGCTCGCCGTCCTCCGCGACATGAAGTCGGTTGAAGACCTTGGCCCCCTCGAGGGCTTCCTTGGTCAGGTCCACGTCGCCCGGATTGTCTTCCACCAGGAGAATGTCGATGGGGCGCAGATCGAGAGAATGGGAATTCATGATGTTCCTGGAATAGGGATGGTGAAGGAAAAGGCGGCCCCCTGGTCCGGCTTGCCGCTGGCCCAGATCGTGCCGCCGTGCCGTTCGACGATCCGCTTGCAGATCGCCAGTCCGATGCCCGTACCCGGGTACTTCCCCCGGCTATGGAGCCGTTGGAAAATCAAAAACATCTTGTCCTGGTACTGTGGGTCGAAGCCGATGCCGTTGTCTTGCACGGTGAAAAGCCATTGTCCGTCGTCGCGGCGGGCGGAAACGTGAATCTGGGGCGCCCGCTCCGGGCAGCGGAACTTGATGGCGTTGCCGACCAGGTTCTGGAACAGTTGTGCGAGCTGCGTCTGATCGGCCCGCACCTCCGGCAACGGATCGTGGGAGATCGCCGCGCCGCTTTCCTGGATCGCGGAATGCAGATTTCGCAACGCGTCGCCGAGCGCTTCCTCGACGCGGATGTCGCGGAGTTGGCCGGCACGGGTGTTGAGGCGGGCATAGCTCAACAGATCGCGGATCAACCCCGACATTCGCTCGGCCCCGTCCACGGCGTAGTCGATGAACTTGTCCGCCTTTTCGTCCAGCCGCCCCCGGTAACGCTCGCTCAACAGTTGCAGATAACCGGCGACCATCCGCAGCGGCTCTTGCAGATCGTGCGAGGCCACGTAGGCGAACTGTTCCAAGTCCTGGTTCGAGCGGGCCAACTCGTCGGCCGTCCGCTGCAAGGCTTCTTCGGCCTCCTTGCGCACGGTGATATCCTGGAAGACGATGACCGTTCCCACCAGCTTCCCGTCTTCGACGATGGGCGCGGTCCGCAACTCGACGGGGAAGCGGGTTCCGTCCTTGCGGCAGAACTCCTCGCCCGTGGCTTCCCGCGCCGCGCCATCCTTCAAGGTCGTCAGCACCAGGCATTCGTCGGCGGGACAGTCGCGGCCGTCGGGCCGGGTGTGATGAAACGTGGCGTGTACGCCGCGTCCGATCAGTTCGGCGGCCTCCCAGCCGACGAGCTGCGCCGCAAAGGGATTGACGAAAGTGATCCGGCCCGCCAAATCGACGCCACAGATTCCCTCGCGGGCCGAGGCGAGGATCAACTCGTTTTGCCGTTGGGCCTGGCTTAAGGCGGCGGTCCGCTCCTTCACCAGCTCGTGCAAGCGGGCCCGGTGCCGCTTGAGTTCCACCTCGCTGTGCAAACGCTCGAGGGCCGTGCCCGCCAGGCCGGCCACGGCCAGGTAGACGTCCAACAACTCCTTGGCGAGCGGCTCGGCGTCGCGGTGGCCGATCAGCATGACCTCCTTCACCTCCTGCTCCTCGACGATGGGCAGCAGCACCGTCATCGAAGGAGTTGGCAAGTCGATCACGTGCCAGGCCAGGAAACCGCTCTCGATGACTTCGCCGATCACGGTGCGGACTTCCTTGGTAAGCACCGAGTAGGCCGCCAGGCCGCGGGGAAGCGTGCTATGGTGCAGGGCGATTCGCCGCGCGGAGTCGCGCCGGGCGAAGGCCGTCCAGGCAGCGGGGAAGTGCGTGACGATGAGTTTCGCCAGATGGTCCCACACGTCTTGCTGCGACTTGAGCCGCGCAAGGTACTGCGCCGACTTGAGGAAGGCGTCGAACAACGACGGCTTGGCGTCTTGCGGAACACTCATGGCTGCTTCACCCTCCTGATCGGCTCCAGGTACAGGCTTTCCAGAAACAACCGCTCGAAGTCGGCCGACTCGGCCAGGTTAATCACCGTGGTCTTCTGCCGCAACGATGCCAACTCCGGCGCGCCGGCGGGGAAAAAGGGGGCAGTCCCCATTTCTGCGAAGGTTGGTCGGGGACTGTCCCCTTTTTCCCGCACAACCGGCGAGAGGAGAAGCTGTTCGCAGCCGGCCAGGGCCGTGTTCCCGCATAGTTCGACCTCCTCGGGCCGAACGCCGGGCAGCAGGCCGACGGCCTGCGCGTGGCGGCAGTTCAAGTGCTGGCCGAAGGCGCCGCCGACGTAAATGGGGCCCACCTCGGCCGCCCGGAGGTTGGCCGCCGCCAGCAACGTCTTGATGCCGGCGCCGATCGCCCCTTTCGCGCGCTGAAACATGTCCACGTCGGCCGGCGACAAGCGAAGGGTGGGATTCTCCCGGCGGATCACGAAACCCGGCTCGCCATTGGCCACAAAACGGCCGGTGGCCGTCAACTTTCCCGTACTACGCAAGCAGGCGATCAGATCGACCAAGCCGGAACCACAGATTCCCCGCGCTTCGCCGCCACCGATCACCGCATAGCGAAAATGGCCGGCATCGTCGGACGGATCGACGCGGTAAATTGCCCCCGGCTCGGCCGGCATGCCGCAGCGCACGTGATAGCCGTCGAAGGCGGGTCCACCCGCCGCCGAAGTCACCCACAGCCGGTCGCCGTCCCAGAGGGCCATCTCCGAGTTCGTGCCGAAATCCACGAGCAGCCCGCCCCGTTGAGCCGTCAGACGAGTCGCCAGCACGCCGGCCAGTAGGTCCGAGCCAATGAATCCGCCGCAGGGGGGCACCACTTCCGCGGTGGCCTGGGGGTGGATTCCCAGCAGCGAGCCCCAGCTTTGCCCGCGATCCGGCCGGCACTCGATCGGACGCGTCCAAGAGCTGGGCTGCAACAAGGTCCGACCGTCCGTTTCCGTCAGCAGCGCCAGCATGGGGGTATTGCCCACGATCGCGATGCGGCCGACCGCGGCGGGGCTCACCCCGTATCGTGCGCACATATCGAGCAATGCCGCGCGGATGGCGTCGAGGGTGATCCGCGCCATGCGGGCCGCGTTTTCTCCCGATTCGCCGGCGGCAATCAGGCGGGTCACCACGTCGCTGCCGTAGTACGATTGCGGATTCGGACCGACGCGGCCGCCCAGTCGGTCGCCGCGTTTGAGGTCCCAGAGCGAGAGGCTGATGTGCGTGGTCCCCAGGTCCACGGCCACGCCGCACGCGGCCGCCGCCGCTTGCGCCGCGGCGGAAGGGGGCATACGCGCCGGCGTGCAGGCCAGCAACCGGGCGTCCAAATCCCGCCAATCGGCCGGCCCGCCGACGTAAATGATCCGGATGTGCAGGTCGCCATCGGGGATCAACTGGCAGGCGAGCCGTGTGTTGCGCTGGAGTTGCTCGGCGGAAAGCAGCAGGCGTTCGTTCTTCGTCGGGGCAGGGACGTTTCCCGACTGGATCTCGACCACGCACAGGCCGCAAGCGCCGTTCGCCCGGCAACCGGAACGAACCCAGATGGCGGCGGCATCGAGCACAGCCCGCACGGATGCCCCCGGTGTACAGGGCACCTCGCGGGTCAGCTCGTTGGTCGTGACGGTGAGTTTCGGCATGTCTTTACCCGCTCGCGCGGACTGCATCGACCATGGCGGCGATATTCTCCGGCCGGGACTCGGGCGGGATTTCGCAACCGGAAGAAAGGACAAAGCCCCCGCGCTGGCGCAACATGCGCAACAGGCTTTGGGCCTCGCTTTCGATGCCGGCCGGATTGCCCTCGACGAAGGTCAACGACTTGATGTTGCCGTCCAGGCAGGTGGTGGGAAGCAGCTTGGCCGCCTCGGCGACATTGACGCAGTAATCGACGTTGGCGATTTGCACGCCCGCCTTGGCGTAATAGGGCAGGATGGCCGCGACGGGGCCGGCAATGTGCAGCCAGTTGGCCGCCGCGCCCTCCGCGGTCAAGGCCCGGAATACCTGGGCCAGCCGGGGAAGCTCGAACTCGCGGAAGAAGGACGCGGGCACGACCGCCGGCGAAGCGGCCGGATCGAAAACCACCGGCAGATGGGCTCCCGCCTGGAGCTGCGCCCGGCCGAAGGAGATGACGACCTGGGCGGCGAAATCCATGAGCTGTTCCAATCGCGGCGGATCGTCGATGGCCAGGTAGAGCGTGGTTTCCAGGCCCAGCAGTTGGGCGGCCAACGTGAAAGGGCCCAGCACGCAGCCCACCACGAGTGCTTCGTCGCCCAGTTCTCGCCGCAGGATGCCCAGCGTCTTGAGCATTTCGGGCATGCGCCCGGCCTGCTGCGGATCGGGCAGGCCAAGCTCGCGGCAATCGCGCCCGTCGGCCAGCGCGTAGCGTTCGACCACGGGATACTGGTTCGGGCGGTAGCGCAAGAGCGAGCCCATGGCCTCGGTCTCGACACTGGCGTCCATCACCGCGAAAACGGCGTCATAGCCGTACCGTCGCCAGGCGGCCACTTGGCAGGCCGCCAACGTTTCGCCATGGCGGACGTAGTCGTCCAGAGCCACGCCGGCCAGCGTCGCGGCGTGGCCGAAGACCTGGGCGATGACCGGCACCCGGTCGGTTTCCTGAAAAGCGACGGCCGCCGCGGTCCGCTGCACGCTATTCATGGGTCCCCCCCGCAATCCGATCCAGATAGTGGAGACCATCGAAGGCCGATTCGGCCACGAAATCGACATTCAACTCGCCGGGCGAGGCCTGTTTCAACGCCGCGCCGCCGGCGATGACTTTCACCCGTTCGAGTTTCCTGAGCAGCAGGGCGTCCTTCACTTGCCGCACCGAGGGGATGATCGAAGTGATCAGTCCGCTGATGCCCACCGCCAAGGGGCGACTGGTCTCGGCCGCCTCGACCAGCTTTGGCAACGGGCAATCCTTGCCGCAATCGACCACGTGGTAGCCGCCGCCGATCAGGACGATCTTGAGAATGTTCTTGCCCAGATCGTGGACGTCGCCTTCGAGCGACGCCACGAGGACCGTCGCCTTGCTCTCGGCCGTGACCATGCCGGTGGGATAAAGGAACTTCATCACTTCCATGACGGCGCGCCCGGCGAGCATGATTTCCAGGAGATTGAAGTGTTGGACGGTGCACTTGGCGTCCAAGGCCGTCATGGCCGCCTCGACGCCCTGGATGACGATGTGTTGGGGACGGGCCCCGCCGCGGACCAGGTGTTCCGCCTGAGAAACCGCCTCCGCGCAATCGCCGTCGAGAATAGCCGCGATCAGGCTGCTCATGCGGGAATCGTTCATGCCGACCTCCTGCCGCGGGGCGCGCGTCCCTTGCATCCACCCTTACGTGGGGTGTGGATTCCCCGGCAGCCTAAGCGCAGGGAATGACCGCCGGGGAGCCTACTCCCGCTTCTCAGTATCCAAAAAGGGGCCGCGATACGCAAGCTGGCGAGACCAGCGAGGAGGGTCCTTGGTAAAACCGTTCGATCCGCGTTACGCGGCGTCCCACGTTGGGGCGGCAGTTGTACTGCCGCCCCCGGAATTGCCAACCCCCAAAAACAAACGGAATTATACCCTTAAGAAAGCAGACCCAGAAGGAGGGTAACGGAATATGACAAGGTGTTCGGAATGCAATAGCCACACAACCGGTAGATTACGATGTGCTGTTTGGTGGTGTGCGCTGTTCGGCTTCCTGTTTTGCTCGGCCATAAATCTCGCTGACAACATTTTGGCGGAAGATATTAAGGTCAGCGAGTTGTTGCCCCACTTGGTCGGAACTAAGTTGTACGTTCTCGACAATTTCTATCATCCTCATTCCCTCGACAACAAAAGTGGAGAAGGGGGGGACTTCGCAGGTTGTGTGGAACTTTTCGGCAATTTCTTTCATCATTTCGCAGTGTTTTTCGTACCTCAATATAGCAATTTTAATCCCCAGTTCCCGCAGATGCTTGCGCTCCTCGGCTCCGATCGTACGGTTAAGAACAGTCAAGGCGATCAAAGCCCCCAAGCCGGTTCCGAGAAGACCGAACAGACCGGAAATATAGGCGTTGTCCATAAGAACACCTTGGCAATTGTGAGTGGAGTCAGTGCCTTAGCGGGGTATGTCGTGGGTGCATTAACGACGTTGTTTTTGGTGCTTTGGTCGAACAAAAAAACAGCCTATCGCTAGTATCGACTACACCACTGCGGCGGCATGACAAATCGGCAGCCCAAATTGACAGTCCCGTCATTTTGACAGGAATAATCGTCATATAAGTCTTTGTATCATAACGACTTATGATTATCGCAATGGGCACGCGGTGTGCATCTAATAAGCCCGAAAGGGAGGGCGATATGAGGTACACACCACCCAAGTTCACGAAGCTATCCGATATGGCCGCGATTGACGTAGGACGGCTGACCGAAGACGAAGCCAGAACGATTCTTGAGAGCATCCGCTGGCCGCAAGGACCGGTCTGTCCACACTGCGGCGAAAACGAAGTGACGCGGATTCAAGCCAAGTCGAAGAAGGTCCGCGATGGGCTGATCCAGTGCAACGGATGCCGGAAGCAGTTCACCGTCACCGTGGGCACGGTCATGGAGCGGTCGCACATCACGTTGCGGCAATGGGTCCAAGCCTTCCATTCGATGTGCTCACACAAGAAGGGCATCTCGGCCCTTCAGCTTCAACGGAACCTCGGCTTGCACACCTACAAGGCCGCGTGGTTTCTGGCGCATAGAATCCGGCTTGCGATGAAACAAGACCCATTGGCGAGCAAGCTAGAGGGCATTGTCGAGGTAGACGAAACCTACGTCGGCGGCAAGCCCCGCAAGGGCAAGCGGGATGCATCTGGAAACCTGATCGTCAACAAGCGGGGGCGCGGCACAAAGAAGACGCCGGTGGTTGCCCTGGTTGAGCGCGACGGCCGAGTGAGAACGCGAGTTGTCGATCACGTCAACGCGGATAACCTCAAGGCCGCGATCCGAGAGAAGGTCAGCCCGAAGGCCGCAATCCACACCGATGAGCTAAACCTCTATAAGGGGATCGGACAAGAGTTTGAAGGCGGCCACCAGACAGTGAACCACAGTCAGGGCGAGTATGCCCGCGGCGACGTGAACACCAACACGGCTGAGTCTTTCTTTGCATTGCTCAAGCGGGGGGTTCACGGCACGTTCCATCACGTCTCGAAAGAACACCTTCCCCGATACTGTGATGAGTTTTCGTTCCGGTGGGGCGAAAGAAAGGTAAGTGATGGACAGAGAGCAACAGAAGCCATCAAAGGAGCAGAAGGAAAACGGCTGATTTACCAACAGCCGAGCCCCAAGACAGCCTAGCGGCATGGATAGAAACAGGTAAAATGGAAACCGCCGGTTTGCGGCCGGCGGTTTCATGTCCATGCCGTTGGGCGGCGATGGTGCTCAAGCTATCGTCATTATACGCCCTTCGGACTTTTTTACAAGGGAAGGGTGTGCGATGCAGTCAAAAACGAAAGAAACGATACGTACTTTGGGATCGCTTGCTTCGATTGCGATAGGTGTCATGGTGTTTGCTGCAAATCCCTACCAGTTACCACAATGGGCAATGGCCATCATTGGCGTTTTAGCCATTCTGGTCGGTGTTGCCGTTCTACTTTCTGATTACAAGCCGTGGCGCTGGCGCGTGACCCGTCGAAAAAATAGCGAAGATTTGCGCGCGACGCTGGAAGAAGTTGGTGCACAAGTGGAAGTTTTGCGATCATCCCTTGGGAGGGAACTGGACTTTAACGCTGTTCGGAATGACGCACTGAAGATACAAAGCATCATCGCAAAGTATTCCGGCTCAATTCCGATTGTTCCAGATGGACCGTTCGGACTTGAAGCGGCGACCAGATACTACAGAGCCGTCAAGGAATGGATCGAAATACGTCTGTACGGAAAGCCGTTGGAATGAAGAAACGGAAGAAGGTAAAGAAACGACCAGAGCCTCTTTCCCTCTACCCTCTCAAGACGGAAGAGGCGTTAGCTGCCTTCATGCAAGTTGACCCGGCCAAGGTAGAGGAGGGGATGGAAAAACTGCGGCGGAAACGGGGTAAAAAGTAGCCTGCTTTGTTAAGGGTATAATTCCGAAAACAAATGGGGCGGCAGTGCAACTGCCACCCCAACATCTGTTCCCTACGGAGACGATTACCGGTTTTGTCTGTCAAAACCCATAAGGCATGGGCCGTCAGGCAACCGGCGGCTCGATGCCGAAGTCGCGGATCGTCAGCAGGCTGGAAAGCGGATAGCCGCGCGCGGCAAACGCCTGGGCGCCCCCTTCCATGCGGTCGATGATGGCCAAAACGCCCACGATCTTCAATCCGAAGGCTTCGGCCCGCTCGATCGCCTTAAGCGACGAGCCGCCGGTGGTGACCACGTCCTCGACAATGACGGCCGTTTGGCCGGGCGTCACGGGGCCTTCAAGGTATTGATTCGTACCGTGCCCCTTGGCCTCTTTGCGGACCATGAAGCCCAAAAGCGGCGTGCCGCGAACGGCCGACATGGTAACGACCGCGGCCGTGATCGGATCGGCCCCGATCGACATCCCGCCGACGGCTGCCGGCAGCGGCCCCGCCATGAGTAGGTCGAGCATCCCTTCGGCCACCAGCCGGGCGCCAGTGGGATCGAGCGTCACCTGCTTTCCGTCCAGGTAATAGGTGGCCTTTTTGCCGGAGGCCAAGGTGAACTGGCCGAACTTCAGGGCCTTTTGCCGCACCAGGGCGATCAACGCTTGCTTATCGTACATCACTACCTCATCACCGTCACCCGCGAGCCGACGGACAAGATGCCGTACAAATCCTGGAGGTCGCGGCTGCTCACGCAGATTGTACCGCGATTGTCGTCGCGGCCAATACCGCGCGGATCGTTGGTGCCGTGGATGCCGATGCGATCGCTCAGGCCGATCCACGCCCCGCCCAGCGGGTTTCGGGCGTCGCTCGGGCCCAGCGTCACGCCGTCGGGGCCATAGTAACTGGGGTTGAGCGTCTTCTCGCGGATCGTGTAGTTGCCGTCCAGTTTTGGCTGGTCGCGGCCTACGCCGATGGGAAACCGGCCGGCGTAGCGATTCTGCACCATGAGCGTCAGCTCGTGCCGATCCAGGTGCACGATCGCTTCGAACGGACCGCGGAGGACCTTCAATTCTCTGCCAATCGGCAACGGCAGATCCTTGGTGGTGGTATCGGTGCCGGGGGCGTCGGGCGCAACCAGCCCGTTAATCTTCGCCAGCAGTTGCCAGGGAACATTGTATTTCTGGGCGAGTTTCTCCAGAGTGTCGCCGGGCTGCGTCAGGTAGGCCGGCTCCAGATAATGCTTTCGCGAATAAAGCACCGTGCCGGCCAGTTGATCCAACAGGCCGTTGATCTGTGCAGTCAGCTCGGCGGGCAGGTCGGCGCTACCGTAAAAGTTGCTCAGCGCGAGATGGGCTTCGGCATATTTTCCCTGGTCGAGACTCTTTTGCACGGCCTCCATCAGCGCGGCGATCTTGCTCTGCAAGAGTCCGGCGGTCGGGTTCGACGGCGGCGCGGGGCTTGTCGCAGGAGCGGCCGACACGGCCTCGGGCGGCATCGGCGTACCCAAGGTTACCGCCGGGCCCGCTGCCGACGGCGCCGCAGCAGTCGCCACAGGCGACGGAGCCAGGAAAGGCGTTGCCGGCGTACCCGCCGCGGCCGGCGGTGGAGTGGCGCCGGGAAATGCGACCGACGGAGGCGCCAACGGCAAACTCGTTCCGGCGGGACGCGCGGACGCCGCGCCGGCGGGCGCAGCCGGATTGCCGCCACCGGCCAGCAAGCCGCCCGGCGACGCCGTGCTGGACGTGCTGGGCAGTTCCACCTTCGGGACAGTAGGCCATCCTTCGGCTACGCCCGGCGGCTGACTGTTGTCGGCATTGTTCCGCGCCAGGGATACATAGACTCCATAACCGACCGCGCCGAGTATGGCGAGAATCAACAAGTTTTTCAGTGAGTTCATATTCGTCCTCCTTGACGAATCGCGCCAACTGAAGAGGGGCGGATCATACGCGAAAGCCCAAAATGATGCTACGGCAGTAACGCCGAAGTGAGAGAGACGGCCAACGAGGTGGGGACCGGAATTGAGGAGATGGGCAGAATGGGGTGACTGTGAAACGCACCGCAAGCGGAGGGTGCTGCGTTCGTTGGGACGGCAGTTGTACTGCCGGCTCCGGGTGGCAGTGCAACTGCCACCCCAACAACATGCATCATGGAGTTGACCGGTTTGCGGTCTGAGGATTACATGGGCCGCAAGCGGCCCCGCTACACGACACGCACAACTTTAAGCATGGCCGTGTCCTAGTCTTGATACGCCACCGGATCCGGCAGCCCCGCCTCGGCGAATCCTTTGCGACGCAATTGACAGGCGTCGCAGCGGCCGCAACTCGTGCCGTTCGCGTCGGGATCGTAACAGGAATGCGTCAGGCCATAATCCACGCCCAGTTCGACGCCGCGGCGGATGATCTGGACCTTGGTCCACTGGATCAGGGGCGCGTGGATCGTGAACCGGAGCCGGCCTTCGACGCTCGCCTTCGTGGCCAGATTGGCCATGGCATTGAAGGCGGCGATGAACTCCGGCCGGCAATCGGGATAGCCGCTGTAGTCGATCGCGTTGACGCCGAGGAAGATGTCGGCCGCGCCCACCACCTCGGCATAGGCCAGCGCCAGCGACAGGAACACCGTGTTCCGCGCCGGCACATAGGTGACCGGAATGCCGTGGGCCATCTCCTCCGGCGGGCGGTCTTTGGGCACAGCAATGGCGTCCGTCAGCGCGCTGTGGCCAAAGCGGGCCAGGTCGATGGCGAGCACCACGTGGGCCTTGGCGGCCAACGATTGGGCCACCCGCCGCGCCGCCTGAAGCTCGAACCGGTGCCGCTGCCCATAATCGACCGACAGGGCGTAGAGGGCGAACCCCTGCTGCCGGGCGATGGCCGCCGTGGTTGCCGAGTCAAGCCCCCCGGAAAGGAGGATCACCGCCGGAGTGTCCATTGGGTTGGTCGAGCTGGCTGCCATGTTGAATGATCCAAGGGCCGACGTGCCGTGGGCCGCTAAACGGCTGGTAACTTCGTTGGGATGGCAGTTGCACTGCCATCCCTTGCTTCCCGCGTGGGGGGCGGCAGTGCAACTGCCGCCCCAACGGCGGGGCCGACGCGGCGTCGGCCACTAAACGGCGACACGCCGGTGCGGCTTTTCGCCCCGCGCGCTAGCCCCCTAGCCGCCAATGCTCTATCATGCCACAATGGTTCGCCGGAGAAAAGGAGCAGGCAAGTGGACGAGTCGTTTCGCAGCGTGCTGGAGACCTTCGACAATCAGTATCCCGATCGCGACTACACGATCGAGATCGTGTGCCCCGAGTTTACCTCCGTCTGCCCCAAGACCGGCCAGCCCGACTTCGGCACGCTCACGATCGCCTACGTGCCGGAGGCCAAGTGCGTCGAGCTGAAGAGCCTGAAGTTCTACCTGCAACAGTATCGCAACCAGGGCATTTTTTACGAGACGGTGACCAATCGGATTTTGGACGACTTGGTCGCCGCACTCCGGCCGCGGCGAATGACGCTCACCGCCGTGTTCAATCCCCGGGGGGGCATCACGACCACGGTCACGGCGACCTTTAGAACGACGAATGACGAAATTCAAATGACGAAGAAGAAATGACGAACTGCGAAGCCGCCAGCGGCTGCCGCGCTACTTCCTGAACCCTGAGCCTTGCCCCCTGAACCCTGACCTCTGACCCCTACTGCCTGCCATGTCCGAATTGCCGCAAGTCATCCTGTCCGGGTTTGCCGATGAAGCCGCCAACGAGAAGACGGCCGTGCAGCAGTTTTCCGCCTTTGCTGCTTTGGGACTGCAATACTACAGCCTCCGCTTCATCGACGTGGGAACCGGCATCAAGAACGTGATGAAGCTCACGCTGGCGGAAATCCAAAAGCTCCGCCACATGCAGGACGAATATGGGCTGAACGTCTCGTCGATCGGCTCGCCCATCGGCAAGGTGAAACTGTGCGACGTGGACGACGGGACGAAGAACGCCTACGTGCCGTTCCCCAAATATCTCGAACAGGACGTGAAGAAAGCGTGCGATCTGGCCCACGCCTTCGAGGCCAAGTTGATCCGCGGCTTCTCCTTCTATCCGCCCAAGGGCGCCGACCCGTGGCAATACGTGCCGCAAGCCGTCGAGCAGTTGGGCCAGTTGGTCGAGGCCTGTCATCGGGCCGACTTGACCTACGGCCTGGAGATCGAGGCCAACCTGGTCGGCTGTACGGGCCAGATCCTGGCCGAGATCTATCAGCAAATCAATCATCCGGCGTTGGTCTTGATTTTCGACGCGGCGAACGTGCTGGCGCAAGGCTTCTCGCCGGCCGAGCTGTTCCAGCAGTACCTGGCGATGAAGCCCGGGCTGGGCTGGCTGCACATCAAGGACTACCGCTGCCCGGCCGGATCGATCGAGAAGGGGCGGCCGGTGGACGAGGGCTCGCTGCGGAATTTCGTGCCGGCCGACGTCGGCGATTGCGCCCACGAGATTCTGCTCCGCGATTTCAGCCAAATCATACCCGCCGTCGAGCGGAAGCTCCGCCGGCGGGGAATTCCCGGCGTGTTCCTCGACTTGGAGCCACACCTCAAAGGCGGCGGACAGTTCGGCGGCTTCAGCGGCCCGGACGGTATGGGCGTGGCGCTGCGCTCCCTTTGCCGCGTGCTGGACTACGTCGGCATCGATTATCATCTTCGCGACTTTGCCGACATCCAGGCCGCCCGCGGCTTTTAATCGTACTGATAGAGCGTCACCCGCAGAATCATCGGTCGGTTGTTGCCCAGGTATTCGTTTCCCAGCATCGGCGGGATGCGGGCCGCGTTGTTCGCTCCGGTCTCGTCGCCGTTGAGCCAGAGCTCGTGGACCCACCGGCCGGCGGCGTCGAAATGGCCCAGCTCGACACGCTGAATATGGGTGTAACGCCGCGTCGACGTTTTGGGTTGAAACTGGCAGCCAAAACCGTAGCCGGCCACGAGAAACTCCCGCGGGCCGTTCTGGATGACCAGCCCGCCCACCGGCCAATGCTTCGCCGGCAAGCGGGCCTCGTAGCTGATCCGCACGCGATAGTTGCCCACATCGACGAGGCCCGGGCTGTTTTCGCTCCCCTGGCGGTAGACGCCGATCATCCGGCCGGTTCCCTGAGCCTGGGCAACGATCGGCAATAGTTGGCCGAGGATGCGATACGTGCCCACCAAGGGATGGTCCTCCGCCATGCTCTCGATTCCGAACGGCGAAAAGCCCAGCCCGCCGTGCTGGGCGATGGCCCAAAAAGCCCGCGCGGCGGCCTCGGCGTCGCGGCTGGCCTCGGGAATCCAGAGCGGATTGCCGGCCCGTTGATAGGCGGCGCAGACCTCCTTGAACTCGCCCACATAAATATCCGGGGCGAACACGCCAAGGTGTGGGGCCGCCGCTCGCCACACGTCGTGCATGTGCGCCACCGGGCCACCGCTGGGATAGGTGCCCAATTTGTCGGCCAGCCAGGCGTTGGAGTACATCGGCAAGCCGTACTCCGCCTGCCCGGCCGCGGCCACCCGATCCATGTATCGGCCATAGCACCACGCCGAAAAGACTTCCTCCGCCTCGGGCCCGGCACCAAAGACCTCGGGCCAGGAGCCTTGGCTCGCCAGCCCGCTCTTCTGCCAGCGACGGAGCAACTCCGGATGCAGTTGATCCTTGTGCTGGACGAGATAGCCGATCAGTTCTGAGGGCACGGCCGACTGATAGGCCGCGGTGGCCTCGTTCGACAGGTCGCGCGTTTCGGGCTTGATGCCGACCTCGTTTTCCACCTGGATCATCAGCACCGTGTGCTGGTCGCCGTCGACTTGCCTCAGATGCCTCATGAGTTGGGCAAAGGCGGTGGCGTCGGCCTTGAGGTTCGTCTTGCTGAGGGTCGAAAGGATGTCCTTCACGTTTTGGTGGCTGCTGCCGCGGGCTCGTGGAAATCGTGCGGTGTCCCCCAGCACCCAGCCGGGCGCGTAGCTGGAAACGCCGTTCTTCCACGAGGCAAGCCAGAGCAGCACGAGCCGCTGGTGGTGCCGGCGAGCCAGTTCGATCATCTCGTCGACCAGGGCGAAATCGAATTGCCCCTCGGCCGGTTCCAGCAGCTCCCAACTGACCGGCGCGACGACCGTGTTGAGCCCCAGGGCTTCCAGATGCGGCCAGAGCTTCCGCAGGTACTCGATCCCCGAGGCCGACGAATTGTGCAATTCGCCGGCGAGCATGACGAAGGGCCGGCCATCGACCACCAGTTGCATGGTGTTTCCCGTGCGCTGCAAATGCGGGATGGCCCCGTCGGCCGCCCAGAGCGGCAGAGCCGCCAGCAGCCCGAAAACGAAGATGATGCCGGAAAAAACGGTTCGCGTCGTTGGCGTCATGATGGATCTCGTTGGCAGGAAAATGGTCGCGTTTCGGCTCCCGCCATGCAGCGGCACGCCGCGCATTCTGGTATATTGATATCGTACATTGTGTCCACCGCGTCGCCCACCCGCGTTTCCCTACCCACGCAGAAAGGCCCTCCGATGCACAAGAAAACCGCTTTGGCCGTGATGTTCCTTGGCATAGCATGGCCCTCCTGGGCCGGCGTCACCATCGACAAACCGCGCTGCGAATACCAGGTCGATCCGCTGGGCATCGACGTGGCCAAACCACGGCTCAGTTGGACGCTGAAGTCCGATGAGCGCGCCGAGCGACAGTCGGCCTATCAGGTGCTCGTGGCCTCGTCGCCCGATGCGTTGGCCCGCGATCAGGGCAACCTCTGGGATAGCGGCCGGGTGACTTCCGACCAGACCATCCACGTCGAGTACGCCGGCCAGCCCCTCGGTTCGCGTATGCAATGCTTTTGGAAGGTTCGGGCGTGGGACCAGAGCGGCCAAGCCTCGGCCTGGAGCCAGCCGGCCCGCTGGACGATGGGACTGCTCGCGCCGGCCGACTGGGACGCCAAGTGGATCGCCTATTTCAATCCGGCCGACCCGCCGCTCATGGGGCCGCACAACGGCTATCACTGCGAGATGGCCAACAAGCCCGACCTGACGAAATGGGTAGCCATCGACCTGGGCCGCGAACAGACGATCGATGCCGTGCGGCTGTTTCCCGCCCGGCCGTACGATTATCCCGACACGCCCGGTTTTCTGTTTCCCCTCCGTTTCAAGGTAGAAGCGGGGCAGAAGGCCGACTTCTCGGACGCCAAGGTGATGATCGATCAGACGACGGCCGACGTGCCCAATCCGCGCACCGACGCTCCCGTCCATCGCTTCCCGCCGATTGCCGCGCGGCACGTTCGCCTGACCGTGACCCGGCTGGCGCATCGCGACGCCAACAATTACGGCGTCGCCCTGGCCGAGTTGGAAGTGCTGGCCGGCGGAAAAAACGTGGCCCTGCGCGCCGCGGTGACGGCCTCCGACTCGATTGAAGCCGGCGGATGGTCGAAGAACAAGCTGGTCGACGGCCGCCTGCGGTCCGAGCAAGGCGTCGACGTGGGGGAGCAGCCGGCCGCTATGCTCCGCAAGGAGTTCGACGTCCACGGGCCGATCAAGCGAGCGGTTGCCTCAGTCACGGGCCTCGGGCTCTATGAACTATCGATCAACGGCCAGCGCGTAGGCGATCATGTGCTCGCGCCCGACTGGACCCGCTATAGCAAACGCATCCAATATCAAACGTACGATGTTACCGCGCTCATGCGGGCGGGCCGCAACGCTATCGGCGCCCAGTTGGGCGGCGGTTGGTGGACGGGCCCGCTGATGTGCATGCCGCCTTGGCCACGGCTGATCGGGAACTGCCTGGAGAGTGCCCGGTTTTGTCTGCTCATGCGATTGGACGTCGAACTGGCCGACGGCACACGAGAGACGATCGTCACCGATCCGTCGTGGCAGGCGACCACGGACGGCCCGATCCGAAAGGCCGGCATCTATTTCGGCGAGACCTACGACGCCACGAAGGAGCAGCCCGGCTGGAACCTGCCCGGTTTTGCCGCCGCCGGTTGGCGGCCGGCCCATGTGCTGCCGCATCCGGCCGAAGCGGAGCACGCAGCGCTGGTGGCCCAAAGCAACGAGCCGATCCGCGTGGTCGAGGAGCGACGGCCCGTCCGAATGACGGAGCCCAAGCCGGGCGTGTACGTCTTTGACATGGGTCAGAACATGGTCGGCTGGTGCCGGCTCACGGCCACCGCTCCGGCGGGCACGAAGATCAACGTGCGTTACGCCGAAATGCTCAATGACGACGGCACGATCTACACGGCCAACCTGCGCGGCGCGGCACAGATCAACGAATATACATGGCGGGGCGGCCCGGCCACGCTGGAACCGCATTTCACGTACCACGGCATCCGCTACGTCGAGGTGACCGGCTTGCCCAGCCGTCCGGCCGGCGATGCCGTGGTGGGCCGCGTGTTCCATTCGGCCGCGCCTGAGGCCGGCACGCTCGTTTGTTCCAACGAGCTGCTCAACCGGATCATGCACTGCATTCGCTGGGTGCAGCGGGCGAACATGATGAGCGTGCCCACCGACTGCCCCCAGCGCACCGAGCGATTGGGGTGGATGGGCGACATCCAGGCCTTCTCGCAAACGGCCGTTTTCCAGCGCGACATGGCCGGCTTCTTCAGCAAGTGGGTGCCCGACATCCGCGAGTCGCAGGCCGACGACGGCCGCTACCCCGACGTGGCGCCGCACATCAGCGATCCGAACGCGGCGTTTTCGGGCGTGCCCGCCTGGGGCGACGCCGGCACGGTCGTTCCCTGGCGGATGTATCAGAATTACGCCGACACGCGGATGTTGGCCGAGCATTTCGCGTCGGCCAAGCGCTGGGTCGACTTCATCCACCGCAACAATCCGAACTTGCTGTGGCAGAAGAACCGCGGCAACGACTACAACGATTGGCTCAACGGCGACGTGACCGCGGTGAAGGATTATCCGCGGGGCATCAGCACCATACCGAACGACGTGTTCGCCACGGCCTTCTTCGCCCAATCGACCGACATCGTGGCCCGCATGGCCTGCGTGCTCGGCCGGTCGGATGACGCGGCGAAGTACGCCAAGCTATTCGACGGCATCAAGGCGGCGTTCGGCAAGGCGTTCGTCGCCGCCGACGGCCGCATCAAGGGCGACACGCAGTCCGGCTACGCCCTGGCCTTGCATTTCAACCTGTTGGACGAGTCGCTGCGCCCCAAGGCCATGGAGCACTTGCTCGCCGCGATCAAGAAGTACAAATCCCATCCTTCGACCGGCATCCAGTCGACCCATTGCATGCTGCTCGAGCTCAGCGGGGGCGGCCAGCACGCCGAAGCCTACCGGCTCATGAATCTTCGCACCGCGCCCTCGTGGGGATACATGGTCGAGCAGGGGGCGACGACGATTTGGGAGCGGTGGGACGGCTACGTGAAAGGCCGCGGCTTTCAGGACCCGGGTATGAACTCCTTCAACCATTGGGCCTTTGGCGCGGTGGGCGAATGGGTGTGGCGCGAACTGGCCGGCTTGAATCCGGACGACGACCAGCCGGGCTACAAGCACTTTTTCATCCGCCCGCGTCCGTGCGGCGAACTCGACTGGCTCAAGTCGCGTTACGAGTCGATCCGCGGGCCCATCCAGAGCGATTGGAAGATCGCCGGCGGGCGTTTCGAGTTGCGGGTCGAGATACCCGCCAACACGACAGCCACGGTCTATGTGCCGGCCGGCGATGCCGGCTCGGTGACCGAGAGCGGCAAGCCGGCGGCCGAAGCCCCGGGCGTGAAGTTCCTCACAATGGACGACGGCAATGCCGTTTTCGCCGTGCAGTCGGGCAAGTACGAGTTTGCCGCGCCGCATTGAAAGAGGAACGAAGATTTATCCACGAAGGACACGAAGCGGACGGTTTCCGTCCCGGAGGGACGATTGAAAATAGCCCAGCAATTTATTGCTGGGAAGACGGTCATACGATCCGTGTTGAAAGTCCCGGAGGGACGACTGAAGCCCGCCGGCAAGTCGATCGGAAAGCAAGCATTTGGAGAATAGGAGCGAATCAATGTCACGTTGGCTGCATCGTTGTTTGGCATCGTTGGTGTTATCAGTCTCGGCGGCTACGGCCATGGCGGCCGATCGTCCGCCGCAAGCGCCGGGCCGTGCCGCCTGGATGGCCCGGGGTACTTTCGGCGTGATGACGCACTACCTGATCACGCCGAAGGGCAATACCCCCGCGGAAAGGACGGCCGATTTCAACCGCACGGTCGATCGTTTCGATCTGGACAGCTACATCCGGCAGTTTCAGGAGACCAAGGCCGACTGGCTCATCTTTACGCTCGGCCAAACGACCGGCTACCTGTGCAGCCCGAATGCCTATATTGACGCCAAAGCGCCCGGGCACACCTCGCGGCGCGATCTGGCGTTGGAAATCGCCCGGCGATTGAAGGCGCTCGGCAAGCGGCTCATCCTCTACATCCCTTCCGAGGAGAACGCCGAGCCGTTCATCCAGGAGGCGCTCGACTATCGCTCGGCCGGACACGCCGATCGCTATTTCGAGTTCCTGCGGCAGTATTCGCTCAAGTTCGGCGCGCTCCACGACGGCTGGTGGTTCGACAGTTGCGGGCTGCACCCCGACGAGTACTGGCAGCGCTACTTGGCGGCCGTGAGGGCCGGCAATCCGCAATCGGCCGTGGCCATGAGCGGCGCCGAGTTCTGCTCGGGCCGGCCGGTGAACCCGATCTGCCGGCTATCCGATTACCACGCTGGCGAGATCCACTTGTTAGAAGACGGCCAGATCCGCCGCGATTTCCTCTGGCCGCCCGGCAACGACATGGTGCTGACGGCCGATCGCAAGCTGCGGAAGCGCGGCCAGGAGGCCCGTTTCTACCTGCCCGACGCGCCGCTGATCGACGGCATTCAATGGCACTGTCTGCTGCCCATCGATCTGACGTTCAATCCGGCCGTGCCGAACCAGTTCTGCCACTACACCGACAAGGAGCTGTTCGCGTTCGTCCGCCGCATCAAGGCCGTGGGCGGGGCGATCACGATCAACGTGCCGATCGAAACCGAGAACGGCCACATTCCCGACGACACCCATTCGCAGCTCGTGCGGATGTCGAAGGCGGTGTTCGGTAAATAAGAACTGGCCAACCGACGGAGAACATCGTGGATCCGTCCGCATAGCTCCGTCCCGGAGGGACGCCTGATAATAGCCCAGCAATTCATTGCTGGGTCGGCGGCTCCCAAAACCATAAAAGGACGCGGGCAGCGGCCAGACCGAAGATGATCGGGGCAACGAACATGAGGTGCCGCATGGCCGCCGGCTGCTTCAGCGGGTGCCCCGTCAGCCGGATCATCACGCCGCTTGCCCCCAAGGTCATGAGGCCGCCGAGCACCAGGTAAAAGACAGCAAGACGGTCCCTCTCCCCGAAATAAACGAACGGCGACACGCACAGCACAATCGCGATCGTGCAGAACACTGGTGAACAGGGAAGCAAGCTGAAGACGTCAAGAAGGAAGAAAGCCCAGTAGGCCAGACAGCACGCGATAACGCAATCGAGCAATGCCGACTGCTGTCGCGGCGGTCGTTCGTTCCCAACGGGCTCCGAGCATTTAATAGTCATTGGTCCAAAGGCGAAAAGTGATCTCTGTACACCCTTTTCCCTTGAAACCCCAAACGGGATGAGGCATACCTTTGCCGTGTGGGTCGCGGTGGATTTGGAATTCTGCCTCCTCACCTACGTAAACGGCCACGCGCTCGTCATCGACCCAGATGCGCCGTGCCCCCAGCTTGCGGAGCACCGTGGGCACACGGGGGTCGCTGGGGCTGATGTCTTGGCCGAATAGTGCAGACACCGCGAACCGTCCGGGCAGGGGATCATAGGTATGGTAGTCCGCTCTCGGACACCGGTCCGCCAACTCACAGCCGGCCGCCACGATCTCGTCGGCATGTCGGCGAGCGTACTGATATGGGGACTGCGTGCCCCACAGCGTTAGGCCAAGAACAATCGTGGCCAAAACGGCGAGCACTCGGCGCTTGGCCAAATGTTCGCGCACCGCAGCCAGCAGCAGCAAGGTTCCCACTGCCCCGCCGATCGCCTGTCCGGGCCCGAAAGCAACATAGAGCGAGTAAGTAACCACAGCCACCGTCACCAGGATCAGCAACGCGCGGACGAACAGCCATCGCAACGAAAACGGCCACGGTTTGGTGGGCCGTGCCAGAAATTCGAGAACCAGACCGAGCGTTACAATCACGCAAGCGAATACTCCGATGCCGAACGCCCATTTCCCCCGGGTCCAGGCTCCCGGTTCGTATCGGAGCGTTTCTATGAAGTAGTCGTCGTGTCTCAGACAAATTCCAAAGCCGATGCCGAACACCACCATCATTATCGCCACGGCCTTTCCGGTCGTGTCGATCGTCCTCAAGTACGCGTTGGTGAGTAGAGGCTCGGCCATAACGGGCACCGGAGCAGTTTGGAAAAGGCGACGACGACCGCCGCTGCGTCTGTTTGGCACCACCATTGATTTTACATCTTCGCGACAAATCGAACAATCGCGATGACGCCGTCAACCCTGGGGAGAAGGCGGTTTGCTCGGCGTGAGAAGGAGTATTCCCCTTGCTGCCAAACCGTAACAGGCAATCTGGATCGCCATCGGCAGCGCGGTTCCGTCATGGAACACGCCCACCAGCGCGCCGCCGCTGGCGCCCAGGACGAATTGTACGATGCCCAACAGGGCCGAGGCCCCGCCGGCCTCGGCGGCAAAGGGCTGCATCGCGATGGCCGTGGCGTTGGGGAAGATCACGCCCAACGTGCTGAGGCATAGGAACAACACGCCGAACAGAAGCGGGAAGCCGCCCAGCCCGGTCCAGGCGCAGCCCACGAGCAACAAGGCCGTGCCCACGTTGATCCACATTGCCTTCCGCAAGAGATCTTCCGAAGTAAACCGCCGCAGCAGCCAGCGGTTGGATTGGCCGCCAATGTACAGCCCGATGGAATTGGTGGCGAAGAGGAAGCCGAAAAACGCCACGGGGACGCCGAACAATTCGATGAAAACGAACGACGAATTGGCGATATAGGTGAACAGCATTCCGGAGGTGCAGCCGATGCTGAGCGCCGGCCCCAGGAAGCGGCGATTGGCCAGGATCCGGCCGTAGGCGCGGAAAACGTCGGCCACGTGTCCCCGCATCCGCCTTTCCCGGGCCAACGTTTCGGGGATATACAACAGCGCGGCGGCGACGCAAAAGGCGCCGAACAGGGCGATGGCCCAGAAAATGGCCCGCCAGTCGTAATGCGTGAGCAGCAGGCTGCCCAAAAACGGGGCCACGATGGGGCCAATGCCGCCGACGATCATCATCAACGAGTAGAAGCGGGCGGCTTCCCGCTCTTCGAACAGATCGCGGACAATGGCCCGGGCTACGACCAGTCCGGCCGAGCCGCCCAGTCCCATCAAAAAGCGGGCAGCGATCAACGCTTCGATCGAGCCCGCGACCGCACAGACGGCCGCCATGCAACCAAACAGCAGGCAGCCGCACAAGAGCGGCATCCGCCGTCCCAGGTGATCGCTGAGGATGCCCCAGAGGATTTGGCCGACCGCGAGCCCCAGCAGGAAGATCGCCAGGGTGATTTGCACCGTTCCGATGGTGGTGCCAAGCTCCCGGGCGATCTGGGGGAAAGCGGGGAGATACATGTCGACGGCCAGCGGGGGGAAGGCCGACATGAGGCCCAGAATCCAGGCGAGTCTTCGGGCCGTTGCAGGGGTGGGACGCAGTGGCGGCATGGAAGGCAAATCAGTGAGTGTACACACACTTACCGCTAAATTCAACCACCACCCTCCGTCTTACGTGCCGCCCCGGAAGCCTGTGAGGAATAGGAGGTTTATGCAGGGCTGGAAAGGACGGTTTTTCGTTTGATTCGGGAAGGGACGATAACTCCGAGTAGTTGCGTTGCAACGAGTGAGTGCGTACGCACCAACTCTCGTCATCCCCGATCTCCCTGCGAGAAGACCATGAGAGCGATTGATCCAGGGGCCATGCTTTCCCGATGGCACGGTCGCCCTGCCCGTCAAGTCCGCCGGCTGCCGGCATCCTTACGCAGCGGCATGATCGTAATTGCCTTAACACTGCTCTCGACAGGCTGCACGAGTTGGCAGGACTATGTGCATAACGGCTTCAAGGTCGGCCCGAACTACCGCGAGCCCTGCACCGCCACCGCCGCCAACTGGATCGACACCGGCAACCCGCACATCAACAACGCCGCCCCCAACGATGCCGCGTGGTGGCAGGCGATGAACGATCCGGTCCTCAATGCCCTGATTTCCACGGCGTACCACCAGAACCTGACCCTGCGGATCGCCGGCTGGCGGATCATGGAGGCCCGGGCGCAGCGGAACATCGCGGCGGGCAATCTGTTTCCCCAGACCCAGCAGGCCGACGGCAGCTACACGCGGGTGAACGCCAGCCCGAACAATCCGATCGCGGCCACACCCTTCAATTACGATAACTGGCAGGTGGGCACGAACCTGGCCTGGGAGCTGGACTTCTGGGGGCGGTTTCGCCGGGCGGTCGAGGCGGCCAACGCCACCTTGGACGCGTCGATTGAAAACTACGACGACGTGCTGGTGCTGCTCTTGGCCGAGGTCGCGCAGCGCTACGCCGACGTTCGCACCGCCGAACAGCGGTTGGAGTACGCCCGGCAGAACGTGCAAATCCAGCGCGACGGCTTGAACCTGGCGGTGACCAAGTACACCAACGGCGCCACGACGCGGCTGGACGTAACGCAGGGCGAATCGGCCCTGGCCCAGATCGAGGCGGCCATTCCGCTCTTGGAATCGCAGCGGCGGCAGGCCATGAACCAGCTTTGCACCCTGCTGGGCACGCCGCCGCAGGACATCGTGGCCGTCTTGAATGGCCGTCAGCCGATTCCGTCGACGCCGCCCGAAGTGGCCCTGGGCATTCCCGCCGACCTGTTGCGCCGCCGGCCGGACATTCGCCGGGCGGAGCGGGAAGTGGCCGCCCAAAGCGCACGGATCGGCATCGCCACTTCCGAACTGTATCCCCATTTTTCCATCACCGGCACCATTTACCTCGACGCCGGGAACTTCAAGGACCTCTTTTCGAGCAATTCGGTGGGCGGCGGCATCGGTCCCTCGTTCAACTGGAACGTGTTGAACTATGGCCGGCTGGTGAACGGCATCCGCGTCGAAGATGCAAAGTTCCAACAAACGGCGCTCATCTACCAGAACCTCGTGCTGCAGGCCAACGCCGAGGTGGAAAATGCGGTGATTCACTTCTTGAACACCCAGCAGCAGGTGAAGTACCTCACCACCAGCACCCGCGCCGCCGAACAGTCGGTGGCCTTGGTGCGCAGCCAGTACGACGCCGGGAAGACCGACTTCAACCGCGTGTTGATCGTCGAGCAGGCGCTGACGCAGCAGCAGGATCAACTCGCGCTCAGCGAGGGGGCCGTGGTCACGAGCTTCGTCGACATTTACAAGTCCCTGGGGGGCGGCTGGCAGATTCGCCTGGACAATGCCGCCCAGCAGAACGCCGCGGCCATTCCCCAGCCGCCCGCGCTCACGCCGGCGCCGACGCCGTAGCGGAAGCCGCGTCGCCGGTTGTCGGTGCGGGCTCGGCTTCTCGTCGAGCCGACAACTCCTCTTGGCAATCCGATGGGACGGAAGCAGTCATCCTGAGCGCAGCGAAGGATCTCGTGGCAGGAGGAGTACGCCAGATTCTTCGCTGCACTCAGAATGACCGTATGCTGGCCCTTCCAGGACAACTCGCCAGACCGCCTCTTGCCGGGCGCTACAGGGCCGCGCGCCCGCACAGTTTGCCTTATCGAAACACTTTACAACCTTGGCATAGACGTAAGAATCGCATTGATCCTCATTCTTCGGCGGCGACGATAGTTGACAATGGCCTTCGTCGCCACACTCATCGGTGATTGTGAAAAACTCATCAGGGGGCAGGATCATGGCCAACGTCGGCAAGTGCTTGCTCTGCGCCGCTGCGTCCGTTGTTCTGCTCGCAGCAAGTTCACGGGCTGATACGAAGGTCTGGCCCACCGACTACGACCCTCGCTACGTGCAGGCGGTGCAGGCCGCCTCGCAGCCGCTCACCCAGGACGACGTCGTCACCAACCTGACCACGATCGGCTCCAACGATCACATCCGCAATGCGGCCAATCAGATCTTGATGACGATGTTCACCAATTACCAGACGTCGGGCGGCGCCATCGGATATACGCGGGCGTACAGCAGCACGGCGTGGCATCCCAAGCTCTGGACGACCGTAGCGCCGCAATTGCAGGACTTCCTGACCGACAACAACGTCCCCGGCTCCTCTGTGAGCCTGCGAACCAAGCAGCTCCTGGGCCTTCCGGAGAATAATACGGGCTACTACGTGGTCGAGTTCTATGCCAACACGTCGTCGCTGTTCCGGCCCGCCATGGATGCCGACATCACGCACTCGACCACGTCGCTCAACTTCGTCGGCGACATGGCCAACCCGACCGATCCCAAGCGCATCTGGTTCGACAAGAACATGTCGACCTATGATCCCAGCCAGACCAATCCTCCCATACCCTGGACGCGCGCGGGATACACGTACGATTGGGGCAACCCCGCGAGCGACGTGGGCCTGAGCGAATTCATTCTCAACAACACCAGCAGCAGCGACGTGCTGGTGGTTCGCTCCGTCATCGGCATCACTTCGTACAAGTACTACGTGCGGGCCACCGACTCGTTCAACGTCACCGACTGGTGCGACACCATCTGGATGGGCAGCAGCTATCTGCCCGTCACCGCCGGCGGCAACGTGGTCTACGTTCACGACGGCGTGACGATTTCCGGCGGGCAGGGGATCGTCGTAACCGACCTCAGCAGCGGCCTGCAGTCCAGCGACGTCACGATCATCAACGCCGGGACGATCCGCGGCGCCAGCAGCACGGGAAAGAGCAGCATGTACTTCACCAACACCGGCGGCACGCTGTACAACAGCGGCACGATCACCGGCGACGACGTGGGCGTGCTCGGCGAAAATTCCACCCGCCCGATCACGATCGTCAACTCGGGCACGATTCGCGGCACGTCGTACGCCGTCAAGACCAGCGGCGGAGACGACCTCATCAGCACCTCCGGCTTGATCGACGGGCGGATTTTCACCGGCGCCGGCAACGACACCGTCAACGTCCTCGGCGGCGCGATCACCGGCTCGATCGACGGCGGAACGGGCACCAACACGGTGAACTTCAACCTGGCCAACGGTTCCACCTTCGCCTTCAACAGCGATATCCTCAACATGACCTCGGTCGACGTCAACGGGGGCACGGCCCTGCTCAACGGCCAGGTGAGCGGCGACGTGGCCGTGGCCGCTGGGGCCACCTTGGGCGGAAACGCCGCCATCGGCGGCAGCCTGACGAACTCCGGCGTGGTGGCGCCGGGGGACGGCATCGGACAGATTTCCGTGGGCGGCAACTACACGCAAAACGCCGGGGGAACGCTGGCCCTCGAACTGGCCAAATCGGCCAACGGCGCGCTCAACGCCAACCTGTTGACCGTCACCGGCGCAGCCACGCTGAAGGCCGGAAGCACGCTCGAATTGATCTGTAACCAGCAGAGCGAAGGCGTCTACGCCTTGGGCGATCGCTTTCTGCTGATCGGCGCCGCGGCGATGGACAACAACGCCGCGCTCAGCGGCGGCTCCGCGTTTCTCGGCTTCAGCGAAAGCATCGTCGGCGGCAACCTGTACGCCACGGTGACTCGTCCCAGCAGCTTCGCCGCGGCCGCCGACGCGGGTAACAACCGCTCGATGGCATCCGCCCTCGACGCCGACGCCGCGGCCGGCGTGACCGGCGCACACGCCAGGCTGATCAACCAATTGATGTTTACCGACTTTGCGGCGTTCAACGATTCCCTGCGTCTCATGAGTCCCTCCATCTATCTCGCCGCCGCCGACGCCTGCGACCGCACTACTCAATACATGGCCGAGAGCGTCGGCGGCTACCTGCGCAGCCGGCGCGCGGGCCAGACCAACCTGGTTGGATCGCAGACCGCCGCGGACTTCGATGCACAAACGGACCTGGCCAAGGCGGTGGGCAGCCCGAGCGAGCTGGCGAGCGTCGTGAAGTACTGCGGCGGACGAACCGCCGACCGGGAGCCGGTAAACTCCGATCCCACGCGATCCGTCTGGGTCAATCCCTTCGGCGTGTTCTACGGCGAGCAAACCGCCGGCGACCACCTCGGCTTTCAATCCGACGTGGCCGGCGTCCAGTTCGGCATCGACAAGCAATTCGACGCCAATTTCATCGCCGGAGTCGGCGCCGGTTACGATCAGATGCACATTGACGGCGGCGACCTCGCTTCGGCGGGCACAACCAACACGTTCCGCGCGGGCCCCTACGCCACCTGGTACAACGACGTCTTCTATCTCGACGGCTCGCTCACCGGCGGATTTCACTCCAACCAGATCGGGCGGCAGGCCGCCGTCAACGACGAAACCTACACTGCCGACGGCAGCTACCGGGCCAACGACGTCTCGCTGTACCTCGGCGGCGGACGGGACTATCACGTCGGTGCATACACGGTCTCCCCGCTCGTGTCGCTGCAATACATCTACTTCCGCCAGAACGCGTTCACCGAGACGGGCGACGACGGAGCGGCGCTGGCGGTCGACGCCCGCGACGCCAATTCCTTGCGCTCGCGCGTCGGCTCCACGCTAAGGCGGGAGTACCACTGGGGAAATGCCACGGTCATTCCCCAACTTACCGGCGGTTGGGCCCACGAGTACCTGGACGACGATCCGCTGGAGGCCCAGTTCACGGGCGGCGTGACCCCGTTTTCCATCGACCGCGGCGGCGTCTTCCGCGACGCCGGCTTCTTCGACGCCAGCCTGACCGTGCAGCGGGGACAGCGGGCCTCGGTGTTCGCGCGCTACAACGGCGAGTATTCCAGCGGCGGCCATTTCAGTGCCGTCGACACCGGACTGGCGATTCGGTTCTGATCGGCGCCGCGCTCCGCGCGGCGCGTGCGCTTCGCTTGCGTGACGGCCGGACGGCGATCAGCCGCCGGCCAACTCGGGCAAGCCGGCGGGCGCCGCTTCATCGGCCGCGGGCGCGGGCTCCGATGCCGTCTGGCGGCGGTCGCTAAACCACTGAATCACGCTGAAGAAGACCGGCGTCAGGAAGATGCCGAAGAAGGTCACGCCGAGCATGCCGCTGAAAACGGCCGTGCCCAGCGTGCGCCGCATTTCGGCCCCTGCGCCGGCGGATATCATCAATGGCACCACGCCCAGAATGAAGGCGAAGGAGGTCATCATGATCGGCCGCAGCCGCAAGCGGCAGGCCTCCAGCGTGGCCTCGCGGCGGGGAATGCCGGCCTCGCGCTTGGCTTTGGCGAATTCCACGATCAGGATGGCGTTCTTGCTGGCCAATCCAACGAGCACGACGAAGCCGATCTGGGTGAAGATATTGACGTCGAGGTTGGCCAGGAACACGCCGATGACGGAACAAAGTATGCACATAGGCACGACGAGGATCACGGCCAGGGGCAAGGACCAGCTTTCGTACTGCCCGGCCAGCACCAGGAACACCAGCACCACCGCCCCGCCGAAGACGAAGCCCGTGGTGTTGCCGGCGATGATTTGCAGAAACATCAGGTCGGTCCATTCGTAGCCCATCGAGCCGGGGAGCTGCTTGTCGGCCAACTGCTCGATTTTGGCGATCACCTGGCCGGAGCTCATGCCGGGGACCGACGCCCCGTTGATCGAGGCGGCGGGATACATGTTGTAGCGGGTGATGACGAAGGGCCCGCCGACGGACTCGACCACGGCCACGGCCCCCAGCGGCACCATCTGCCCCTTGTCGTTGCGGACCTGCAGGCGCCGCACGTCCTCGGGCTGCATGCGGAAGGCCGTGTCGGCCTGCACGTTCACTTGCCAGGTGCGGCCGAACTGGTTGAAATCGTTCACGTACAATCCGCCGAGATCCACTTGCAGGGTGTCGAAGACGTCGTTCATGGCCACGCCCATCATCTTGCACTTGGTGCGATCGATGTCGATGTACAGTTGCGGCGTGTTGGCGCGAAAGACGGTGAACAGGCCGACCAGGCCGGGCTGCTCGTTTCCGGTGCGGATCAGGTCGTCGGTCTGCTGCTGCAGCGTTTCCAACCCTTCGTTGCCGCGATCCTCGATCATGATCTTGAAGCCGCCGGCGTTGCCCAGCCCGCGCACGGGGGCGGCGCCGAAGATGGCCACGTTGGCCTCGCGGATCTCCCGGTACATCCGCTCGCGCAGCGTCTGGGCGATGGCGTCGGCGGTCAACGCGGGCGTGCGCCGCTCTTCGAACGGATCGAGGATGATGAACATCGAGCCCAGGTGCGAGCCATTGGCCCCCAGCACGAAGGACAAGCCGGTGACGCTGATGGCGTGGGCGACGCCCTTGGTGTCGCGGGCGATCTTGCTGGCCATGGCCGCCACTTCTTCCGTGCGCGACAGCGAGGCCGAGTCGGGCAGTTGAATGGCCGCCAGCAGGTAGCCCTGGTCCTGCTGGGGAATGAACCCCAGCGGCATCTTCCCGAAACTCCATACGGTCAGATACAGCAAACCGCCGTAGAGCAGGAGCACCAGGACGCTCACGCGGAGCAGTCGGCCGACGACTTTCGTATAACCGGTGATCGACAGCGAGAACGTCCAGTTGAACAGCTTGAAGAACCAGCCGAGCAGGAAGTTGAGCGCCCGCGAAAACAGGTCGTCGTGCGCGCCGTGCGGTTTCAGCAGAACGGCGCACAAGGCGGGGCTGAGCGTGAGCGAGTTCAGCGTGGAGAGGATGGTGGAGACGGCGATGGTCAGGGCGAACTGGCGGAAGAACAGCCCGCTGATGCCCGAAATGAACACGCAGGGGAGGAACACGCAAGTGAGCACCAGGCCGATGGCTATGACGGGGGCGGAGACCTCGGCCATGGCCTGATGGGCGGCCGCGCGGGGCATCATCCCCTGTTCGATATGGTGCGCAGTGGCCTCGACCACCACGATGGCGTCGTCGACGACGATGCCGATGGCCAGCACCAGCCCGAACAAGGAAAGCGTATTCAGGCTGAAGCCCATCAAGGCCATGGCGGCGAAGGTGCCGATGATGGCCACGGGCACGGCAATCAGGGGAATCAGCGCGGAACGCCAGTTCTGCAGGAACACGAGCACCACGATGGCCACCAGCAAGACGGCCTCGAAGAGCGTCTGGAACACTTCCCGGATCGATTCGCTGATGTAGGGCGTGGTGTCGTAGTAGATGTGGTAATCGAGCCCTTGGGGAAAGCGTTTCTTCAGTTCGCGCATCTTCGCCTTGACCCGTTCGGCGGTCGCCAGGGCGTTGGAGCCGGGCAACTGAAAGACGCCGATGCCCATCGAAGGCATGCCGTCAATGTAATTGTTGCGGTCCTCGCTCTTGGCGCCGAGCTCGACGCGGCCCACGTCGCGCAGCCGGGTGATGCGGCCGTCGGCCCCTTTCTTCACGATGATGGCGGCGAATTGCTCGGGATCGGTCAGACGCCCCAGGGTGCTCATCGTGTACTGAAAGTTCACCCCCTTGGAGGCCGGCTCCTGCCCGAGTTGGCCGGCCGCGACCTGCACGTTCTGCTCGCGGAGCGAGCTGACCACGTCGCCGGCCGTGATGCCCGTGGCCGTGAGCCGGTCGGGATCGAGCCAGACGCGCATGCTGAAATCGCGCTGGCCGAAGACGATCACGTCGCCCACGCCCTCGATGCGCGTCAGGGCATCCTGAAGCTGAATCAGCGCGTAGTTGCTCAGGTAGAGCAGGTCGTAACGCCCGTCGGGCGAAACCAGGTTGATGATGAACATCAGGTCGGGCGAGCGTTTCTTGACCGTCACCCCGACCTGCTTGACCACGTCGGGGAGCACGGGCGACGCCAAGGCCACGCGATTCTGCACCAGAACCTGCGCCATGTTCAGGTTCGTGCCGACTTTGAAGGTCACCGTCAGCGTGTAACTGCCGTCGTTGGCGCTTTGGGAAGACATGTAGAGCATGTCCTCCACGCCGTTGACCTGCTGCTCGATCGGCGCGGCGACGGTGTCGGCCACCACTTTGGCGTTGGCCCCGGGATAGTTGCAGGCGACCTGCACCGTGGGGGGCGTGATCTCGGGATATTGCGCCACCGGCAGCTTGAAGACGGCCACCAGGCCCACCAGCGTAATCAAAATCGAGGGCACCGACGCCAAAATCGGCCGGTCGATGAAGAAGCGGGAAAACATCGCTGCCAGTCTCCAGACAATTCTTGCGGAACACTAATCTCCGCTGACCGACGCTGAGCCATGAGCGACGATTAGCGAAAATTAGTGTTCCTAATGCGTTCGGAACGTTAGTTGGTCGTGGTTTTGGCGGGATTACCGGCGGTGGTTGCGGGGGGAAGGGAGGATTGCGCCGCCACGTTGCTGGCGGCCGCCTTCGGCTGCACCTTGGCGCCGGGCCGGGCACGCAGCAGCCCGCTGACGATGACCAGTTCGTCCGGCTTCAGCCCGGTTTCGATCACCCGCAGGCCGTCCAGCAAGCGGCCAACCGTTACCCGGCGGTACTCGACCACGTCGCCTTTGTTCACCGTGAGCAGGTATTTCTGCCGCTGATCGGTGCCGATCGCCCGCTCGTTGACCAACAGCGACTGGTGCGGCTTGCCGAAGGGAATGCGGACGCGGACGAACAGGCCGGGCGTGAGATACTCCTTGGCGTTTTCGAAAACGCCGCGGGTGCGCAGCGTGCCCGTATTGCGATCGATCTTGTTGTCGGCAAAATCGAGGATGCCGGCGTGGGGGAAGCCGTCTTCGTTGGCCATGCCCATCTCCACCAGGAATCGCTGCTGCTTGAGGATCTTGGGATGCAGCTCCTGGCCGGTCCGCAGGGCCAGCTCCTGGTATTGCAGCAGCACGTGCTCGTCCATGTTGAAATACACGTAGACGGGATTGGTCGTGACGACGGTCGTCAGCACGGTGGCATCGCCCGGCCCCGGCTGGACCAGGTTGCCCTCGGTGATTCGCGTGCGGCTGACGCGGCCATCGATCGGGGAAGCGATGGTGGTGAACTCCAGGTTCAGTTGGGCATCGCGGATGGCGGCCTCGGCCGACTGAATCGAGGCCCGGTGAACGGCCAGATTCGCCACGTGCTGCTCATATTCGTCTTGGCTCACCGCGCCCGAGGGACGGAGCCGCTCGCTGCGCGCCAAGTCGGCCTTGGCCTTGTCGGCCAGCGCCCGCAGGCGGGCCAACTCGCCTTTCGCCCGGTCCAACTCGGCCTGATAGGGGCGCGGATCGATTTCGTAGAGCAGGTCTCCCTTCTTCACGTTTTGGCCGTCGACGAAGTTCACCTTCGTGAGATAACCGGTGACCCGCGCGCGAACTTCCACCTCGCCCACGGCCTCGATTTGGCCGGGAAACTCGAAATAGTCGGTCACTTCGCGGGTGACCGGCTTGCTGATAGTCACCTCCGGCGGCGGCTGCTTGGGGGGCTCGGAAACTTGCTCCCCACAACCGGCCCAACAAAATACGAAGCCTGCGATGCAGGCCGCTCCCCGGCCCATTCGCGCGGTTCTCTGGTTCATTCTCTGGTTCCTTTCTGTTGCTGCAACACTTCGCCGGCATGCCAAACAGAGATTATCAATCCCATGTTACTTCCCGCTGCTGCGGGAACAAGAAACGTAAAGCTTAGTCGGATGGAGATGAAGCCGCGTCGACGGGTGCGGAACAGGCCGCCGTCGTCTCCGGCCGGGAAGCACCCTGGGACTGGTAACAACGCCCGATCGCCTCTTCCGTAAGCCCCATGCCGCGCAGGCAAAACCAACTGACCTGGTTCACCAGCTCCTCGCGCGGAATCCCATAATCAATGACAGGCGCGAGCGGCAGGAAGTGCATCATAAACCCGCAAATCACGTGATGGGCGCACCAGCCTCCCACGCTGTCGGAAACCGGCCCCTCGACCGCGTCGCCCGCCGCCCGGGCCGCCTTCAGACACTCCTCGACCTTTTGGATCGAATGGGACGGCCCGCCTTGGCGGCTCAGGCCAAGCCGGGCGAACTCCCCTTCGTCCATCAGGCTGCGCAGGATCAGCCGCAGAAACGCCCGCCGGTCCTCGTCCGGCTGCTTTCCCAGGACGCGGGAAACCAGATCGCGGACCAGCCAGACCAGCGACTCCGTCGAGGGCCTGAGCGCTTCCAGCCGCTGGCTGACCCGCGACCCTTCTTCCTTGAAACACGACATTTGGATCGCGGAATAAAGGGCCTCTTTGCTGGGGAAGTGTTTGAACAGGAGGGCCTCGGAGACGCCCACCGCCTCGGCCAACTCGCGAGTAGTGGTCCGGTGAAAGCCCTTCTCGACAAACACTCTGCGGGCGGTCCGAATAATGGCCGTTCGGCGATCCTCACTCGACATTTTGGCGGGCGTCTTCATCAGACTTCTCCGGTTCAGCGACCATGGTTAGTATACGCTCACTTACTAGGCCCGTCAATCGGAAGGGAGGGGAGACAAATTGCCGGAGCCCCTCACCCCCAAAGGCCGCCTACGGCAGGTTCTTCAACACCGCAGTGGTGAAATAAAGGGGGCTTTCGAAGGCCAACGCCAGCATCAATGCGTCACTGGGCCGGAGGTCGACGACGACCTGACTCCCCTGGCGCCGGATCCGTACCTTGGCGTGGTAGGTTTGCTCTTCCAACGTGTCGATCGTCACATCGTCGACCTCGGCGTCCAACGCGCGAATGATCATCGCCGTGGCGTCATGGGTCAAGGGGCGAGGCGAAGAGTAGCCCTTCACCCGCCGGTCCAGCGCGGCGGCCTCGAAGACACCGATGAGTATGGGAATTCTTCGATCTCCACCGACTTCTCGTAGGTAGACCACCTGCTGGTCGTGAAGTTCGGAGATGACGATCAGTTCAATGTCGAAGCGCGTCACGTCGCGCAGCTCGTGCGAGACGGCCGAGCCGGCCCGGCCGATGGCCATGTAGGGCGTCAGCGCCGCACGGGCGTGCGGCTCGCACAGATGGTGCTCAGCGGCGCATTTCCGCGACTCGACACGGGTCAGGTGAAACACTGCCTTATCGTTGCATCCTTGGAACGTACACTGCATGGCATCTTGCTCCCGTCGGTGAAATTGCGTCGTTCTCTTTTCGGAACCGCGGTGAAGTATCAACTCCGGCCAGCACTCGCGTGGGCTGCGGGCGATGATGCGCGACGACAACCACGCGTAGCAGGGAATCATGGCCAAGGGACCGCCGAATAACACTACCAGGCCACCGATGATCCGAGCAATGCTCTCCCCCTGATTGCAATTCTGGCCAACCGTAAAAACGGCAAGCCCGATCGTGCCAGCGATAATAGGCGGAAACACCAGCGCCGTGGCAATCACGAAGACGGCGTGGTTGAATCCCGCCACGCGCGGACTCAGTCGGGCGGCCACGCCGAGATTGCCGCGGGCTGCCGCGCGGAGGCGGGGGTGCACCCAAACGCGAACCCTGCCCCGGAGCGCAGCACCGACCGCTGCCAACCCGAGCAGCGTATTGAGCACCGTGCCTCCGGCCAACACGATCATTATGGCAGCAAGCTCGTCCATATTCGGCGGCAAACCAACGAAGCGTTCTACCAGAATGAACACCATGACCGTTCCTAGCGCGGCCCCCGCAGCCTTCCAACAGGCGGCGGCAACGTAAAAGGCGAAGCAGATTCGCGCCCGTGATCGGCAAGGATCCGTCTTGAGGAGCCAGAGCCCCGTGCGAGCCGTGTTCCAACTGCCGTGCAGACAGGGCAGGATCGCGGCTATCAGCGGATTATTTGTAACGAGGTACAAAACCGTCGCTGCCAGCAGGCTCGAACCGACGAGGAACCGCTCGCGCCGGTCAGGGTGCACCTGTTCGCTTTCGAGGACGTTTGCGGGCTCGGACATTATCAACTCCGCCAACCGGCAAACCGACGCCGCTGCAACCTGGCCACTCAAAAGCTTCGGGCCAGGGCAGATTGCACTCCACGAATGCCAGCGCCATTCTGCTAAAACTGCGTGGCTCTTGTCAAAGGCTCGGTCGGAAAGTCGCAAAGGGACCGCCGCGGCCGGCCTGCTGCTGCCATCGACTGGCTCGATTCTTGCCCTCGACAACGCTCCCGGCAGAGCGCATGATGGTAGGCATGAAAGGTTGTTTGATAAGTTCGGCTTGCGACTGGCGTGTAGCTGCGGAGGGAACGCTGAAATTGGAAACTTTCAGAGTTGCTGACCAACTGGCACCGACGTTGTCGCCGCGTCCTAGGAGAGCAATCCATGAAGACTTTGGGTAATGTGCTGACCATTGGCATGATGACGATCACCACGACTCTCGCGGCTCGTGCCGCCGAGCCCGCCGAGCAACTCGTTTGGCAAGCCGGTACGGCCCGCGGAAAAATCACCCCGCAGCACCCCTTCTGGCAGGCCGGCTTTGCCAGCCGCACCAAACCGGCCGAAGGGACGCTGCACGATCTTTGGGTCAAGGTTTTGGCCCTGGAAGACGGGCGGCATCAAAGGGCCGTGATCATCACCACCGACCTGGTCGGTTATCCAAAGCAAGTGGCCGACACCGTCTGCAACCAAATTGCCCGGCAATGCGGCTTGCGGCGTTCGCAGATCATGCTCACCTGCTCGCACACCCACTGTGGCCCCGTGCTCGCCGGCGCACTGCCCGACATCTATCCGCTCGACGACCGGCAGCGGGCGCTGATCGCCGAATACACGCCCATCTTGGAGCAGACGATCATCAAGACGGCGGCCGAGGCGCTGGCCCGCATGGCCCCCGCCCGGCTGGCCGTCGGCCTGGGCCAGTGCGGCTTCGCCGTCAACCGGCGGAACAACGTGGAGAAGCAGCTTCCGCAAGTGCTGGCCGAGCACAAGCCGCTCAAGGGCCCGGTCGATCATAGCGTGCCCGTGCTGGCCGTCTGCGGCGCCGACGGCCGGTTGCGGGCCGTGCTGTTCCTCTATGCCTGCCACAACACGGTGCTCACGACCAGTCTGCTCTACTCGGGCGATTACGCCGGTTTCGCCCAACTCGCGTTGGAGGAAAAGCATCCCGACTGTCTGGCCATGTTCACCATTGGCTGCGGGGCCGATCAGAACGGGTTGCCCCGGGGGACCATCGAGATCGGCCGCAAATATGGCACCGCCTTGGCCCACAGCGTCGACGCGGTGCTGGCGAAGCCGATGAAGCCCGTTGCCGCGTCCCTGCACACGGATTTGGAAATTACCGGCTTGCCGTTCGAGGGCCCGCTGAGCATGGAACAACTGCGCGAGGCAACCACGAAAGCCGGCTATCTGGGCCGCTGCGCCCGGGGAGCCCTGGAACGGCTGGAAAAACTCCAGGCCCAGGGCAAGACGCTGCCCGATCCTTACCCTTACCCGGTGCAAGTCTGGCGGCTGGGCGCGGATCAGCTTTTTGTGGCCCTGGGCGGCGAGGTCGTGGTCGATTACGCACTGAGCCTGAAGGCCAAGTACGGACAGAGCACCTGGGTGTTCGGCTACGCGAACGACGTGATGGCCTACGTCCCTTCGCATCGCGTTTGGACGGAAGGCGGCTACGAGTCGGGCGCCTTCAACGTCTATGGCGTTCCGGCCGAGCATTGGTGCCACGACATCGAGACGCGGATCAAGGCCGAAGTCGAGCGGCTCGTGGCCCGCTCGCAGCAGTAAGCGGCGGCGTCACCGTCTTTCCAGTATCACTTCGCGGACTTGGCCTTCCGGGCCGTGAATCTTTACGTAGACGGTTGCCGGCTTTCCCCCGGGGCTGGCCAGATACTTGTCGAGGGTCACGGTCTGCCACGTCGGCCACGAGGCCCCCGAGCAGGCGACGCTGTACTGCTTGCCGTCGTTGGAGATGAGCACCGTCCACGGCTTGCCGCCGTTGGCCCCGGCCTCGATCCTTAGCCGAGCCGACCGCGCATGGCCGAGGTCGAAGCGGTAGCCGAAGTCGTCGCCGAAGCGCATCGAGTCGGAGCTGCCCGATTTGTCCGCCTGGTGAAGATACTGCTGTTCGACCCAACTGTTGGCGGTGAACTCGATCACCGGCCCTGCCGCCAGCCGCACCGGCAGATCGATGGGCGGGAGCGACTCTCCGCCCGCCCGTCCGCGGAGATGGAGCGTGGCCAGTTGCCCGAGTTGCTTATTGTTGGCCGGCAGCGCCACCCGCCACACGACTGTTTGACAGGTCGCGGAAGCAGCGTGGAAAGGCACTCGGCCGGCGGCCAGAATGCCGTGCTCGCTCGCCAATTCCATTTGCACTTCGCCCACGGCCGCCGCCGCTCCGTCATTATGAACCCGCAGCGGAAACTCGTTGGCGCCGCCGAGCACCAAGTAAGGCCGGGCGGTCGTCGTCGGGGGAACGACCGACAGCCAAACATCGGGAAGCCGCGGCCTGCTGGCGGCCGGCCGCGCTGGTGAAGAAGACGGAGCCGCAATCGGTTCCAATTCGCTGTTGTTCATGCCCGTGATGAACACCGGGGCATGCGTCACCTCGACCGCCGCCTTACCTCCGCTGGCCGTCACGTCGAGCACCTGATCGCCCACCGTGCGGAGCGAAAGTTTGGCCGCGGTTTTCAGTTCCACGTGGATTTTGCCGTCGGGCGCGGGCGTCCAGAGCACCAGGATCGGTTTGCCGGGTCGATCGAAGACGTGGCCCCGCACACCCTCGGGCATTTTCCACGCGCCGCGATAGCGGGCCCCGCCGAGCGCGGTCGTCGTGGCGCGATAGGCCAGAAAGGCGGGCTTCGGCTTGCTGGCATCATCGAACAGCCCGAAGCCCGGCCCGCCCCAGTCCTTGACGGCGAACCAGAAAAACTTTTCCACCCGGAGCCGTTCGCGCACCGAAAGGAGCGTTACCGCGGCTTGGACCAAGAGATCGGCCTGCTCCTGGGCCGTCACCCCCTCGCCGATGCTCCAGCCGAACTCGGTGGCCCAAATCTCCTTGTGCCCATCGCCGTGGCGATCCATCAGTTGCCGGCAGCCGTGCAGCTTTTCGAGCATCCAGCCGTCGCTGAAGGTTCGGCCCCATTGGTACGGATGGACGGCCATGACGTCGAAATACGGTCCGCAGCCAAACTCGTAGAGCCGTTCGAGGAAAGGCAGATCGACGCCGGCGCAGCCCATGGCCAGCCGGCAATCGGGATCGGCCTGTCTGGCGGCCACGGCCGCCGCTTTGACCATCTCGGCATAGTCGGCAATGCTGCCGCGAAAGAACCCGATGTTCGGCTCGTTCCACACTTCCCAGACTTTAACCCGCTCGTGATAGCGGGCCACGCACTGATGCACAAAGCGGCTGAAGGGGGCCACGTCCCGCGGCGCAAAGAAGTAGAACTCCTTGTCGGCCGGCTGGCGGGAGGCCCACTTGGGCGTGTAGCCGAAGATGGGCAGCAGGCTGAGTTTCATGGGGTCGGAGAGCTGCTTCAGCTCCCGGTCGGCGGCCGTCCAATCCCAGGTGCCGGGCGACTTCTCGATGTCCGGCCAGTTGACGAACGACGTGGCGCCCGCCCCCACGCGCGACCATTTGATGCCGGTCGCATCGATTCCCGGCCACGGGCAGCAAACGCCAAAGGGGCTATCGGCCACGGCCTCCCAGGAATCGCCCCGCGCGGACGCGGCGCCGGCCAGCATGATCGCGGCGGCGATCCCCACGACAGCTAAGCGGACCATGGCGGACGGTATTGGCATCAGGCGGCGGAACGAGAGCATCGCAGGCACCTTGGCAGGACAGGTATGGGGGGATCCCAACCGGCGGGAAGTAATCGCTATTATAGCGACATTTCCATGCCGCTTGAAAGGGCCTGGGGAGAACGGGGGCCGGGGAGGAAAGGAACGCTAGTCTTCGCTGATCGGCACTCATGAAAACCCGTGGCGAAGATGAGCGACGATCAGCACTCCATCAAAGTTTCGTCTGCCCGATCCGCAAGCGTCTTGTTCCATGCGCCGTCCCGGAGGGACGTTTGATAGTAGCCCAGCACTTCAGTGCTGGGAAGACCGGCGAAACAGAAAGATTTTCCGTCCCGGAGGGACGATTGAAACCCTATTTCAAAGCCCGTTTTTCACTTGTCCCTCCGGGACAAATTGGTTTTTGTTCGCCTCATCACCCAGCGATAAATCGCTGGGCTACTGTCAAATGTCCCTGCGGGACAACACAGCGCATCCAACTGGCAAGTGACCACGAAAGAGCGGCGCCACGCCACTATTGGGTCCGCAGCGGCGAAACAATTCGCACCTTCCGCCGTGACACGGTCGGGCTCCACGACTTGCCATCGCATGAGGCGCTAGCCCGAAGCAGATACTTTCCTTCGGCTTTCGGCGCGGCCAAGACAACCTCAAACGCCGCTTGTCCCAGGGCGGAAATCGCAAACGGGGTTTGCGTTCGTCCCACGGCGGCGCCGCCTCGCTCCGGCTCCCACACGAGTTCCAGCTTCCCCTTCATCGGCTCGTCGGTGTCGTTGACCATGAGCACCGGGAATCGCCGCTCGGTGGCCGGCGGCAATTCCGGCTGCCAGAAATTCACATAGATGCCCAGCGGCTTAAAAGCCTCCCCCATGTAGTCCCGGAAATACGGGTCGAGCTCGAGCCGCTCGACGTCGCGAAAGTTGTCGCAGGTGAAGCAGTTTGGCAAATCGCCGTCGAGATATGCCAGGTACATCACGCCCGCGTACTGCCGATGGGTTCGCCAGAACTCGGTCAATCCGCCGAGGACGTACGCATAAAGTCGCCGCCGCTGGTCCGGCGTGGCCGCGCTTCCCGCCAGATGCTCGTAGACCTTGCGGGTCAGCTCTGTCGGGGTCCCGTCTCGGTGCAGCCAGAGCCAGTCGTACTCGTTGATGATTCCGGCATGTGCCCCGTGGGGCGGCCGCCTCGTCATCTTCTCCAGGTCCGTCAACTGGAACGTGGGAGAGCCGCACAGATAGGGATGGTCTTCTTGAGGGTCATCTGGCCCTTGCGGCTTGTTGTAACCATTCTCCCAGGGGCGAGCGGAGAGGTCCAAGCCGCGGACCGCGGGAATCAGCTTCTCCCGCAAAAAGTCCCAGTGAGTTTCGTTCGAAGCGTCCCACAGCGCCACGCTCGGATGGTTCCAGTTGTCGCGCACGAACTCGCGGACCTGCTCGACGATGTCGTTCTCACGCCACAACTGGTGGTGCATCAGTCCCGACGACGTGGCCGGGCGGTCGCTCCAGATGGGGAACTCGTATTGCAGGAGCAGCCCCGCCTCGTCGGCCACGTCGAGCCACTGTTGCGGTGCAGGCCCGATGCAGATGCGGAAGGCGTTCCAGTGCATCTGCTTGGGAATCTCGACCAGGAACTTCCTCACCCACTTCTCGTCCCAGGGAAGCCCGCCGCAGTGCGGGTCGCCGAAAAACCGGTGCAGGGTGATGCTCGCCCCGCGCAGATAGCAAATTTTTCCGTTGAGCATCGCCCGGCGGGTCGCCGTATCGAAGCGGAACTCGCGCATGCCGAACCGTGTGGTGCAACCGTCGCCCCCCGTGGCGCTTTCCAGGACGTAGAGGAAGGGATTTTCCGGGCACCACAGCGTGGCATTGGGGACCCGGACCGTTTGCGTGAGCGTTCTCTCTTCACCGGCGCCGAGTTCGATCCGCTGGTGCAAGGGCTGGCCGGCCGGCCGCTCTCCTTTCCAAGTCTTAACGCGTTGCGAGAGATCGACCGAACAGGCCGGCCCAAAGTTCTTCAATCGCGTCTGGACCACGATCTCCGACGTTTGAATCCGCGGGGCCACCTGCACCGATTCGATCACCGGGTTGTCGGCCGCCACGAGCGAGACGTTGTCGTAGATGCCGGGCGTCCAGACGGGCTTTTCGCCGTCGGTGCCCCAGAAGGCCCATTTCGGCAGCGCGGCCGGATGGGCGCCGATCCGAATCCGCAGCCGGTTCTCGGCGTTCCAGCGGATGGCCCCGGTGACGTCAAAACGCCCGGCGGTGAAGCAGCCCAGGTGTTCGCCGACCATTTTCCCGTTGAGCCAAACGGCGGTGCCGAACTGCGCCTTGTTCACCACCAGCACGGCCCGCTGCCGCCGGACCGGGGCGGTGAACGTCCGCTCGTACCAGAAGTAGTTGCGCTTCTGCGGGGTGCGGCCCAGTCCGTCGTATTTCTCGCTGGGCGGCCAAACGCCCCACTTAACCATCGTCCCAACGTAATCGTGCGTCTGGTACTGATCGACGTCGGGGAAGGCGGGCTGGGCCTGATTGGTCAGCCCGGGCACGGCCACCGTGTGGCCGAAATGGGCGGGCACGTCCTTGGCCCCCATGCTCTCGCCAACCGACCACGTGCCATCCAGCGGCAGGACGATTCGCTCGCCCCGCACGGAGCCGGCCGCCAGGAGAAGCGCGGCCGGCATCAGCACTGCCCGGGCCGCCATGGAAAGACGACTGGGCAACGAACCGGTTGTGCAAAGGCTTTCCATGGGCGATTCTCCACGGTGTGGATGATGGTTCGGTACGGGCAGCCGCTGACGGGGTCCTCGTGCTTGCCATGCCTATCGGAACCCGCCGCGGCAGGAGGGCAACCGTTATCCTGCGCAGCAAAACGCGGCTTGTCAATCGCCCGCGCCAGGCTTGCCGGCCGTGATGTCGGCTATTGCGGCATTACTTATCTGGGTCGCAAGCGCAAGAAAGAAGAGGGACCCGCCTCGTTCAGGAGACGGGTCCCTCGACATATTCACGTTGCGTCATCAAATGGTGCTAAGCCGGCCGCGGTTACTTGCAGGCCTTCTTTTCACAGTTCTTCTTCACTTGCGCCTTCTGCTCATCGGTCAGGATATCCATGAGTTTTTCGCGAATTTCCTTGTCCACCGGCTTCATGGCGTCTTTCATCTTCGTCTTCTGCTCGGCGGTCAGCTTGACCGCGTCGTGGGCGGCCTTCTGGACCTCACGACCCTTCTTGCCGGCGTCCTTGGCCGCCTTGACGGCTTCGTCGCGGGCCGTCTTCTGCTCGTCGGTCAGAACGCTATCGGCTGCCGCCTTCATTTTCGAGTGAAACTCTTTTCCCACTTCCTTGACCTTGGCCTTTTGGTCGGCGGTCAGGTCCAACCCCTTGAGCATCTCGAACGGGCCAGCCATCCCGTGATGCTTGGGCTTGGCAGGCGCATCGTCGGCCGACAACTTGCCTACCACCGTAAACGCCACGGCCAACGCCAACAGACTAGCTACGAACTTCATCGAACGTCTCCTTTGCTCCAAACCGTACTGCGAAACTTGCCGGAGCGGCCGCCTGCCCTCAATGGACAAACCAACGACAACCCTCGGCCCCAAAAAATCTAGTACGTGCGGGGTCCCGGTGCCGGCCACGAAGTTTTCGCCTGGCCGGCAAGAAAAGTTTGCCCGGCCCGCTCTCTACTATGTAACACCGGCCCGCCCCGCCAGTTTCGCCGGCCGAAAAAAATTGCTTCTTTAACGGCACAAACCCGTGCTATCCGTCTAAAAGGGGGGAGCCGGATGCAGCGATCTTAACGCCGGCAACCCTGTGGAATGCGACAAACCGTCCCCAGCGGGACAAAGCGTGGAGCCGGTCCCTACCGTCAATTTCGCCCGTCGTGGTAAAATGCTCGTCTTTGGCCATCGGGCAGGCCGCGCGGAAACTCCAGGAGGGCGGTGCCATGCAGCGTGACCTTTCCAAGCAGCGACGCAGCGACGAGGAGGCCGTCAAGGCCGCCGGGCTGGTGCTGGATTTCGACGAAATCGCCCGAAAAGGCTCCATGTCGCGCGAGGAAATCGCGGTGGCCAAGTGGTACGGTATCTATCATTCCCGGCAGCCGGGCAACCACATGGCCCGAGTGGTGATCCCGGGCGGCCAGCTCACTTCGGTCGAGGCCCGCGCCTTGGCCCAGCTTTCGGCCCGCTATTCCCCGGGGCGAATCTCCTTCACCACGCGGCAGAGCGCCCAGCTCCACTGCCTGAAGCTGCCGGACTTGGCCCCTTTCCTTCGCGACCTGAAGGCGGCGGGGCTCACCACCTTCCACGGCTGCGGCGACGTGACGCGGAACGTGGCGGCCTGTCCCTGGGCGTCGATCTGCCCGCACCGTATCCTGGACGTCTTGCCCTTCGCCCAAGCGACGGCCGAACGCATGGCCAGTTGCCGCGACTTGGACAACCTGCCGCGGAAGTTCAAGATCAACTATTCCGGCTGCGGGGGCGACTGCGGGCAGCCGCACATCAACTGCGTGGGCATCGTGGCCGTCGCCCGCCCGCGTCCCGACGGCGGCGAAGAGCGCGGCTTTCGCGTCGTCATCGGCGGCGGCATGGGCTGGCGGGCGTTTGTCGCCCAGCCGCTTTACTCGTTCGTGCCGCCGGAGCGGATCATCGACGTATGCCGGGCGGTTGGCCTGCTGTTCCGCGACCATGGCGATCGCCAGTTCCGCATGTACGCCCGGCTCAAGTTCGTCGTCCACCGGCTGGGCATCGAGCGTTGCCGTCAGTTGGTCGACGAATATCTGGATCAAGAGGGCATCGACCGCCGCGGGTTCGAGTGGCGGCCGATCCAGTATCGCCCGGGGACCTCCGGCGCTCGCCCGCTCGCACATCCGGACCCACGGGACAGCGACGGGCTGGCCATCCAGCAGATCAAGATCCCCAAGGGCGAGCTGCAATCGTCGCATCTGGCCAAAATTGCCGAGCTGGCCGAGGTCTTTGGCGACAAGCACGTTTATAGCACCAACCGGCAAAATCTCGAGCTGCACGGCGTCGCGCCCGAACGGCTGCCGCAACTGCGGGCCGAAATCCGGGCCTTGGGCCTGGAGACGGAAGACTTCTTCGGACTGAGCGACGTCGTGAGTTGCGTCGGCACGACGTACTGCCCCCTGGCCGTTTCGACGACGCACGCGATGTTCGACATGCTCGCCGACCTGGTTCACGATCCGAAATACAGGGCGATTCGCGATCGGGTCTTGCTGAACATCACCGGCTGTCCCAATTCGTGCTCCCCCTACCGCATCGCCGACATCGGACTGCGCGGGCTGCGGATCCGCGAAACAGCGGGCTCGACCGAGGGCTACCTGATTACCGTGGGCGGCACGCAAGAGCGGTTCGGCCAGCCCGTGGGCGACTTCAAGCAGAACGACTGCGTTCGCGTGGTGGCCGCGATTCTCGACACGTTTCTCAGCATCGGCGGCAATCCAGAAGCCCTGGCCGACAATGTGGCCCGGCTGGGCGTCGAGCCCTATCGCCGGGCGGTCGAGATGCTGGGCATCCGCTATGAGAAGGTGGTCAATCCGCTGGAACTGTCCGTGGTTACGGGGCGGGGCGAAACGCCTCGCGACATGAAGGCCATCGCCCGCGACGTTCCCTGCCGCACGGCGTGTCCGGCCCGTACCAACGTGCCCGAGTACATTCGCCATATCGCCCACGGCCGGCCGGGCGAGGCCCATCTGGTCAACCAGGAGGACAACGTGTTGCCGGGCGTGCTGGGGCGCATCTGCACGCGGCCCTGCGAAGACCGCTGCCGCTATCAGTGGACCAGCATCAAGGGCCCGGTCCGCATTTGCCACCTGAAACGCTTTGCGGCCGATCAGAAAGGCGGCCCCGCCCGGCCGCTCCCTTCCTATTACGAGGAGAGCGGCAAACGCGTGGCCATCATCGGCGGCGGACCGGCCGGCCTGGCCGCCGCGCGGGAGCTGCGCCGCTACGGGCACGAGGTGACGATCCTCGAACGCGAGGCGTATCTGGGCGGCCAGGTCCGCATCGGCATTCCCACGTTCCGCCTGCCGCGCTCGGTTCTGGAAGAAGACATCGCGGCCATCATCCAGAGCGGCATTCACGTCGAGTTGGGGCACGAGGTCGATGCCTCGCAGCTCGCCGCCTTGTGCCGCGAGCACGATGCCGTGCTGCTGGCGGCCGGGGCCAATCAGCCGCGGATGTTGGAATTGAACGGCCTGCCGGCGGGCGTGGGCTACGAGGGCCTGCGGTTCATGAAATCGTTTAACGACGGGACGCCGCTGCCGATCGAGAGCGACGTCGTCGTCATCGGCGGCGGATTTACGGCCGTCGACTGCGCCCGCACCTCGCGGCGGCTGCTGGGAGCGGACGCCGCGGTGAGCATCATGTACCGGCGCGGCGAGGGACAAATGTCGGCCAATGCCGAAGAGCTGCGCGAGATGCGGGAAGAGGGCGTGCGGATCGAAACCCTGGTGACGCCCCTGGCCGCCACGCTCCGCGACGGCCGGTTGCAGGCCATCACCTTCTGCCGCAACGTGCTGGGACCGGAACGCGACACGGGCAAGCCCGATATCCGGCCGGTCCCCGGCAGCGAGTTCGAGGTGCCCTGCCAAACGCTCATTTTTTCCATCGGCCAGTCGCAAGACCCGCGAATCCTCCCCCAGGACGTGCGATTGGCGGGCGGACATCTCACCACGGTGCCCAATCTGTTCGTGGCCGGCGACTATTCTTCCGGCAACGCCGACGTGATTAGCGCCATCGCCGACGGCAAGACCGCGGCCGCCGAGATCGACGTTCTGCTCTCGGGCCGGTGCCGGCGGCGGCAGTTCCTCCGCGTGGATCAGGCCGAGCTGACCGGCCGGCTCCGCGACCACGATCTGGTGGATTTGCCGCCCATGCCGATGCGGCCGCTCGGCCAGCGGGGCCGCCACAACGAAGTGGAACTGGGCTACGATCCTGAGGCCGCCGACATCCACGCCTGGCGCTGCTACCTGTGCAATTACAAGTTCGAGATCGACCAGGACAAGTGCATTCACTGCGATTGGTGCATCAAGGTTTCGCCGCGGAACTGCATTTTGCGGCTGGGCGCGTTGGAGCTCGACGAGGACGGCGCGCCGCGGCGGTGGACCGAGGTCTCGGCCGCGGACCCCGACGCGACGACCTACATCTGGATCGACGCCGACCAGTGCATCCGTTGCGGCAACTGCATCAACATCTGTCCGGTGGACGCCATCTCGCTACGGAAGTGCGACTGCGTGGCGGAGAATTGCCCGAGCGGCGAGGGATGATCTGTCCCCTCTCCCTCCGGGAGAGGGTTAGGGTGAGGGCCGTTGCGTTAGAGTCATTCGACGGCCCGCTCGCTCGCGTTTTTCCTGTTCTGCAGCGCCCGCAGCAGCAGCAAGCCGGTGGACGAAATCCAAACGGCGAAGGCAAGGCAATTGGTCCAACGGAAGCCCCCGGAATTCGTGGCCGGAGGGAAATGCCAGTATTCTTCCCGCCAGCCGCCGATCTTGAGCACGTCAGGGAACTTCTTCGACGCCACCAAGCCACTCGAAAGTATGCATGAACTCGCCGAGGCACGCGCGCCGCGGACGACCGTTCGCGACGGATAAAAGAAGAAATCGTCGTCAGAGAAGTGCTTGCTCGATATGATGGCGATGGAATTGGAGGCACTTTGGGGTGCATCTAAGGAAACATCCTTCGGCTCTGTCCACGGAATGTCCACGTCAGCGACTTCGACGAGCATGATCGTCTCATTCTGCTTTCCGCCAATGTCCGCAAGTTTCCGCGGAGTTGGGCCTTGCCAGGCGGCGTCGGCGCCGACCACGGCGACGTAATTGGTCGAGGTGGCACCTGGGGTGAGGAAGTTCTTGTCGTCACTCGGGCATGCGTACTCGTTGGGGCGACGGTTCAACAGCTTTTTGTTGTTTGGTCCGTCCCACGGTTCGCGGAAGTTGTATTGGTTGTAGAGGCCATCTTGACAAAGGTAGGGCAGAACGAGCACCCGCCAACTGTGCATCGGCTTGCCATGCTTGTCCGCGACATACGCCGGTGGAAAACAGCCATAGACTTGATGGTAATTGTGTAGCGCCAAGGAAATCTGTGTCAGACATTTTGCACAACTCATCTGGTAGACGGTATCGCGGGCCGCATGCACGGCGGGGAACAATAGTGCCACGAACGGCAAGAGAACAAGCATGGCCACCAGACACGATGGCCAGGTTAGAAAAGCCGCCGCAGCCGCGAGGAGCAGGAAAACGACGGCTCCGACCCAGCCGCCAAACACCGCCAGCGACGACCCAAGAACCACGATCAGCAACAGTAGCGTGCTCAACCGGCATGGCATGGCAATCGTACCTTCACCAACACTCGATTCTACTCCCTTCTTCCTCGTCTGCCAACGATCGGGGCGTGGCACGAGTTCTTGGCAACGATGGATGACGCACAACGACACGAGAGCGGCTGCGTTCCGACGGGCTGAAGGCCCAGCCGTTCCCCCAGCCCCGGGCAACGCCCAGGGAACCAGGGCTTAATGTACTCCTCTCGCTCCGCGAGAGGGACGCTGTGCTCGAATTGGCCTCACGCAGAGCGTGAGGAGTACGTTTTGTTAGAGCCCCCAAGATAGCTCAGGGTTGCCGCGCCGCGGCTACCACGGGCAACGGGCTCACTCGACGGCAAGTAACACGTCAAACCTCGACCAACCCTTCGGTCACGGGTTGTTCCAGGTTGCCGCATACGTCTTGTTCTTCCTCGTCGGAGAACACGGCGCCGGAAGGAGACGCCAGGGCGGCGGTCTGGTGCGACTGGGCAGCAAGGAACCAGACTTGGGCCAGCGAAACGGTGAGGTAACAGCCGGCGGCCAGATAGAAATTGATTGATACGCCCAGGTAGATGGAGATGAAAACGGCCAGCGCGGAGCACAGCACGCCGAAAACGCCGTTCAGCGCCCAGTACCAGGGAGTATCCGCGGCCGAAAGCTCTTTTGCCAGCCTCATGCCCGTGGGGAAGCATAGCCCCAAGACGACGCCCAGCGGGAAAATCATGGCAATGCAGGCCGCGATTCGTGTCGCCAGAGGGGAGACGATCAGGTGGGGGCACACGGCGCTCAGCAAAAAGCGCAGTCCCAAAATGCTCACCGCGGCCATGATCGGATAGACGAAAAGCCAAGGTTTTCGCGTCAAGGGCAACCGATCGCTCAGGTAGCTTCCCACGCCCGTGCTGGCAATCAACGCAAAAAGCAGGATGCCCAAGGCGTAGATCGGATGGCTGAGGACGACGGTGAGCCGTTGAATGAGGGCGATTTCCGTCAACATGAAGCCGGCGCCGATCAGGGAAAAGTAGAGCATTCCCGGACCGATCACGCGGAAGGGCAGCCCGCGGCCGAGGCCGAGCGATGGCCGCAGAAAAAGCGGAACGATCACCGTCGCCAAAGCCACGACCAGGAGCGTGGCCATCAAGCTTACCAGCGTCAACGTCGCGGCCAGATTGCCGTGGAGCACGCCGAACGACGCTTTCCGGTAGGTCGAGGCGATGTTTCCCAGCCGCAGCATGTTGAAGAAGTAGGGGCTTTCGTCCGTGGTGGGCGAGAGGTTCATGTTGGCTGTCTGCACGGCGGCCGCAAGCTGCGGCGCCGTTCTGGCCAGGACGATCTTGCGATACAACTCCTCTTTGGGTAGTTGGCCCGGCGCCAGGAGGAGCCGAAAACTCAGTTTCTTGCAGGTGTCGGTCAGCTTTTGCACGTCTTCCCGGGTCAAGGGTTGCCGGCTCACGACGAGGGTGGCCAATTCACCGTTGGTGGCCACGGCCAACTGCCGCGACGGGTCTTTCACGCCCCGCTTCTGCAGCGTGGCCACGGCCAGCGACAGCAGACGGGCCGTTTCCAGGGTGGCCGGGTCGTTCCAGCGGCAGACGGTGAACAGCCCGTCGTCCTTGAGTCGATCGAAGAAGATCCCCCACGATTCCACCGTATACAGGCAATTCTCGGAAAGCGAAAAGGCGCCCGCCCCGGTCGCCGCCCAGGTGTCGATGAGCGACATCTGGATCATGGAATAGCGTTCGGGATGCGTTGATAAGTAGCTTCGCGCCTCGTCCGCGACGAGCGTCACGTCCGGCCGGTCGGCCACGTGGGCGAAATCGCGGAAGTCTTTCTTCAGGAGGTCGATGAAAATCGGATTGAGTTCAATGCCAGTGACGTGCTGAAGCTTGAACAACAGTGCGCTTTGCACGTCTCTTCCGCCTCCCACGCCGATGATGCAGGCGTTTCCCTTTCGCCCCAGCCAATAGGCCAGGTTGGGCAAATCGTAGCGCAAATGCTCGATCTGTTGGGGCGACTGGAAGCTGCGCATGGTCGTGGCGGCCTCGCCGTCGATATTCAAGAGCCGCTGCGGGACGGGCGTCATCGGCGCCAAGGGGCTTGCCGCCCAACACTGCGGCGGGGCGAGCCGCTCCGGATACACGGCGACGCGGGAAAACGAGTTCCAACGATCGAACGCATAGTGATTGCCCAACTCGATGCCCCGGCCCTTCACGACGACCGGCCGAATGCAGTGGAAGTACGAGTTCAAAATGCCGCCGCTGGTGAGCAGCAGCATGAGTAGTACGCTTGCCAGACGCAGCGGCCGCCTTTCCGTCGCCAGACAGAATAACCAGGCCCCCAGGGCCCCCAGGGCGGCGCACAGCAAAATGAGGCTGGGCGCGTCCATCACATCCAGGCCGAACAGAACGAACAGGCATCCCAGCGAAGCACCGAAAAGGTCGCTCGCGTACAGACGCCCCATGGGAAGATCGCGCTTGGTCAACACGGCCGAAACGACAACGCCAGAATAATAGAACGGCACAGCGCAGATCAGCGTCGTCGCCAGCAGCGCGGGGTAACGCAGGGTGGTGCCGCACATGTCCACCGGAAGCACGCAGAGCAACGCCAGACAGACCGGAACGCTCATGGCGTATCGCAGGCATGCCTTCGTCACGCTCCCGTAAAACGCCTCGCCCTCAAACGATCGCCTTTGCAGGTAAACGCGTCTCGCCCCCGCGGTCATCCCCAACATGCCCAGCGAGATGGCAAAAAAAGAAAGATGGTACCACGTCGTCACGCTCAGCAGCCGAACCAGCGTGATCTCCAAGGAAAGGGTGGCAAAGGCAATGACGAATAATCCCAGATAAATGGGCATGACATGCTCCGTTCGCGGGCAGGTGGCAGATTCTTGCCGGCGCGGGGATACGGTGGGCTAAGTGCCCGTCAAAGAATAACCTGTGCAATCGTCATTCTGAGCGTAGCGAAGAATCTCCGCTGGTTCTCGGGCGAGATCCTTCGCTGCGCTCAGGATGACGCGGTAAAGTTCGTCAACTTATTTCTTAACGATCCCTAACGGCGGTGTCCGGCGGGCGCAGCCGGGGGGGCAGTATTTTCAATTATGGCATTGCTTTGTCTGGCGGGCGTTACCGCCACCCCAATCCGCAAAGTATTCTCGTTTTCGCGCGCCGGCAGATCGGGATTCTGTGGTACAGTCCGTCGTGTTGAGAGGCTTATCGTGGATTCATCAGGCTGACGCCCATCAGACCAATCACGACGTCTTGGGACAACGTATCCAACGTCAGGCCCTCCAGTTTCACCGCCGGCCGCAGTTTCCACGATAACACCATCGCGCGGCAGTTGCTTCCTAACTGCGCCGTGAGCGGCGGTTCCTTCGGCAGGCAGAAGGCATCGGTGCGATAGTCGTAGTCCACGCCGCCAAAGGGACAAAGCGACCAGAAATTGAGCGGCGGCACCAGCGCCAACTTCTCGATCCGGCCGTCGGCATATTGGAAACGTATTTCGGCATTGGCGATCCGCGTCTGCATCGGATTGGTCGAGCCGCAGACCAACAGCCACACGGTTTCCGCCTGCTTGCCCACCGGCACGCGCACCGAGCGCGGCCAATTGTCCCATAACGAGGTGAAGGCGATGTTCTTCTTTTCACCGAAGCGCCGGAAGGGCACCCGCTGTGGCGTCATGATGCGCCCCGTGCCATCGGTCAGCGCGGCCAGATTGCCGAGATCGATGGCCGGCGGCCGGTCGCCCCAATAGGCGAACGTCCAGGCGGAATAGCCGTCTGTCCCCAGCCGCACCGAACAAGTTTTGGGGCGGGGCGAGAGGTACGATTGCTTGAAAATCCCCCGCACGTCGCCATTGAAACAGGGCGCCAGGTCGAGGCATTGCCAAGTGGCCCCCGGCGGCGCCTGGCGAGGCGTCTTGGCCGCCAACGCGGCCTCGCCTTGGGGATCCGAGATATGCAGTTCGAACCGTTGGCGTTGCGGCAGATCACCCACCTTCACGTCGGCCAGCACCAGATGGTATCCCGGCTTGGGTGCCAGGCGGCAGCGAAGTGCCGAGCCGGCGACGCGGGCATTTTCGATCGCCTGATGGAAATCCTGCCATCGCCCGATCTGGCCGCGCGGCGCCGCCAGACGGATCTCGTCGCCCAGCTTGCCTTCGATCGTCACGGCGGCGGCATGCGGCACGCGGCCGCCGGTCTCGATCGCCACCTCGGCGGTCGACGTCTTCGGCGTCCGCAATCGCAGCCAAGTGCAGCCGGGTCCGCCCTCGGCCCGCCATGGGACTTCGCGGCCGTCCAACGTCACCCGCCGAATGCACTCGGCCCGCACGGGAAGGCGAAAATCCACTTCGGCCTCCCGGGCCAGCGTCAAGCGGTAGCGGGCCACGTCGCCCTCCTGGTAGCTGAACGTGTAATCCGGCGTCCGGATCGATGCCTTGGGCCAGGATGACGGAAACGCCGGACGCAGGTGAACCACGCCGTTGGGATAATCCGGATCGTAGCCGAACAGGCCCTCGACCACGGCCCGGGCGAACATGTCTTTGCAGTCGGCGAAGTCGGTGCCCGCGCCGACGTGGCTGAATCCGCCCGGCACCGCCCCGGCATAGGCCGACTCGAGCATGGCGCCCCGCAACAGATCCCAACCCTCGTCGCCCAAGCCGGTCTGGAAGTAAGCCAGGGCCAGGTGCCACATGTCGCCGCTGAACGTGTCGTGTACCGACCACTTCGAGGGCACCCAGTTCGACAGTTGGCACAACTGGCCGCCGAATGGCAAGCGGATGCGCTCCAGCGCCCATTCGGTGTAGTACAGCGATTCGAGCGCTTGTTCCGGCGTCGCCATGCCGGCGTCGATGGGCAGGAACTCGCTGTACACCCAGGCGTCGCCGTGCACGCGGCGGTGCCCGCCTTGTTCGACATACGAGCCAAAGTGCCCCCGATCGTTGAGCCACAGGACGTTGCTGACGGCGAGGCGGATTTTGTCCGCCCGCGCTTGATGCCGCGTTGCGGCCGCGGCGTCGCCGGCCCGCCGGGCCATGTCGCGGGCGGCCATGTGGCCATAGTAGGCATAGGCCGATTCTTCCACGCTGCCGCCGCCGTTGTACCAGACCGAGTCGGTGGGCAGCGTGTTGATGTAGCTTTCGTACAGGCCGTCGTCATCCGGGTCAAAACACTCCCGCGCCCACTCCAGTTGCAACTCCAGGGCCGGGCGAAGGATCTTCTCCAACTGAGGATCGGCCGTCGCGCGCCAGTCGCGGATGGTTTGGTCGAAAAATTGTGACTGCGTATCGTACATGCCCGGGCTGTTGGCAATGCGGCCGCGGCCATAGAACCGCGATTGAGGGCCTTCGTGGCAGCAGCGTCTCATGACGTCCGCCTGCGGTTGCCGCCGCGCGTGGTCCTCCTTCACCTGGTTCGCCACGTAGTAGGCCGCATTGCCCTTCACGCGCTCGTGCCAGCCGCACACCGTGCTGCCGCAGATCACCCGCCAACCGAGAAAGTGGATGCTGAACGCCATGCAGCCGTGGCGGAAGATGAACGGATTGCGGTCGCAGGCCGCATCGATCGGATGGCAGACGGCCGCCACCGCGGCGTCGAGCCGTGGATCGGGCGTGTCGACCCGCACGCGCTCGATCGACTCCACGTACGCCACGGCATCGCGGAACGCCTTGGCCGGCGCCATGACTTGCAGCGTCTCCGTGCCGGCTTGGATGGGGGCCGCTTGGAGCGCCCAGAGAACCTCGTCTTGTCCGGCCTTCAGATCGATCACCCCGCAGACCATGGGCAGCTTGTCGGCGGCCGCCCCGGCCAGTGCCGCGGGGCTGGCGAAGGCCGACGCATCGGCCACGTGCAACTTGCCCACGTGATCCGATCGTCCGACCGTCGCCCGTGCCGCGTCCGCCGTCGCTGACAGCCGAAACACCTGGTCGGCGATGCGGACGCGGTTGCCCCGGCACCAATCGGCGACCATGCTCCACTTCAGTTCCGGCTTGGGGGGGCCACGCTTATTGATGTTCGGATTCCCGCACATGATCGGGTCCCAGCACCACCGCGCACGCTCCTCGTTCATGGCGCCGCCGAAGCCCCACACCAATCTGTCGCCCGCCTGCAATCCGCTGGCGTTGAGTTTCAGGGCGAAGCCGGCCGCGTCCTTAAGCGGCACTGTTTCGAGAGCTACGTGCACGCTCGGCAGCCCCTTGTCGGCCATGTGCCAGGTCATGCGCCCGCAACGGTAGCGCGATTCGACCTCCGCATACTCGTGAAACCATTTGCCTTGGCCGCCGCGGACGATGGCCGCATAAAAGCCGCCGCAGACCAGCGAATCGGCCAACAGCCGCACCATCGGCCGATCGCCCGCCAACACCACGCCTTCGCTGCCGGGGTTGCAATACAAGGGGCGATTGTTGAAACAGGTGCGGTTTCGGCCCACAATCTCGCGGTCTTCCGCCGTATAGCGCAACGACCCTTGCTTGAGGTAATGAGAGCTGACCGCTTGCCCCGGTTCGCGCCACGGGGGTTCCTCTCCTGGTACGGAGGCGGCCAGCGCGACGCCCAACCATCCGCAGAGCATCGTGACAAAAAGCTTCTGCGTTCGTTGGGGCATGATCTGCTCGTCTCCGTGCCTGTCATTGTGTATCGTCGACGCAGCGGAGACAAGTAGACGCCCGATACCGGGAAAAGCGCTCCGTCCCGTTGCAAACGTTCCGCCCGGCGCACATACTCTATGCGACACAGCGGTTCATTCATCACCTTCGATCTTGGGGACGGAGAGATATCCTATGCTCGCGTCGCGAAGCAGCAGAATACAGGGCACGCTACGCTCGTTGTCCGTCGTTTTCGTCGCCATCGTCAGTTTGGCGGCGTCGGCTCGGGCGGATTCGTTGCCCGTTTCGCTGGCCGGCCAGTGGCGCTTTGCCTTAGACGAAAAGAACGAGGACGCCCGCCATGCGTGGTTTGCGGGCACGCTGCCCGGCGCGATCCATCTGCCCGGCTCGGTGGACGAGGCCGGCGTGGTGAACAACACCGAGCCGCCGACGCGGATGCGGCTCTACCGGCCGCACCAGTACGCCGGCGTGGCCTGGTTTCAACGCCCGATCGAGGCGCCGGCCGCCTCGCACGGTCGGCACCTGCGGTTGTTGCTCGAGCGCTGCCATTGGGAGACCCGGGTGTGGGTGGATCATGTGCCGCTGGGCAGCCGAGATACCCTTTGCGTCCCGCACGAGTACGACTTGGGCCAGTTGTCGCCCGGACCGCACCGGCTGACAATCCGCGTGGACAATCGGCTGAAGTACAACCTGGGTTGGCAACCGCTCGGGCCAAACCTGTTGGGACTCGGCAGCCACGCGGTTTCCGAGGACACGCAGACCAATTGGAACGGGATCGTGGGCCGCATCGAATTGGCCGAGGCGTCGCCCGTCAGGATTGCCGAATTGCAAGTCTATCCCGATCTGGCGAAGAAACAGGTGCGCGTGCGAGTGCGGATCGCCAATGCCACGAACCGGCCGGTACACGGCACGGTTCAACTGGCGGTGGGCGAGGTCGGCGATGGCCAATGCGGGAAAAAGGAAGTGGCGTTTTCGGCCGACGGCGCGGAAGCCGAGCTTTCGGCCGAGTTGCCCTTGGGCTCGAACTTCAAGCGATGGGACGAGTTCTCGCCGGCGCTTTACCCGTTGGCGGCCAGCCTGTCGGTGGCTGGCGAGCCGGCCTGGGTCGATCGCCGCACGGTGCGCTTTGGCATGCGGTCGCTGGCGGCAAAAGGGACGCAATTCGCCGTGAACGGCCGGCCCGTCTTCTTGCGCGGCACGGTCAACTGTGCCGAGTTCCCGCGAACCGGATACCCGGCCACCGACCTGGACTCGTGGCAGCGGATATTCCGAATTGCCAAGTCCTACGGGCTCAATTTCATGCGGTTCCATTCCTGGTGTCCGCCGGAGGCCTGCTTTGCCGCGGCCGACGAAGGGGGTTTTTACCTGCTGATCGAAGGCCCCTCGTGGATCGGCGACGTCGGCAAGGATGCGAAGCGCGACGCTTTCCTGGAACGCGAGGCGCTGCGAATCGTCGGCGCGTACGGGAACCACCCGTCGTTCTGCCTGTTCACCCTCGGCAACGAGGCGCACGGCGACTTCGCGGTTTTCGACCGCATTGTGGGCCGGCTGATGCGTGAAGACCCGCGCCATCTGTATTCCGGGCACAGCGGAGAGATGCCCACGCCGGACGGCAAAGGCGAAGACCGCGGGCGGCTTCAACAGTTCCGCGAGACATCGCAGGTGAGCGGATTGCCGATCAGGAATACACGCGTCGAAGAGTCGACCGACACCGATTTCGGCCGGGCCGTCCGGAGCGAATCGCGGCCCGTGGTTGTGCACGAAATCGGGGCCTTCGACATGTTTCCCAACCTGGCAGAGATACCGAAGTACACGGGAGTCCTGAAGCCGCGCAACTTCGAGATGATCCGCGATGAGCTGCGGGCGGCGGGGCTGCTGCGCTTTGCTCCCCGCTATAGCGAAGCCTCGGGCCGTGTGGCCGTCGAATTGTACAAAGCCGAAATCGAGGCCGAACTCCGCACGCCGGGGCTGGGCGGTTTTTCGCTCCTCGAACTGAACGACTATCCCGGCCAAACCATGGGCATCGTGGGCATCCTGGACGTATTTTGGGATTCCAAGGGTCTGGTCAAGCCGGAGCAGTGGCGAAGATTCTGCGCGCCGGTGGTGCCGTTACTCAGGTTTCCGAAACGCGTCTACACCATCGACGACACATTCGCCGCTACGGCCGAAGTGGCCAACTATGGGCCCCGCGATCTATCGAGCGTGGGCGCCATCTGGAAGATGCAGGATGCGGCCGGCAAGCAGCTTGCGGCCGGCGAACTGCCGGCCACGCGGGTCACTACGGGCAGGGTTACCACGTTCGGCCGGTTCGAAGTGTCCCTGGGCCACCTGGTGATAACGCCGGCGAAGGTGCGGGTAGTCTTGACGCTAAAAGACGGCAGTGCCGAGAACGATTGGGACATCTGGATCTACCCGGTGTCCCTGCCCGTGAAGGGCATGCCTGCAGAGAAGGAATGGGAATTCTATTTCGATACGGCAACCGGTAAGGTCGTCCCGGTGAGCGACCTGGTGGTCAGTCGGGCGTGGGACGCGGCCACCAAGAAAGCCCTGGCCGAGGGGCGCAAGGTGCTTCTGTTCGTCGTGCCGGGCACGTACGAAAAGACGATTCCCTCCAAGTACTTTGTCTCGCACTGGGGGGCTGCGCTGGCCGAATTGTTGTGGCATGGTGAACACGGAATGGCCACCATGGGCGGGCTCATCCAAGCAGACCACCCCGTGTTCGCACATTTCCCCACCGAATCCTACTTGACCTGGCCCTGGAAGCAGATCCTGGAAGGGCAGGGCGCGGCAATTTGGTTGGACGAGACGCCGATGGACTTCCTGCCGATCTGGCAAGTGATCGACGATTTTGACTGCAACCGAAAACTTGGAATGCTTTTCGAGGCCCGCGTGGGGCGGGGTCGGCTGCTGGTATGCGGCTTCGATCTGTGGCACAACTTGGACTCGCGGCCTGCTGCCCGCGAACTGCGTTCCAGCATTGGGTCGTACATGGCTTCCGAATCCTTCCGGCCCAAGGATCAACTGGATATCGCCATGTTGGACAAAGTATTCGTGCGGCTGAAGGCGAAAAGCCGCAAGGTGCCGTAAAACAATAACTTGACGAAATGAACCGAAGTCATCCTGAGCGCAGCGAAGGATCTCGCCGCAAATCAAGAGAGATTCTTCGCTGCGCTCAGAATGACCTCGGTAGGAAGCGACCTTGCCCATAACGCCCCCCTGACACCGGCGTCATTTTTCCAGCGGCAGCTCATAGCAGGCGGCTTCTTCGGCATTCCGCACCAGCAGATACGGGCCGTAGAGGGCCAGGTGGTTCCAGGTCAGTCCCTCGATGGCCTGGAAACGGCCCAACACGTGGTTCGAGCGATCGGGCGTGGCCTCCACCAGCACGACTTCGCCTTTCTCCGAGAGAACCAACAGCAAGTCGTCCGCGCGGAGGATCTGCCCGTGGCCGTAATGGCAGGCCTTCCATGGGCTCGATCCGCTGGCCAGTTCGACGCATTCGAGGATGCCGTCCGAGAGCCCATAAACATAGCCGCCGAGTGTGGCCACGTTCGAGAACTTGGTCTTCATCAGTTTCGGCTGCGCCCAAACGACCTTGGCGGCCAATGTGCCGCCGGCGCTCGGAGCGAGCTCAAGCAGCAGGGCCCCGCCACCGTAGGCCTTGGAAACGAAGACGCGGTTGGGCGGGATGGGCACGGCCTGCGAGACGTTCGGCGTGGCGTCGGAGCGGCCTTCCCAGGGGTGTTCCCAAAGCAGCTTGCCCGTCTGTGGATCGTGGCCGCTGATGGTGTCCTCGTTGACGCTCAGGACTTGTTCCGTGCCGGCGACGGTTGCCAGGACCGGCGAGCTGTAGCTGATTTGCCACTCGCCGCCTTCCCAAAGTTTGGTACCGCGACGCTTATCGTAGGCCGCCAGGGAGACCAGACGTTTGCCCTTGGCTCCGCCGAGCGGCACGATCACTCGATCGCCCACCAGCAGCGGCGAGGCGGACCGTCCCCAGGGCACAACGGCCGCCTCCTCGTCGGGCGTGCTGCCGCCCTCCCGCAACAGGTCCTTTTCCCACAGGCAGCGGCCGGTCGCCCCATCGAGGCAAACCAGGTGTCCCAAGGCGCCGAGGGCGTAGACCATTCCCTCGCTGATGGTCGGGGTGCTTCGTGGGCCGACGCCGCCCCGCAGGTTGTCATAGCGCGCGGCGGTCGCGTACGCCCACTCCAAGTGGCCCGTACGGAGGTTGTAGCAAGCGACCATTTCCGAAAGGCCGCGCTGTTCCATGGTGACGGCGTGCCCGTTCACGGCGGCGAAGGCCGACCAACCGGCCCCGATCGTTTGTCGCCAAATGCGTTTCGGGGGACGAGCCTTCCAATCGCCGGCGAGCCCCAGGTGCTCGACCGAGTTGCTCCGCACCGGGCCGAGAAACTGCGGAAAGTCGTAACGGGTCGTCGTGCGGAGATCCACGCTTGCGGTAGCGGCGTCGGACCCGACCTTGGAAGGCGAAGACGGCAAGTACCAATCTGGCTTGACCGAGAAGCGATACGCGAAGAGGGGAATCATTTCGCCGCTGAATCGCTCGATGCGGAACAGGGCCGCGAAGAGCGCCAGTCCCACGGCACAGCCGGCGAGCACCAGCAGACGCATCCGCCAGGAAAAACTGCTCAAGAACAAGAACCACACGGTCAGGATCGTCACCGCCAGCAGAACCACCACACCGGTGGCAAGGTTGGTCATCGCGTGGTCTTTGAGAAAGTCCGTGCCTCGGACGATCGCCCCCAGGAGGCCGAGCATGGCCAACACCAGCCAGAGCCATTTGGCCGACAACCGGCCTCGGCCGCGACGACCGGTAGCCTCGGCCGACGGCAAAGCGGGCGGTGCTCCGTCCGTGCTCACTGCCAATCCTCCAGAAGAGATCAGATCTCGTTTAGCCGGCGGGCTTGCCCCCCGCGAAACGGCGCGGTTACCAACTCGCACGGCGGGCGAGCCCGCCCGCTAAACGTATCCGAAGACATTAAACGTCCCGCACGCTAGTTCCCCAGTCTACTTTCTGCCGGCCGGGCGACAAAGCGTAGTTCCATGTTCTTCTCATGGTGTCCACTTTGAATAACCCGTAAAAAAACCGCTAACTCTCGCCCAGAAACTGCAATATGCCAATAATAGCCTGTCACAAATGATGCCATCGCCGAGTGTGGGGCTCATTGACAGCCGATACCTCCTATTTATAATAGCCATGGCATTTTTCGCAGTTTGCCTATATTCCACACACGGAACTGGTTCACAGTTGGCTGTTGGCAATGAAACGCCGAGCCGCATGAGGGCCATCGGCAGAACCTCACCATGAAATACCACTTGCTGACCGGTGCGACGGGCTTGTTGGGCCGCTACCTGGTCCGCGATCTGCTGGCGGCCGGGGTGCCGTTGGCCGTCCTGGTGCGGCCGAGCAAAGCCCAAGCGCCCGAAGATCGCCTGGAAGCCATCATGGCCTATTGGGAGCGAGCGGCGGACCGTTGCCTGCCCCGGCCCGTGGTCTTGGGCGGAGACCTGTGCCAGCCCGGTTTGGGCCTGAAGCCACACCACGCCCGTTGGATCGCCGACCATTGCGAGGCGGTGATCCACAGCGCGGCCAGCATGACCTTCCGCCCCGATAACCGGGGCGAGCCCTGGCAAACCAATGTCGAAGGGGCCCGGAACCTGCGCGATTTCTGTCTCTCGGCCGGTCTGCGGCGGTTTCATCACGTCTCGACGGCCTACCTCTGCGGCTTGCGCGAGGGGCGAGTCTTCGAAAACGAAGTGGACCTGGGCCAGAAACTGGGCAACGTCTACGAAGAGAGCAAGCTGAGTGCCGAGAAAATGCTCCGCGAGGCGGGTTTCGAGACCCTGACGGTCTATCGGCCGGCCAGCATTGTGGGCGATTCCCGCGACGGCTTCACGTCCAGTTATCACGGCTTCTATCTTCCCTTGCAGTTGGCCTACGTTTTCTCCGGCGAGTTGCCTGCCGAGAAGATGGACGAGCGATTTTGGGCCGGCCTGGGGTTGGCTGGGCACGAGGGGAAGAACTTCGTGCCCGTCGATTGGGTCGCCGTCGCGATCACCTATCTGGTAACCCATGCCGAGTGCCACGCAGCGACCTATCATCTGGCCTCGCCACGGCCGGTCACGGTGAAGCTGTTCCAGCGCGTGGTGCAAGACGCGATTCGGCAGTTCATGCCCCATCGCGTCCCCAAACAGGCCAGCGAGCAGGAGATCGCCACCTACGAGCGGCTCTTCTACGACCAGATGCTGATCTACCGCTCCCACTGGCGGGATGATCCGACGTTCGATTTGACCAACACGGCCCGGGCCTTGCCGCACCTGCCGTGCCCCGAGATGGACTATGACCTGCTGATGCGCGTGGCCCGATATCCCATCGAGAAGAACTTTGGCCTCTCGAAATATGAGGCGGTCGAGCGGCCAATCGACGTGCAGAAACGCCTCGACCGATTCCTGGGCTGGCCGGCCGGGGACGGCAACGGTCGCCAGTGCGTGGCCCTGCAGGTCAACGGCGGCGGCGGGGGGCAGTGGCACCTGTTCGTTCGCGACGGCGCCATCGTCGGCGGCGACTTGGGGCTCGCCTCCGCCGACGCTCCCCGCTGTTATCTCAGTTCGGCGACCTTCGCCGCGTTGGCCGGCGGCCAGATGACAGTCGAGCAATCGATCAATGCGGGCCGGGTGGTGCTGCGCGCCCCGCGCGGCGTCCAGCAGCACCTGATCCGCGTCCTCGAACAACTGGTTTCCACATCATAGGAGGAAAAAGGGGGCCTGTCCCCCTTTTCCCAGCCATTTAGCAAAAAGACGGTGGAGCACCAAGCGATGCCACTCTCGGATGCGAAATCGGCCGTGCCGCTGGCCATCGTCGGCATGGCCTGTCGTCTGCCCGGGGCCGACGACCTGGAGCAATTTTGGCAATTACTCATCGAGGGACGCAGCGCGGTCGAAGAACTGCCGCCCGATCGCCTGGACCAGCAGTTGTACTACGATTCGCGCAAAGGCGTCCGCGGCAAGACGTATGCGAAGCTGGGAGCGATCCTCACCAATCGCCAGTTCTACCGCGACGAGTGCCCGATTCCCGAGGAGATCGTCCGTTCGGCCGACCCTTGCCACCTGCTGATGTGCGAGGTGGCCGCCCGGGCCTGCCGCCACGCCGGCCTGGATCCCTTCCACTTGCCGCTGCGGAACACGGGCGTGTTCATCGGCCATGCCCAGGGGAGCGGGCTGGCCGGCGATTTTACCTATGCCACCTGCATCGAAGAGGCCGCCCAGTTCTTGCGCGAGTCCGAGGAGTTTCGCTCGCTGCCGGCCGACCAGCAGCAGGCCGTGATGGCCGAACTGGTGGCCGAGGTCCGCGGCCGTTTGCCCCGCCGCACGGCCGAGGCCTCCGACATTGCCGCCAGCGGCATCGCCGGCACAATCAGCCGGGCCTTCGGCCTGACGGGCCCCTACCTGGCCCTGAACTCGGCCTGCGCCTCGTCGCTGCAAGCGATGCTGCTGGCCGCCCGGGCGCTGCAACTCGGCCGCATCGACATGGCCATCGTGGGCGGGGCTTCCGATTGCAAGTCGGATTCGCTGGTGCTGTTTTCCCATGCCCAATCGCTAAGCGCAACCGGCAGCCGGCCATTCGATGCGCAGGCCGACGGCCTGGTGATCGGCGAGGGCTACGTGTGCCTGGTGATGAAGACGCTCGAACGGGCCCTGGCCGACGGCGACCGCGTGCTGGCCGTGGTCCGCGGCATAGGGGTTTCCTCCGACGGCCGCGGCAAGAGCCTGTGGGCGCCGCGGCAAGAGGGCCAGATCAAGGCCATGCAGCGGGCCTATCGCGACGGCCTGGACATGGGCCAGCTTCAATACATCGAGGCCCACGCCACGGCCACGCAAGTGGGCGACGCCACCGAACTGAACACCGTGGCCGAAGTGCTCAAAGGCGTTCTGCCGGCGGGCCGTAAAATCCCCATCACCAGCGTGAAGGCCAACATCGGCCACACGCTGGAGTCGGCCGGCATGGCCGGCGTCATCAAGGTCGTGCTGGCCATGCAGCACCGCATGATTCCGCCGGCCATCAACATCAGCCAGCTCAATCCGAAGATCGACTGGGAGCGGGTTCCGGTTTATGTCCCCACGACGCCGGTTCCCTGGCCCGAGCCCGCACAGGGCCAGCCGCGGCGGGCGGGGGTGAACGCGTTCGGCATCGGCGGGCTGAACATGCACCTGGTGCTCGACGAGTACGACGAGACGCTTCGCCCGTTGGCCGCGCCGCCGTCGCCCGCGGCCGGCAAGAATGCCGACGACCAGAGCGCGGTTGCCATCGTGGGCATGGGTTGCGTGCTGCCCGGGGCCGGCAATCTGCCGAAATATTGGGAACTGTTGGCAGGCGGGCGGGACCCCAAATGCCCGGCCCCGCCCGACCGCTGGCGGACCGATTTGGCATACCGGCCCGGCGCCCAGGAGCCGTATTGCAGCCCGGCCACCCTCGGCGGATTCATCACCGATTTCCAGTACGATTGGCGGGCTCACAAGCTGCCTCCCAAACAGGTGGCCCAGGCCGATCCGCTGCAATTCATGCTGCTGGAGGCGGCCGACGAGGCACTGAAGGACGCTGGCTACGACCGCCGGCGACTGGAGCGGGCCGGCGTGGGTGTGGTCGTGGGCACCGAGTTCGGCGGCGATTTCGCCTGCCAATTGCAGATGGGCCTGCGGCTGCCCGCCATGCGGCAAATCCTGGCCGCGTCGCTGGCCCGCCACGGGCTGGAAGCCGATCGCATCGCCCGCGTCGAGGAGCAGTTCGCCGCGGCCTTGCTCGACCACTGGCCGGCCCTGATCGACGAGACGGGCAGTTTCAGCACCAGTTCGCTCGCCTCGCGGATCGGCAAGACCTGGGACCTGATGGGCGGAGCGGCGACCATCGACGCCGGCGCGGCCTCCTCGCTGGCCGCGCTCGCGGTCTCGGTCGACATGTTGCTTTGCGGCGATTGCGACATGATGGTCTGTGCGGCCGGTCAGCGCCGCATGGGCCTGCCCGCTTTCGAGGCCCTGTCGCTGGCCGGACTGCTGACGACCAACCCGCGGCCGCACGCCCCCTTCGACGCCCAGGCCGACGGCTACGTGCCCGGCGAAGGCGTGGGCGTCGTGCTCTTGAAACGACTGGCCGACGCCATCCGCGACGGCGACAAGATTCATGCCGTGATCCGCGGGCTGGGAACCGGCCGGGCCGACGCTCAGGCCGAAGCCTTCGAGCAGGCCATGCGCCGCGGACTCAGCGACGCCGCCGCGCGGCCCGAGGAAATCGCCCTGCTGGAAACCGACGGTGCGGCTCGGCCCGCGGCCGACGAAGAGCAGGTTCGGGCGTTGCTGGCCGTGCAAGCGGCCACGCCCCGGCAAGCGCCGCTCCTGGTCGGTTCGGTCGTGGGCCAAATCGGCCACGCCGGTGGGGCCTCGGGCATGGCCTCGCTGCTGAAGGCCGTGCTGGAAATCGAGCATGGCGAGGTGCCGCGGACCGTTGGCATCGAGACCCCGCTGCCGTCGTTGGCCAATGGGCAGCGGCACGTCCAGCCGGCCCTGCAACCTTCGGCGGTCAAGACGTTCAATGCCCGCAATCGACCGATGGCGGCGGTAAGCTCCTCTAGCAAGGACCTGGTGCATCACGTGATTTTGGAAGCCGGAGCGTCCGTGGTGAACGATAAGCCTGTTTCTCAGCCGACGCCGGCCAGCACGGCCGCCGATTGGCAAATCGTCCGCGTGGGGGCGGCCAGTCTGGCCGACTTGTTGCCAAAACTCGGCAGCGCCCATGCCGAAACGCTTTTTGCGGCCGCGGCCCGCTCGCGATTCAGCGCGGCCGACCGCGTTCGAGCGGCCATCGTCGCCAGCAGCCCGGCGGCGTTGGCGGAAAAACTTTCGGCGGCGGCCAAGATGCTCGCCGATCGGGCCACCTGGCCGGCGCTGGTGCAGCGGGGAATCTTCTGCCGGGAGTTGGGATCGCAACGCCTGCGAATCGCATTTCTGTTCCCCGGCCAGGGGTCGCAATATGCGGGCATGCTTCGCGAGTTGGTCCGCGACGTGCCGGCCGCCGCCGCGGCGGTCGAGCGGTGCGGCGAGATCATGAGCCGCCACAATTGCCCCACGCTGGCCCAGATCGCATGGTCCGAGAATCCGCAGGTCGGCGGCGACGTGTTTCTGACGCAGCTTTCCATGTTGGTAGCCGACGCGGTGATGCTGGCGGCCATCGAAGATCGGGGCATCCGCCCGGCGCTCGTGGCCGGCCATAGCTACGGCGAATATGCGGCCCTGCTGGCGGCCGGGGTTTGGGACCTGGAGCAGGCATTGCGCGTGACCCGGGCCCGCTCGGATGCCATCCAAGCCTGCCCGACCGCCCGCGGCACCATGCTGGCCGCGGCGGCGCCGCTGGAGGCGGTCGAGGAGGTGATTGCCGCGCTCGGCGAGCCGGTGTTCGTGGCCAACCACAATGCGCCCGATCAGGTCGTGGTGGCCGGGGGCAAGGCATCGCTCGAATGGGTCGCCGCGGCCCTGGCCAAGCGATCCTATGCCAGCCGCATGCTGGCCGTGCCCGGCGTGTTCCATACGCCGCTGATGCAGGGCGCAGCCGACGCCTTCGCTCGGGCAGTGGGAGCCTTTAATTTCGCCCCGCCACGGATACCTGTATTCAGTTCCGTCACCAACCGCTACCTTGCCAAGCCGGAAGAAGTGCCACTCAACCTGGCGGCCCAGTTGGTCACGCCGGTCCGCTACGTGGACCTGGTGCGGCAAATCACGTCCGAGCAGGCGACCGTGCTGGTGGAAGTGGGGCCACAGGAGGTCCTCACGCGACTGAATCGCAAGATCGTCGATTGGGCCGACGCGGCCAGCATCGCCTGCGATGATCCCAAGCGGCCGGGCGTCGAACAGCTCTGTTGCGTCCAGGCATTGCTGGAATGTTGCGGCGCCCTGGAGGCCATGGAGCAGCCGGCAACGGCAGCCGCATCCGCCTCGCGGGCGGCAATTGGCCCACGCGAGATTCCGCACTTTGACGCCACGGCCCGGCGACGCGAGAAGATGCGGCAAGCAGCCGGCTCGAAGGCGAGTGAGCCCGTGCTGGGTGCCACTGCCGGCTTGTCCAGCAATGTGGGCAACACAAACGGGCGAGCCAACCGTGGCACCCCAGCGGCGGCTCCGAGTGTGGACGTTGCACCCCTGGGCGCCACTGCTGGCTTGTCCAGCAGTGCCGGCAGCACGGTTGGGCAAGCCAACCGTGGCACCCAAGCAGTTGTCTTGCCACAAGCGGAGCAAATCGACGGCAGTACGGTTGCTGTTTCGGTGCCGGTTACTGGTCCGGCGGGCGAGGACCTGGAAAAGTTCCTCATCAACTTCGTCGTCGACCAGACCGGCTATCCGCCCGAGGTCGTGGAACTGGACGCCGATTTGGAAGCCGATTTGGGCATCGATAGCATCAAGAAGGCCCAACTTTTCGGCGAGCTGCGCGAATATTTCGACGTGACACCGGGCGAAAACCTCACGCTGGACGACTTTCCGACGCTGCGGCACGTGCTCAACTATCTGCAAGGCACGCCGGTGAAGGGTTCGGCACCGGGTGCCACTGCTGGCTTGTCCAGCAGTGCCGGCAGCACGGTTGAGCAGGCCGACCGTGGCACCCCAGCGGTTGCTCTGCCACAACCGGAACAACCCGAGAGTAGTGCGACTGCTGTTTCGGTGCCGGTTACTGGCCCGGCCGGCGAGGATCTGGAAAAGTTCCTCATCAATTTCGTGGTCGAGCAGACCGGCTATCCGCCCGAGGTCGTGGAGTTGGACGCCGACCTGGAAGCCGACTTGGGCATCGACAGCATCAAGAAGGCCCAACTGTTCGGTGAGTTGCGGGAATATTTCGACGTGACGCCGAGTGAAAATCTCACCCTGGACGACTTTCCCACACTCCGCCACGTGCTCAACTATCTGCAAGGCACGCCGGCAAAGAACACGCCAAGCGAAGTTGCTCCGGGTACCACGGCTGGCTCGTTCAGCAGTGCCGGCAGCACGGTTGGGCAAGTCAACCGTGGCACTCCGCAGCTCGACGGCACCGAAGTGCCAGAGGTCATTTGCCTGGCGGGAAGCCCGCGCGAGATGGGCATGACGCAGGGCCAGCAGGCGAAAGAGGCAATCCAGGCGATTATCTGCCGCTATGCGGATCTCAATGAACAGGCATTCGCCACATTGGCCACCAACGGCCGCACCGCCGTGGATCCGCTGGCGCCGTTCTCGCCCGACGAACGGGAGGAGTTAGAGGGGCTGGCCGATGCGGTGGACGCGCCGCTGGGCAATCTCGCGGCCCACAACGGGGCCCTGTTCGCCGACTTGGGCGACGAGTGCCTCCAAGTCGCCGCGTCGGATTCGACAAAAACGCTGGTCCACGGCTGGCACGGACGCGTTCCGGTCTCGGCCGCCTTGGGCGAATGCCTGCGGCCCATGATCCAAGTGCGCCGGCCGGCGGAAGGCATGCCCTATGCCCTGTGCTCGTTCGTGGGCGCGGTCGGCGCTTTCGGCGGCATGAACGCGGCCGGACTAACGATCACCTGCGCTCCCGGCACCGCGGGCGGAGCAGCGAGTTGCGCTCCGGCGGGCCTGGCCCGGGCGGTGCTCCAACAGGCGACCGATCTGGAAACGGCCCTGGCGATCCTTCGCCAATGGCAACAGCGGGGCCCGTGGACCGCGCAACTCGGCCACGCGGCAACGGGCCAAATCTGCTCGGTCCGTTGTGACGGCACGTCCTTGGAGATTCGCCGGTCGCACCAGGGCCTGCTGACCGAGGCCACGCCGGAGCGCTTCTGTGCGGACGTGCGGGCCGAATTGGAGGCGATTTCCGCCAGTTCGCTCGGGCCCGACGCATTCCAGAAGGCCCTTGAAGCCTCGCCGAAAGACCGGGATACGCTAAGCGTGCTCCTCGACGCCCAGCGGCGCGAGGTCTGGATTCGCCAGGGCGGTGCCAAGGCGGACAAGTTCACCTGCGTGCCTTTGGTCCCGTGGCTCGAGCAGCCAACTGCGGTTGACGAGCCGAAAACGCCGCCGCAATCCAACGGCCAGGCAGCCGAAGTGTCCCAAGCGGAGGCCGACGAGGAGCTGTTCGAGGCCGAGCGGCACACGCAACGGTTCGTCATGCGGATGGTCGATGCCCCGTGGAAAGCCGACACGCCGGCGGCCCCCGCCTGGCGCGGCGCGGCCCTGGTCGTGGGCCGCAACCCGGCGGCCGATGCCATGCGGCAGGCGCTCGCCGCTCACGGCGTCAAGGTCCACGAGCTGCCTGGCGGCGAAGACATCGACGCCACGCTGACCCAATTTGAGCAGCTTTGGAAACAGGGCCCGATCCCGCATGTGTTTCTGATGTCGGGTCGGGATCCAAACCCCGGCAACCTGGGCGATCCGGCGGCCTGGGCCGAGCATCTGCGGCGGGACGCGATCGTTCCGTATTTTCTCTGTCAGCGGTGGCTACAGTTGGCCGGCGGCGCCAAGCTGTTGGATCGTTGCACGCTGGTAACGGCCACGGCCCTGGGCGGCGACCTGGGCTTTTCGGGCGACGTTCGCTCGCCGGGCGGCGGCGCCCTGACGGGCCTGGCCAAGGCCATCTGGATCGAATACGTGATCGTGCGAAAACTGAAGTCGATGGTCGTGAAGATCGTCGACGCGCCCGACGACGAGCCGCCGCAGCTGCTGGCCGCCAACATCCTCCGCGAATTGGCCGCCGGCACCCTGGATTATGAACTGGCTTTCGTCGGCGGCAAGCGGCGTTTGCAAAATTCCGTCTACCAGGCGGCCAACGTCGAGCGCCGCGCGGCGATCCGCCCCGGGGCCGTTTGGGTCGCCACCGGCGGCGCGCGGGGCATCACCGCCGCCTCGGCCTTGGAACTCGGCCGCCGCTTCGGGCTCCGCTTGCACCTGGTCGGCACGGCGCCGCCGCCCGAGATCGATCCCTCCTGGCGAAATCTCTCGGCCGAGGGATTGAAATCGCTCAAGGCGCGGATCATGCGCGACGCCCGGAAATCGGGCCAAGCGGCCCCGCAGGCCTGGCAAGCCGTGGAGAAGGCCCTGGAGATGGACCGCTGGCTGGCCGAGATGGCGGCCGCCGACGTGCGGGCAACGTATCATCGCTGCGACGTGGCCGACGCCAAGGCCCTGGCCCGCGTGCTCGACGACATCCGCCGCGCGGATGGCCCCATCGAAGGCATTCTTCACGGCGCCGGGATCGACCGCGCCGCCCGTTTCGAGAAAAAGAAACGCGAGGACGTGCTGGCCACGATCGATGCAAAGGTCCACGGGGCGTACAACCTGATGCGGCTCACGCGGAACGATCCCGTGGCTTGGTTCATCGGTTACGGCTCGATCAGCGGGCGGCTGGGGTCCAACGGGCAGACCGACTACGCCCTGGCCAGCGACATGCTGTCGAAGCTCATCAGTTGGTATCGCAGCGAGCGGCCCGGTTGCCGCGCCGTCGCCTTCCATTGGCACCCGTGGCAGGGCTATGGGATGGCTGCCAAGCCGGAAGTCCAAGCGGCGCTCGTCTCGCTCGGGGCGCCCGCGCCCATGGCGTCGGCCGAGGGCCTGCGCCACTTGCTGCGCGAAGTGTACGCCGGCGGACCGCGGAGCGAAGTGCTCATCACCGATTGGGATTACCACCAGCGGTTTTACGGCCCGGGGGCAAACGAGAAACATCCCGACGATGCGGCTTCCGGCAACGGCAAACCGTCGGCCGGCTCGGGCACCGAGACGGTAGCGGCGACTCCCCGCATCGCGCGGCGTTTCGTGCTGCGAACTTTCGCTTCGCCGCTCGGGGCCGGCGGTCCGGCCGCGTGGCCCATCGCGGGGGCGGCCTACATTTTGGGCGACAATCCCGAGGCGGCGGCCTTGCAACAGCGGCTGGCGGCCCAAGGCGTGCGTGTCTACATGCTGAGCCCGCATGCGGACGCTCGGGTCGTGATCGCCGAACTGGAGCGGCTTTGGGCCGCCGAACCGGCCACGAACTTCTTCATCACCACGGCTTGCGACGCCGAGGCCGCTCGGCTCGATGAGCGGCAGGTCGAGCAGCGCCGCCGGCCGTACTATTTGCTCCCCTATCTGGTCGTGCAACGCTGGTATCAGCTATTGCTGGCCATGCCGGATGCGCCGCAGGGCGCCCTGGTGGCCGCCACACATCTGGGAGGCGATTTTGGCTACGCGCAGGCGGTTGCCGCGCCCGAAGGCGGAATGCTCACCGGACTCTTGAAGTCGCTGTGGATCGAAAGCAGCCGCCGGTCAAAGGGCCGGTTACGCGTCAAGGTGGTGGATGTGCCGGCCGACGAGGCCCCGCAATCCCTGGCCCAGGCGATCTGCGAAGAGCTGGCCGCGGACGACCCGGAGATCGAAGTCGGCCGCAGCGGGGGACGACGGCTGGTGGTCCGCCCCGTTGCCGAGCCGGCCGAGGAGCTGCCGCGGCACAAGATTACCCGCGGCGGCACGTGGGTCGTCACCGGCGGCGCCCGGGGCATCACCGCCGCCGCCGCGCTAATGCTGGCCCGCCGCTACGCACTGACGCTGCACCTCATCGGCACCACGCCGGCGCCCCGCGAGGACGCGGCCTGGCGGCACTACAGCCCCGAGGAGCTCAAGCAGTGCAAGTCTCAGGTGGTTCGCGAAGCGATCGCCGCCGGCCGTCCGGCCGAGGAGGCGTGGGACCCTTACAAACGCGATCTGGAGATCGATGCCAACCTGCGGCGTTTCGCCGCCGACGGCGTCAAGGCCGTCTATCACTGTTGCGACCTGGCCGACCGCGAGGCGCTCAGCCGGCTGCTCAACGAAATCCGCTCGGCCGATGGCCCGATCCGCGGGATCCTGCACGGGGCGGGCTACGGTCATCCCGATCGGTTCGAATCCAAGAAACGGCCCAAGATCGACCGCACGTTTCTGGGAAAAGTCGCGGGGGCCATCAATCTGATGGGCCTCACGCGGCCCGATCCGCTGGAGCATTTCGTGGCCTTCGGCAGTCTCTCCGGGCGTTTTGGCGGCAACGGTCTGAGCGACTATGCGGCCACGAACGACATGTTGGCCAAGCTCGTCGGTTGGTATCGCCGCCAGCGGCCCGATTGCCCCGCCGCGTGCATTCACTGGCAAACTTGGGCCGGCGTGGGCATGTCGACCAAGGCCGACGACGTGGGCATGGTCAAGAGCGAGCTGAACATGGAGTTCATGTCGCCCGACGAAGGGTGCGAGCATTTGCACCAGGAGCTGCTTGCGGGCTTGCCCGAGGGCGAAGTGCTGATTACCGACGGCCGCTTCCAGCGAATGTTTTATCCCCCGCAACTTTGCGAGTTGCCGGGCACTGCCGAAGCCTCGCCGCCGGTTGCTCCCAGCCGGCCCCTGCGGCCGCTTATCCACGCGATTGAGCCACGCCCAGAAGGCGGCATGACGGCGCAGGTCCGTTTCGATCCAACGGCCGACGTCTTCCTTCGCGAGCACCGGATGAAGGACAAGCCGTTCCTGCCGGGCGTCGTGGGAATCGAGGCCCTTTGCGAAGCGGCCGCCATGACGGCGCCCGAGCGCGCGGTGGTGGGACTTCGGGACCTGGAGATCCAGACTGGACTGACTTTTTACGATGAGCAGCCGATCGTGGCCACGATTACCGCGGAGCCCGAGGGCGACGCGGTTGCCTGCACGCTCAGCACCGAGCTGCGCGACCGCAAAGGGCGGGTGATTCAGCGCGAGCGGCTGCACGCCCGGGGCATCGTCGAGCTGGGCGACGTTCGCCCCGACCTGGAGGCCCCGCCGCCGGGCGAGCCGTTCATGGGCTGGATCCCGCACCGCTACGCCGAAGACGGGCTGTTGTATCACGGCGAGCCATTGCGCTGCCTGAAGGAGTTTTGGTATCAGTACGATGGCGGCTGGGGCAAGATCGTTGTCCCGCCCGCCGCCGAGTGGACCGGGACGCGGCCCACCCAGGGTTGGATCAGTTCCGTGCCCATGCTCGACGCCTGTGTGGTCACTTGCGGGAGCTTCGTGTTCGTGCAGTTTGGCGGGGCGCTCGAGGTGCCCTACCGCTTTGACCGGCTGCGGTTCGGCCGTCCGCCGCGGGAGGGCGAAACGTGCATCCTGCGGATCTACTTCTGCGGCCGCAAAGGGCGGAGCAGCCGGTTCGATTTCACGCTCTTCGGCGACAACGACGACGTGCTCTTGCAGGCCGAGGGCTACCAGACGGTGCTCATTGCCGAGGGGCAAACCATCCAGGCCGCATTGGAGACCGCATGATGCCGGTGGTTTGGCGCTATGCCGCGATCGAGGCGACCTGCCGGGGAGCGGATCCGGCCGAGGTCTGGCTCGCTCCGCGCGAACGGCAGGTGTATGCCGGGCTCAGCGACCCCCGACGGCGTGCCGAGTGGCTGGCCGGCCGGATCGTGGCTAAACGGCTGCTGAGCGAGCGATTCGCTCGCGAGATGCTTTCGCCTGCGCGGATCGAGATTGTTTCGGGCGACGGCCGCAGGCAGCGGGCCCGCCCGCGGGTGCTGCTGGACGGCCGGCCTCTCCCTGGGCGGCTGTCGATCGCGCACAGCGGTCACTCGCTGCTGGTGGCGCTAGTGGACGGCGATCGCCTGAGTGTCGGCGTAGATTTGCTCTCGCCGGTGGATTGCGGCCGTGGCTTCGCCGAACTGTGGTTCACGCCCAGGGAGCGCCGTTGGCTTGCCGAGGATCACCGGCTTTGGCCGGTAGCGTGGGCGATCAAAGAGGCCGCCTACAAAGCGACCAACCGCGGCGAGGCCTTTCGGCCGCGGGCGTTCGAGGTACTGCCGCATCCCGCTGGCGGATTCTCTTGCATGCTTCGCGACTGCCGGCCGGGCACGTTGCGCCGCCTTTCGGTATGGCAGACGCCCGGCGATGAAACGGCCATCCTGGCCCTTTATGACGGAGGTAACCATGATTGATCTTGCGGGCCGAGTGGCGTTGGTCACCGGGGCATCGCGGGGCATCGGCCGCGCCTGCGCGCTTCGCCTGGCCGAGGCAGGGGCCGACGTCGTGATCAATTATGTCACTTCCCAGGCGGCCGCCATGGAAGTGGCCGGGCAGATCGACGCCCTCGGCCGCCGCGTGGCGGTGGTCAAGGCCGACGTGGGCGAGCAGGATGACGTGGCCTCGCTGATGGAGTACGTCGACGAGCAGTTCGGCCGGCTGAACATCATTGTCAGCAACGCGGCCAGCGGCGGTTTTCGGCCGCTCCTGTCGACCACCGTGCACAACTTCGAGGCCACGATGAAGACCAACGTCCTGGCCCTGGTACACCTGGTGCAGTGCGGGCTGAAGCTCATGACGCGCGGGCCGGGACGCGGCAAGGTCATCGCGCTGTCGAGTCACGGCTCCCACATGGCCCTGCCGATGTACGGCATGATCGGCGGCTCGAAGGCCGCGTTGGAAAGTCTGGCGCGGCATTTCGCCCTGGAGTGCGGCCCCAAGGGGATCAACGTCAACATCGTCAAGGCCGGCCTGGTCGAGACCGACTCGACGCGGAAGCTCCCCGGCAGCCAGCAGATGTTCGAGGCCACCAAGCAGTACCGCAGCATGACCGGCGATCGCTACCTGCAGGCCGAAGACGTGGCCGACGCGGTGCTCTTCCTGGCCAGTTCGCTGAGCGACATGATCCAGGGCGAGACGCTCACGGTCGATTGCGGGGCGGGCGTGCATGCGTAGATGCCAAGCGGCCCATCTTCTCGCAGGATTACAGCCTGTCGCGACAGGAGCGAGAACAAGTGCGGCGGCCCCGCAAGAGGTCGCCCGGCCGACGGTCTGGCGAGGCGAAAAAGCACCGCGTCGAGGTGCGCTCCAGCGGCGGCCCGGGATAGTCTTCTTGCGGGGGGTGGGTGGGCAAACCCTCCGAGAAACCCCGCTTTGGAGATTCGCAAGACGCTTGCAAGCTTGGTAGCGGCGCGATATAATCACCCCTGGTGTCGGGGAACAATTCCCCGCTCGTAGGCCGCATCCCTGGTTCCTTACCTGGTGGCAGCGCCCGCATCTAGCCCTGGTTGTTCGCGGTGTTTTGCACCGTGAGCGGCCATTCTTGGTTGGGTAATTTTCCTGATTAGCTCGGCGGGTATCGCCCTGCGCTTGCTTGTGGCCGGTTGTTCTGTTCATCGCCGTTTCTTGCAAACCCAAACACGGTGAAATGAGGGGAGAAATTATGATGTTGAAGAATCGAAGCATTCTCTTCGTTGCCGCATTTCTGGCGGCGTCTGCCGCCGTGGCGGCCCGGGCCGACACGATCACCCACGGCGGCACGACGATCAATATGGCTTTTGTCAACGTGGACAATGCGGGCAATCCCGCGGACCCTGCAACAGGCAGCCTCTACGGCGCGGTGGGCTACGACTACCGCATCGGCACGTACGACGTGACGGCCGCACAGTGGGCGACTGTCAAGGCGGCCGATCCCAACGTTGGCGGCGCGCAGGCTCCGCATTGGAGCGGTTCGCAACCGGCGGGCGGCATGACGTGGAACGGGGCGGCGGAGTTCTGCAACTGGCTGACGACCGGAAATGCCCTCCACGGTTATTACTCGATCTCGGGCGGCTTTGCCACGCCGAACGCCCTGAGCCACGACGCCTACGCGGCGCTTTATGGCACGACGTATTTCATCCCCACCGAGAACGAGTGGTACAAGGCAGCGTTTTACAGTGGCAGTGGGAGCACCTACTACACGTATGCTGAGGGCAGTAACAGCGTGCCCACGCCCGTCATTAGCGGCACGGCGCCTGGCACCGCTGTGTATTGGAGTAATGGCGTGGAGCCGACCGCTCCGGCCGCCGTCGATCAGGCCGGTGGTTTGAGCCCCTACGGAGCGATGGGCATGGACGGCAACGTCGATCAGTGGACCGAGACGGCAATCGGTTCGGATCGTGTTTTGCGTGGCGGCGATTGGGGCGCCGACTCCTCCGACTTGGCGTCGTCCGCCCGCGACACCGACTGGGAGAATTGGTCGTGGAACTACTCTATAGGGTTCCGCGTGGCAGAGGTGCCTGAGCCCGGCAGCCTTGCGTTGTTGTTCAGCGCTGCCGTGGGCGGTTTGATGTGGTGGCGGCGTTGGAGGTAGGACCCTTTATCCTTCGCGACGGTGGCTTTAGGGTTTGTCGCCTTTCGCTCCGCGAAAGCAGCACCAAAATCAAACCCCTTTCGCGGCGCGAAAAGCAACAAGGACTGCCTTCACGCAACTTTCGCGGAGCGAAAGGCGACAACGACGGGCGTCCGGGCCGGAGCGCGCCGGTTCGTATCGTGGTTTGCGTGGCGGCAATTGGAACAACAACTCCAACAACCTGGCCTCGTCCAACCGCAACAACAACAACCCGACGAACGAGAACAACAACATAGGGTTCCGCGTGGCAAGCTCCTGACGGGGTGTCCGAAAGCGTGACAACCTGAATCGGCCAGATTTCGCGGGGTGAAAACAAGAAAGCCCCACGGACCGTGCCAGGCTCAGGAACTACCCGGCTGTCCGGCGTGCCGGCTTAGTGGCTGGCAGGCGAAGACGTGGCCGACGCGGTGCTCTTCCTGGCCAGTTCGCTGAGCGACATGATCCAGGGCGAGACGCTCACGGTCGATTGCGGGGCGGGCGTGCATGCGTAGGCATTGTTGCAGCGGCAACCCGACACGTTAATCGCCCTCACCCTAACCCTCTCCCGAAGGGAGAGGGGACATTCTCCGCCGTACACGCTAGCCGTTGCCGATAGAGGTCGGCGAAAGCCTGGGTGTCGTCGCGGCTAAAATGTTGCGGATCGCAGCGGACGTTGATGAGCATCTGGTCGTCGTAGAGGCCGATGCCGATCGCGGCCCGGGTCAGGGGACGGATGGGCGGCACGCCGCTCAGGCGCTCAACGACGACGTTGCCGGCCACCAGGCGGCGGCCCGCACGCGGCAACGGGCTGTGAGCGAAGAGGCGTCCGCCATAGCTCAACACGGCGGTGGCGAACGAGTGGCGGCGGCCGAGGAAGAAGGGGATCAGCCCCGGGACTTGGCAAAACGTGCCGAGACCGCCGACAAAATACAACCCCAGCCGGTCTTGGCGAATGGCCCGCATTTCAGTGCCGATGCCCTCGAGCAGCCGCTCGGGGTCGGCCAGTTGCCGGCCATCGCGAGAGAGGAAGGCGAACGTCAGGCGATTGGCCGCCGGCAATAGCTGGTCCTCGCGCTCGCGGATCGTCAGCGGAACGTTGATGCGGATCGGTCGCCGGTCATCGCTTCCCTGGCGCTGGTTCCACTGGTGAATGCTCTGGAACAAATCGCGGAGCAAGACGTCGTGCAGGCTGCCGCCGGCCGCGGTGGCCGCTTGCCGCAAGGCGCCGGTCAACTCGTGGCCAAGCGCGACGGTTTGAAAATCCAACAGCGGTGGTTCGACTTCCGCCGGGGCCCTACGGCCGGGGGCCAGCAGTGCCGGCTGGCGAAAGGCCCATCCGCTCCAGAGCCGGGCTCCCACCCACAGGTCGCGGAGCCGCGCCCACCAGTGCGGCGGCACTTCCAAGCGGCCCCGGTCGCGGAGCCGGTCTGGCCGGAGCGGGCGGAGTGCCAGGCCGCACCGCGACCCCTCGATCTGGAGGTGGTAAGCCACGAGCAGTTCTTCGATGAACTGCACGGCGGCCCAACCATCGCAGCAGGCATGGTGGAACTGGAGGAAGAGCCGCGTTGTGCCCTCGCTTTCTCGTACCCAAGCGCGGAGGCCCGGCGCGGAAGCCAGGTCGATGGCCGGGCCATCAGGGTGGCGGATCGGTTTGCCCTCCTGGCCCCAATCGACCGGCGGCAGGCTCCCATCGCCGTCGATCCACGCGGGAATGCCGTTGGGGAGCCGCCCCACGCGTGCCGTGAGCAGGGGATGGCGGGCGAGCACGCCGGCCAGAGCACGCTGGAACCCATCGCGATCCAACCGTCCGGAGAACTGCAATTCGGCGGGAAATGCGGTAGGATGGTCTGGCCGGTTGTCGCAGAGATAATAGTACTCCAGCGGCGTGAGCGGCAAGGGAAACAGGCCGGATTCAGCGTTGGACATGGGCGCCCTCGGCCAATGCTGCGAAACCGCAAGCGGCGGTGCTACAGGGCTTGGCACAGCCGAGGGCGGCTGTGCTACAGAACGGAGGTTGGCGATGGCCACGGCGTTTTCCTTGCTGGACGTGCAAACCGCCGATGGAATCGCGCGATTGAACATCAATCGTCCGCAAGCGATGAACGCGCTCAATCCGGCCGTGGTGTTCCAGTTGCACGAGGCCTTTCGCCAGGCGATGGCGGCCGCAGACGTCCGCGGCGTGGTGATCGGCGGGATCGGCAAGGCGTTTGTGGCCGGGGCCGACGTCGAGTTCTTCCTGCGGAACCTGGCCGCCGGCGACATCGCTCGCATCGTCCAGTTTACGGCTGCCGGTCACGCGCTCTTGGACGAAATCGAGCGGGCCATGAAACCCGTGGTGGCTTGCATCCACGGCCTGGCCCTCGGCGGCGGGCTGGAACTGGCCCTGGCCTGCCAGCGGATTCTCGTCGCCCCGTCGGCCACGCTGGGGCTGCCGGAAACCAGTTTGGGACTCTATCCTGGGCTGGGTGGCACGCAACGGCTGCCGCGGCGGGTTGGCATTGGACTGGCGAAGTGGCTCATCTATACGGGCAAAATCCTCTCGGCCGCCGAAGCCCGAAACCTCGGCTTGGCCGACGATCTGGTAGCCGAGGCGGATCTTCAGGAAGCCGCCGGAGAGGCGATTTTGGCGAACCGGCCGTCCGCGCCGCGGCCGCAACCATCGGCCGAGACTCTCGCGCTGGAAGCCTTCTTTCAATCGCACACCGTGGCGGAGCTGCTGGCCGATCGGGCCGACATCCAAGGCAATCCACGACTGCTGGGCGCGCTGAGACGGGTGCGGGCCAATGCGCCGGTCGCGCTCCGCCTGGCCGAGTGGCTGATCGACGAAGGTCGGCAACGCCCGGCAGAAGCCATGCAGTTGGTGCTCGATCGCCTGCCCGAGCTGTTTGCCACGCGGGATGCCCGTGCGGGCCTGTCGGCCGTGGGAAAACGGCAGCCGGTGTTTCAGGGATGCTGAACGTTGCCGTGCCGTCACGTTGATCGATCTCCATGTTCAGTCGGGCCGGCGTGCCGCCGGCCGCTAAACGATACTGATCTCGTCGCCCCGATTACTACAGTCGCGTTTGCGGATCGACGACGAGAAACTCTCGCCGGGCGTCGCGCCGCAGCCGGCTGGCGGCCACGCGCGGATCATGATACCACAGCACCCACCAATTGCGATCGGCCGCCTCGCCGAGGATCTGCGGTTTGCGGCGGCGGGTCTCGACGGGAAAGGTGTCGTAGGCCGTGCACCACATCCGCCGCACGTGGGCGGTGGTGGGACAAAAATCGCTGATAAAAAGGGCCCCCTGCCCGGCCGACTCGAAGCGGAGGGCCAGATGCCCCCGCGTGTGCCCGCCGGTCAGGCAGGCCCGCAGCCCGGGCAGGATTTCAGCGTTGTCGTCCATGAGCACAAGCCGGCCGGAGGCTTCCAGCGGATGCAGGTTGTCGGCGCAGTAGGCGGTTTGCAATTCGGCGGCGCCGCCGGTCGCGTCTTCCCACTCGATGCGGCCCACGAAGTGCCGCGCCCGTGGAAACGTGGTCACCAGCCGCCGTTGGCGATCGTAGCGGGTCGAGCCGCCGGCGTGGTCGAAGTGCAAGTGGCTGAAAACGACCAGGTCGACGTCTTCAGGCGTCACGCCCAGGCCGGCAAGGCTCTCGACGAGCGGCTCGCCGGGCTCCATGGCCCAAAACTTCCGATCCAGCGGACCATACTTGCCGCCGTAGCCCGTGTCGACCAGCACGGTTTGCCGGCCGTTGCGGGCCAGCAGGCATCGGCTGGCGCAGGGCACCCGATTGAGCTCGTCCGGCGCCGCGATGTTGCTCCACAGGGTCCGCGGGACCACGCCGTACATCACGCCGCCGTCGATCAGAAACGTTCCGCCGCTGATGCTATCAAGCTGCCAATCGCCCAGGTGCATAGGCGCCGCTTTCTTAGGGTAACTGGTCGCCGACGATCTTGCCGGCCGCCGAGCGAGGCAGGGCATCCAAGAGCACGATGCGTTCGGGCCGCTTGTAATAGACCAGGTTCTGCTGGCAGTGGGCGCGCACCGCGGCGGCATCCACGGGCGGCTCGGCCACCACGGCCGCTTTGACGTATTGCGACCCCGAGGGATAAACGCCCGGATAGACCTTGACCTCGACCACGCCCGGCAGCAAACCGATCACGTCTTCCACTTCGCGGGGAATGACCTTCAAGCCGGCGACGTTGATCACGTCGTTTTCCCGGCCTTTGAGACACAATCCGCCGGCCGCGCTCTGCTCGGCCAGATCGCCGGTGCGGAACCAGCCGTCTTGGAACGCGGACGTGTCGAGCCCCGAGCGGGCGACGTAGCCGGCCATCAGCGAGGGCGAGCGGACGCAGACGGTTCCCGTGCCTTCGGGCAACGCCGAGTGCAGGAGGCTGGGCCGAACCTCGACGTCCACCCCCGGCATGGGCCGGCCCACGCAATGACCGAACTCCGCCGCTTCGGCCGCGTCGGCCACGGTGATGCCGCCGGTCTCCGTGGCGCCGTAATGCGGTTGGACCATCACCGCGGCGGCCTTCCAAAAACTTCGCGCCGTTTTCTCCGGCAACGGTGCGCCCGCCACCAGCACCCGGCGAACGAAGTGGCGGAGCCGATCGCCGGCGCCGAAGAGGAGCACGTCGAGCATCGCCGGGGCGGTGGGAAAGATCGTCACGCGGTGCTCGCGGACGGCCTGATAGACACGTTTCGCCTGAAACCGCCGCATGGTGATGCAGGTAGCGCCGGTCACGAGCGGGACCATCGTGCACAGCCCATAGGTGTACATGTGGCTCATCGGACCGGCGGCCAGCAGGACGTCGCGGGCGTCGATGTCCAGGGCCCGAATGAAGTGCATTGCGTCGGCCACGGCGGCCCGCCCCGGCCGCGCGGCCAGCTTCGGCTGTCCGGTCGTGCCCGAGGTGGGATGCAACGGAAGGCCCACGAGCGGCTTCCAGTTGCCGTCGAAGGAGGCATCGGCCCGGTTGACGGCGCCCCATACGGCCGCCCCCCACTTATCGGCCAAGAGCGGCGCCGTCGAGCGGACGACCGGCCGGAGATCCGGCTCCGCCACACCGTCACAGACCATGAACCGCGCGCCATAACGCATGGCCGTGCGTTTCAGCTCGGCCGGCGGCGTCTCCACGTGGAGCAACAAGGGCGAGCCGCCGCCGGCCAACACCGCGGCCAGGGCCGCAGGGAACAACGGGCCGTTGCCGACGGCCAAGATCACTCGATCGCCCGGCCGCAATCCCAGCCAGCGCATCTGCTGCGCCAAATCCTGGCGGCCGCGGGCAAAACTGTCGGGCCCCACCACTACGCCGCGATCGAGATCGATCCATCGCCCGCCGAACGACTCGACGGCCGCCAGCAGCGGGTCGGGACTGAGATCGACCGCGCTCGGGGCGGAGCGGCCGGTCTCCGGCCGGCGCTGCCGCGCGCTTGTGCCAGCGGACGTGTCCATGGGCTCGAGGTACTCCAACTACTCAGGGCAGTCATTCTGAGCGCAGCGAAGAATCTCCTCCCCATTTGCGGCGAGATCCTTCGCTGCGCTCAGGATGACTCGGGTCGCTTTGGTCAAGTTCGTGTTTTGCACTACTTACGTGGTGCCGGCCGGCATCAACAGGTGGGCGAAGCGGTGCTCGCGAGGCCATTGATCCGCATAGGGCGTAACCTGGCGGATGTTGGGCGCGACGTCCGCCTCGACGCGCCGCAGAATCCACGCCAGCCCTGCCAAGGCGATTTGCTGGAAGCCCGGCTGCGTCCAGGTCGCGTTGCAGTGCCCCAGGGACGTGTAGAACACGCGTCCACGGCCGTGCATCCGTGCCCAGGTGACCGGGTAGGGCGGCCGCCCATAGCAGCCGCCGATCATGTCTCTGGTTTGCTGGACGAGAATCACGTGCAGATCGGGGGCGAAGTTCTTCATCGCGTACCACTCCTCGTGCATCGCCAACGATCCGCCCAAGGCGCCCATACCCGGAAAGTCCGGGGCCGCGACCTGCAGCGTGCCCTGCTGCGGTTGATCATGGGTAATGAACTCGCCGCCGACCATGGCAATGTAGGGATCGATCTCGCCGTCACGGGAAAGAAACGTGTCGCAGGCGGAATGGAAGCCGAGGAAGCCCTTGCCCCCGGCGACGGCCGCCAGCAACCGCTGCTTTCCCTGGGGGCTCATCGGCGGCGTCGCTTCGCCCGACTCCTGAGTCAGATCGCCCAACGTATAAAACGCGATTGCATCAAAGGGACTGAGGTCGTCGTCGAACACGCGGCCGTCTTTGGTGGCGATCACTTCCACGCCGCACTGCCGGCCCAACTCGGTCAGAATCGTTTCCGAGAGAGCCGGACCGCTGCCGTTACGATGGACGGCGGAGTGCACGTAGCCGGCCGAGCGGGTGAAATAGAGGAGCCGCGCCGATCGCCTCTTCCCATTGATCCACGCCCGAGGAATACGCAACTGCCCCACCACGACGTCATCCGCGCCAGTTGTGAACCTTGATGGCTTCATGTCAGCGACACTCCTTCCTGCGTTGGGGAATATCCAGACACGAGTGTATGCCGGGTGCCCCCATAGCCCCCGGGGCGCCGGAGGTCTCGCCCAGTCGGCGAATTGTAGAGGCAGAAATGCGGAAAGTCAAACATTTTTGCCGACTGAAGAGCCGGTCCTGACGACAGCGAAAGGGGCCAGGGTCCGGGATTGTCATCCTGAGCGCAATGAAGGATCTCGTGTCCGAGCGCGTTTTACGAGGTCCTTCGCTACGCTCAGGATGACGGGACGCTCAGAATGACGGGACGCTCAGGATGACGGGACGATTAGGATGACAGGACGATTAGGATGACAGGGTGGTTTCCTAGCCCGCGCCGAGCAGTTTTTCCATTTCGCTGCGGGCGATTTCCAGCGCGGCGGGGAGCTTGTCGGGCAACTTTCCGCCGGCCTGGGCCATGTCGGGGCGACCGCCGCCGCCGCCATCGACGACGGCGGCCACCGTGCGGACCCACTGCACCGCGTTGAGCCCCCGCTCGACCAGGTCGCGGCTGAGGCCGGCGATCAGCGTCACTTTCTGCTCCTCTTCCTGCCGACTGGCCAGCAACACGGCCACCGGGGAGATCTTGCGGCGAAGCTGGTCGATCAACTGCCGCAGCTCGTTCGGCCCGCCGGGCACTTCGGCAATCACCAGCTTGACGCCGCCGACCGCGGCCGCTTCCTGGATCAACTGGTCGATGCCCGGACCGCCCTTCGGGCCGGCGGCCGCCTGCTTTTTCAGTTGCCGCAGTTCCTTGGCCAGGGCCTCGATCCGCTCGGGCAGCTCTTCGGACGGAACGCGCAGCATGCCGGCCGCCTGATTGAGGATGGCGCCCACGCGGCGAATGCTCTCCAACACCCGCCGCCCCGTGAGCGCCGTGATGCGCCGCGTGCCGGCGGCCACGCTCTCCTCGCCGATGATCTTGAAGATACCCACCTGCGCGCTGTTCTTGAGATGGGTGCCGCCGCAGAGCTCCTTGCTGAAGTCGCCCATGGCGACCATGCGGACCACGTCGGGATACTTTTCGCCGAAGAGCATCATGGCTCCGGCCTTGCGGGCTTCGGCCAGCGGCATGTTCGTGGAGACGATCGGCTCGCCGGCCCAGATCTTGGCATTCACCTCGTCTTCGAGAAGAACGATTTCCTCGGCACTGACGGCCGCGGGGTTGGCAAAGTCGAAGCGCAGCCAGTCGTCGTCGACTTTGGAGCCTTGCTGCAGGGCGTGTTTGCCGAGATGTTTTTGCAAGGCGTAATGGAGCAAATGGGTGGCCGAATGGGCCCGGCGGATCCCCGCCCGGCGCTCGGCGCTGACCCGCGCGGTCGCCGTGGCGCCCAATTCCAGTCGCCCCTCGCGCAAATGCCCGCGGTGAAGCGTAAACGCGCCGTCGACCAGCGTATCGATCACCTCGAAGCGAAAGCCGGGACCTTCGATCTCGCCCGTATCGCCCACCTGGCCCCCCATCTCGCCGTAAAAGGGCGTTTGGTCGAGTACGACCACGACGGGATGCTCGTGATCCACTTCGTCGATCTGGTCGCACAGTTGCTCGTTGGCGATGATGCCGATGACCTTGGCATCGCGGACTTCGAGCGCGTCGTAGCCGAGGAAACGGCTGCCGTGCAGGGCCTTTTTCAGGGCTTCCAACGGGTCGTGGCGGAACAGTTCGACCTTCTGCCCGCCGCCCGACTCGATGCCGTGCTGTTCCATCTCGGCGCGAAAGCCGTGCCAGTCGAAGGCCAGATTGCGTTCGGCGGCCAGCGTCTCGAACAGTTCCGGCGGAAAGCCGTGCGTTTGGAACATGTCGGCGGCCTCGGCCCCGGAGACGACTCCGCGCCGCTGCCCTTTCATCTGCTCGAAGATCCGCTCGATGCGGTTCAGCCCGTCGTCGATGGTCGCCAGGAAATTGGCTTCCTCCTTCTCGATCACGTTGGCCACGGTGGCGACGGTCTCGCTCAGCTCGGGATAGGGTTTCTTCATCAATTCGGCCACGCGGCCGACGAGGTGGTGCAGGAAAGGCTCGTGCACGCCCAATTGATGGCCGTCGAGCACCGCGCGGCGCAACAGCCGGCGGATCACGTAGCCCTGCTTCTTATTGCCGGGATAGACGTTCTCGTGGATGGCGAACGCGCAGGCGCGGACGTGGTCGGCAATGCGGCGCAGGCGGCGGCCGTTTTCGTCGGCCGGATCATAGGCAACGCCGCACACCTCGCCGGCCGCTTCGACCAGCGGGCGGAGGATGTCGATGTGGAAGTTCGACTCCACGCCCTGCAGCACCGAGGCCGTTCGCTCCAGGCCCATGCCCGTGTCGATGTTCTTGCTCGGCAACGGGCGCAGGTTGTTGGGCGGCTCGCCCACGCGATTGAACTGGGTAAAGACCAGGTTCCAGATTTCAACCTGCCCGAAGGACGTGTGGTAATAGATTTCGCTGCACGGGCCGCAGACGCCGTCGGGCCCTTGGCTGGGGGCGTTGGCCGGCCAAAAGTTTTCGTCTTCGCCGAGCCGCTGGAGCCGGTCCGGCGGCAACTTGATCTCGTCGAGCCAAATGCTGGCCGCTTCCTCGTCGTCCAGATAGATCGTGGCCGAGAGTCTGTCCGGGGCCAGGCCCAGCCACTTCGGGCTGGTCAGGAATTCCCACGCCCAATGAATCGCCTCGCGCTTGAAATAATCGCCGAAGCTGAAATTGCCCATCATCTCGAAGAAGGTGTGGTGATAGGCGGTGCGCCCCACGTTGTCGATGTCGCCCGTGCGGAGGCACTTCTGGCAGGTCGTGGCGCGGGTGAACTCCAGCTTGCAGCGGCCGAGGAAATGGTCCTTGAACTGATTCATGCCGGCGGGGGTGAACAGCACCGAGGGGTCCCAACGGGGGACCAACACGTCGCTGGGCCGGCGGACGCAACCCTTGGTCTGGAAAAAAGCGAGGTATTTTTCGCGGAGTTCGTCGGTTTTCATGGTTCGTGGCGCCAATGGCGGTGGGAGAGAAAAGGGGACAGTCCCCATTTGTGCGAAGCACCCTCCGGGCCGTTCCGGCAAATGGGGACTGTCCCCTTTTCTCAGGCGGGCACTTAGCGGGAATCGAACCCTTTATCATATCTGGCGAGGGGGATAGTGAAAAGCGGGGCCGGCAGGGTTGGCGCTCGCCGAACGGGGGCCAATAATAGGGTAGGCAGTGCAACGAGGGAAACGGGGAAGAAAAGGAAAAGGGGAATCGGTTATGGCGGTCATGGTGCTCGATCCCTACTTGGAACAACAAATACTGGCCGAACGGGCCCGTTCGGATGGCGAGCAATACGACGAAGTTTGGGAAGGAGTCTATATCGTGACGCCACTGCCGAACAACGATCATCAGGAACTAGTGTTCGAATTCGTCTCCATCTTAGGAGAAGTCATACGTCGCCCCGCACTCGGCCAAGTGTTTCCCGGCGTGAACCTCAGCGACCGGGAAGAAGGCTGGAAGCAGAACTTTCGCGAGCCCGACGTAGCGGTGTTCCTGCGCGACACGAAGGCCGTCAATTGCGGCACGCACTGGCGCGGGGCGGCCGATTTCCTGGTGGAAATCATCAGCCCGGGCGAACGCACCCGCGACAAAATCCCCTTCTACGGCAGCCTGGGCGTGGTCGAGCTATTGATCGTCGATCGCGACCCCTGGACGCTCGAACTCTATCGCCGGCAAAACGGCCAACTGGATAAGATCGGGCAGTCTACCCTCGCCGCGTCCGAGGTTCTCACCAGCCAGGCCGTCGGCTTGACGTTCCAGTTACTTCCCGGCGAGCCGCGGCCGCAAATCGAGGTGACCCATCCGACCAGCGGGCGGCGGTGGCAGAGCTGACGCCGTTAAGTCGCCAGCGGGTTCTCCGCGCGGAGCAGGCCATACAGCGATCCGGGCGCAAAATCTTCGGACCATAACCATGCACAGTGCGCGGCTTCAGCGGCAGCAAGAATCGCCGCGTCCCAGTAGTTGATGCGGTGCAGGCCGTGCAGTTCCAGTGCACGGCGGACCAGCGCCGATGTGATCGGCACGATTTCCATCACCTCCAACACCGATAGCTCCGCAAGAACGGTTTCGACGGCCTGGTGCAATTTGGCGAGAGCGACCGAAGCGAACTCCTGCAATACTTGTGTTGAGATCACGCCAGTTCCATCGCGGATCTGTCTTTCCACCACCTCGATCGCCCGTTCGTGCTTTGTCGGGTCGCGCAGATCGACCGCGTACACTAGGACGTTGGTGTCCAGAAAGACTTTGGTCACATCCAACTCCCCCGCTTGTGGATTTCCTCGCGATTGAATCGCCAGCCTTCCTCCGAGCACCCTGCCTGTTCACGCGCCAGTCGGACAAACTCCTCCGCGACCTCCTTGGGGTCACGTTGGCCGGTCACAACCTTCAAGTAGTCCCGGATCAAATCGTTGAGCGTGGTACCATGCGATTGGGCGTACGCCCGGGCACTGGCAATCAGCTTCTCATCCGCCGATAAAGTGATATTCTTCATGGCTTGTCGCCGTAAACTGTGTACACATATTAAGTGTACGATGCTGTGGCCTCTCGATCAAGTGAACCTCTTGGACCTCGATCGCCGCCCTTGGCCGAACGTCAGAACAGCCTTTTCTGATTCGGCCGGCCCAGCGGGCGGGCATCGTAGCCCGCATCCCGCAGGCAATCGACAAAGCTCTCCGGGCCGTGCGTGCAATAGACCACCCGCGGCTCGACGCGTGCCACGGCCTCGAACAACTCGTCGAAGTCGGCGTGGTCCGAAAGCGGCACCGCATGGTCCACGCCGAGGCGATATTTCGCCCGCGGATCGACCGCCTAACCGGTCACGGCAATGCGGACTTGCCGGCCGAGCCGTTCCAGTCCGCCCACGCCGGGCGGCACGATGACCGCCCAGCCCGGTTTCGCCGCGCCGGCAAGGCGCTCGTACTGCCCCAAGCTCATGCCGCAGGCTTCGTAAACCTGACTGACGGCGAAGATGTGGCGATGTTGCAAGACCGGAATGCCATGGGCCGTCAGCAGTCGGGTGACTTCTTGACCCTTGCCCAAGGCATAGGCTTGAATCACGGGCACGGCGCCTGCGTCGAGCGCCTCGTGCACGATGGCAAACAGTTGTTCCAGCACCTGTGGACGCGGCGGCAGACGATAGTCTGGATGCCCGTAGGTGCTCTCGATCACCAGGATGTCGGCGTGCGGCAGCTCGGCTCGCTCGGCTGTGGCCGACTCGCCGAGCTTGAAATCGCCCGTGTAAAGCAGCGATTGCCGGCCGTCTTCGGCCAGGAGCATGGCCGAACCAAGACAATGGCCGGCCGGAAACGTAGTGAGCCGCAGCCCACCCCACTCCAAGGCCGTGCGGTAGGGCATCGCCAGGGTCGGCCGGCGGCCCAAGCGGTGCTGATAGAGCGCGGCCGTTTCCGGGGTACACAACGCGTACTCGTGCCGGGCGATGTGATCGCTATGGGCGTGCGAGATGAACGCTCGCGGTTGGCGCCGGCGGAAATCGATCGCCAAGTCGGCCTTGGTCAGCTTGAGTCCGTTGTCCCAATGAAACAAAACCGTAGACAGCGAGCGCTGCCGGTTAGTTGTGCGCGGCCGCCAGCGCGGGCCGGACCGTGGGCGGCAACCCGGCCGCCCGCCACACTTTATCCAGCACTTCGGCCGTCTGCTTCACGATCGTCTCCCGGCGGCGGGTCTGAAACGCCGTTCGCGACGGCTTGACGGTGACCGGACCGTTATAGCCCTTTTCCCGCAGAAGACTCAACAACCCCACCAGGTCGATCCGCGCTCCCTCGACCGCAGGCAGCAGCCGCGACTTCTCGTCTAGCTCGGCCACCGGCACGTTGGCGGGCATCTCGGCCAGTTGCACGGCCACGATCTGCTCGACGGGCAGCTTGCGCACTGCCTCGAACGAAGCCCCGCAAGCCGCAATATCCCACGCATCCAGCAGCAGCCCCAAATTGGGAGCACTTACCATGTTCAGCAGCAATGTCAGGGCGTCGAGGTCGTGGACGAACTGGAAGACCTGGTCGCGACGGTGGTACTCGGCGCCCAGAAAGCCCACCGCCAAGCGGACGCCGGCCGGCTTCAGCGCGGCGCAGATATCCTGGAAGCGATGCCGGTGAAATTCGAAATTCTCGTGATAGGGCCGTTTGTCGCCGGCCGGGGCCAGCACGGCCGTCGCGCAGGTGCATCCCAGTTCGGCCGCGCAGCCGGCATACTCGGACAGCTTCTTGAGATCTTTTTGAAAACTCTCGTCGTCGGTGTCCCACTCCATCGGCAGGGCAAAGGTGCCCACGCGAATCTTGGCGCTGTCGATCAACCGCCGGGCATAAGGCATCCCTTTCAGCCGCGCCCGCACGGCAAACTCCGCTATGTTCACATCGAGCCCCGTAAAGCCGTAGGTCAGGGCCAACTCGATGATCTCACTCTGGTGCCCGGAAATACCGAGCGCCGACGGATTAAGATTCTTGAACATGGCGTCACTCCGTGAAACGATTAGGGATATGCAATAGCTTTGGGCCAGCCGGTCAGCCGGCATGGGTAGCGCAACCCATATTATGGCACAGCCGCTCGAACGGCGGAAGGGGTAGGCGAAAGGGTTCAGGGTTCAGAAGGAGGAAAACGGCGGGACGAGCACCCTACCCCTGCACCCTGCACCCTAACCGCTGGCAGCATGCTTGCGGGTCGGAAATGGGCGTGTTACGATGAAGCGGCTGTCCACCCCACCCCCCGGAGCCTTGCCATGCACCGCCGTCTGTCGCTGGCCGCCCTGCTCGTTCTCGGTTTGTTGGTTTGCCATAACGCACTGTCCGCCGAGATTACCGCCGAACGCTCGCCCCACGGCGCCGTGGTCAAGATCGACGGCAAGTTGTTTACCGAATATTTGACGCAGTCGGGAAACAAGCCGATTTTGTGGCCCATCATGGGCCCGACCCGCCAGCGGATGACGCGCGACTATCCGATGGAGAAGCCGCGTGGCGAAAAACACGATCATCCCCATCAGCGTTCGCTGTGGTTCACCCACGGCGACGTCAATGGCGTGAACTTCTGGGATGAGCAGACGTTTGGCAAAGCAGCCGCCATCAAACACGTCAAGTTTGTGAAGATCGCCAGCGGCAAGCCGGCAGTCATCGTCGCGCAAGACCGTTGGCTGGGAAAAGATGGAAAGACGGTGTGTGAAGATGAGCGGACCTTGCGCTTTGACACCGACGGCGACGCGCGTTGGATCGATTTCGATGTCACGGTCAAGGCTACCAACGGCCCGGTGACCTTCGGCGATACCAAGGAAGGCACGTTCGCCGTGCGCGTGGCACAGACGCTCACCCCGGAAGCCAAGAAAGGCGGAAGGATCATCAATAGCGAAAAGCAAGTGGACGGGGCCGCCTGGGCCCAGCGTGCACCATGGGTCGACTACTATGGTCCCCTCAACGGCAAAACCGTGGGCATCGCCATCTTCAACCATCCCAGCAGCTTTCGCTATCCGACCTACTGGCACGTGCGAACCTACGGCCTGTTCGCCGCCAACCCGTTCGGCTTGAAGGAGTTTACGCAAGGAAAAGAAAAAGGCGCGTACACAATTCCCTCCGGCAAGACCATGACGCTGCGGTACCGAGTGTTCCTGCATCGTGGGGATGAACAAGAGGGCAAGGTTACCGAGGCGTTTGCTGCCTACGCGCAGGAAGTAAAATAGGCAATCAGCGCTAAGGGAACTGATTCTGCGGCCCGCGCTAGAAATCAGGGAAAACTCCGAGCAGTCGCTCAGGCCGACTGTCGTTTGCGCCGCATCTCCTTGTTGGGGTTAGGTTAGCGGCTCGCTAAACTCCACGTGGCCGCCACCAGACTGCCGACAACGCCCGAGATGCTCAGGCGAATTTCTCAACGTAAACTGCCGATAGTTTCTCTGTTGGCACTCACCCCCATGTTACCTCACCTGCGCGGAGCCAGTATATTGCCGCGCTTCGCACAAATACAGGAGACATCTGCCCATAATGTTGACACGTTTTCAACAGATGGAAAGCGTTCACAATCTTCGAGAATACGTCAACAAAACTATTTGCGATTACCACCAGCTTCAAGAAGGGGCTTATCGGATGACGGAACGAGTCCTGCTGCGAGGCAATACCCCTTGTGGGATATATTTTTGCCTCCATGGCCCGCGGGCCACCAAGTTCACCGCCATCTGGGAAACGGATCGAAATCAGGTCTTGTTTTACGGTTCGCGTGGAGAAAAGTTCCTGAAGACCCAATTGCTGCTAGCCCCGTCACGAGAGACCGCGGCCGCGTAGGGCTGGTCCCCACGCGGCAGGAGACGAAAGAGAAAAATCAGAGTCGCCGGGATTGACAGGAAAGCGTCGAGATACTATACATACATACACTCAACGACGATAGGGAGGTTGTTTCATGTTGGTCTTATCCCGCCGCGAAACGGAACAGATTAAGCTAGGCGATTCGATTGTGGTCACGGTGGTCAAGCTGGGCGGCGACCGCGTGCGGCTGGGCATCGAAGCCCCGTCGGATGTCTTGGTGTTGCGCGGAGAGTTGGAGCGGCGTGAACGGCCCGCGCCCCCCGCGTTGCGTGCGTCCGCCTGAACGGCATGAGACGCGTGCGGTGCCTCGTCCCGCAGCGCACGGCCCTTTGACGGTGGAATGCCCCGGAACCGCGGTTTTGGCCAGAAAAAAAGCTTCCCTCGGCGCCTGTGGCGCCGAGGGAAGCTGGCATTTTAGGAGGACGGCGAGCCCGTCGCTCAGGCTCGCGGACGGATCGCGCCGGTCAAGCCGCTGTAATCCGAGCGATCTTTCGGATGCCACAAGGGCTGCCCCTGCAAGATCCGCTCGGCCAGCACATCGATCTTCGCACGCGAACCGGCCGGAGCATCGGTCGCGTCGAACTCTCCCGTTTCCGCGGGAGAAAAATCCTCGTCGTGCCCACTCTCCAAAATCGCCTCAAACACGTTTCTCATCACAAACAACTCCCTCGTTGAACAAAGCCTCTTCTCTCACTTCCTGCAGATCTCACGGCACCTCAAGCCGGAGCCAGAACGTGAATCGCCAAAAACCTTCCTCACGGCGCCATCGGGGTCAGTCATGGCGTGAAACAGCGAACCTGACAAGGCAGGTTGGCGCCGCAAAACCTAAACACTTCATTATCCCCGAACTGGGCAGATAGTCAAGAGCAAATTGCGAAAAATATCTGCCGCCCGCCCCGCCGCAACCAATCTAATGGTCTATGCCTCGCCACCCGTTCGTTCGCCATCCTTTGGCTCGGGTTCGGGCTCGCGGTGGCGAGTCTCATACTCCTCGGCAAGCACCGAGGGGCAGACCTCTTCGACGCCGCACTGCGGGCAGACAATGCGGATCAGATCGGTGCTGCTCAGCTTCAACTGATGCGTTTGACAGATCGCGTACAGTTCTTTGAGGTGTTTACAGGTCATACCCTGTATTCTAGCGAATTCGCCCCATTTCCGCAAAAGACCTGGTACAGTTTTGTCGCTCCGGTAAACTAATGCCCGGCCAATTCCAAAACTGTGTAGCGGGGCGACTTACCACCCGTGTTTGCGGTCTGACGACTACGCGGGTCGCAAGCGGCCCCGCTATACGACACGCAATGTGCTAGCTGCCCTGCCAACAGACCGACTAAAGCGCCCGCGAGGCCCGCCGTGACCTGGTACCAACACGAAATCCAGTTGCCTTCGTTCCCCCGTGGACTGCATCCGATCACCCACCTCGTCCTCGACGCGGCGCCGGAGGTCGCGCAACTCCGCGTGGGCCTGCTTCACGTATTCTTGCGACATACCTCGGCTTCTCTGTCGATCAATGAGAACGTTGATCCGGACGTGCTGGAGGATCTGGACCGTGTGCTTGATACCCTGGCACCGGAGGATTTCCCGTACCAGCACACCGTGGAAGGGGCGGATGACATGCCGGGGCACGTCAAATCGTCCTTGCTGGGCTGTTGGCTGGTGATCCCCATTCGCAACGGCCGACTATGTCTCGGCACCTGGCAGGGCATCTGTCTCTGCGAACACCGCCAGCATGCGGGCCATCGGCATCTCGTGCTGACCGTGCAGGGCGAGACGGCGGAGTAGGGGACCGGGCTCGGGGGTCTCTCTCGTTTCGTCATCCCCGGCCGGCGGCCAGGTCGTCCAGCCAGGCCGCGATCAACGTCGATTGATTGGCGTTGCGGTCGATCTGGGCGGCGGCCTCTAGACAACGATCCAGCCGCCGGACCGATAGCTCGCTATCCGCCTGCCCGCGCTGCTGGGCCCGCTCGACGTGCCGCTGCAGATCGGCGTCGTCCGAGATGGCGGCGCCGCACTGGGCGTGCAACCATTGGCGGTAGAACTCGGCGGCGAAAGCCACCACCTGCCGCAAGCGGGCGCGGCGGGCCGAGGCCTCTTTGCCCGCCTCGTCGACAAAGGCGCTCACCGTCTGGGCCAGTTCGACGCTCGGCACGATCGCTTCGCCGAGCCGCTCCAAGAGCGCATTGCGGAACGACCACAACTCGGGATCGGCCATTTCCAACGCCTGCTCGACGCTCCCTTCGCTATACTGGGCCAGCCGGCGGGCCTCGGCCGCATCGGTCACCAACGCCTTCGACACGAGCAATTCGGCCACCACTTCGACCGGCAGCGCTCGGAAGCGCATCAGTTGGCAGCGCGAGCGGATGGTGGGAAGCTGCTTGGCCGGGCTGGTGCCGATGAGGATCAGCACCGAGCGGGGCGGCGGCTCTTCCAACGTCTTCAGCAGCGAATTGGCCCCCTCGGCGTTCAGGTAATCGGCGTCGTCGATCACGGCGATCTTCCGCCCGCCCAGGCTGGGCTTCACGGCGATATTGTGACACAACCCTTCCCGCCGGCGGTGTTCGCGGTCGCCGATCAGCAGTTCCACCGGGATAAACGATTTATCGGCCGGCTTGACGACGAGCTCCAGATCGGGATGCGTGAGCGACGCCACCTGCACACACGAGGGGCAGGCGCCGCACGGGTCCAACGCCTCTTCCGGCCGCGTCTGGCAGAGCAGGGCCTGGGCCAATTTCAGGGCGAAGGTGCGTTTGCCGACGCCGGCCGGACCGGTAAACAAGAAGCTGCTCGCCAGCCGGCCGCGCGCCAACGCCCGGCGGAACCGTTCGACCACGTCGTCGTGTTCGCGAATCTCTTGCCAAGACATAGGAAAGAAAAAGCCCTTCGGCACTCCAACACGGCGGACAAGCCCGCCCGCTACACGATTCCCGCTACACGATTTCACCGGCCACTGGCCACGATCCTGCGAATCTCTTCCTGCACTTGCTCGATCGAACCGCTGGCATCGACCACGACGATCTGGTCCGGCGTGCGGGCGGCTTCGGCCAGAAAACCCTGCCGCACGCGGGCGTGAAACGCCCCGCCCTGTTTCTCCATGCGATCCAGGGGCCGCCCCATGCGAGCCGTGGCGACCTCCGGCGGCACGTCCAGCACGATGGTCAGCTCGGGCATCAAGCCGCCGGTGGCCACCCGGCCCACTTCCCAGAGCGTCGGCACGTCGAGCCCGCCGGCGTGGCCCTGATAGACCACGTTGGCCAGCAGGTAACGATCCGAGAGCACCGTTTTTCCCTGCTCCAAAGCGGGGCGGATCACCTCTTCGACCATTTGCGTGCGGGCGGCCATGTAGAGCAGCATTTCGCTGCGGCGATGGATGCGTAGGTCGTGCTGGTCCAGCAGGATGCCGCGGACGGCCTCGCCGAGCGGCGTGCTGCCGGGGTCGCGGCAAGCCACCACGTCGTGGCCCCGTTGACGGAGCCACTGGCACAACAGTTTCACCTGCGTCGATTTTCCCGTGCCGTCGCCGCCGTCGATGGAGAGGAACATGGGAGACAGGGTTCGGGGTTCGGGGTTCAGGGGCCGGTTGGGGAGCTATTGTACGCGACGCGGGCCGTGAGGCCAACCACCGGTACGCCTGTACCGGCGCGCCTGTAGGGAACGCCCTCCGTGGCGTTCCAGGGTGTTCGCCACGGCAATATCGATGTAGAACTGGTACGCCGATCGCATGGAACGGCACGGAGACCGTTCCCTACAGCGCTGCAGGGTTATATGCTTGCCGCGAGCAGGGCGGGCGTTTATACTGCCGGCGTGCCGAGGCTCGATCCCCAGAACATCTCGCCCCTCAATCCCGCCCGCCATCGGCCCAAAATAGCGGCTCCCTATCCCCTGCCAAACCTGCCGGCTTCTTCATCACCGCGAGGAATCGAAACATGGTCCACAATTCACACCGGAGCGTCCTTTTTGTCCTCGTTGTTCTGCTGGCTGCCGCCGCCGTCGGGGTTGAGCCGGCCGACATGCGCATACACAAGAAACTCATCGCCACCGGCTGGGATCACCCCGATAGCGAACAATTGCTCGCCCATCTGGCCGAGATGGAGAAGCAGCCGTTCGACGGCGTGGTGCTCGAACTGATCGGCCACGCCGCCGATGGCAAACCTTGTCCCCTGCGGCCGGCTTTTAGCCACGAAGTTTGGCAACCGGCCTCGTTTCAGACGAACATCGATCAGCTTCGGGCCTGCAAGTGCAAACGGTTCACCGACAACTTTATCACCGTCGGCGCCAATCCGGGCAACGTCGACTGGTTCGACGATGCCGGCTGGCAGCAGGTGGTCGAGCACTGGCGGATCGGCGCCTGGGTGGCCAAGCAGTCGGGCTGCAAGGGCCTCTTGTTCGATCCCGAGCCGTACACGCCTCCGTACCTGCAGTTCAGCTATGCCGCGCAGGCCGGGCACAAGCAGCACAGCTTCAACGAGTACGTCGCGAAGGCCCGGCAGCGCGGCCGGCAAATCATGCAAGCCGTGGTGACGGAGTATCCCCACGTCACGCTCTTTTGCTACTTCATGAACAGCGTCAGCGCGGCGGCGGCGGGCCGCGCCGACCCGCGGCAGGCCTTGGCCACCCAGGGCTATGGGCTCTATCCGGCGATGATCGACGGCTGGCTCGACGCCGCGCCGCCCGGCGTCGTGCTGGTCGACGGCTGCGAATCGGCCTACCTGTTCAACAGCCGGCAGCAGTTCCTGGAAGCGGCCGTGCAAATGAAACTGGCGTGCCAGGAATTGGTCTCGCCCGAGAATCGGGCCAAGTACCGGGCCCAGGTGCAGGCCAGCTACGGCATCTACCTGGATGCTTATTGCACCCCCAAGGGCTCGATGTGGTATATCGACGGCCGCGGCGGCCCGCGGGTCGCGCGGCTGCGGATCAACACGGCCGACGCGCTCAGGGCGGCCGACGAGTACGTGTGGATCTACGGCGAGCAGTTTCGCTGGTGGCCCACGTCGAACGGGAGCGTGAAACCGAAAACCTGGCCCGAGGCCCTTCCCGGTTGCGATGGTGCCCTGCGTTACGCCCACGACCCGCTGGATTTCGCCCGCAGCGAATTGGCCAAACTGAAGCAGTCCGGCCGGCTGGTGAACCTGACCCGCAACGGCGATTTTAGCCTTGCCACGGCCAAATCCATGGATGGCAGCGTAGAGAAATGGCACGAGGGCAGAACGCCCGCCGGCTGGACGGCCTGGCAGAAAGACGGCCCGCAGGGAACTTTCACGTGGGACCGGAGCGCCGGGGCGGCGGGGGCTGGCGCGGCCAAGGCCAATCGCGTCGCCGGGGGCTGTCTCATTCAGAGCTACAAGGCCGTGGCCGGCGAGCGCTACGCGATTCGTGCCGCCTACAAGGTCCATGGCAACGGCAACGCCTGGCTGCGGGTTCGCTGGCAGACGCCCGAGGGCCAATGGACGGCCGAAACGCAAGATCAACTGATCTACGGCGGCACCGCGGCCGATCGCTGGCAGCAGTTGTTCGGCGTGGTGGAAGTGCCGGAACGGGCTGGCCGGCTCCTGATCCTGTTGTCGGTCGAAGATCAGAGCGCGGCCGACGATGTAGCGTGGTTCGACGACGTGGAACTGTACAAGCTGCCGTAACGATTCCCCGGGAAGATGCCTTCATGAACCACATGACGGGAGTCCTTGTTGTTGTTTGCAGAATTGCCGTGGCGACAAGCTTGGCTGCGCCGCCCGTTGCTTGCGGAGCGGACAACCCGGATGCCTCGCAGCCATTGGTCCCGCTGGCACAGATGTTGTCGATCGACTGGAAAAAGGGGCCCGATCTGCCGCAAGGTTTCCAGGATAGCTGCGGTGGCGTGATTGGGCACACCCTCGTGACGGCCTGCGGCTTCTGTCAGGGCAAGCAACAAATCGCATCGAAGCCGGGACGTTATCCACGCGGATTCTTGAAGAAGGTTTGGGGGCTGGACCTGGAAAATCCAAGCAAAGGTTGGACGCGTCTGCCCGATTTTCCTGGTGCTGCCCGGCAGGCCCTCTGCGGCATCATCGTCGACGGGCAGCTTTACTGCTGGGGCGGATACAGCTACTCGGCACCCTATTGTTACCGTGACGGCTTCCGCCTGACTTGCAAACAAGACCAGTGGGCGTGGGATTCCCTGCCCGACTTGCCCTGGCCTACCGGCGACAGCGGGATCAGCGTCATGGGATCGAAGATCTATGTCGCAGGCGGCGCGGATTACGACACGAACAAGTTCTACACGAATAGCGACCGCGCCGGCAAAGTGAAGGGGCTCGGCACGCGGTTGTTGGCGATCGACACGAAGGATCTGCGCCCGGGCTGGAAAGAGCTTTCGCCGTGTCCGGGTACGCCACGCTGGGGTGAGGCCACGGCGGTCGTGGCGGGCAAGCTTTACCTGTTCGGCGGGGGGACCGGCTTCGACAACCCCACCGGGACCTACGCCACGGTGGTCGACAACTGGCGGTACGATCCGGCTACGGATTCTTGGCGGCGGCTGGCGAATCTGCCCATCGCCAGCAGTGTTTTTCCCTCCGGACAGATCGTGGTCTTTGACCGCTACCTCGTTTTGATCGGGGGCTGCCAGTATGGCCACGTCATCGGTCCGGACGGCTCGGTCAAGCCCGTCTATGGCAAACCCTTCCGACGCTATCCCGACCGCGATTGCTTTAGCGACGTGTTCGTCTACGACACGAAGCGGGACCGGTTCGGCACCGCCACGCCGTTGCCGCTGAATGACTGTCGGCCGATGATTGTCACGGCCGGCGACCACATTCACTTGCTCGGCGGCGAAACCTTCGGCGCGGTGGTCGAAGGCGAGCCGTTCGCCCACCATCCCGATCTCTACCTGGTAGGCACGATTCGAGCAATTGCCCATTGATTCCTAAGCCGACGAGGAGAATCAACCATGACCGTGAAGAAGCTGAGCATCCTTTTTGTCGTGTTGGCTATAATGACGCCGGCGGCGGCAATGGCCGCGGCCGCGCCGATCGACATCGGATCGCGGCGCGAACTGTTCGTCGATCGCTTTCTTATCGACACGCTCACCGGCGCCACGCTCGAACTCCACCGGCCAACCTACGCCGGGATCGTGCTGCGGCGCGAGTTTCCTTGGGAAGGCACGTTCGCCTTCGGCTATGTCACGGTCATCAAAGACGGCGACCGCTATCGGCTTTACTACCGCACCTATCCCGGCGGAGAGACGGCCGACGGCGACACAAAGGAGATGACCTGCTACGCGGAATCGACCGACGGCATTCATTGGGTCAAGCCGGAGCTGGGCCTTTTCGAGGTCTTGGGGACGAAGAAGAACAACGTGGTGCTGGCCAACATGGCCCCCTATACCCACAACTTCGCCCCGCTGCTCGACACCCACCCCGGCGTGTCGGCCGCGGAGCGTTACAAGGGGCTGGGCGGCATTTCCCCCGACGGCCTCGTGGCCTTCGTCTCGGCCGACGGCCTGCGCTGGAAAAAACTGCAAGAAAAGCCGGTGATCGCCTATAAAGGCTGGGCCTTCGATTCGCAGAACGTGGCCTTTTGGTCGGAGAGCGAAAAATGCTACGTCTGCTATTTCCGCATCGTGCCGGACGGCATGCGGGCGATCGCCCGCAGCACCTCGCCGGATTTCGTGCATTGGTCGGCCCCGGTGGCGATGAAATATGGCGACGGGGGGAGCAAACCGCCCGAGCACCTGTACACCAACCAAACGCAGCCGTATTTCCGCGCGCCGCACATCTACATCAGCACGCCGGCCCGCTTCATGCAGGGCCGCAGCGCCTTGTCGGTGGCGCAAGCTCGAGAGGCCGGCATTAGCGATGCGGTGAAATGGCTCCGCGGCGATTGCTCCGACGCGGTGCTCATGAGTAGCCGCGGCGGCGACCGCTACGAGCGAACCTTCATGGAAGCCTGGCTGCTGCCGGGGACCGGCTTGCGGAACTGGGTCTCCCGGTCGAACTATCCGGCCTACGGAATCGTGCCCACGGGGCCGGCGGAAATGTCGCTCTATGTTTCCCGGCACAACGCCCAGGAGTCGGTCCACCTGGCCCGTTACACGCTGCGGACCGACGGCTTCGTCTCGGTCCGCGCTGGCTACCAGGGGGGCGAAATGCTCACCCGGCCGCTGATGTTCGCCGGCAGCACGCTGGGGATCAACTTCGCCACCAGCGCCGCCGGCTGGCTCCGCATCGAAATTCAAGACGCGGCAGGCAAACCGATTCCCGGCTTTTCGCTGGCCGACTGTCCGGAAATCATCGGCGACGAGATCGACCGGGTCGTCGCCTGGAAAGGGGGGAGCGACGTCGGCCGGTTGGCCGGGCAGCCCATTCGCTTGCGGGTGGTGATGAAGGAGGCCGACTTGTACGCCCTCGGGTTTCAGCCCGCGACGCCGCAATCCCGGACAGAACTGAAACCGATGCTCTCGATTCGTTGGAGCCGGGGGCCGAATCTGCCGCAGGGCTTTCAGGATAGCGACGGCGGCGTAGTGGGGCACACGCTGGTGACGGCCTGCGGCTTCTGCCAGGGGAAGCAGCAGATCGCGTCGAAGCCGGGCCGCTATCCCCGCGGCTTTCTCAACAAGGCCTGGGGGCTCGATCTGGAGAACCCGGCCGCCGGTTGGATGCGGCTGCCCGATTTCCCGGGCGTCGCGCGGCAGGAGATTTTCGCCATCGTGGTCGACGGGGCGCTCTACTGCTGGGGTGGGTTCAGCTACTCGGCCCCTTATTGCTATCGGGACGGATACCGGCTCTCCAATCGCCAGGGCGATTGGGCATGGGAGCCGCTGCCGCCGCTGCCCTCGCCCGTTGCTTCCAGCGGTATCTGCACGATCGGCACGAAAATCTACGTGTGCGGCGGGGCCGACTATGATGCCAAGCAGCTTTACACGGCCGCCGACTGCGCGGGAGTCAACCAGCGGTTAGGCTCGCGGCTGCTGGTGCTCGATACGAAGCACCTGTCGGCCGGCTGGACGCCGCTGCCGGAGTGTCCGGGCACGCCGCGCATGGTCGCCGCAATGGCAGCCGTGCGGGGACGGATTTATCTCATCGGCGGCGCGACCGGCGACGTCCCCAATGTCGGCTATTGCTCGGTGGTCGACAACTGGACGTTCGATCCGGCGTCGAACGGCTGGTCGCGACTTGCCGATCTGCCCATCTCGAGCGGCAATTTTCCGGCCGGAGCCATCGTGTTTCGCGACCGGTACATTCTGCTGGTTGGCGGGTGCCAATACGACAAAATTGCCAACCCCGACGGCAGCTTCCGCGATAAGTACGGCACGCCTTCGCATTTCCAGGGCAAGGGCGACTATTTCAACGATGTCTTTGTGTACGACACGCAGACCGGCGAGTTCGGCACGGCCGACAAGCTGCCCTTGAACAACAATCTGCCCATGACGGTGGTTCACGGTGATGAGATTTTCCTGATCGGCGGCGAGACGGGCGGCTCGGTGGTCGAGGGCGAGCCGTATGGGCATCATCCCGATTTGCTGTTGCGCGGGCGGATTCGAGAACTGTGAGTCTGGCGACCGTCGGTGCATGGTCATTCTGAGCGCAGCGAAGAATCTGGCGTGCTGCCCGCTCACGAGATCCTTCGCTGCGCTCAGGATGACTGTCGCGGCCCGTCCGATTGCCGAGAAGAATTATCACACCGCGCTAACCATTGTCGAACGGCGGGCGACGTTTTATACTCGACGTTTCTCGTTGCCCCCAGTTTTGTCGACCTTACGAGAGCCTGACCGTCATGAATCTGCACGACCAACGATATTCCAAGTTCGCCCTGGTGCGCGAGATGCTCGAAACCCCTCGAATTGTGGGGGAATTCGACTTCCAAGCCGCAGCAGACACCGCCCGGACCATCGGCGAGGTGGGCCGGCTGTTCCTCACCGGCGAAGGCTCCAGCCGCATCTTTCCGGCCAAGAACGCAATCTGCGAGGCCATGCGGCTGGGGGCCCCCGTGTGCATCTCGACCGACGGCGCCCGCCAGGCCCACGAGTACGATCTGAGCCGGTTTGCCGTCTTTGGGGCCAGCAACAGCGGCAAGACGAAGGAGCTGATTTCGCTGTTCACGCAGCTCGAGCAGCAGGGGCACGCCCATCGCTTTGGGCTTTCGGCTCACAGCCCGAGCATGCTGGAAACTGTCACTACGCAGTGTTACACGCTCCGCTGCGGCAACGAGGATGCCGTGGCGGCCACCAAAAGCGTGGTCGAGCAGGCCCTGTTCTACCGATCGTTGCTCGAACCGTGGGAGAAGCATTCGCCGATGGCGGCCAACCGGCAGGAAGCTGCCGAGAAGGCGAAGGAGGTCTTGGAGACGGAGTTGGACTCGGTGCTGGTGGAAAAGATGGCCCGGGCGCCGGTGATCTACTTTGCCGGCCGCAACAACGGCGTGGCCGAGGAATTGACGCTCAAGACCAACGAAATCACCCACAAGAAGAGCGACTACCTGGAAGGGACCTACGCGGTGCACGGCATCGAAGAGATCATGCGTCCCGGCGAGGTGGTCATCGTGATCGATCCATTCCCGGCCGAGATCAAGAAGTTCGAGACCACGCTGGTCGACGGCGTGGGGATGAGCGTGATCGCCGTCAGCGATCGCGAGACGTCGCTGCCGACGATCCGCATCCCGCGGGTCGAGGGATATCAAACGGTGCTCGAATTGCTGGCCGGCTGGAACATTTTGGTTCAGGTGGGGGTCGCCTTGGGGATCAACCTGGACAAGGCCGAACGGGCCCGCAAGATCGGCAACGAGTTCCTCGGCGGGTGATTGTCCCAAGCTTGTAGCACAGCCGCCCCCGGCTGTGCCGAATGGTTTTCACAGCCGAGGGCGGCGGTGCTACAGAAAGAGGAGCCGAGAAGTGGCCGCTCAGATCAAGTATAGCCGTCGCACGCCCCAGGGCGTGGTGAGAACGTCGAACATCGCCGAGTTGTTCGACGATTGGCGCGGGGCGGACGAGTGCTGGATGTTTGTCTCGCCGCACGACGACGACGTGGTAATCGGCGCCGGCTTGACGTTTCAGGTAGGCCTGGCCGAAGGGGCGCAGGTCCACACCGTGGTGGTGACCGACGGCCGGATGGGCTATTGCCGCTTCGAGCAGCGCCGCAACATCATCAAGATTCGCCGCGCGGAGGCGCAGAAGTCGTTCCAACTGCTCGGCCTGCCGCCGAATCATCTGCGTTTCATCGAGTGTCCCGACTGCAATCTGAACGCCTATCGCGGGCGGCATTTTACCACCATCGGCGCGCCGACCGAGATTGAAGGGGCCGGCGGCATGCAAAATGCCTTCACGTACGCGCTGCGGCAGATTCGCCCCAATCGGGTGTTTTTGGCCACCAGCACCGATTTGCACCCCGACCATCAAATCGTCCACGAAGAGGTGCTCATCAGCCTGTTCCACGCCCAGGGCAACATCTGGCCCGAGCTGGGGCCCACCATCGCCGAGGTGCCCAAGGTCTACGAGTTCGCCTGCTACTGCGATTTTCCCGAACCGCCCCAAATCCGCATCGAAACGCCGCCCGCCATGCTGGAAACCAAGCTGCAGGGGATTCTGGCCTATGCCAGCCAGGAGCAGATCGAATCGGTCGTGGCCATCCAACGCAACGTGGGCCCCATCGAGTACCTCCGCGAGCTGGCGTTCCATTTTTACCATCCCGAGCAGTATCACGCGTTGTTTGCCGAGAAATCCTGATGCGCGGGAAGATTTGCTACCTGGGCGACGGCTCTCTTCGTGGTGCGGCCGGCTATTTGGCCGCCATCATGCAGCATCATGGGCTCGCGTTCGACCATGTGCCGAGCGATGCGTCGCCACCGGCGGCGTTTTCGTCCGATGCGTATGCGGCGTACGTGGTGAGCGACTACCCGGCCGGCCGATTTGGCGCGGCGGCCATGGCCCACGTGGCCGCGGCGGTTCAGCAGGGCGCCGGCCTGGTGATGCTGGGTGGATGGGAGAGCTATTTTGGCCGGCTGGGGGAATACCACGCCTCGCCGCTGGCCGAGGTGTTGCCCGTGCTCATGCGTGAGAGCGACGATCGGCGGAATTGTGCCCAGCCCTGCCTGATCCGGAAGGCGGACGAGCACCCGATTCTGGCCGGACTGCCTTGGGACGCGCCGCCGGGCATTGGCGGCTTCAATGCCCTGGCCGCAAAACGTGGAACCGTAACGGTGCTCGAAGCGGTGCAGTTTGCCGTGCACCAGAGCGGCGAGGAGTTTCAGTTTGTACGCGGACAAAAGTGGCCGCTGTTGGTCGTCGGCCAATACGGCCGGGGGCGGACCGCGGCGCTGGCGGTCGACGTGGCGCCCCACTGGGTCGGCGGGCTCGTGGATTGGGGAGACCAGCGGGTGGTCGAGGACGTGGCCGGCGAGACGATCGAGGTCGGCAACTGGTATACGCGTTTCTTTGCCAATCTGCTGGCCTGGGCGGGGAGTTTTTCGTCCCCTCTCCCGCCGGGAGCGGGTTAGGGTGAGGGCAGTTGCCGGCCGAAGAACGAGTTTCACCACGGGTGGCCCCGATAGCTCTGCTATCGGGGTGCCGCCAGGCACAAGAGGGTTCGCGCTTTACCCAGAAAATAACCTCCCGCGGCTTCGCCGCCCCGATAGACAAGCTATCGGGGCTACCCGGCTGTTAGCCGCCGGCTGTTGCAACACAGGATCGATCATCCGAACGAATTCGTGAAAGGAATTTTCATGCTTCACGGTAATGCCATCCTTGGCCAAAGCGGCGGGCCCACCAGCGTGATCAACGCCAGCCTGTGCGGAATCATCCAGCAATGCCTCAAGCAGTCGGCCATCGGGAAGACGCTCGGCATGCGATTCGGCATCGAAGGCTTCATGCGCGGCGAGGTGATCGACTTGGGCCGCGAGTCGCCGGCCACCATCGAGAGCCTGCGCACCACGCCCAGCTCGGCCTTGGGAAGCTGCCGCCACAAACTGAAAGACGCCGATTTCCCCCGCATCCTGGACATGCTCCGCCGGCACGACATCCGCTACTACTTCCTCATCGGCGGCAACGACACGATGGACACGATCCATCGCGTGGAAAAATATTGCCGTGAGCAGGGCTACGAGCTGATCGGCGTGGGCGTGCCGAAGACGGTCGATAACGATCTGTGCGGCACCGACCATACGCCCGGTTTCGGCAGCGCGGCCCGCTACGTGGCCCTCTCGGTCCAACAGGCCGGCATCCTCGCCCGCGACATGAAATGCGTCGATCAGTACGTGATTTTCCAGACCGTGGGCCGGTCGGCGGGCTGGCTGCCGGCGGCCGCCGCACTGGCCAAGTCGGCCGAAGAGGACGCCCCGCACATCATCCTGTTGCCCGAGCGGGCCTTCGATCGCGACCGCTTCCTGGCCGACGTGAAGCGGTGCTACGATCGCTACGGCTGGTTGAGCGTCGTGTGCGGCGAGGGCGTATGCTACGCCGACGGCACGCCCATCAGCGCCTCGCAAATTACCGACAAGTTCTCGAACGTCGAGTTCGGCGCCATGGGCGGCACCAGCGCGGCCATGATGCTGCACCGCATGATCCACGACGCCTTCGGGTGGCGGGGCGAGTTTCAGGTGTGCGAGTCGCTGCAAATGTGCGCCGCCGACCGCGCCAGCCCGAGCGACGTGGAAGAGGCCTACGCCTGCGGCCGCCGGGCCGTCGAGCTGGCCGCCGAGGGTACGTCGGGCGTGATGGTCAGCATCGTCCGCGAGCCGGGCGAGCCGTATCGCTGGTCGCTGGGCACGGCCCCGCTGGCCGAGGTGGCCCTGGGCGCCAAGCCGATGCCCGACGAGTACATCAATGCCGCAGGCAACTTTGTCACGGCGGCCTGCCTCGACTATCTGCGGCCGCTGGTCGGGCCGCTGCCCGAGTATGGGCGATTGGCCGCCCTGCCGGCATAGGCTCGGCGAGAAAACGTGCCGGTCCCCTCTCCCGCCGGGAGAGGGTTAGGGTGAGGGCGCGGCGGTAACGTACTTCCAGCGACCCTCACCGCCGCTCCCCTCTCCCGCTTGTCGGGCGATGGGAGTCGAACGGTGTCACTGCGGCAAGCTTTGTGTCTTGCGTTCCGCCGGAAAGAACGGCTGGACCTGCATGAAGTCGAAGATCAGTTCCTGTCCCACCGGACCACCACGGGTGTTCTTGTCAACCCAGTCCGAGACTTCCAGCACCGCCGTTGGTTTTGTCGCTTTGAAAACGATATAGGTGTAGTTCCAGCAGATGGAACCTTGAACGGCCCGGTCCCCGCGCTGGGCGTCCTGGCGGCATTCGTTGGTCAATCGTTCCACCCCTTGGATGTTTACCGAATGGGCGTACAGTTGCTTGGTCTTAAGACTGGTGGCTGCCGGATCGCCGCTGAACATCCGCAGGCTGTAAAAACGTCCCGGCCGAAGGTTGTTGATCGTCTGCCGCACGATGTTGGCCTTCTTGTCACTTCGCTTCATCGTCATGACGCCCGGCCCACAGGGGAGATATCCCTTCTTGAAGGGAAGATCGCCAATCTTCTTGAACCCGATGCTCCCGACGTCAGCGGGTTGGACGTCCCAGTGCGCCGCTCCGGCCGCGAAGTCGGCGTTCTCGAGATGCTCCGTCATCAGCTTGTAGCCGTACTTGGCCGATAAGAGGCCCGTGTTGCCCTCGATGAAATAGTGGCGGTAGAGCGCGCTTGCCCAGCGCATCATTTCCGGATCGGCGTTTCGGCATTGATAGGGCGCAAGGCCGTAGAGGCCCTCGAACGCCGGGTCCCGCGCAACGGCGTTCATCTGCATATCCAACCAGACTTTATAGTCCACATTGGGAATGGAATCCCAGTCGTCCAGAATCGAGGGACAAAGGATGCAACGCTTTTCGCAGCCGGGACTTTCCCGGCGGAAGTCGCGCATCCGTTGGCAGAGCAGCTTTTCCACCGAGGCTTTGGCCTCGGCAACATTCGGCTCCTCCCAGAGATAGCTTTCCCAGGCCCAGTAATATCCGCACGCATCGAGAAGGTCGATAAGCCGCTTGCAATCCTTGGCCTTGGCTGCCCACGGGACACCCAGATAGGCGTAGAACTTTCCCTTTCGACCATGGGAATCGTCATGAATACGGCGGATTACGGCCAAGATCTCGGGACTAAATCCATAGCCGGCCCGGTACCCGCCGAGCACTCGGTCCGCTTCGGAAATATTGAGCGTCGGCGACACAAACTCGTCCACCAGAACGCCGCTGCTATGAACGGCATTCATTCCCTCCGACCAATGAGCATAAAGCGGGTCCGGTTTTTCGGACGGGAAGTTGCCGCCAGCGATCAACTTCCGGCCTTCCGCAAGCCACTTGTCCATCTCGGGACATTTCTGGTAACCGGCCTGAATCACGTTCACATTATCTAACACGCACTGATCCAAAAAATCCCAAGAATACAGGAACAACCGGTCCTCGCCGGGGACTTGCGTCTTTGAGGGCTTCTTGTAGGGCGATCCGTCCGGGGAGTGAAAATCACCTTGAAACGCGGTAAGAATGATCTCCGGCACCGTGCGGACAAGCAGTGCGCCGTCGGGTTTGCCATCCGCCCGTACCTGGAGCCGGTGAGTGCCGGCCGGCAGCCACCGCATGGCCTCGCCGTGTCGCCCCATGGTGCGCGAGAGAATGGCCTGCTCGCGCGGCGTCCTGCCCAGTGACACGACCACCTTGCCGGAGGCCGCCGCTTCGGCCGGAACGGAGAAAAACACCCAGCCGTCCCTCGGATTCTCGAAGAGATATTCCGCCCGGCCGCCTTCCGGAAACTTGGTCCGCACAAGTTCCGTAACCAGGTTGTTCAGCTTCACCGGTCTTCCGGCCGGCCGGCTCTCGACCGTTGGCGGCGCCGCCCGGCCCGTGGCCAACGAGCAAACTGCGCCGCTCACCACCAGCACGAACGCGATCCGTAATTTCATTGCAGCCTCGCACGGGTCGGTGGGGGCGGGGGACTGGTCCATTTTTCGGCAAGAAGACGTATTTTCGGATAAACGGTTGGCCGAAAACTTGGCCCCGTCCCCTTCGGGATGTTGGGGTGGCAGTTGTACTGCCACCCAAGGTCCGGCAGTACAACTGCCGGACCAACCGGGGCGACGCTTTCGCGGCGTGCAAGCACACCGGCTAAACGGGAACGATTATTCCACACACACCGTGGCCAAACCGTTGCCGCGCACGGGCACGGCCACCTCGCCGCCTTGAATCGGAAGCGACTTCTCGCGATCCTCGACCAGGTTACAGGCCGTGGCCTTCACGGCCGGAATGTGGCGATCGAGCCGCACGTGGGCCGTGGTTGGCTTGCCCGACAGCTCCCAAAGACGCACGATCAGTCCCTTGCCCCCGTCGGCCTGCTTCGTGCCGACGACGATCACGTTCGGCTCGGCCACGGAAACCAGGCTGGTGGGGGTCTCCGGCAACGGCGCCTGCGCGTTCGGCTCAATCCGGCTGCCCAGGAGCGGATTGGAGACGGCCCAACCAAACTGGGCCGAGGCCACGTTGTCGGCCTTCGGCCGACTGGTGATGGCAAAGCGGAGCGTAAAGTCGCCCCCCTGGCCGGCCAGGTAGTTGGTGTGCCAGTAATTGTTCAAGGCGTAGGAATAAAGGTGGCCGGTGGTGATCGGCAGCTTGGTTTGCCACTTGCCGCGATTGATGTCCTGGAGACAGATCAGCGGGGCGTCGGGCGTGGCCCAGGCGATCGTGGCATCCTTGCCCGAGACCTCTACGAAATGCTGCACGGTGAACCAATCGAGGCACGCCCCGGGCAGCATGTCCGTGTTGGCGTTGACGATGGCCGCCGGGGCCTCGTAGCGGAAGGTCGGCTTATCGGCGGCAAACGGAAAGGCGAAATACACGGCTTCCCTGTCGTAGGTCTGCGTCTTGGTCAACCGGTTGCTGATGTCGATCCGCTTGATGTCGTCCCACACGAAGATTTCGCTCACGATTTTGGGGGCCATGACACCGCTGGTCTCGACGCGCATCATCTCGCCCAGCCCGGGCAGCCGCAGGTGTTGCAGCTTGGCGGGAGTCTGCGCCGGGCTGATTTTCAGTTGCGGCTGCGGCCCGTTCGGGTCCATGACGATCCGCGTACCTTTGCCGCCGGCCACGTAGACGTACTGGTTGAGCCGGTAGGGGGCCTTCGCATCGACCAACTCGCGATCCATCTCCTTGTCGCGGATGCTCACGATGCCGCCGGCCGGATCGAACTCGACGCGGTAGAAGCGGCTTTCGATGGCGGTTGCCTCCGCGGGCGGCGCGGCGGCCTGATTTTCCTGCGTTGCCAGTTTCAGGAGACGATAACCGCACGCCGGCACGTCCTTGACGAGCATCAGCGTTTCATCGGCCAGCGGGCACGAGGGAACGTCCGGCTCGGCCAAACGGATGCCCGAGGGCAGTTTGACGCGCAGAATATCCGTCCGCGGCCAGCTCATGGGATTGAAGACGACCAGCTTTGTGCCGTCGGCCTGGATTTGTGCGGTCAGGGCGCGGGTTCCCTGGTCAAAGAGCGACTGGGCTCCCTTGGCCGCATCCAGGGCAAATTGAGCCTTGACCTTCCACTGCGACTTCGTGAAGGGACTGTCCGGCTGATCGACCGAGCAGTAAGCGCCCCACGTATGCTCGTCGTAGAGCAGGCAATTGCGCCAAACTTGGTTAATGTCGTTCGCCGGATAGGCATGGCTTCCGCCGATCCGCTCGGTCAGGACCAAAAACGCTTCGCCGGTGGCTGCCTGCTCGTGGGCGGTGCGCGAGAGGGCCGTTTCGCGGGCGGACGATCCGGCGCCGTCTTCCCAATACGTGCCCGCGCTGCCGCGGACCACCGGCAGCCGGTCGCCGTAGTGCTTCTCGATGTACTCGAAGAACGCGGCATTGCGAGACAAGATCATCTTGGGGAACTCGTAGCGGTCGTTCCACCGTTTGACGACCTCGGCTAGCTGGGCCGTGAGCAGTTGGTTGTCGCTGATCCCGCCGTGCAGGAAAACGGCGTCGTAGGGATAATTCTTCCGCCCCTCGAGCTCTTGCAGCTTGGCGATGGCAAGTCCCTTGGCGGTATCCAAGCTGGAGGTCAGTCCCCACTGCGATGCCTGGGCGTATTGGAACGTGTACATCATCAGCACGCGGCGGCCGTCGGGGCCTTCCCACCAGCAGGGGCACTGGTTCTGCAAGTGGTTGAACGTATACGCCCGATCGTTGTTGATGCCGCTGCTGAAATAGCGAATGCCCGAGCCGGCCAGAATGCTGGGCAGCGCGGCCTCCTGGCTCGGCACGTCGCTGATCATCGCGCTTTCGTAAGGAATGCCGTGCTCGTGGCACAGCTTGTGGGCGAACCACGTGAACCGGCAGGCCTCTTCGGGCGAGCACAGTCCGGTGAGCATGTTGGCATAGAGGGCCTGGATGCCCAGTCTTCCCCCTTTGGCGAAGCGGTAGAAATCGGCTAACTTTTGACCCGTGCGCGAGTGGACATAGTTCTCCGCCTGCCAAGCCACCTCCAGGTTCCAGCAGAAATCGGGGAAGCGGTGGCAAAGTTCCAGAGCCATATCGGTGTTCTTGTTGTGCCGCTCGGCACAGTCCGCTTGCACGTCGGTGTAGCCGATGTCGGTGTGGGAACTGGCGGCGACGAAGACTTTCCACTTGCGCGCCGGCATGACGCGGACGGTCGCCGTCTTGGTTTGGTCGCCCAGTTTCGCGGTCACCTTCACGTCCATCGGTTGGGGCGAATCGGGCACGCCGATCTCCTGCATGGTCGAACCCGACAACGGGAAACGCGTGAGCGAGACTTCACGTTTCCAGCCCGGCCCTTCGGCCTGCAGGACAAGCTTCGGCGGCGGAGACGTGAGCGCGAAATTGACCTCGATCAGCCGGGAGAGCTGGCCCTCGCGGCGGGCGAAAAACGGCGTGGCTTGCGCCGTAAAGTTCCGAATCTCCGCCGGCGGCAGCTTGCCCTCGGGATCGTTCCAAAGCGTGATCGCATCGTGTTGCACCCACGAACCGTCGCTGCACGTCAGGTGGATTTCATTGCTCCCCTGGCGGAAATAGCTGGCCGGCAGCACCATCTCCAGGCCTTGCGGCGTGCCGGCGTGGGGGTCGGCCAACGAGGCTTCGTTCTTGCCCGGTGTCAGGCGAAAAACGCCCTGGTGACCGCCGAGGGCAACGACATACTGGGGCGGCCACGTGCTCTGCGTATCGACGAAGTCGATGCGGAGGCGGAAAAAGCCCCGCGGCTGTTCCGGCAACTGGAAGCGAATGGTCCAGGGACTGCCGCCGCTGGGCGCCCACGCGCGATCGCTGGGGCCGGGCTGAATATAAGGCCAATCCTTGGCCGGATCGCTGCGGCCGACGTCGAAGACGATCGGCTTTGCCCCGAACCGGGCGGCGAACTCGTTGAACTTGCCGGCGATGGCGAACTCGGCATAACTGTGGTCCGGTTTGCCGATCTGCCAGACGATTTGTTCGGCCCCCTGGGCCGTCGAGGAAACCAACAGCGCCGCAAGCAGGAAGAATCGAGACATGGCTATTCTCCAGGCAGGAAACGGATTTCGGGATTTGAGCCGCAAACCAAAGGCGTGATTGCGGTGTAGTATAGGCACGCGGGCAGGGACATGCAACCGGCGCGGCACATTGCAATTCGCGGTCCCCGGGGGTAGTATCGGAGGCATCGGCCTGCCCGAGAGAACCTTCCGATCAGGGCCCCCGCCGCGGCCAATCCCCCGCGAAGCTTTTGTTGCAAAAAAACCGCAGGAGAATCAGGATGGTTGCCCAGGCCCTTCTGGCCGCGCTATGGATCGGCACCGCCGCGTTGGCCGCCGAGCAGCAACCCATGTTGCCGACGACCAGGCCGCCCATCGTCTATCGCTTCGGCTACACCGATCAGTATTTTACCGAGCCCGGGTACATCGAGCAGTTTCGCCCTGCGCCGCCCGACCTGCTGCATCTCGGCAAGGCGGTGCCGATCACGCACCAATGGGGCCCGGTGGGGTTGCTGGCGGGCGAGAATCAGTACACGGGCAGCCCGCAGAACTTGCTGGTCGCGGCGAACGTGGCACTCTTGCCCCCCGAGGCGATGGAGGAACGGATCACGCAGATCCGTGACACGCTGGCGCGATACCATGCGGCCGGCATCCACGAAATCGTCCCCTACATCGCCCTGCACACGCTGGCCGGCGATCACCAGAAGCGGCTTGGCTTCTGGAAGTTCTACGACCATTGGGCGAAGTATGAACCGTGGGCGGGGCCGCGGCCCGCGCACGATCCGATCGATTGGCTGGCCGTGGATCGGGCGGGCCGGCCACTGCCCGGCGCGTGTGGCGGCACCACGCCCGAGTATTTCGCTCCCCTGCATCGTTATCTGACCTGCATTAACCATCCCAACTGGGCCGAGTGGCAGCGGCGGCTGATGCGAATGATCGCCGAGGTCGGCTACGACGGCTGCTGCATCGACAACGTGTTTGCGGTGCCATGTTACTGCACGCATTGCAAGAAAAGCTTCGGCAAGTGGTTGGCGGCAAACCGCCGTCTCGATTGGGTCTGCCGGCAGACGAAAGGCCTCGCGGCCGACACGCTCACGCTCGACTCGAAACGGGTGCCGGCCGAATTGGTCCGTCGCTGGCGGGTTTTGAACGTGACCGAACACTTAGGCATGCTCCGCCAAACGGCCCGGCGGATCAAACCGGGCTTCACGCTCTTCCCGAATCTGGGTTCTCTCCAAGACTTCTTGGTGATCGGCAGCCAGTGCGATCGGCTGATGCTGGAAAGCGGCTCGCCGCCGGGCCTGCGCTGCAATTCCCCTCTTCCGCAAGCGGGAGAGGGGAGGCGTGTGGAGTGCGTCGATCACGTGCCCACGCTGCTGTTCAGCCAGCATGGTTTCGCCCGCACCACGTTCCTGCTCGACTATCTGAACCTGGAAAAGGACACGCAAAACATCCCGGCGGCCATCTACTATCTCAACTTTCCGCTGCCGAAGCGGTGGGACAATCTCCAGGAGCTGGCCCTGGCCGAGATGGCCGCCTTTAGCGGCGGCGGAGGCGTGGCCAGCGAGGGCCGGCCGCAGGCGACCTACCGAGCTTTCTTCAAGAAACATGCCGAACTGTTTGCCGGCTGGCGGCCCGTCGCCCCGGCGGCCGTTCTCTATGCCTATTGGGGTCCCAACCCGTTGTCTCCCTACCACGGCGACCATCCGCCCACCATCCACGAACACCTGATCACGAGCCATCACCCCTACGTGACCCTGATCGATGCCCGATTGCCCGAGCGGGCGACGGAGCTGGCCGGTTATGGCGTACTGTATCTCGAGTCGCCGGCCTACGAGATGTCGCCCCAGCAACTCAAGGCCCTCGGCGATTACGCCCAGCATGGCCGCCTCGTGCTCGGCGATCGCCGGGCGACGATCAACGGGCGGCCGGTCGTCGAATTGCTGGGCAACCAACGCGTGACGATGTGGGACGCCAAGCGGCCGGCGCTCCCCACCGCGGCCATCGCCTCAACCGCCGGTCTTGAGCAGAACGTGCGTTTTGCCGTCTACCAGAAGGGCGACCGACTGACGGTCCACGCGGTCAACTACAACGTCTGCCTGTTGGATCGGCAAAAGAAGCTGCTGGAAGTGGACCCGATGCCGCTCTCGATTTTCCTGCCGGCCGGCTGGAAGTCGGCCCAGGCGACTTGCTTTGATCCGGGGACTGCCCCACAATCACTGCCGTGCACGGTAACCGGCGGCGTCCTGCGGCTGACAGTGCCGAAGCTGCACGTTTACAAGGTCATCCTCTTGGAACGCCGCTAAGCGAGGCGGCTTTTCCCACGTTTTTCCATCCACAAGGAGCGAATCAGCCATGAAGCCCATGCCAAATGTCCAAAACGCTTTCTCGAGCGCCACGTTCGATCGTCGCGACTGGCTCAAGGCCACGGCGGCAGTCCTGCTCGGAGCGCCGGCCCTGGCCACCGCCGACGAACCGGCCCCCGCCCACAAAAACCTGCACCTGGGCGTCATGTCGAACGTCTATGCCCATCTGCCGGTCGAACAGGCGGCGGCCAAGATCAAGGCGGAAGGGTTCGGCTGCGTGGTCACCGATTTCCGCTTTGCCGACGTGCAGTTCGATCCGCTGCGGCCGGATTGGGAGGCCGTCAAGAAAATCCGCGAGTGCCTCGATCAGCACCGCATCCGCATCGTGGGCCTCTACGGCTATACCAACATCGTCGATCCCCAGCCGGCCCGCCGGGCACAGGGCCTGGCCAGGACCGAGTTCGTGCTGGCCCATGCCAAGCGGCTGGGCTGCCCCAACGTCTCGACCGAAACCGGCACGCTCAATCCGCAGTCGGAATGGGTCACTTCGCCCGAAAACGCCACCGAAGCTGGCTACCAGAAATGCCGGGCGGCCGTCGAAAAGCTGGTCCGCCTGGCCGAGAAAAGCGGCACGATCCTCTCCATCGAGCCCTACTGGCAGAACATCATTGACTCGATCGATCGGGCCGAGCGGTTGTTCCGCGACGTCGATTCGCCCTCGTTTCGCCTGGTCATGGACCCTTGCAATTATTACCGCAAGGAGGATCTGCCCAACACGGCGCCCATGCTCAAAGAGATGTTCAAGCGGCTGGGGGACAAGATCATCATCGCCCACGCCAAGGACGTGAAGGCGTCGGCCACGGGAACGGATCTACCCGCTTCAGGAAGGGGCGTGCTCGACTACCCGCTGTTTCTCCGCCTGTTGCTCGATCTGGATCGGGAAATGCCGCTTCTGATCGAGCACGTCACTTGGCAGGACGTTCCCCGGGCGCGGGATTACGTGCTGGCGGCGTTGAAGAAAGTGTGAAAGCCTTACTGGTCCTTCTCGTAATGCTCGACGAAAGGCCAGTAGAGATCGAATTTGAACTCGATGCTGTTGTCCGAGTCGTGACAAGAGATGCATTGCGTCTTCTTGGCGTCGGCCTTGGTGAGCACCATGGCCTTGCGGAGTTGCTGCCGCAGGGCTTCGCTGCCGGATAGCTCGGCGGCCACGTGTTTCTCGCCGGGGCCGTGGCAGTCCTCGCAGCCGACGTTGACCAGGTGCGGGGTTTTCTCCTGGCTTTGGTAGCCGCTTTCGTAGGGGAAGAACTTGCCCGGATTCCAGCCGACGATGTGGCAGCTCACGCACTCCGGATCGAAGTTCCGCGGCGGATCGAGCTTGGCGAGGGTGTTGTAGGCGTGGGCGTGGCCGCTCTTCTTCCAGATCTCGTACGATTTTTCGTGGCACGACTCGCATTTTTGCGGGCCGACGAAGCGGCCGTTGGTGGCGAACTGCGGCGAAGGAGTGGGCCGCAGGCCGAGACCAGCGAACCCGGTGTTCTTCAACTGCTCCTGATAGGCGGTCATCAACAGCTTCATGTCGCGCGAGCCGTCGAAGCGCGAGTCCAGCGTCACGCGCTGATAGCGAACCGTCAGCCGCGGGCCGCCGTACAGGCCGAGCACGGCGGCATACATTCCCTTGTGGCCGACGGTAACCAGCGGGATTTTCGTGCCGGGGATAGTGGACGGCCTCGCTGGCGGCTCTTCCCAGCCTTCCGACGAAACGACAACATTCAGGTCGGGAAACTTCTGGCCCAAGGCCTCCGCCTCTTTCTGCGTGGCATGGGCCAGGAGCACCACGTAATCGGTCTTTTGCTTTAGCTCGGGAATGACCTTGGCCAGAGCCGCGTCCGGGTCGACCGTCTGGATTTCATCATTATGGAGCTCTTTGAGGTAGCTCTTGCCAAGGATGGCGGTCACGCCGATTTTCATGCCGCCGGCCTCGATGACGCGGGTGGCGGGGGGAATTTCTCCCGGCTTGCCCAGCAGCCCCACGTTGGCGTCGACAAAAATCACCGGCTCGTTGACGGCCACGGCGGCCAACTCGCCGGCCGGCAAGCGGAGGTCATCGGCGCCGAACGTAATGGCCTCGTAGCCCATCTTGCGTTTGCTCTCGACGAGGGTCTGGAACTTCAGTGAGGCCTGACCGCCGAAGCCGTGGATCAGCCCGCCCACGTCCAGCCCCACCACCGGCCAGCCGTAATCATGGCGCAGCTTTTGGAAGAACGAGGCGCGGCGGGCCATGCCCCCTTTCATGCGGTCGTAGCCCGAGCAGCCGCACGGCTCCAAGTATCCGTCCTCCATGCCCGTGATCACCAGCGCCAGCTTGGGCTTCGTCCAGCCCTCGAAGATCGGTCCGTTCACCTTGATCGGTTCGAAAGGGATGCCGCTGTTCTTTTGCGTCTTCGGCCGGCCGGCAAGCGGCTGGGCAGTTGCCGGAGACGGCTCGGCAGCCGCGCCGATGGTCTGCGGCGCCGAAGGCGGAGCGGAAGGGGATGGCAGCGGCGCGGGGGGCGTCGTCGACGGCGGAAAAGGCGCGGGCGGTGCGGATGCAGAAGACGAGAGCGGCGGCGCAGGCGACGGTGTCGGTGCGGCCAGCGGAGACGCAGGCGACGGCTCGGCAGGAGCAGCCGGCTCCGCCGCCGCCGAGCCCACGGGCGGCGCAGGGCGTACCGGCGCTTGCTCCGCGCCGCGCAACGGGTTCTGCATCTCCCCGGGCCGCGCGTTGCCCGCCGCAGATGGTTCGGGCGCGGACGAGGCGTCCAGGCGACCGATGGTTTCCGGCGCCGGCTTGGGCAGCGGATCGCTCGGCGGTGCGGCCGGCAGATGCTGGAACTCCGCCGCCGGCAATTGCGACAGCGTGGGCAATTCAGGGGCGACCGCCCGTTTTGACCGGGAAAACGAGGGTGGGGCCGTCATCTCGCGCGGCGGCTGCGGTGCAGCAGCTTGCGGCGCGACGGCCGGCGGCTTCGAATCGCTTTCGAAACCGGCCGCCTTCACCCCCGGCCCTTCTCCGGCATGCGGCGAAGGTGAGCTTGGAAACAGCGTCTTGGGCGGTTCCGCCGAAGAAGTTGGCAGCGTCGATGCCTGCGGCAGGAAAGCCGGCGGCGCGGCAGCTTGCGGTTGGGCCGCTTCGGGCTTCTGCGTGGTCTTCGAACAGCCCGCCCCCGTCACGAGCAGCAGAGCGAGAAGGCCGGCGGCAACCGACCGGAGCAAACACATCAGCGGCATGGGTTCTTCCTTGATCGAAAAACGTTCCGTCTCATCCTTCGATGACGAAGCGGACCAAGATCCGCAGCTTCGGCACCTTGGGATGCGTGGTGGTCAAAATGATCTCCCCTAGTTTGCCCTGGTCCGAGCCGACGTGGTTGGCCGGGGCGCTGCCCGGGGGAATGTCGATGATTAGCGGTGTGGACACCGCGTTCTCTTGACCGATATGGCCCCGCGAAGCGACGGTCACCTTCAAGTCGCTCGGTTCCACGTGTTCGGGCTTGAATTCCACCTGCTTGGCCAACGGCCCGCGGACGATCAACGTCAAGCGCTGGCGCAGGCCTTCGTGACGGGGAACGCGGCCGAGGGTCAGAATACCGGTGTCGGAATCCCAGCCGGGCCCGGCCACCGTAATCTCGTGGGTGCCGATGGTCCCGCCAATCGTCAAGCCCAGGTGCCGCATCGAGGCGACGTTGGTTTCCAGCACCAAGTCCTGGTGAATCATCCCTTGCTGCAACCCGGGCTTCACGGTTACCTCGATCAGCACTCCGCTGCGTGCCACCGGCTCTTCGTTCACTTCTTTCTCGGAGAGCGGCCTGAGCGTCACGTCAAAGTACCGGGCGGTCGATGGGTCTGACCATCGGTGGCTCAAAATCTTCAGCGGCTCGTTCAGGTAGCAAAACAATTGCGATTGGACGGTCCCCCGCTCGCCGATCGACAACTGGTTGAAGGTCACGACCGGGGGGGAGAGCCGCAAGGCCATGGTAAACTCGCCCATCACCGTCAGGGTAACTTCCGGCCGGGCCGGATCGTTGGTGAGAATTTTGGCCCGCTCTTGGTAGGGCCCCCCCTTGTCCTTCAGGGTCCAGGTCAGGGTCACGATCGCGGATCCGCCGGGGGGGATATTATCACCCTTGATCAGGCTCTGCACATGGAGCGTCGAAGTTGCACCGGCGGTGAGCACCAGCGGGGCACTGCCCGTGTTGCGAAACACAAAATCGTGCGTGCCGGCGGCTTGTTTGCCGAGCGTGCCGAACCGGTACTCGGTCTGATCAATGCTCACCTTCGGCGCCGGGCCGGCGGGCGGGGGCACGGCCGCGGCGCCGCCCTCGTCGCCTTGCCGGTTCCAGGGCCGGGCCCTAATTTTCAGCATGGCCGAGCCGATGCCCAGCGCGATTCCCATCGCGATCGTCAGCAGAACGATGAAAGTGGTTTTCACGGCCGTAGTTTAACGCAATTTGCCCCGCCACGCCACATGACTTGGTGCTCAGCGGGCGTGCTCGAGAGCTCGCGAAAGACGCTCGCGCAGGGCGGCCGGGAGCTTCTTGTCGAGATGGGGAGTGGCCTGGTCCAGCCGCAGGGCCGCGGCGGCCGCGGCGCGGAAGCCCGCCCAATCGCCGGCCGCCCGGCAGGCTTCGGCCAACTTCGCCTGGTAGAGCGGGCTGTTCGGATACAGTTCGACGGCTCGGTGATAGTCGGCCACCGCCGTTGCGGTCCCTTTGGCGGCACCTCGGCCGCCCTGGCCCGTCTTCGACGACGCCCAAAAGTACCAGTCGCCGGCGGCCAACCAAGCGGGCGCCGAATTGGGGGCTAGCTCCAACGTCTTGGCCGTGGCTCCCTCGAAACGGTGAAATGTTTCTTCGCTGGGTTGCTGCCACCAATGTGCAAACGTGACGGCGGCCAACTGCCGCCACGGCTCGGCCGCCCAGGGGTCGGCAGCAGCGGCAGCCTCCAGGTGCTCGACCGCCCAGGCCGGTTGCCGCTCGGCCTTGCGTAACTCTCCCTGGCAATCCAATGCCGGGCTGTACGCCGTAGTGTAACAGGCCAGGAGCAGGGCCAACGCGACGAAGAGCGCCCCCCAGGCGGCCAGGGTGCGCAACGCCCGCGGCGGTTCGCCCTGAAGTCCCAAGGCCAGCAACAACCACAAGGTTCCGGCCACGCCGGGAAACCCGATGCCGCCGGAAGCCAGCAAGTCGCCCAGCAGGACGACGACGCCGAGGGCCGGCAGAAACCGCGGCAGACGGCCATGTTCGATCCAAGGCCGCAGCAGCAGCACCGTCGCGGCGGCCAGCGGCAGGCCCAGCAGCACCGCGGTTATGCGCGGCGGCGCTTCGCTGAGCATTCCCAAGGGCAGGGAAAGGAGAAACCCGATCGCCCCGCCGGCCAGCACGTGCCACCAGCCGTCCGGGGTAAGGCCGGCGGGATCAGGGGTTAAGCGTCGGCGATGTAACGCCCATGCAAAAGCGGCCAGCATCGCCAGCAACGCCAGGGCGGTCGGCGTCCCGGCCGTCGCCCAAATCTCGAGCAGAAAGTTGTGGGGGTCGGCCACCTCCTCGCTTGCCTCGGGCAGCTTGTAACGGAGATAGGCATTTTGGAAATTCCCCGGTCCGCAGCCCAGCAGCGGATGATTGGCGATCATCCGCACGCTCGATTGCCAGTATTGGAGACGGTAGCCGAAGGACGTGGCCGCCCGGCCGAGCAACTGGCGATGAAACGCGCCGGCCGCGACTGCGGCCACGAGCACGGCCGCGCCGGTCAAGAGCACGGCCGGCGTTCTCCACCGCCACGGAGCGGCCCGCTTTCGCCCCCATAGCCAAACCAAGAGCAGGCCCACGCCGGCGGCGATCAAGCCGCTGCGGCTTTTGGTCAGCACCAGGCAGGCGGTGATCAAAAGCACACAGAGGAGCATGCCGAGCAGCCGCTTGCGGTTTCGCCCGGCGGCCAGTCCCATCCCCGCCAGCATCACCAGCCAGGGCGCCAGAAACGCGGCCAACGAGTTCGTGAGCGCGAAGGTGGCCGTCGGTTCCCGATTCCCCAATCGGCTCTCAAAAAGTCCTCGTTCCGGCGAGCCGGGTGGGAACCACAGGCCGGCGTCCCGCAACGCTCGGTCGGGATCGGCCTCATATTGCCTCCGCGTCTGCGGCATCTCGTAGGCACGTTGATACAGGCCGTAGCCGGCCAACGCCACGGCCAGGCCGATCATCACGGCCACCATGGCTCGTGCCTCGCGCGCGGTGTTGAGCAATTGCCGCGTCAGCAGAAAACAGAGTCCGAAGCCGATCCACTCCCAAAGCACGTTGATCGCCGGCCGGGGCGTGCCGTGCTGCGTGGCCCACAGGGCGGCGGCGGTGTGCCAGGCCACCAGGAGCAGCAGGGCCGCGTCGGGCCAACCGAAGCGGAGCGAAAACCGCGGGCGGCCAATGGCCCCCAACAGCCAGAACACGGCCAGCGCGATCCACAGCATGACAACCGCCAGGCCGTCGCCGTAGGCCGCCACCGACTCGCTGGGATAGAGCGGCCGGGCGACGAAGAGGACCATGACGCCGGCCAGGAGCCAAGGACGGAGCCGATCGGCCGGCGCAGCCGCCGGTGGTGCCGTGGGCGAAACCGCAAGCGGCGTGGAGACCGGTTTCGTACTGTTCTTCCAGCGCGTCATGGGAATGGTCCGCCGGCTCCCGGCCGGCTGTGCTCTGCTTATTGCTGGCGGCGGTCGGCGCTTTCGAGGATGGCAACCAGCGTCAACGTGCAGATCACGATCAGCAGCACCACGGCGGCGCCGCCCGGGCTGAGTTGGTGCAGCAGCAAGGCCGCCAGCCCGCAAGTCACCGTGGCCAGGTAGATCGTCAACACGGCCTGGGGCTTGCTCAGGCCGCGCTCGACCAGGCGGTGCGAAAAGTGGCTTTTGTCGCCCACCACGGGGCTGCGGCCGGCCCGCAGCCGGATCAGCACGACGCTCACCGTATCGTACAGCGGGATGGCCAGCACGCACAGCGGCGCCAGGATGGCATGCCGGGGCAGGTTGCCGCCGGCAAAGCTGCCCGTCAGCGTGGCCGTGGCCAGCAAGTAGCCGACCAGGTAGCTGCCGGCGTCGCCCATAAACAGCCGGGCCGGCGGCCGATTGTGCCAGAGAAAGCCCACCAGCGAGCCGACGATCACCAGCAGCAGGCCGGCGACGAACAACTGCGGTTGATTGTTGTCGGGGCGGGGCGTCAACAGCATGACGGCGGCGAAGATGGCGGCGGCAATGGCCGCCACGCCGGCCGACAGCCCGTCCATGTTGTCGAGCATGTTGAACGAGTTCACCAATCCGACGATCCAGATCACGCTGAGCGTTCCGGTCAGCCAAGGCATGTCGAGAAACAGGCTGAGCCGCCAGCCCAGGCAAACCAGCGCCACGGCCACGAGGGTCTGCACGCCCAGGCGGAGCCGCCAATCCAGGCCGCGACGATCATCGGCCAGCCCGAGTAACAGGAGCACGGTGCCGCCGCCCAAGAGCAGCCAGAGCCTGCCCGACTGGTGTAACAGCCCGGACAGGTGTGGGGCGATAAAGTCCGGCAAGGGCAGCGTTGCGCCCGCTCCGGCGAGTCCCCATAACAGGACCTGGCCCATCGCCAAGGGCAGCACGATGCCCAGCCAAATGGCCACTCCACCCCCGGTGGGCATAGGCTTGGTATGGATCTTCCTGGCGCCGGGGCGATCGACCAGCCCGAACCGCGGACCCCACCGCCGCACGGCGAAAGCCGCCACCCAACAGACGATCAAGCTGGGAACCGTGCAACCCAAGATTAGCCATAACATCGAGCTCATCCTTCATCCATCATTCGTTTCCATATTTCGTTGGGATGGCAGTTGTACTGCCATCCCTTGTTCTGGACCGGGGCGGCAGTACAACTGCCGCCCCAACGGTTAGCAACCGCTAGACGGCATCAATGTCTCGCTTTCAATAGCTCCCGGCACCGGCTGAAGAACTGCTGATAGTCGGCCCGGCGATAGTCGGGAAAGGTGTACTGATGGTGCTCCCATTGCTGATGTCTGTATTGTAACGTGACTTCGGCGTAGATGCCTTGCGACAGGTAGATGCGATGGGCGAAGTCCTTGGTCGAGGCCAGCACCAGCTTGGCCAGGGTGAGATAGCCCGGATCGAGATTCAAGGGCCGCGGCTCGGCGTGGCCGGCCGCCGTAGCGTATTCCTGCTCCCAGCGGTTGGTTTCCAGCTTGATTTCGACCAGTTCCGCCGGGTCGAACGGCCGGGCGAAGACCCAAAAGACTTTCCTGAGCCCGGGGCCCATCGTGGCGTCGTAATAGTGCGTTTCGGCGAAGTCGAACGGCGGGCTTTCCGCCACGATCTCGCCCCACGCATCGGTGGCCCTTTGCCGAGCCCAATCCAGCGCCGCCGTATGCCGGCTGAACGCGGCCAGCAGGAGCAAGGCAGGGCAATGTGGAGAAGGTTCGCCCATAATCCGGGGAAAGAGAAGAGAACCGTTCGCTCTTATTCGCTTCGTGCCGCACGCCGCGTGGACGCGGCGGCTGAACATGGCATCATCACCGGTTATGAAATCGCGCGGCCCCTTGGCGCTCGGTGCGGATCAGCTCGGCCAGCGTCTCGGCGGCGCCGTTCAACTCGATCTGCTGGGCCGCCTTTTCCCATCGCCACTTGACCTCCAGCTTGCCCTCTTTCAGGCCGCGATCGCCGATCACCACGCGGAGCGGAACGCCGATCAGGTCGGCATCCTTGAACTTCACGCCCGCCCGGCAATCGCGATCGTCCAACAGCACGTCGATGCCCGCGGCGGCGAGCTGGTCGTGCAACTCGGTAGCGACTTTCATCGACGGCTCGTGCGGCACCTTGACCGGCACCAGCAACACTTCGTAGGGGGCCAGCGCGACCGGCCAGATGATGCCGTCCTGGTCGTGATGGGTTTCCACCAGCGCGGCGATGATGCGGTTCACGCCGATGCCGTAGCAGCCCATGATGATCGGGTTGAGCTGTTCGCCGGCGTCGAGGAAGCGAGCCCCCAGTGATTCGGAATATTTCGTCCCCAGCTTGAACACGTGGCCCACCTCGATCGCGTGCCGCATCTTCACGGTGCTGCTACACCGCGGGCAGGGATCGCCATCGACGGCGTTCCGCAGGTCGGCAAACAGATCGACCTGGAAATCGCGAGACGCGTTCACGCCGGTCACGTGCGTCTCGGCCACATTGGCGCCGGCCACGGCGTTGGCCATGTGCTGAATGTCGCGGTCGGCGAGTATGGGGATCTTCTTCTTCATCCCCACCGGACCGGAAAAACCGACCGGCGCGCCGGTCACGTCGCCGATCACTTCCGGCGAGGCCAGTTCGAGCTTGGCCGCCTTTCGGGCACGGCGAATCTTCCCCTCGTTGGCGTCGTGATCGCCACGGACCAACACGGCGATCGGCTGACCGTCGGCCACGTAGATAAGCGTCTTGATCAGCTCCTGCGGCCGGCACTTGAGGAACTGGCTCACCTGGTCGATGGTGCTGGCCCCGGGCGTGGGCACCTGCGCGAGCGGCTTTAGCGGCACGTCGGGCGTCGTGCAGTCGCGCGTGCCGATCTCGGCCTTTTCCTGGTTGGCCGCATAGCCGCAGGCCTGGCAGTGGAGCACCGTGTCTTCGCCATTTTCGGCGGGGACCATGAACTCGTGGCTGGCGTCGCCGCCGATCGGCCCGCTCTCGGCCTCGACGGCCAGGTAGCTGAGCCCGCAGCGGGAAAAGATGCGGCAATAGGCGCCGTACATCTGCTCGTAGCTTTCGTTGAGCGAGGCGAGCGAAGCGTTGAAGCTATAAGCGTCCTTCATCAGGAACTCGCTGGTGCGCAACACGCCGAACCGCGGCCGCTCCTCGTTGCGAAACTTGGTGCCGATCTGATAGAGCGTGATCGGCATCTGGCGATAGCTGGAAATTTGCCGCGACACCAGGTCGGTGATGATCTCCTCGTGGGTGGGGCCCAGGACCACGGGCACTTTCCGGTTGGCCCGCGGCAGGGTCAACTGCACGAGCACGTCGCCGAAGGCCGCCAGGCGGCCGGTCTGTTCCCACAGCCCGCGGGGCGACATGGAGGGCATGGAAAGTTCGACGGCCCCGGCGGCATCCATCTCCTCGCGGACGATCCGCTCGGCTTTTCGCAAGGCCCGCAACCCTAACGGCAAATACGTGTAGGCCCCGGCCATAACCTGGTTGACCATGCCCGCGCGGAGCATGAGCACGTGGCTGGGGATTTCCGCCCCTTCGGGCGTTTCTTTCATGGTGGGAATGAGCGTGCGAGTCCAGAACATATTGGGCGAGCGAGGGGAGGAAAATGGGAGGGTTGATTATCGCATCAGGACGTTTAGCCGCCGCGTCCACGCGGCGAATTGCGGTCTACCGGGTCGTCATTTTAGGGGAATTCAGCGGTTGGGGAAAGGGGAAGTCGAGGCTCTGAACGTTCTCGGTACAGGTCGTGGTCCCCCTTGTAGAGGCCCCGTCTCTCTTCTATAATCTACCGCTGCTTCTCCATTTCCGGCATTCATCCCTGTCGAAAGTTCCCATGCCGCGACGCTACGCTAGTGAATTGACCCATCAAGAGTCGATTAACGAGGTGTTTGTCGCCAACGACAAACAACTCCGGCCGAACCGCAACGGAAACCTCTATCTGCAGGTTGAGCTTTCCGACCGCAGCGGCCGGATCCCCGCCCGGGTGTGGAACGCCAACGAAACGCTCTATAAATCGTTCGAAAACGGCGACTACATTCGCGTCGAGGGGACGGCTCAACTCTACCATGGGGCGATGCAGATCATCGCCAGCAAGCTGCGTAAGGTCGATCCGGAAGAGGTCGACGAGGCGGATTTCGCGCCCCTGCCGGCCGTGGCCATCGATAAATTGATGCTCCGGCTCGGCCAGATGCTCCGCGGCATGAGCGATCCGGCCTTGCAGACGCTGGCCGAGTGCTTCCTGATGGACGAGGCCTTGATGGCCAAACTGACGATGGCCCCGGCGGGCACCAAGAATCACCATGCCTATCACGGCGGATTGCTGGAGCACGTGGTGAACTTGATGGAAGTCGTGCTGGCCGTCAGCCCGTGTTATCCGCAGATCAATCGCGATCTGCTCTTGATGGGGGCATTCTTGCACGATTTGGGCAAGACCGAGGAATTGGGCTACGAGCGCGGTCTGAACTATACCGACGAAGGACAACTGATCGGCCACCTGATCATGGCCGTCGCCATGCTCGACAAGAAGCTGACCGAAGCCGAGAAGCTCTCCGGCGAAGCGGTCCCGGCAGAAACGGTGCTGCGGCTGAAGCACATGATCGTCAGCCACCACGGCGAGTATGCCTTCGGCAGCCCCAAGCTGCCCATGACGGTCGAGGCCATGGCGCTGTGCTGCCTCGACAATCTCGACGCCAAGCTGAACACGTTCTCGCACCTGATGCAGGAGGACCCCAACGTCGACAGCCCGTGGACGCCGTACGTTGCCAACCTCGATCGCAAGCTGTTTAAGGGGCAAGTGGCGGAAGGCAGCAAGGGGAAGGCGGAAGAGGAAGAGCAGTAAGGCGTTAGCGGCGGGGTTGCGGATTTTGACGAACAAATCCGGCAACCTTATTGGGTGGCAGGGCTATCTTGCCCGTGCTTCGACCGACACCGGCGAGACGCCATCGCCACTCTGGATTACTCGTTTTGTTCGTCAGAACTCTTTAGGATCCCATGAATCAGTTAGAAGAATCGATTTTTCAATTTGTCAACGCGCCCGGTTATCGGCCCCTGAAGCCGCGGGCCATCGCCCAGCAGTTGGGGCTTTCCAAGGAACAGGCGGCCGACGTCCGCCGGGCGGTTAAACGACTGGTCCACCAGGGGCGGATCGGCTACGGCTCGAATCACCTGGTCGCGCCCGCCACCGCGGCGAAAGCGCCCAAGCGCAACCGCCTGACCGGAGTTTTTCAACGCCGGCAGAAGGGTTTCGGCTTCGTTCGCCTCAATGGCGGCGAAACCGCGCCCGGCGAGACCAAAGACATCTATATTCCCGCCGAGCGGGCCGGCGACGCCGCCACCGGCGACCGGGTGGTGGTGGAACTCAAGAAACCTCGCCCCGGCGACCCCGGCCCCCGCGGCGAGATCGTGGAAATCGTCGAACGCCAGACGAACCAGTTCGTCGGCACCTATTTCGAATCGGCCGGCTCGGCCTACGTGCAGATCGACGGCGGCCTGTTCGCCCAGCCGGTCTACGTGGGCGATCCGGGCGCGAAAAACGCCCATGTCGACGACAAAGTGGTCATCGAGATGGTCCGCTTTCTTTCGCCCATCAACCAGGGCGAAGGGGTCATCACCGAAGTGCTCGGCGCCCGGGGAAAGCCGGGCGTGGACACGCTATCGATCATCCGCGGCTTCAACCTGCCCGAGCATTTCGCCGACGACGCCCTGGAAGAAGCCCGGCAGCGGGCCGAAGCGTTCGACGAAGCTCTCGGCACGCGAACCGATTTCACGGGCGAGACGATCGTCACGATCGATCCGGTCGATGCGCGGGATTTCGACGACGCCATCTCGCTCGCGCCGTTGGACGACGGCGGCTGGCGGCTGGGCGTTCACATCGCCGACGTTTCCCATTTCGTGCGGCCCAACTCGGCGCTCGATCGCGAGGCCCTGGAGCGGGCCACGAGCGTCTACCTGCCCGACCGCGTGCTGCCCATGCTCCCCGAGCTGATCTCCAATGGGCTGGCCAGCCTTCAGCCGGGCAAGGTCCGCTATACCCAGTCGGCCGTGATGGAGTTTACGGCCGAGGGCCTGCGAACCAGCACGGAACTGCACCTGGGGGCCATCAAGAGCAGCAAGCGGCTCACCTACGAGCAGGTGGACGAATTTCTGGCCGATCGCCAGGCGGCCCGCCGCAAACTGGGCAGTAAGGTTTGCGATTTGCTCGAGCGGATGCACACACTGGCCATGACGTTGCGCCGCCGCCGGCTCACGAACGGCGCCCTCGAGCTGAGCATGCCCGAGGTCAAGGTGGAACTCGACAAAGAGGGCCGGGTGGCCGGCGCTCACGTGGCCGAAAACACGGAAAGCCACCAGATCATCGAGGAGTTCATGCTGGCCGCCAACGAGGCCGTGGCCGAGCGGCTCCGCGACCGCGGCTTGCACTTCCTCCGCCGCGTGCACCAGGCGCCCAGCCCGCAGAAGATCCAGGCCCTACAGGATTTCATGACCGAGCTGGGCTACAAGACGGGCAACCTGCAAAGCCGCTTCGAGCAACAGCGGCTTTTGGCGGCCGCCACCGGTCAGCCCGAGCAGCACGCGGTCCATTTTGCCGTGCTCCGCTCGCTGCAAAGGGCCATCTATAGTCCCCAGGACGAAGGCCATTACGCCCTGGCCAGCGAGTGCTACTGCCATTTCACCTCGCCCATCCGCCGCTATCCCGATCTGACGATCCACCGCCTGGTCCGGGCGATCCTCAGCAAGGAAAAACCGCGCAACGACTATGATGAGCTGGTGGCGCTGGGCCGGCACTGCTCGGACCGCGAACAGCGGGCCGAGGCCGCCGAACGCGACTTGACCAAACTCAAGCTGCTGGCCTATCTCAGCGACCGCATCGGCGAGGAGATGGATGCCGTGGTGACCGGCGTGGAGAGCTACGGCATCTTCGTGCAAGGAATCAAGCTGCCCGCCGAAGGGCTCGTGCGGGTGGAAACCCTGAGCGACGACTATTACCGCTTCGATCGGGCCACGCACAGCTTGACCGGGCATCGCGAGGGGAATCGCTTCCGCCTCGGCGATCTGCTACGCGTGGCCGTGGCCCGGGTCGATTTGAAACGCCGCGAGTTGGATTTCCGGGTGGTGGAACGAAAGAAGAGCAAGACGGCGCCGTCCACGAAGGACACCAAGGGCACGAAGAAGGAAAGAGGAGTGAAGAAGAAAGGCGGTCGTGCGAAGCGCGGCCGGCGGCGATAATCAAGGTTTACGCGGTGGTAACGTTGGCGCCAGCGGCTTGATTTTCGCATTCGACGATCGTAGACTTCCGAGATAGAGTCGCAGGAAAAAGGCAAGCATTCGCGATTGAAAGGGGAGACGTCATGATGACTTATCGCGTTGTCTTGGTCGAAACGGAAGAGGGGATTGCAGTGAGTTGCCCCGCGCTGAAAGGATGCCATTCCCAAGGCAAGACAAAGGCGGAAGCCCTGGAGAACATCCGCGACGCAATACGCGAGTGGCTGGCCAGTGAGGATGCGGAGAAGTCAGTCTTCAACGTTACCGAGGAAGAGGTAACGGTGTAAGATGCCAAAGATTCCCGACATAAGCTCGGAACAGGCCGTTCGCGCGTTCGAGAAAATTGGGTACCGAATTATCAGGCAGGGCAAGCACGTCGTGATGTCCGACGGCATCACCCGTCTTGTGATCCCGCGGCATAACCCCGTCCACGCGTATACCATGGGGGCCATTGCGCAGGACGCCGGCCTCTCGCCACAAGAGTTCAAAAAGCTTCTCTAGCGTCGCCCCGCTGAGACCCCACTGGGCAGCATCCGTCCGGCTGCTAGAATAGCCTTCTCTCTGTAATTGACGACCGCGGGGATTGGCCATGGATGCACGGCTCTTGCGAACCCCCCTGTACGATTGGCATTGCTGCCACGGCGGACGCATGGTCGATTTCGCCGGCTGGGCCATGCCCGTGCAATATACTTCGATCATCGCCGAACACCTGACCACGCGGTCGGCGGTGGGCATTGCCGACATCTCGCACATGGGCCGGCTCCGCTTCGAGGGGCCCGGGGCGGCCGTCTTTCTGGCCGAGCTTTTGACCCGCCGCGTGGCCGACATGGAATTGGGCCAAATCCGCTATTCGCTCGTGACCAACGACGCGGGCGGAATTCTCGACGACGTGCTCGTGGGCTACTATCACAACAGCCACGGCCAGCCGTTCTTCCTCGTCGTGGTCAATGCCAGCAACCGGGCCAAAATCGTCGATTGGGTCCGCGCCCATCTGCCCGACGAACGGGCCGAGCGCCCCGGCCAAGAGATCGTTTGGAACGACGTGAGCCGCCTGTGGGCGATGTTCGCCATCCAAGGGCCGCGGTCGGTGGAACTGTTGCAGCCGCTGGTGGACGACGATCTGCAATCGATGCGATACTACCGCGGCGCCCAGGTTCGCATCCTGCACCCGGCCGCCCAACGCCAGGGAGGCATCATCAGCCGCACCGGCTACACGGGCGAGGACGGCTTCGAGTTGAGCTTGGGCGCCAGCATTGCCCCGGCCGTGTGGGAAGTGCTGCTGCAACTGGGAGAGCCGCTGGGCATCGTGCCCACCGGACTGGGCGCCCGCGATACGCTCCGGCTGGAAGCGGGCATGCCGCTCTACGGCCACGAGCTTTCCGAACAGATCGATCCGTTTCAGGCGGGTCTGGGCTTCGCCTGCCACCTGGTGGGCTACGATTTTCCCGGCCGCGACGCCCTGCTGCGCCGGAAAAGTCAGCCGCCCAAGTCGGTCCGCGTCGGGGTCGAGCTTTCGGGCAAGCGGGCGGCTCGGCAAGGCTCGACGATCCTCGCCGCCGGCCGGCCCATCGGCCAGATTAGCAGCGGAAGCTATTCCCCTTCGCTCGGCAAGCCGATTGCCATGGGCTATGTGCCCCCCGCGTTCGCCCAAGCGGGAACCGAACTGCAAATTGACATTCGCGGCCAGCTCGAGCCGGCCCGGGTGGTCGAATTGCCCTTTTATCGCCGCAGTGAGTTCGCCAACGGGAGTCGCGCCAGCAAATAGGGCTGCCGGCCGTGCCCCCAAACCAGAAAGGACACACACATGGCTACCGACCGTTTGTACACCAAGTCGCACGAATGGGTCCGCGTTCAGTCCGATCCGTCGGTCGGCAAGATCGCCGTCGTGGGGCTCACGGCCTTCGCCCTGGAAGCGCTCACCGACCTGGTCCACGTCGAGTTGCCGCCGGTGGGCCAGCGGGTCAAGGCCGGCGAGCCGTTCGGCGAGATCGAATCGGTCAAGGCGGTCAGCGATCTTTACAGCCCGGTCGACGGGACGGTGGTGGCCGTCAACGAGGCGCTGGCCGACAACCTCGAACATCTGGCCGAGGACCCCTACGAGAAAGGCTGGTTCGTCAAGATCAAGATCTCCGATGAGGCGGGCCTGGCCCAATTGCTTGACGAAGCGGCGTACAAGAAACAATGTGAAGAAGAGCCGCACTAGAAGGACGAATGACGAAAGTCAAATGACGAAGAAAGTAAGACGCCGTGCCCTATTTTCCTAACACGGATGCCGACCGCCGGGCGATGCTCGAGACCATCGGCGCCGCCTCGGTCGACGAGTTGTTCGCCATGATCCCGGCCGAGCTGCGGCTGGATCGCGAGCTATGCGTGCCGCCGGGCCTGGGCGAACTGGAACTCACGGCCCACGTGTCCGAATTGGCCGCGGCGAACACGCCGGCCGGCGAGACGGCCTGCTTTCTGGGCGGCGGCAGCTACGACCATTTCATTCCCGCCGCGGTCGACATGGTGGCCGCCCGCAGCGAGTTCTACACCGCCTATACGCCCTATCAGCCGGAGGCCAGCCAGGGCAGCCTGCAAGCGTTCTTCGAATATCAGACGCTCGTGGCGCAACTGACCGGCATGGACGTCTCGAACGCCAGCCTGTACGACGGCGGCAGCGCGGCGGCCGAGGCCGTGCTGATGGCCATGCACGCCACCGGCCGCAGCCGCATCGTGACCGCCGCCAGCGTGCATCCCGAGTATCGGCAGATTCTGGCCACGTATCTGGCCAATTTGGGCGTGGACTTGGTCACGCTCGACGCGCCGGAGGGCACGCTTTCCGTCGCCGAACTGGCGGCCGCGGTCGACGATCGAACGGCCTGCGTCTTGATCCAACACCCCAACTTCTTCGGCTGTCTGGAAGAGGTCGAGCCGATGGCCAAGCTGGCCCACCAGCGGGGCGCCCTGCTGGTGGCAGCGGTCGATCCCATTAGCCTGGGCGTCCTGAAGCGGCCGGGCGATTGGGGAGCCGACATCGTGGTGGCCGAGGGACAATCGCTGGGGAACCCCATGGCCTTTGGCGGGCCCTACTTGGGACTCATGGCCTGCCGCGAGCAGTTCCTGCGACGCATGCCCGGGCGGCTGGTCGGCCAGACGGTCGATCGGCACGGCCGCCGCTGCTGGGTGCTGACGCTGCAAACCCGCGAACAGCACATCCGCCGCGAAAAGGCCACCAGCAACATCTGCACCAACCAGGGGCTTTTGGCCCTGCGGACGACGGTGTATTTGGCGCTGATGGGCCCGGCCGGCATGCGCAGTGTCGCGGAATTATGCCTGCAAAAGGCCCGCTATGCGGCCGAGCGACTGGCGGCCGTGCCCGCGCTGGCCGTGGCGTTCGATCGGCCCACGTTCAAGGAATTTGTCGTCCGCAGCAAGGGCCGCACGGTGGACGAGCTGATCGAGAAATGCCGCCGGGAAAAGATCCTGGCCGGCGTGCCGCTGGGCCGGTGGTATCCGCAACTGGATGATTGCCTCCTGGTGGCCGTCACCGAACGGCGGACGAAAACGGAGATCGACCGGCTGGCGAGCGTTTGCTCGTAAGCATGAGCCTGCTACGCATAAAGCCGGGCGCGAGTCGACGGAATGTCGTTCACGCCCTGCCGCGCGAAGACGACCTGGAACAGTTGCAGCGCGCCGCCGGCGAAGGCCGCGCAGGAGCCGGCCAGGTAGAGCCGCCAGGCGCGCACGAAACGCGCGTCGAACATCTCGGCCACCCGGCCGGCCGACGCCTCGAAGCGCTGGAGCCAATGGCGGAGCGTTTGGGCGTAGTGCAACCGCAGATTCTCGACGTCGAGGACCGAAAAACGCCACGGCTCGAACAGGTCAGTCATCTCGCGGAGCGTGGGCGGATAGGCGCCGGGGAAAATGCGGCGCTCGATCCAGGGGTTGGTGTTTGTCGGTTGGTCCTGCCCGATCGACTGGATCAATCCGCGGCCCGTGGGGCCAAGGCAGCGGTCCATCATGCGGCCGAACTCGCGGTAATAGCGGGCGCCGACGTGTTCCAGCATGCCCAGCGAAACCAGGGCGTCGAAGCGGCCGGTGATATTGCGGTAATCGTCTTCGACGAACTCCACGCGGGAGTCGAGCCCCTCGGCCTTCGCCCGGCGACGGGCCCAGGCGATTTGCGACCTGGAGATATTGAATGACTTGACGGTGACGCCGTAGTCGCGGGCCAGGAGCAAGGCCAACGCGCCCCAGCCGCCGCCCACCTCGACCACGGTCTCGCCCGGCCGCAGCCACAATTTGCGGCACACGTAGTGCAGTTTTGCCCGCTGGGCATCTTCCAGCGTCATCGCCGCGTCGGCAAAATAGGCGCCGCTGTAGAGCATCTCGCCGTCGAGCCACAGCCGGTAGAAATCGTCGCCGATGTCATAATGGCGGTGGATGTTGTCGCGCGCCCCGTGCAGCGTGTTGGCCTGGCCGCGATGCAGCCCGCGCAACAGGGCCGCCGACCACGTATCGGGCGCGGCCGCGCGGGCCCGGTGGATGGCCTCCAAGAAAACGACCAGATCGCCTGCCACGTCCAGCCGGCCATCGCTATAGGCGTCGCCGAACCGCAAATCGGGATCGAGCATGACTTTCCAGAAGGTCGCCCGATCGTGGAACACGACGCGGGCCACCGGCGCCTGGGCCGAAGGGCTGATTTCCCGGCCGTCCCAGAGCACGAAGCCGATCGGCGGCGAGTTCATCGCCCGCAAGAATCGACCGGCGAGCCACCGTTCGACGGCCCACATGCGATGATCGGCGGGGGCCGGAACCAAGGGTTTCGGCCGGCCGGAAGCGTCCTTGACGCCATGCCGAAGCGGCGGGTGGCTCTTGCGCGCCCAAGCGCGGGTGGACTGACGATTGGGAGACATGGGAACACCTCCCGACAGGAAATGCAGACCCCAAATCTCAACGCAGCGAACGTGATAATTCTACCCCCGTTCGTCGGACTTGCAAGCCCCCGGCGCCATCACGCGATGGCGATGGTCGCGTAGCTGGGTTTGCCCGAGGCCGCGTGTTTCCCGACGTCGCATGCCCTCACCCTAACCCCTCTCCCGGCGGGAGAGGAGACGACGACATGCTACTTCTTGCCCAACCGTCGCTGCTCTTGAAAGAATTCGCTGAGGATGCGTCCGCACGGATCGGCCAGCACGCCGGCAACGACCTCCGTACGATGGTTCAGGCGCGGATCGCCGAGCAAATGATAGAGCGTGTCGACGGCGCCTGCCTTGGGATCCGTCGCGCCATAGACGACGACGGGCAGCCGGGCTTGGAGGATGGCTCCCGCGCACATCGGGCAAGGCTCGAGCGTCACGTACAAGGTGCAGCCATCCAGCCGCCACGACTGCCGCGCCTCGGCCGCCTGGGTGATGGCGATCATTTCGGCGTGGGCCGTGGGGTCGTGAAGTTGCTCCCGCTGGTTGTGGGCGCTGGCAATCACCCGGCCGCCATGGACAATCACCGCGCCGATGGGCACTTCGTTTTCACGCAGCGCCTGTTCGGCCTCGGCCAGGGCCAGTTGCATGAAAGCTTCGTGGTTGACGAGCGGCAAGATCATGGCGGGGAGCACAGGAGTTCATTGCATGACGAATTCGAGCGGTTCGGCGATCACGTTCGTCTGCATGGGGCCCTCGCCCAGGCCCTCGACCCGGAGTTGGATGGGCCCGCTGCCCAAGGTATGGGCCGCGATCTCGATTCGCCCTTCGGGGCCGGCCAGATGGGCCACCACGCGAATGCCCTGCAGGACGACGATGCCGATCGAGCCGGGCGACCGCGCGCTGATGGCCAGCGGCCGATCGAGCCGCTGCGGGCCGGGGGTCGCCAGCGCCGCCTCGATCCGGCGGCCTCGATTGTCCAAGCGAACGGGCAAGATTTGCCGCCCTTGCGACTCGATGGGCCGAGGTCCGATGGCCACCACGCGCAGCTCGTGATAGCCGTCGCAAAACTTCGTCGTGTCCAGCAGCAGCGTCCCGTTGGGCCGGCACTCGGCCTGGTAGCGGCCATCGACGGCCAGCAGGAAGGCTTCGACCGCTCCCCCCTCGGCCAGCGTGGCGGTGGGCCGGAGCCGTAGTTCGCCGCGCACGACGGCCCCGGCTTGCACTCCCGTCACGGAGACCTGCGGAATGTCGGCCCACGGGCGGCAGAGCGGGTCGCCCACGATCAACAACTGATAGGGCCCATGCACCGACTGGTAAAAGGCCTCGGCCAGCGAGCAGCCGCGGGCGTAATGGACCTGGATCATGGGCGAGGGGAACTTGAAGTGGATGGCATAGGGCTCGGCGACCGTGCCGCTGGACCCGGCCGCGCCGTAGCGAAGGAATTCCGAAAGCGGAGTCTGTTCGGCGCCCGCGGTCATCACCCCGCCATAACTGGTGAAATGCTCACAGATGGCGCCGGGCAGAATGGTGCTGCCCGAGGCTTTCCAGTCGAACGTGGCCGTGCCCATCACCAGCCCTTGCACGTCGCTCTTGGCGAGCGGCACCGTCCCCTCCAGGATGTCGGCGGCAACGCCCAGCGTGGCCAGTTCGCGGACGACGGCGGGAAACAGGTCGTGGCGGACCTTCGAGCGGACGTCGTCGTTGCGGACCAGGTAGATCGTCTTTTTTGGATGGGTTCCATCGGCCGCGGCGTTCCGCTCGAGATAATGAAGGATTTCGTCGCGCGAATTGCCGCGTCCGGCCGTCACGCCGAGCATCGTCGAAAGAAAGTATCGCTGTCCGCCGGCGGCGACCAGCTCGCCCTTGGGACCGTACAAGCGATTGCCGCGGAAACCGACGCTCGCGCCGTCATCCTGCTCGGGAATCGGCAGGCGCATGTAACGGTTGCTTTGCAGGCTGAAATAGGTGGGCAGTTTGCCGCCGACCTGTTGCCACAGGTACGTCAGGCCGGTGAGCGAGCCCATGCCGGTAAGATACTTGGGCCATTCGGGCTTGGGAGGAGCCGGTTGCTCCGCCGGTGCCGACTTACCGCTCGACAAGGGCGTCGCGGACGGTGAGGATTGCGCGAGCGCCCCCATTAGTTTGCTGATGTCGGCGTCTACGTTGATGCCCCAGGGGAAATCGCTCGAATAGACCACGTAATCGATCTGCGCGGCCAGATGCATGTTCTGGATGGCCTGGAGCACCGGCATGAGAATCTGCCGGCGGAACGTTTCGACGTCGGTCGTGGGCTTGTTCGGGTCCCAGGGAACATAGATCAGGTTCTGGGGCGGAACCTGGCGCGAATGGGCGTAATCGTTGGCGATCGCCAACGAGCTGGCGCTCTGCGGGTTGACCACCAGCAGCATGCCCTCGGGTCCCCCGCCGGCCAAGGCCGCCGTGGCCCAGGCGAACATCGTCAGAACGCATAGATTTCGTCTCAAAGCCGCTATCAAAATGAACTCGGATTGTGCCGGGGGGCGCTCGGCGGTCTGTGACCGTGGGACCGCTCTCAAAAACACTTTCCCATCATACCATGTCGCCGTAGGAGTTGGCCAGCAAGTCGGCCGCAGAGAGGGCGAAGTGTCGCTGCAAACTATCGATCATGGCCCGGGCGGCCGGTTCGTCGACCTGGCCGCCCAAGACGGCCTCGAGTTCGAGGAAGTGCCCCAGGCCGACCACGTCGTCCAAATGGATGCGCACGGTGTGATAAAGGAAGATTTCGCGGTGTTTTTCCACCACCGCCCGAACGCCCAGCGCCCCGGCGAGCGCCGCCTTGAGCGTTTCGGGATTGCTGAGCGGCACCAACTGATAATCGCTCGGCTTGGGGTCGGCTTCGTCGGCGCGGCTGTACCAAATCAACTCGGCCCGCAGGCCGTCGATCTGCCGCAACTTCAGCCGGCCGTGCGAACAGTGGAAATAGGTGTCGATTTGATGTTGCGGGCCCAACCGCTTGGTGGAAATAACACCAGCCACCTTGCGGGCGGTGTCCAAATCGACGAGCCGGGCTTTGAGTTCGATGTTCCGCATCACCGCTTACCGCAACACCGACCCTTCCAGTGGCGTGACGTGCCGGGCCATGATGTGGCTGGCGCGTTGTTCGGGCATATAGCCGCGGGTACCGGTCACGCCCACCTCCTGGCCGAGGTAGTTTTGCAGGTTCACGCCCGGCGCCGGCGTGACGTAGCAACGCACGTCGCCCGACGCGTCGACCAGGGCGTAACGCGGGGCGCCCACCTTGGGCGAGACAACCTGCGTCAATTGTCCCACACCGTCGAAGCGGTCGTCAACCTCCGGCGTGGCCCTCGGCCGCCGGCCTTCGGGTGGGGCGTCGGCCAACGCCCGGCCGCTTTGCGCGGGATCATGCCGCATGGTCGCCAGCGCGTCTTGACGCTGCTTGATGTCGTCGAAGCGGGCGATTCGATTGGCCAGCAGCCGCGCGCGGCCGCGCTCGACCGCCGTCTGCGCCGCCGCCAATAACTGGTCGGTCCGCCCGCGTAGCGAATCGAACGACCAGGTTGCCGGTTCCTCGATCACCATCGTCGACAGGTCCAGTTCAATGCGGTTCAACTCGGCCTGGAACTCCGCGGGCGAGAGCGACCGCGGGCCGGGGGAGCGGTTGAGCGAGGTTTCGCCGTCCCAGCCCTTGCCATGCTTTTCGCCGGGCGACACCTTTCGCACGCCCTCGTGCGGATCGTTGGTATCGAGATATTTGGCCGACACCCAGCGGAATTCGCCGGACGGCGGAGCGATCTTGAACCACCCGCCGTCGCCCGCGCCCCGCGGCGAGCCTTCGAGGATTTCCACGACTTCTCCCTTCTGCAACCGCACCTGGACCACCTCGCGGATGCCGCTGAAGCGGCTGCCGACGCGGGCCGAGACGCCGTCCTCGGTCACGACGGCCAGATGGGCGCTGGTGGGCTTCAGATAGCGGCCGGCGACCCAGGTGAAGCTGCCGTCGACGGGCCGCACGGCGCACCATCCGCCCGGATCGTGGCGGTAGACCTCGACCTGCTGGCCACGCTTGAGCTTGTCGGTGGGATAGTAGTTCTGGCCCGGCCCGCTGCGAACGTACACGTCGTCGACCGCCACGTAGGCCTTGTAGGGAAAGTTCTCTTCCCCGTTGACCGGGAAACAGAGCACGGTTTGACCACAGAGAAGCAGGGCGACAAGCAGACGCATCGCAAGGTTCTCCCGGCCGAAACGGGTCGTTAAGCCCGCAAAACTGCAAGCCGCGGACTTGTAACGGAAAACGGCGGGCGATTCAAGGGCAATCGCGATCCGCCAGGGGATGGGGGTGCATTCCGCACTTTGCGTTTGGCACGCGATTTCGTAGAAATAGGATCTTGGTTTTGGTTGATGGGGGGTGGTTTTTGGAAAATGGCGAGGCTAGGCAATGGAATGCCG
>Ga0181520_10000112_pt1 | contig 159751 bp, 160 predicted proteins | sample PEATcosm2014_Bin_29_FD_132451 | JGI IMG/M metagenome (GOLD analysis project Ga0181520, IMG submission 132451) | Peatland microbial communities from MTU Mesocosm Facility, Houghton, MI, USA - PEATcosm2014_Bin02_30_metaG | ecosystem: Environmental > Terrestrial > Soil > Wetlands > Peat | place... | reverse complement strand
GGCGTCTCATTGCGGCTTCCTCGAACGCTCCGCGCGGGTGGGCGGCGGCACGGAGACGATGCGCGGCGCGCCACTCGCGTCGAGCACCTGGAGCGGCCCGCCGGCAAGCTCCGTGAGACGGAATGTCGCGGCGCCAGTGAGTGGGAACAGACCAGCCGGCGCGCAGGCGCAATCGAGCGTTGTTGCGGGGCTGCCGCTGCGATCGAAAATGAACACGGTCCCCGCGGCCGTGGCGGCGAATACGCGCTGGCCGGATGCGTCGCTCTGCGCGGCCACCAGTCCCTCGATTCCGTCACTCTGCGAGGCGATCGCCTGCAGCGCCGCCGCTCCCGCCGGGTCCGTAATCTGGTATACGGTCGAGGCCAGAGTGTCGGTCACCAGCGCTTGCCGCCCGGAGTTGAAAAGCTGAAGCGCCGAAACGCTGCGGAATGTAGTCACCAGGCTAGGGGCTGTACCCAACGGCAGCAGATACAGGGAGACCGGCTCCGCCTGGCCCGCGGCCATCAGCAAGAAGCTGCCGGCATCGTCCACCGCCATCGCCGTAACGGGCGCCGGCAGGCTGGATGCGTCGATTTCGCCGGCTACGCTGGCCGCGCCCGGCAGGCCGGTCAAAATCTGCACGCGCCCGGTCGCGTAATGCAGGGCAGCGGCGGCGCCGCTTGGGCTGAAGACCATTCGGCCCGGCGCCGGCTGCACTCCGTCAAGCAAGGCCGCCACCCAATCGCCGCCGGCCGCCTGGACCAGCGCCACCGAAGAACTGGCCTCCACCACCAGGGCGGCGTCCCCGGTGGGCGAGACGGCGGCGCTCGCGATAATGAAGCCCAGGCCCAGGGGTTCGCCCGTCGTCGCGGCGCCCGGGATGCCGCCGATCGGACGCAGGTCCCCGGCAGCCGGGTCGAAAACCAACCCCAGGCGCGGGCCGCTCAGGGTGGCTACCGCGTTGTCGGCGGCGAATGCCAGACCGGCCGAAAGAACCGCCGTCACGGTCTGCATGAATAAGCGTGAACTCATGGAGGCCTCCTTTGCGGTCAGTGCTTTCTTCTTGGTTGCATCGACGTGGGCGGGGCTCCCACGGTGGGCGTCCCGGCGGTGACGGTCACGGGAGAGGACGACGACGATCCGCTGCTGTGAGTGACGGCCACAACGCCGCCCCCAACGCCCGCGGCGGCAGCAATCAGGATGACCGCCAGGACTTTCCCGGAAATCGCAGCGCCGGCCGCCACGCCACCCGCCGCGCCCCCGGCCGCGCCGCCCGCGGCAGCGGCCACCACGACGTTCTGGGTATTAATGATAGTTTGGGCTTCTAAAACCCTGAATCGCGCGACGACACGGATCGGCACGTTGCCGGCCACCTTGTTTGGCACGATTCCCCGCACCAGCGCGCGCCCTGCGTTGTCGGTGGTCACGCTAATGGTGCGGCTGCCATTCGAAAAAACGCCGCTGGCGCCGCCATCGGGCAGAAAGAACGTAACCACCGCTCCGGCCACTGGCTTGTGGTTCTCGTCATCCACCTGGACTATGGCTTCTCGCGCCATGCGCTGGCGGATGTTATTGATCGACCCTTCTCCCTCGAGGATCGACAGGCTCAGCTTCGTTGGCTGCTGGTCCTGGGCCCTTAGCGGGAGAGGGAATGACTGAAATACGACCAACCCCGCCAGCAGCACGTTCAACACGCGCGCCGGATCCCCGATCCGCAGCTGTTGCTTCATACCATATAGTGATACTAAGATCTGATTATGTCAATTGATTTGGCGAGTGGGCGCGGTCGGCGACGTCAGAACTCTTTTAAACGGTCTAAGACTTAGTCTGGGAGCCGCCAGCCTCACGGCTCTATGTTGCTTTCCTTTTTAGAAGGGCGAGGAAATCGTGTCCCCTCGGTATAGCGTGGGCAGCCGAAGCGTCCCAATAGTAATTCGTGACGCCAGGAAGCATATCGGCCAACCCGACCGGTTCGTAGTGCGCCGCGCCGTAGGCCGGCCACCAATCCATGACTCGTTTCGTCGATCCCTTCTGCAGAGCCCACGAACCGTCGTTGTTCACCATCACAATGTATTCGGGAGCGGCCGTCTCAATATCATGGATGAACTCGTCCTGCATCCGCGCCGCGTAAGGTTGCTCCTCCGTCATGCTGTACATATAGACGAACGGCGTGGCAGAGCGGCGACCGGCGTAAAATAAGATCTCCGGCTCGGATCCGAGTATGGCAACCTTGTCGCCCTTTGCGGCATGCGTGTTGATATAGTTGCCCACCTCAATTGCCTCGACGAAAGGACACTCGAAATAGACCAGTTTCGATGCCTGGGAGGGGCTTAACTCGAAGAGCAGTTGCCTTTGAGAAATCAACGGAAGCACAGTGGCGATTGCGACGGTCCACATCCGCGCCGTGCGCCCGAATAGGCCATTCGCCACGGGAGCATCGGCGATGACGGCGCTCGCCAACAGCGCGAGGGAGGGAAGGATTAGGACAAAGTAGTGCTCCCGAAAATATAAGCCGGGGCAAACCGCGGCAAAGGCCAGCGCGAAAAAGGCGAGCAGAAACATCGCTGAGGATCGCTCTTCCAACGTGCGCCACTGTAAGAATGCTCCCGCGATGGCCAACAGCCAAATCGCCCAGGCATCTGTCGCAGCGCCCCACCCGTGGAGCCAGATCAATTGGAAGCCTCGCGAAAGCGTAATCATGGATCCGTACTGTCGTCCGTACGTGACGATCCAGAACCAGAAACTGGAGAACACGCCGGCCCGCCACAGCCACAGACAGACAACGCCGAAAGGCGCGATGGCGGCCGCGAAGAAGAGAATCAGACTTCCTCCAATTCGCGCGCCGCGTTTGGCCGCGCCCCAGTAGGTCCAAACGATCCAGATCGCGCCGAAAGGAGCAAACAAGATCCCAGGTTGTTTCATTACGAACGCCACTCCGTAAAGCAACCCGCTGCCGAGGAGCGTTCCCACGTTTCGCGACGTGCCCCATTTCATAATCGTCAGGGTCGCGGCGAGGGCAAAGACCACGACGAAATGAGTCGCATGGGCCCACAGTCCCATGACCCCTTGTCCAATGGAGAGGACAGAGAAAGCTCCCGCGGCCGCCAGCGCCGCGGAGGAAAGTCGCCCGGAGAGCAGGTCGGCGGGGAACAGCCTTCTCCCGATCGCGTAGATCAGCGCGGCGCTGGCGAGGTCGACCAACAGAAGCCCGAGGTGAATCGCCACCGTCGTCTGACCGAATATGGCCATGATTAAGGCGTAGGCCAGGTAAATTCCTGGTAACTTCATATTTGCGGCGACGCCATACGGGGGAATGCCTTGAAGGACAAGTTGTCCGAAATAGCCGTACTCGCCCTCGTCCCTCTCCAGCGGAACGTCGAGCAACCTGATTCTGGCGATGATGACCGCTAGGATCACAGCCGCAATCACTAGACAGGGGAGCAGAAGGGGCGCGCCAAACTGGCGGAGATCGGCCTTCTCACTTCCGCCGGCGCTTCGTAATTTCGGACTTCGCAGCCTTTTTTTCATTGAATCATGCGGACTGGCCGCGGCGGAGAAACTTATGGAAACTCGATTATACATGCACGGCCGGACAGCGGCGGCCGCGTGACGATCTGGCGGGTTAAGATGGTCAATCGGGCCATATAATGAGCGCAGCGGGCCGGAGGAGCAGGGTAACTCGGAGCGCGGCGGACAAGAGCAAGGCCTCTTCGTCGCGAATGGGGCCAGCGCCTTCCCCGATCTCAGCGATCCAATCGGTCGTCTCCGGGCGCGCGGTTTGGATCTCGCTCGCTTTGATCGCCGCCAGCGCGTTCATTTATGCGCCGGTCCGACATCACGATTTCGTGGCTTGGGACGACCCCGTGTATGTCTCCGAGAACCTGCGCGTCGGCGCGGGTCTCACGTGGAGCGGTGTTAGATGGGCTCTTACGACGGGCTATATGGCCAACTGGCATCCGCTGACCTGGCTGTCGTACATGCTCGACGTTCAGTTGTTCGGCGCGGGCGCCGGCGCTCAGCTTCTCACCAACTTACTGCTTCACGCGCTGAATGCGCTATTGCTGTTCGGGTTTCTGCACGCCATGACTGGCGCGCTGGGCAGGAGCGGCTTTGTGGCCGCGCTATTCGCCGTTCATCCTCTCCATGTGGAGTCGGTGGCGTGGGTTTCGGAACGTAAGGATGTGCTGAGTACCCTGTTTGGATTGCTGGCGCTGTGGGCATACCTTGAGTACACGCGAAGGACCAAACGCACAGCGTATCTGATAGTCGTTCTGTTTTTTGCGCTGAGCCTGATGGCGAAACCGATGCTGGTTACGCTGCCCTTCGTGATGCTCCTGCTGGACTATTGGCCGTTGGGCCGCCTCTCGCCTGACAGCGATAGACATGCCGTGATGCGGCTGGTGCGCGAAAAGCTCCCGCTCTTCCTGATGGTTGTTGCGTGCAGCATCATTACCGTGGTGACGCAACTGCGCGCCGGAGCGGTGAGCGCGCTGGCCACGACGCCGCTGGACCAGCGGGTGGCGAATGCGCTGGCGGCGTATGTCGGATACATAGGGAAGATGCTGTGGCCTTCGGGCTTGGCGGCGTTCTACCCGATTGTCCGACTGACGTCGGGAGCGGCGATTTGGAGCGCAGCGGTGCTGGGAGCGGTCTCCTACGCGGTCCTCCGATGGTCCCGGAAGCGCCCCTATCTCACCGTCGGCTGGCTGTGGTATTTGGGTACGCTGCTGCCGGTGATCGGGTTGGTTCAGGTGGGATCGCAGGCTATGGCGGACCGTTATACCTATTTCCCGTCGATCGGGCTGTTCGTCATTCTGGCGTGGGGCGTCCGCGACCTTTTTGCAGAGCGGCCTCATGGGCGACGCTTACTCCCCGCCGCCGCGGGAATCCTGGTTCTGGTATGCGCGGTGGCGGCCCGTGCACAGGTAGCGTATTGGACGAACAGCTTGACGCTCTGGACGCACGCGCTTGACGTGGACCCTGGAAACGACGTAGCGCAATACCTGCTGGGAGATGCGCTCGTGAGAGGCGGCAGGGTGACGGAAGCTTTGCCGCACTACCACGAGGCGCTGCGCCTCAAACCCGACAACGCGGAGGCGCACGATAGCCTAGGCTTCGCGCTGGCGAGTCAAGGCAAACTCGACGACGCCATCCCCGAGTACACGGAGGCCCTCAGGCTTAAGCCGGCATTCGCCGAGGCGCATGCCAATCTGGGACAAGCGCTGGCGGACTGCGGGAAAATCCAGGACGCTATCGCGCAGTTTGAAGAGGCCTTGCGTATCAACCCGGAGCTGATTAACGCACGCAACGATTTGGGGATCGCGCTGGCCAATGAAGGCAAGTCCGCTGAGGCGATCGCGCAGTTCTGGGAGGTCTTGCGGCTTACGCCAACCAACCCGGATGCGCATAACAACCTGGGAATCCTGCTGGCGGGCCAAGGCCGGATCGGCAAAGCGGTTGAACAGTTTTCCGAGGCCTTGAGACTCAGGCCCGACTTCGCGCTCGCGCGCGAAAACCTGAAGATCGCTCTTGCTAAGCAAGGAAACACAACCAACACGCGGTGAGCGTCAATTGACGGCATCAACGCGGCTCGCACCATCTTTCCGCAGTGGCGGTTCGACGCAGCCAAGTGCGCCGAATCCAGCACGCTGACCCCGCTGTCTAATTCCAGGGAGACCAGCGGAACAATCGGTGCGTGAGACCGTGCAGATTCGACTGCATGCTCGTCGCGGGTTTGCCAAACCAGGAGCCAGTCAGCCACAATGGTGATTCCGGTTAAGATGTTCTTACTATGCCATCCACTTGTCCCAAATGCCGCCGTACCCTCGATGAAGACGAGATCTGCTGCGCGCAAGTCCGCTACTCGTGGCGCTGCAAGAGCTGTTTCAAGCTGACCAGCGGATTTGCCATCCCTTATGGCAAGTGCTTTATGTGCGGCGGCGAGCTGGAAGTGATTCCCGGGCGCGACCTGGGCGATTCCATGCAATTCCGCGCCATCCGCGACGCCGTGCAGTTTGAGCTGGACTCCTTCCACTTTTACAAAATGGCGCGCGACAAGGCCGCCACGCCTGAACAACGCGCCGTCCTGGAGCGGCTTTACGAGGCGGAGCTCGACCACCTGCACGAGCTCGAAGAGAAGTACCACGCTCACCTGGACCGCCAGGTGGTGGACCTATCCGCCGACGAGACCAAGTTGCTTTCCATTTGGCTCTTCCGCGACATTCGCGTGACGCGGGATTCCGGCGTTCGGGACCTCTACCAGGCCGCTCTCGAAATGGAGCGCCGTACGCGCGACCATTTCCACAAGCTGGCGCGTGAGCTTCCCGAAGGCCTTGAGCGGGATCTTTGCGAAGAACTGGCCGCCGAAGAAGAGGAGCACGTGGCGCTGCTCGAAGGGGAACTCGAGCAACTTGCTTCCTGAGGCTCGGCATTTCGTTCCCCAGGCGGCGATATTATATGTTTCGGGAATCGCGTTGACGAATCTGAGTACACAAAGAAAGGAGCGCTGATTATGAAGCGGTTACTCGTTTTGATGGCGATATTTGCGCTGGCGGCTTCGGCCGCTGACATTACCGGCACGTGGAAGGCGACGCTGGACATGGGCGGTCAAGCCATGGAGCGCACCTTCGTCTTCAAACAGGATGGCGCCATGCTCACCGGTGAGACCACCAGTTCGATGTTGGGGAAGTCCACCATCGCCGATGGCAAGGTGGATGGCGACACGGTCACTTTCACTATCACGGGCAATATGCAGGGCCAGGATATGAAGCTGACCTATAAGGGCAAGATCGTCAGTCCCACGGAGATCAAGTTCGACGTGGACGGCGGCGCGGGTGGCGGCGGCCAAGCCATCCAGTGGGACGCCAAGAAGCAGTAAGCCGAGCCGCGACAGTCATGGAGCGGTTGCCCGCGCCCATCGCCCCTATGGCTTGAGCATCCAGACCCGGTACGTCCTCGCATCCGTGAACGGCGCCAGCGTCAGCTCCCGTGGCTTGCCTGCAACCATGCCCGGCATGCTGTACGCCTGAGTGCCGCGCCAGTTGCGCGGCAACTTCGCCCGCGCGTCGGTCAGCGTCACCGTCATGCCGCGAGGACCCGCCGCCTGCAGGTCCAGAACGTCCCGGTTCAGCGCCTGCTCCAGCGCCAGGACCTGCGGGCCTCGCAGTATCGTCACACCATAGGGATAGCTCGGTCCTCCCGCGAGCACGCGAACCGTCAACTCCATATCCACCTGAATTTCATCGCCCGCCTTCCATTCCCGGTCGATCGCCAGGAACTCGCCCGGCGTGCCCTTGTATGTCTGCCCGCCGGCCGTCACCGCGAAGCGCGCGGTCCATTCCGGAACGCGCAGATATAGCGGGAACCGCCCCGTCTTTGCGGGGCTCAGCGTCACGACGGCGGTTCCTTCCGCCGGGTAGTTGGTCCGGACGTCGATGCCCGTCTCGCCTGCCCCCGTAACCACCGTCGCGTGGCCCGGAACGTAGAACAGCACCGCCGCGCCATTCGCTCGCGATCCCCACGCCAGTTGCGGAATCATGGAGATGCCGCGGGGTTCGCTCGATACGCAGCAGTTGATGCCGGGCGTCGGCGATTTCTTTCCATTGAGCGGCGTGAAATAGCAGATGTCGCCGGTCCGCGGGTCCTGCGCGCCCAGCAGCGCGTTGTACACCGTGTGCTCCAGTTGTTCGGCGTAGCGCGCCTCGCCGGTGAGCCGGAGCAGTTGCCAGGTGAGCTGCAGCCAGGTCACCGTCGCGCAGCCTTCTCCCACGTTGGAGGCCTCTTCACCAGGCAAAACCTCATCGTCCGCGAAATGCTCGCCCGAACTGGTGGTCCCCGTCACGTAGAGCCTGTGCGCGGCGATATCGCTCCAGGCGATCTGCGCGGTTTTCAGGTAAAGCGGGTTTCCCGTCGCACGGTATAACTCGGCCAGCCCCACCAGGTTCGACATCATCTCGTACGCCTTGGCGTTGGCGGTGTGAAACACGCTGCCGGTGGCGTTCAGGGAATCGATGATCTTGGGACCGTTCGCCTGCCCCCAAGACGCTACCAGGTACTCGCAGAAATCCAGGTATTTCCGGTCGCCGGTATAGCGGTACAGGTTGACCATCGGTTCGAGCACGCTGGTCGCCGCCATGCCCACATGCTCTCCCGCCAGAATGATGTCCCGCTGCCCCGGCCCGGTTCCGAACGTGCGGCAAAGCAGATCGCCGATTTTCCGGGACGCATCGAGCGCCGGCTCGTATCCGGTCGCCTGGTAATAGGCCATCAGGCCGATCAAATCGTACTTATGCACCCACACATCCCAACTCGTCCAGCGTTGCGCGTCCAGGTAGGTGCCCAGATACCCGTCGGGCAGTTGCGTCGCGATTTGCGCGCGCACCACGCGGTCCATCAACGTTTTCAGCCGGTCGTCGCCGGTGTAAAGCCAGGTATTGACCGCGGCGTGGAGGAACTTACCGGCATGTTCGCCAATCCAGTCCTGTTCCCCTGGCCGTTGTTGGAAGCCCTTGAGTATCCCTTTTTCGTCTACATGGAGCAGCCGTCCTTCCAGGTTGACGCGCATGCGCTCGCCCAGAATCCCCTCGATCCTTTGGTCCCCAAACTGAGCGGGCACAAACTGGTCCGCCACCTTGTCCGGAACCACCGGCGCCTTCACCGCGGGCGCCGCAATCGAAGGCCAGACGCATACAAGGGCTGCAAACAACAGTCTCATGAGCCGTAAAACTCCTTAAACCCAGATTCTGAACTGCCACCCCAGGCAAGTCAACCCCAACCGCAAAACCGGGCAATCCCGGCGTTATCGAGAGTTATTACGACGTACCATACCCAAATCGGGCGTATTATCCCGTTCCAATCCCTGCCATAACAAGGTAGCAGGCTGCTGAAAAAGGCCTAGGAACCGGCTGGTTTTGGGCATTTGCCCAAAATCGAGGATCCCGCCATTTAGAATCAGCGCGTTACGGGCTCAGTTTGGGAATTTTGCCCAAATCGCATCCGAATAAGCGTTTTCCAGAAGCCTGCTAGAGGAGCCGTGCCCGAGTCTCTCATGGACGCCGTTGCGTACGCAGCTCAACCCGCGGTCGATGCCAATGCGGCGCTCCTTAATCGCCAGGCGCTGGTGCTCCAGCACCTGCCCCAGGTGCGGCTGATCGCGAGGAGAATCCACGGCCAGTTGCCGGATTGCGTCAGTCTCGACGATCTCATCTCCACCGGCGTAGTCGGCCTCTTGGCCGCCATCGATAACTTCGATCCGTCTCTGGGCGTTCAGCTCAAAACCTACGCGGAGCGCAAGATTCGCGGCGCCATTCTCGACGGTCTCCGCGAGACCGACTGGGCGCCTCGCGACGTCCGTAAGAAATCGAAGCGCATTCAGGCGGCCATCGATCGCGTCAGACAGCGCGCCGGCCGGGAAGCCGCCGAAGAGGAGATTGCCGCGGAATTAGGCATCCCGCTCTCCAAATACCAGGAATGGCTGGCTGAAGTCAGATGCGTGGAATTGGAGCGTCTGGAATTCACCAGGGGCGAGAACGCCGGCCGCAATTGGATTCAGCGCATCGCCAACGGCGAAGAGTGCTCTCCATCCCGCATCCTGGAACGCTCCGAATTGGAGCGCATTCTTGCCTTGGCCATCGGCCGTATCCCTAAGATCGAGGGCTCCATCCTCCATCTCTATTACTTCGAGGAAATGAACCTGCGCGAAATTGGTGAGGTCGTCGGCATCCGTCTCTCAAGGGTAGGTCAACTGCGCACCCAGGCCATTCTGAGGCTCCGCAGTCACCTCGAAAGAGTCTGGACGTCCCGCGGCCGGATGCCACCCGTCAGCGCGCCCCTGGAATGCCGGGAACCTCGCGCGGCCCCACGCCGCTCATGTCGATCTTCTTCCAGCCCAGTTTCCAGGCCGGAGAATCGGGCAGCAGCGTGAAATCGTAGTTCGCGGCGTTGACGAAGAGCGGGTCGGCTAACAGCGAATCTGCGTCCTCCCCTCGCTGCCTCCATTCCGCCAGGCTGCCGCCGGCGAATAGGACCGGCCCCCCGCGCGTGTCCCAGTACACATTGTGGTTCATGTGAAACTGGTTGCCGGTCCAGTTGTTTCCCAGCAATCCGCCCGAGTCGAAGTACACGATATTGCCGTCGAAAGTGAATGAGACGTGGTCCTCGGCGCGCGTGCGCATCAGCTGAAACTCCTCGCCCAGGGCGAAGACGTTATTGCGCACCAGGTTCTCCTGTCCGTAGTGCTGATGGAAGCCGGCGCTCTTGGTGCGGTACACGATGTTGTTCTCAATGGTCATGTTGCTCGATCCTTCATCCGGATAGATGCCCCATCCGCCGTAAGTGAACGAGCGCACATCGTGGATCAGGTTGTTGCGGATCGCCGTTCCAGGCTGCACGCCGAGCGTGTAGATCGCGCCCATGTCGCTCAGCATTTCCTTGCCGATATGGTGCAGATGGTTGAACTCGATGATGTTCCCCGCGCACTGATTCGCCGCGTAGCCCCAGGTCCATCCCACCGAAATGGCCGTGTAGTAAAGGTCGTGAATGTGGTTGTGCGAGATGGTGTTGCGGCTGCTTTGCCCCACCCATACGCCGATCGCGGAAGGGTAGACCAGGCCCAGGTGGTGAATGTCGTTGTCGCTCACCGTGTTCTCGAAGTTCTGCTCCGCCTGGTTGGCGCGCATGCCCGTTTCGCCAATCTTGACGCCCCCGCCGCCCAGGTCGAAAATCTCGTTGGCGGCGATCCGGTTGCGCCGGCATCCGCGCCCAAACCAAAGGGCATAGCCGCCCGATTGCGTAAAGACGCAGTGGTCGACAGTCACCCCTTCGGCCCCAACCGCTTCGAATGCCGACGGCGCGGTCATGGCCGCTTGCGTTTCGGCGTACCCCGCGGGCCCCATGGTCCAATCGGCGTGACGGAAATCCAGGCCCCGGAATACCACGTTGCGGACCATGGCGCCGGTTTCCGGCTTTCCCTCGATGCGCACCAGTTGGGTCATCGCGGGCGCCACGACCTCGTCGCGGTTCGGGTCCTCACCCGATACCGGCCAGTAAGAAACCACTCCCGTGGCGCTATCGAGGCGCCACTCGCCCGCCGAATCCAGGCCGTCCGGAGCGTTCTCAATGAAGTAGCGCGCGTCGGTTTCGCGGTTGGACGCCCGCGGATCGGCTTCCAGGCGCGCCGTGTGAGCGGCCGCATCCACTAGGGCGATAGGCGAACGGATTTCCGCCCACGCCAGCAGCGCCACCACCTCCACGCCGGACTTGGCCCACTCCGCCTTAATGTCGTTGCCGCGGAACTTCAAAATGAAGGGCTTGTCTTGCGAACTGGGTCCGTCGATGCGGTAGAAGCCATTGTTCGGCGTGCGCGCGCGTTGGGCGCGCCGTCCGTTCACGAACAACTGGCGGAATTGCCCTGTCGCCGGCGCGCTCCAGATCGGCCCGGCGCCCTTCTTCCACCCCGTGATCGCGAGCCCGCCGCTAATAATCGGTCTCTCGCCCGGGTAGGCCGAGTAAGTCACATCCGAATCCTCGGGCGCCAGCACAAACGTCTCCGCCAGCCGGTAGACGCCGCCGTGGATCATCACCGTCGCCGGTGACTTGTCCCCCTTGGCGCGCAGCGCGCGAACCGCATCCCGCGCCGCAACAAGTGAGGTGAGCGGCCCTTGCGGCGAGACAGATACCGTCGCGGCCGGCGCAACCGCCGTAAGCGCCAACGGAAGCAGGCAAGACCATCGAATCATGCAAGCCCTCCTATCACGCTTGCCAACGCCAGCAAAGCAACGATCATAACGCAACCCACCGGTCAGCGCGTCGCAGCACTCGGAAGCGCCTGACTCCCCGGGTGTACAATCAAAGCCGGCGTGACGAGGAGTGTGGCGAAATGATCAGGCCGATAGTCGGCGCGTTTCTGGCGGCCTTGATGTTCTGGTCCCCTGCCAAGGGTCAGACCGCCGACACGGGCCCGAAGTTCGAGGTGGCTTCGGTCAAACCAGCCGGTCCCCTTGTGCCCGGAACCGATACTCGAATCCGCGGCGGGCCGGGAACCGACGACCCCGGACGGATTATTTGGCCCCATATCACGCTAATCGCCTTGGTGACTGCGGCGTACGGGGTGAACGACGATCAGGTCTCCGGCCCCGACTGGCTCAACACCGAGCGATGCGACATCGTCGCCACGATGCCGCCGAAAACGACCAAAGACCAGTTCCATCTGATGCTGCAAAACCTGTTGGCAGAGCGCTTCCACCTGACCCTTCACCATGAGACAAGGGATCTCCCCGTTTACGAATTGGCCGTGGCGAAAGGCGGCTCAAAGATGAAACCGTCCTCCCCGGACGTCGACGGCTCGGCCGCGCCACCGGTGGGCGCTATGATCCAGGGGAAGAACGACAAGAACGGCTTTCCTGTGTTGCCGCCAGGCCGCACAGCGGTTGCCGGGGTTAACAACGGGGTGGTGCGCGGGACGTACAGAGTTACGATGGCTCAGTTTGCCGCAGGCTTGGGAACCATGGTGAACGCTTCAAATGGCGAGAGCATAATGGGTATGGGCGCCACCGTGCCGCGTGTGGTCGATAAGACCGGCCTGACGGGTAAGTTCGATTTTACGCTGGAATTTGCGGGCTCCTTGCGGACGCCACCGTACTTGGCGGCGACGGCGGCGGCTGAGCGCCGCGACCAAGAACTGCCCGAGGCAAGCGCCCCTGCTGACGCTCCCGACCTTTTCACCGCGCTCGAAAAGCAACTAGGTCTGAAGTTGGAGAAGGGCAAAAAGGACAGCCTGGATATGCTGGTAATCGACCACGTGGACAAAGCCCCAACCGGAAACTGATCCTTGGCTCTCAGCCAGCCCGTCTGAGCGCCGGAGCGTCCTCGATGACGATGCGGGGCCGTCCGCTTGGGAGAGGAACTGGCAGGTTCTCCTCCTCCAGCAAACGCACGTGCTCTGCCATGCCCCACTTCGCCTGATAGAGACAATCTTCGACGGAATGCCCAACCCCTGTGAAGCCTTCCAGGTCGGGCGAGTAGAAAGAGAAGAAGTCAGGCTCGGCGGTGGCCTCAATTACGAGCGAATAGCGCAGATCGATCATCGTTCCCCCTGGCTTGATCCCGGCGGCCTTCAGGACCAACACACGCTACTCCTTCCAGAACAATTCCGCATCCGACCGTCTCACATAATTGGCGTCCAGCGCAGCCGGGTCGCCCACCTCTCCGCGATCCCACTCCGCCAGGGCGATCTTCGCCACAGCCCCGGCCATCGCCCGCGGCGCCGTCACCACCCGCGCGCCCTCGAACCGCGTGCCCGCCAACGCCGCGCCGGGAAGCGACGGATCGCTCGACACGAACTCAAGTTCGCCTACCGGCAGCCGTTCGATCCACGCGGCCAGCTTCATCACCACTTCCGGCGAAACCAGACGGCCGGCGTCATCGTAGACCGCGCCATAAATCTCCCCGCGCCGCGCGTCGAGCACCGTCGCGCGCAACGGCGCCGAACTGAAGGACGCCATCGCCCGGAGGTTCGAAACCGCCGCCGCCGGCTTGCCCAGCGCGTCCGCCAGCCCCTTGACGAAGGCCAGGCCCACGCGCACCCCCGTGAACGAGCCCGGTCCCGACGCCGCCGCGAAACAGTCGATCTCTTCCACCCTCACCCCGTGCCGCTCCAGCAGCCCTGATAAATGCCCGAACAGCACGTGCGCGAAGCCCGAAGGTGAGTGCAACAGCGCCTCCTCCAGCATCTCCTCGCCGCGAGTCAGCGCCAAGCCGCCGAACTCGTGCGTCGTATCGGCCGCCAGGATCAGCGGCTTCACGGCGCGAGCCGGCATCCGGTCAGCAGCCCCATGCGGCACTCAGTGCTTTCTGGCGAAAGTGACCGAGCAGGCGCGGCCTTCCACGCGCTTCCCGGTTCCTGAATCCTTATCGAACTTCGCATCGATGTTGTAGCCATACTGGGTTCCGGCGGGCCGCTTTCCCACTGCAGTCTCCGGCGCGCCCACCAAGCCGTCCGCATATAGCTTGGCGGAGCCGTCCTCGAGGATCGTGCCATCGATCTGCAGCCAGCCCGGCTTTTCCTTGGCCCCTTTTTCGCCGTGAAGAACTCCGTCCTTCACAATGGAGGGAAATTTGAAGGAATACCCCAGGGCCCCCGCCGTATTCTCGCAGGAAAGAATGGTGTCCCATGTGCCATCGAAACGGCGGGCGCCATCGGCCGCACGCAGGTCCTTAAAAGCGGTCGCGGCGATGCCAATTGCGAAAAGCATTGCCAGCGCCGAAAAGTAAAGGTTTCTCGATGAAGCGTCGGTAATCATACCCTCTGTCATGGGCCGGGTTTTCAATCCGATTCCCAGTTTCCGACCATGATACACCCGCACCGCCCCTTACTTCGTGGGCTGGTCCAATAACTGCCGGCCATGCCCCGCTCCCAAACTCGCGGGAGTCACGATCATGGCCTCGATATTGTATTGCTTCTCCGGCTTGAAGCCCGGTTCGCGCAGAATGCGGTTGCCGATTTCCACCGCTTTATCGACGCATAGTGGATAAACGAACGTGGCGGCCAGCACGCCATCCTTCACCTTTTGTATGCCGCCCGCCTCGCCGCCGAGGCCGTCCACACCCACGAAAGCCATCTCCTTCTCGCGTCCCAACTCTTTGGCGGCCAGATAAGCACCGATAGCCATGGGGTCGTTGTGGCCGTAGACCACATCGATCCTGGGCTGCGCGCGCAGCACTTCCGTCATGCGGTCCTTGGCCTTCGCCTGGATCCAGTCGGCCACCGGTTCAGCCACAATCTGAATGCCTGGGTACTGGGCGAAAACCGCCTTGGCGCCGCCATCGCGGTTGATCTCGCCCTCCACTCCGAGCAGTCCGCGCATTTGGACGATCCTGCCCTTAGGCTCGCCGTACTTCCGCTTGAGATAGTCCACGATAAACTCGCCGGCCATGCGGCCAATCTCGGCGTTGTCACTCCTTATGTAAGTGGTGTAGTTGGGCTGCAGGATGTCGCGCTCCAGGCAGATCGTAGGAATCTTAGCTTCCATGGCTTGGCCCATGACCGCAGTAAGGGCGGCGCGCTCGTTGGGCGCGACAATCAGCAGATCGGGCTTCTGGCGGATGAAGGTCTCCACTTGCGCCACCTGCTTGCTGTTGTCCTGCTGCGCGTCGGCGATCGCCAGCTTCACGTCGGGGTACGCGGCGAACAGTTGGGTCATGAGCGCGTTTTGGGCCGCGCGATACGGTTCGGCATTGTTGCACTGGCTGAAGGCCACGAAGTAACGCTTATCCGCACGCGGCGCGGAGCAGGAACAGAGACAAACAGCCAAGGCTACTGACGCGGAGACGCGGAGACGCGGAGGGCAGCGCAGGGCAGACTCAGCGAACCTCGCCCTTCTTTCGCTCGCTCCTCGTGTTTCTCCGCGTCTCTGCGTCTCCGCGTCGCTTCCCCAACAAGTCAATCCATTCTCTTTCGCCGTTGCACCGCCACCGCCAGAACGATAATGACGGCTTTCACCATCATCTCCACATTGCTATCTACGTTGCCCAAGCGCAGCATGTTGGTCAGCACCCCCATAATCAATGTCCCCACGATGGTCCCCGTAATCGAGCCTTTGCCGCCCGACAGACGCGTGCCACCGATCACTACCGCGGCGATGGCGTCCAGCTCATACGCAACGCCGGCGTTGGGGTTGCCCTGTTGATTCCCGGCGGCGTACAGCACGCCCGCGAAACCGGCCAGCAGGCCCGACAACGCGTAGACCACGATCTTAACGCGGCGGATGGGCAGGCCGGCGTAACGCGCGGCGGTTTCGTTATCCCCAATGGCCCGCACCTGCCTCCCGAAGACGGTGCGACTCAGCAGCATCCAAAACACCGCCGCCAGCGCCGCGTAACAGGCAATCACCAGCGGTTTCTGGCGGAACGCGGCGGCGAACCGGGCAGCCACGTCCCCGCCGAAGCCGATATCGATGTTGGCGTTGTTGGTGAGCCACTTGGCCAGACCGCGAATGCCGATCATGGTGGCCAGGGTCACGATGAACGGCTGGATCTCCAGGCCCGCGATGGCCGCGCCATTGACCGCCCCGGCCAGTCCGCCGGCTAGCGTCGCGCCGGCGATGGCGTAGGTCACGTGCGCCGCGTAGCCCGCGCCCGGCCAGGCCCGCGTCAGCCCCATCGCCACCAGGGACGTGGAAAGCGCCAGCGTGCTCCCAACGCTCAAATCGATGCCCCCGGTGAGAATCACCAACGTCATCCCGAGCGAGATGATTCCGATCAGGGAAATTTGCCGCAGGATATCCGTCAGATTGCCCATCTGAAGGAAGATGCGCGAGCCATCGGAGGCCACCGGGCTGATCGCAATGGCCAGTAGCACGATGCCCACCAGCGCCATCAGGCCTTGCAAGTCGCGCAGCTTCCTCATGGGGCAGCCCCAGTGGACGCGGCCATAATGCGCTCGGCCGTGGCCTCCGCGGCGGTGTAGGTGGCCGCGACCCGCCCATCCTTCAGCACCAGAATGCGGTCCGCGCAGCGCAGCAGCTCGGGCAATTCGGAACTCGCCAGCATCACGCCTTTGCCGGCGGCCGCCAGTTCCGCGATCATGCGGTACACGTCCTGCTTCGCGCCGACGTCGATGCCGCGCGCCGGGTCGTCCAGAAACAGAACATCGGGATTCACCAGCAGCCATCGCCCCAGCAGGGCCTTCTGTTGATTGCCGCCGCTCAACCAGGCGACCGGCGCGGAAAACGACGCGCATTGCAGCGCCAGTTGCCGGTAGAGCGGCAGCAGAGCGCCCCGCTCGCGCGCCGCCGACAGGAAGCCCAGGCGGCTCATCCGGCGCAGGGAGGCCATGGCGCCGTTTTCCAGTACGCTCATGTCCATCATCAGGCCCTGGAGCTTGCGATCTTCCGGCAGCAAGCCGATGCCATGCCGCATGGCCGCCGCGGGAGACCGTATCTCCACGGAAGCGCCCCGCAGCCGGATTTCGCCGCCGGTCGCGCGGTTCATCCCGAAGAGCGCCGCGCCCAGTTCGCTGCGCCCCGCGCCCACCAGACCCGCGATGCCAAGCACCTCGCCCGCGTGAAGCTCAAAGGAGACATCCCGCAGCTTGCGCGAGCTCAGCCCGGAAACCGAAAGCAGCGGGGCAGTCTTTCCCGGCTCCCGCTTCCCCGCCCCTGGCCCCCGGCCCCAGGCCCCCGGCCCCCGTGGAACCATCATCAGGACCAACTCCTCGGGCGTCGTCTTCGAAACCTCCACCGTGCCCACCGTCTCTCCGTCCCGCAACACCGTGGCGCGGTCGCACACGCGGAAAATCTCGTCCATCTTGTGCGACACATACACAATCGAAACGCCGGTTTGCTTCAGCTCGCGGATGGTCCCTAACAAGCGTTCCGCCGCGTCCTCGCCGAGCGAACTGGTCGGCTCGTCCATCAGAATCGCGCGCGCCCGCATGCTCAGCGCCCGCGCCAGCGCCACCAACTGGGCCTGGCCGATGGGAAGCTCCGCCAGCATCTCGCGCGGGCCGCGCCGCAACCCCACGCGCTCCAGGAAAGGCTTGCAGAAAGCGTCCACCTTGCGGAAATCCACCCACGCCGATTCGCGGAAACTCAGGTTGCCGATGACAATGTTCTCGCCGATGGTGAGATGCGGAAACAGGTCCAGCTCCTGATAGATAACGCCGATGCCTAGACGCTGGGCTTCGAGCGGACTCCGTATTTGCGCCGTTTTCCCATCGATCAGGATGCGGCCCGCGTCCGCGCGCACCGAGCCGGCCAGAATCTTGGCAAGCGTACTCTTGCCGGCGCCGTTCTCCCCCACCAGCGCGTGCGCTTCACCCGCCACGAGAGTGAGCGAAGCATTCCTTAGCGCGTGAACGCCGCCGTAGCGTTTGCCGATTCCCTCGGCTCGAAGCAGGTCGGACATCGCGGCCCGCCGCTTAGTTCACCTTGGCCGCCCCGGCCTTATAGGTCCAGCTACAAGCGTCCCGTGCGATCTTGCCCTCGATACTTCCTTCGGCCTCAACCAGATTGGCGCCATCGCCCAGCGTCACGCCGTCGCGGACATAGACGTGGTTGGCCTTCTTAGTAAGTTCGCCCAGGCTCTTCCCATTGACTTTCAGCGTGATCTTCTCGCAATTCGAATAGACCTTGATGGAGGTGGCGGGTGAGGTCCGCTGGTCGTCGCGCCGGCTGGTGATATAGACCATCGCTTCGGGATTCCAGTTGGCCTTGTAGTAATAGAACGCGTCCTTCTTGACGCTGCGGTCGCGCGTGACCAAACCCTTGTCGTTGATCCCGTCCGTGTCGCCTTCGTGCCGGCCCGCGCTGGCGAAATCGAACATCACCCACAGGAAAGATCCCCACATGTAAGGCCGGGCCTCAATGATGGGCAGTTGGGCTTCATGTTGGATGGCCTGCCACTCCTCGGGATGGAACCTGCCTCCGGGATTGGGCGGCTGGGTCATGCCCTGTTGGTGCTGCTTGACGCTGGCGCCGGCGCCATACTCGCTGAGCGACACGCCTTTGGACCCGTATTTCTGGTTGTACTTGTCGAGGTCCGCGCCAAGGTCTTCCGGCTTCCCCCCGTACCAGCCATCGTAAATGTTCAGCGAAATCAGGTCGAGCACATTGATGGCATTGGGCAGGTTCGCCATGGTATCGCTGCTGGCCGCGCCGGTGGTCGGACGCGACGGATCTTCCTCGTGAGCCAGATCCACCAGCTCCTTGACCATATCGGCCGGGTGTTCGGTCCTTGAGCTGATTTCGTTGTACATGCTCCACATGAAGATGGACGGGTGGTTGAAATTCTGGCGGATCATCTCCGTCAGCTGCTGCCGCACGTTCTGCCGGAATTCTTCGGTGTAGTGGACGTTGTTCACCAGCGCCAGCTCCGACCACGCAATCACCCCGTAGCGGTCGCACAGCGTGAGGAAGTGCGGGCTGTGCTGGTAATGCACCAGGCGGATTGCGTTCGCGCCCAATTCGCGGATCGTGGCCATGTCTGCGTCCTCATCCTTTTCCGAGACCGCCCAGCCGTTCGGTCCCTCCTGGTGCAGGCAGACGCCCTGAAGCCGGATCGGCTGGCCGTTGAGGATGCCGCCGCGCTGCGGGTCCACGTGGAAATCGCGCACGCCCAGCGGCTGCTCCACCATGTCCATGCGCTTGCCCTTCTCGATCAATTCCACTCGCGCTGTGTACACATACGGGTCCTTTGCCCCGTTCCATAGACGCGGATGCCGTATGCCGATGCTCTCCTTCAGCGTCTGCGTGCTGCCGGAACTCACCGCGCCGCTTGCTCGTTGGACATTGATTGTCTTGTTCCGCTCGTCGAGCACCGTGATCTGCGCAGTGTAGAAGCGCGTGTTGATGCTGGAGTTCGTAACCTTGGTGGTAACCTCCACTTCGGCGGTGTCCAGGTTCGCCGAGACCTGCCTCAGGTACACGCCGGGGCCGGCGAAGTCGAGCGGGGTGATGGCCAGGGATCCCGTCAAAATCAGCGTGACCGGCCGGTACAGGCCGCCGTAGATGGTGAAATCCCCGCCCAGAGGCGAAATCGTTCCCCGCCGGTTGTCCACGCGCACCGCCAGCACGTTCTGCGCGTCGAAATGCAAATAGCGCGTGATCTCGAAACAGAAGGCCGCGAAACCGCCTTCGTGCGACCCCAGCTTGTTCCCGTTCAGGTACACGTCGGCGGCCAGGCTGGCGGCGCCGAAACGGATGAACACGCGCCGCCCTCTCCAGTCGTTGGGCGATGGGAACTCTTTGCGATACCATCCCGGCCCCTGGTACATTTTGTCGCCGGGCAGCGCATCCTCCGCGTTCCACGTGTGCGGCAGGGTCACCGCCTGCCAGCTCCCGTCGGCGAACTGCTCGGCCGAGGCGCCTTCCACGTCGCCGCGATAGAACTTCCAATCCGAATTGAACGCGATTTCCGCCCGGGGAGCCTGGGCGAAGCAAGCCCCGCCCATCAGGGCGAGCGCCGCGGCGTAACGAAGAATTCTCATGATGCAGGTTGTCCTCTATCGACTTTACTGCGAATCGAGAGAGGTGGGGCAGGCGCTTTCGCCTGCCACTGGCCTTCTTGCATCGTGCACCTGTTTCTGAGAATCTCTAATCACAATGAGATCTCCGGGTTATCTGTCCCTGGCTGCCGTCCTCGCAGCCTCCATCGCATTACCGCAAACCGCCGCCAACCAGGAAGGTCGCGAATGGCCGGCCTATGGCGGCAACCCCGAGGACACGCACTACTCGCCCCTCAAACAAATCAACCGCTCCAATGTCGCCAAGCTCCAGGTTGCCTGGACCTACGATTGTTCCGACGGTCGCGGCGGCCTCGAAACCAACCCCCTGGTGGTCGATGGCCTAGTCTACGGCAACACCCCCGGCGGCAAGCTCGTCGCGCTCGACGGCGCCACCGGCCGCCTGGTCTGGTCCTGGGATTCCAAATCCGGCGGTCAGCGTACCCGCGGCTTCACCTACTGGGCCGATGGCGCGGACCGGCGCCTCTTCGCCGGCTTCGACCGCTACGTCTACGCCTTCGATCCCAAGACCGGCCAGTTGATCTCCACCTTCGGCGACGGCGGACGCATCGACCTTCATCAGGACGTCGGCCGCCCGCCTGAACAGCAGTCCGTGAGCCTCACCACTCCCGGCGTCATTTACCGCGATCTGCTGATCGTCGGAGGCCGAGAAGCCGAGGCCCTCCCCGCTTCCTACGGCGACATACGGGCCTACGACACGCGCACCGGCAAGCTCCGCTGGACCTTCCACACAATTCCCCGCCCCGGCGAATACGGCTACGAAACCTGGCCCAAGGACGCCTGGACCTACACCGGCGCCGCCAACAATTGGGCCGGGATGGCCGTCGACCTCAAACGCGGCATCGTCTACGTGCCCACCGGCTCAGCAGCGTCCGATTTCTACGGCGCCAACCGCGTCGGCGACGATCTGTTCGCAAATTGCCTCCTGGCCCTCGACGCCGCCACCGGCAAGCGCATCTGGCATTTCCAGGGCGTCAAGCACGACATCTGGGACCGGGACTTTCCGTCGCCGCCCACCCTGGTCACCGTCAAGCGCGATGGCAAGCCGGTCGATGCCGTGGCGCAGACCACCAAGCAAGGCTATGTCTACCTGTTCGACCGCGCCAACGGGACGCCCCTGTTTCCCATCGAGTATCGCAAGTACCCGCCCAGCACGGTCGAGGGCGAAGTAGCCGCGGAAACTCAGCCCCTGCCCACCAAGCCGGCCCCCTACGCGCGCCAGTTGCTCACCGCGGATCTCCTGACCAACCGCACTCCCGAGGCTCACCAGTGGGCTCTCGAACAGTTCCGCGCGTTTCGTAGCGAAGGTCAGTTCGTGCCGCTCGGCGTCGGAAAGGAAACCGTGGTTTTCCCCGGCTTCGATGGCGGGGCCGAGTGGGGCGGCTCGGCCTACGACCCCTCCAGCAACCTGTTATTCGTGAACGCCAACGATCTGGCTTGGACCTCCAGCCTTGCGCCGGCGCCGCCGCCCGCCAACGGTCACGATCTCTACACCGCCCAGTGCGCCGTCTGCCACGGCGCCGATATGTCGGGCGACGGCGGCCAGGCCCCCAGCCTGATGGGCATCGCAGGCCGGAGCACGGCCGAGCAGATTTCCGCAACCGTGCAAAAAGGCGGCGGCCGCATGCCCGGGTTCCCCAACCTGCGCGGGCCCGCCATGCGCGCCCTGGTGCAGTACGTCATGACCGGGGCCAGCGCCGGAACGCTGGCAGCCGCCGCGCCTTCGCCTTTCGACATGGCATTCCGCTTCACCGGCTATAAGCGCTTCCTCGACCCTGACGGCTACCCGGCCACGGCCCCGCCCTGGGGAACGCTCAACGCCATCAACCTCAACACCGGCGAATACGCCTGGAAAATCCCGCTCGGCGAGTACCCTGAGCTGGTCGCGAAAGGGATCAAGAACACCGGCAGCGAAAACTACGGCGGCCCCATCGTCACCGCCGGCGGACTGGTCTTCATCGCCGCCACCAACCTCGACCGCAAGATTCGCGCGTTCGACAAGGACACCGGCAAGCTGCTCTGGGAGACCGTCCTGCCCTCCGCCGGCAATGACACGCCCGCGACCTACGAAATCGCCGGCCGCCAGTACATCGTCATCGCCGCCGCCGGCGGCAAAGCCCCCGCCGGTGGAACCGCCGCGGCTTACGTAGCCTACGCGCTGCCGAAGTAACCGCACGCCGGTCGCGCACGTCGGGATAGTGGTTTATGGCCGTATTCGCCAGGGCCCTCCGGCTGGCAGCCGCTGCCGCTCTATCCCTCCCGCTCGCTCACGTCCAAACTCCACCGCAACGCGTCATCGTAGGAGACGTCGTCGATTCTTCAACCGGCCAAGGCATCGCCGGCGCCCGCGTGAGCATCCAGTCCGGTCAGGACGATCCGCTCTTCGTCACTGCCGACGCCCAAGGCCATTTCCGCTTCGACGGGCTGGAGAACAAGACCTACCAGGCGGCAGCGGCGTACCCCGGATTTATGTTCATGGCCCCCGCCGCCGTCGCTGCGCTCAACGCCCGCAACCCAATCGCGCAGATCCGGCTGGAGATGCTGCACTATGGCGTGATCGCGGGCAGGGTGACGGACCCCGTTGGCGTCCCTATTGCGGGCATCCCGGTCGCGGTGTTCCAGCGCTATCCGAAAAGCGAGCCGGGACACACGAATGGCGGCATCATAGACGGCGATTACCGGTACCTCGGCGGCGTCTATGCGACGACGAATGACTTGGGTGAATACCGCGCGGGGTGGCTGCGGCCGGGATCTTATTACATCGCCGCCCAAACCAGGTCGGCCACCAACGGGGCAATAGTGCCGCCGCCGCCGGAACCGACCGAGCGCGACACCTACTATCCGCACGCCCTGAAACTCTCCGAGGCCACGCCGGTGGAAGTGGCCGCGGGCAAGGAAGTGCGCGCTGACATTCAACTCGCTCGCGCCAGCGGCCTGAAGGTCTCCGGCCGGGTTCTCGGCGTGGGCACGGGCGCCGCGCCTGGAGCGCACCTATCGGTGGATGCAACGCCCCTATCGCCAGGCCTATCCGGGTGGTCGAGCGAACTCACGGACGGCGACCGCTTTGAGGCGACCGGCCTGATGCCCGGCAGTTACCGTTTCGTGGCCCGGCAGAATACCCTCGGCAGTTTTACCGCGGCCGCGCTCCGAATCGTCGAGGTCGGAACCCAGGACCTCGATGGAATCGATCTCACGTTGGAACCTACCACGGATATCCAGGGTTCCGTAGTCTTCGAAAGCGGTTGCCCTGCCGGCCCCCTATTGATCGGTATAGGAAGCGATACCTGGTGGTCTTCCGATGTCCACCCTGACGCCGGCGGCGCGTTCGTCTTGCAGCATGTCGTCCCCGGCAAGTACAAGGTCTACGCGCGCACGCAAGTCCCGTCCAGCGCGTTTGCCGGTTCCGTGAAACTCGGCGGCGCCGAAGCCTCGACAGATGGCTTCGAGGTAACCTCGAACACCACCGGCCCGCTGGTCGTCACCATGAGCTGCGGGAGGAAGTGAGCCATGCGAAAACAACTGCTCGCGGTGCTGTCATTTTCCGCCGTCTCGCTGGCGCAGGTCACGGTGGAAGGAGACGTGGTTCTGAGAACCACCGGCCAGCCGCTCCAGGGCGTGCGCGTGCGCGATTGCACCGAACCCCGCTTGGCGGCGACGGACCCGGCCGGCCATTTCGAGTTCCTTGGACTACCGCCGGTTTGCTGGCTTGGGTTCGACGGTCCGGGCCTAATGCCGCGTGATGAACCGGTTCCGCCGAACCCACAAGGTCCGAACGTCTCCATGCGAGTGGCCATGCGGCCACAGGCGGTCATCGCGGGCAAGGTGCTCGACGAGAATGGCTGGCCCGTGAGGGAGCAAGTGACCCTGGCTCAACCGGCCACCTTCGGCCGCCTCCAACAGCTCCAGCAGGTTACCTCCGTGCGAACCGACGATCTCGGCGCCTATCGCTTCGGGAAGCTGGCGCCCGGCCGCTATTACATCCAAGTTCGTTCCACCGGATCCTGGTTCGGCGAGTACCAGCCCACTTGGTATGGTTCTTCCGCTCCTGAGAACGCAACCCCCATCGATCTGAAGGAAGGTCAGGAAGCCGGCGGCATCGACATTCACCTCGCGCACGGAGGTGGCGTCGAATTGAGCGGCCGCGTAACCGTGCCCGACGGGTTCCGACCGTCCCAGGCGTATCTCACCGTAGCCTGGGAATCCCTCGAATTGATCGCCCGAGGCGGTTCCATCCGGGTGGGCACGGATGGGAGCTTCGTCCTGCGCCACGCCCCGCCGGGGAGATACATGTTCAAGGCCAGCACTAGCAATCTCTCAGATAACTCCGTCGCTCCGCCATACCTGGCCGCGCGCACTGTGGTGGTTGGCCATGATAACGTCGCCGGCATCGTGCTGAACGTGGTCCCGACGCCCATACGGGAGCTGCGCGGAACCGTCGTGTTCGAAGTCGGCGCGCCAGCTCAGGTGCGCGTGTCGATGGGGAGCCAGTGGGGATCGCACGGCGCGACGGCCGAGGTCGGTCCGGATGGAAGTTTCGTCCTTCCCGGCGCGTGGCCGGCCCCTTACCTCGTGCACGCGATGGCGAATGACGGCGTGGTCACGTCCATACGTTACGGTGACCAGGAGATTCTGAACAAGCTCGAGATCGGCCCCCGGCCCTACGCCGAACTGGATTTCGACGGTACGCCATTGCCGCTCAAGGTAACCATGACGAAGACCGCCACCATTCCGGGCACGGTTACCGATGCGGCCGGACGCCCCATCGTCCGCGCGGCCCTGGTTTTCGTGCCGCTCGGCGGGGTCTACGGTCCCGGGCCCGGTGCGCCTGCACAGGGATACACGGGTGACAAGGGCGCCTTCACCGCGCTGCAGTTGCTTCCCGGCGCTTACAGAGTCTATGTGGTCGAGAACCCATCAGACATCAAGCCGCTCATGGCCGACCCCGCTTTCCTAAGCTCGCAGGAAAAGGCCTTTCCGCCCGTCAATGCCGTCTCCGGCGTTAATCCGCCCCTGAACTTGGGCATACCGTCGAAGTAAGCCCTCAACCTACCTCACGCTTGCCCAAGCCAAGCCGTCCGCGCCTTTCCCGGCATCGATCAGCTTGACCTTCCAATCGGCCAACCCGATCTCTGCCACCTGGTGGCTGGCGTCGCAGGACACGTACGCGGTCCGGCCATCGGGCGCAATGAGCACTTCCTGCGGAGCGCGCGGCACATCCAGGGTGCGTGCGACCTGCATGGAACCCAGGTCCACCACGGCCACTTGATTCACCGTCGGCACGGCCACCAGCAAGTAACGGCCGTCGCCGGTCGGGGCCGTGCCATAGCCCAATCCCGGCAGCGCGACCCATTGCTTGACCTTGTTCGTGGCCGTGTCGATGACGGCAAGCTGAGGCTTGGTTTGATCGGAGGTGAACGCCAGGCGGTCGTCCACGGAAAGCGAAATGCGCTGCGTCTCGCCCGAAACCGGAATCACCGCGAGAGTCTTCCGGGCCTCCAGATCGAGCACGGAAACCGTGCCGGGCCCCACGTTGGCCGTGTAGCCGCGCCGCCCGTCGCGCGTGATCGCCAGCATGTGCGATTCCTTCTGGCCGGTCGGCACAGTGCCGACAACCTTCAGCGTGTGCGGGTCGATCACCGCGATGGTATTCTCGAGCTCGGTGGTCACGTACAGCAGCCCGTCTTTCGGTCCGAACAACGGGCAGTGCGGCCGCACTCCGTGGCGAAAATCGAGATTGCCCGTCACCTTGCGAGCCGCAATATCGATGACCACCAGGTTCGCGCCGTCCGTGCCGGCCTTGCCCACGCCCGAATTGCCATAGATAGGCACGTAGGCGAACCGCCCGTCCGGAGACGCGATCGCCTCATGCCCTGTGACGCCGCCCTCGGCCACCGCTGCCAGCGTCCGCCCGGACTCGGGATCGATGATCCCCAGTGTGCTGTCGTTCTTGTTGGCGACCAGCAAAAGCCCCTTGGCAGCGCTCCCGGCCGACTGCCCCTCCGAGAAACGCACCGCTAGCGCGAAGAACACAACCATCCCCAGAACTTCGGCCCGTAGCATCCCATCCTCCCTTTCCAACCCAACCGGAATCGGTTATCGATCCCCGTGGGGAGATTATACCGCCGGCGGGCCTGGCCCGATGCCGCCTATTTCTGCCCCGGCGCGTGCAGCATGTCGGTCATCGATTGCCCAAGTTGAGTAATTCGGCCCAGGTATCTGGCCGAGTACTTTCCGCTGTCATAGGAGTAGAACCAGACGTCGCCATTCCTTGTATCGAAAGCGTCAAAGCTGTTCGATGCGGGGATGAACTGTACGCCGTTAAGCGAAGCTTGAGCGCTGGCCGGAATTGGCTGAACGACGGGCTTCAGCGCAATCGCCGCCAGTAGCAAAGCGATTACCGTGAGGATTGTCTTTGTGTATCTGTCGATTCGCGCCATGGCGCGTATTATATGATAGATTCCGCTCAGGCCGCCGCCGAAAGGGCTGCCGGAGCCATGTTAAATTTAGGTTTACTCATGAAACTCAACAGCTATACCATCACCCAGGGCCGCGACCGCGCCCCCGCGCGCGCCATGCTCAAAGCCATCGGCTTCACTGACGAGGACCTCAAGAAGCCCATCATCGGCGTGGCCAATACCTGGATCGAAACCATGCCGTGCAATTACAACTTGCGCGAGTTGGCGGTTCACGTGAAGGAAGGCATACGCGCGGCCGGCGGCACTCCCATGGAGTTCAACACCATTGCCATCAGCGACGGCGTCACCATGGGCACCGAGGGAATGAAGGCCTCGCTCGTGAGCCGCGAAACCATCGCCGATTCCATCGAGCTCCTGGTGCGCGGCCACATGTTCGACGGCGTGGTGGCTCTGGTCGCCTGCGACAAGACCATTCCGGGCGCGGCCATGGCCATGCTGCGGCTCAACATCCCCGGCGTAATCCTCTATGGCGGGTCCATCCTGCCCGGCAAGCACAAGGGCCGCGACATCAGTGTGGGCGATGTGTTCGAAGCGGTGGGCGCGAATGCGGCGGGCCGCATCTCGGACGAGGAGCTGCTCGATATCGAGGACCACGCGTGTCCCGGCGCGGGCGCGTGCGGCGGCCAGTTAACGGCCAACACCATGGCCACCGTGATGGAGCTGATCGGCCTCGCTCCCATGGGTACCGCCGCTGTGCCGCAGGTGGACAAGCGCAAGGAAGACGTGTCCCGCCGCTGCGGGCAGGTTGTGATGGAAGCCGTGCGCCGCAACATCCGGGCGCGCGACGTGTGCACGCGAACGGCTTTCGAGAACGCCATCGCCGGCGTGGCCGCCACCGGCGGTTCCACCAACGCTGTGCTGCACTTGCTGGCCATGGCGCGCGAAGCCGAGGTGCCGCTTTCGATAGACGATTTTGAGGTCGTCTGCGCGCGAACGCCGATCTTTGTCGACCTCAAGCCGGCCGGGCGTTTCATGGCCCCGTACGTCGATAAGGCGGGTGGCATCGGCGTGATCGCCCAGCGCCTGGTGGAAGGCAAGCTCGCGGACGGGTCCGCTCTCACGGTGACCGGCCGCACCTTCGCCGAAGAAGCCGCCGACGCGGTGGAAACTCCTGGACAGGAAGTGATTTTGCCCTTGAACAAGGCGCTCAAACCGCGCGGCGGAATCGCCATTTTGCGCGGCACCCTGGCGCCGGAAGGCTGCGTCATCAAGCTCGCGGGGCATGAGAAGAAGGTCCACCACGGACCGGCGCGGGTTTTCGACCGTGAAGAGGACGCCATGACGGCCGTCACCCACGGGCAAATCAAAGCCGGCGACGTGGTGATCATCCGCTACGAGGGTCCGCGCGGCGGGCCGGGCATGCGCGAAATGCTGGGCGTCACGGGCGCCATTGTGGGCGCCGGCCTGTCCGACAGCGTCGCGCTCATGACCGACGGACGCTTCAGCGGCGCCACGCACGGCTTCATGATCGCCCATGTTGCCCCCGAAGCTTACAACGGCGGCCCGATCGCGGCCGTTCGCGAAGGCGACTCCGTCACTGTGGATGTCGACGCCGGCGTCGTCAATCTGGACGTCGCTCCCGAAGAGCTGAAGCGCCGCCTAGCGGCATGGAAGCCGCCTGCGCCGCGTTACCCGTCCGGCGTTTTTGCGAAGTATTGCGCGCTGGTGTCGTCCGCCTCGGAAGGCGCGGTGACGTCGAACGTAAACGCGGCGTTGCTCAGGCCGCGGTAGGAAGCCCGTAGCGCAGCCGCGGGGCGACGCCGAGGCGCCGCATGATAGACTTGGAGTTACGCGCCACAGCGGTGGCGCCGCAATCCCCTTTGCGTAGTACCGCGGTTCCCGGACGGCGTAGGACGCCCGCACCCCGCCTCAACCGACTGACGTGATTTCATGAGAACCAGCAACACAGCCATTCGCAACATCGCCATCATCGCCCATGTGGACCATGGCAAGACCACACTCGTGGACGCCATGCTCAACCAGAGCGGTATTTTCGGCTCGCACGAAGAGCACGTCGAGCGCGTCATGGATTCCAACGAGCTCGAGCGCGAGCGCGGCATCACCATCCTCGCCAAGATCACCGGCATTCGTTACCACGGCGTCAAGATCAATATCGTGGATACGCCCGGCCACAGCGATTTCGGCGGAGAAGTGGAGCGCGCCCTCAAAGTGGTGGACGGCGTCATGCTGCTCGTGGACGCCAGCGAAGGACCGTTGCCGCAGACCCGCTACGTCCTCTCGAAGGCCCTGGAGGCCAAGCTGCCGCCCATAGTCGTCATCAATAAGATCGACCGCCAGGACGCCCGCGTGCCGGAAGTGCTGGACGAAATCTACGATCTCTTCATCGACCTGGACGCCACCGAGGACCAGCTCGATTTCCCGGTGCTCTACACCATCGCCAAGACCGGCGTCGCCAAGCGCACGCTCGACGACCCGTCCACCGACTTGCGGCCCCTGTTCGACTCCATCCTCGAGCACATTCCCGCTCCGGTGGGAGACCCCGAGGGCGTGCTGCAGATGATCATCGCCAACCTGGATTACAGCGACTACCTCGGCCGGCTCGGCATTGGCCGCGTGTTTGAAGGCACGCTGCGGTATGGCGATACGGTGGCCATCGCCAAGCGCGACGGTTCGCTCCACACCACCCGCATTACCAAGCTCTACTCCTTCGAGGGCTTGAAGCGCGTGGATGAGACCGTCGGCGTGCCCGGCAACCTGCTGGCCATTGCCGGCGTGGAGGGCATCACCATCGGCGAGACCGTCACGAGCGCCGAAACGCCCATGCCGCTGCCGCAGATCCAGATCGACGAGCCGACCATCGCCATGGCCTTCACCATCAACACCGGCCCGTTCTCCGGCCGCGAAGGCCAATGGGTGACGTCGCGCAATCTGCGCGAGCGGCTCGATAAGGAGCTGCTCACGAATGTCTCCATCCGCGTGGAAGAACTCGGCCACGACACCTTCAAAGTTATGGGACGCGGCGAGCTTCAACTTGCCATTCTCATCGAGATGATGCGCCGCGAAGGCTACGAGCTGATGGCGGGCAAACCCGAAATCATCACACGAACCGTCAATGGAAAGCTCGAAGAGCCGCTCGAAAGCCTCATCATCGACTGTCCCGAGGCGTTCCTCGGCGTAGTGATTGAAAAACTCGGCCAGCGTAAGGGCAAGATGAACAAGATGGTCAATCACGGCTCCGGCCGCGTCCGCCTGGAATTCCACGTGCCGTCCCGCGGGTTGATCGGGCTGCGCAGCGAGATTCTCACCGACACACGCGGCACCGCCATCATGAACTCGCTGTTTCTCGGCCACATCGAATGGCAGGGCGACATTGCGACGCGACCGACCGGATCGCTGGTGGCCGACCGTCCCGGCCGCGCCACTGGCTATGCCATTTTCAACCTGCAGGAACGCGGCGAGATCTTCGTCAGCCCCGGCACGGAAGTTTATGAAGGCATGATTGTGGGTGAGAACGCGCGCGACGCCGACCTCGACATCAACATCGTCAAGGAAAAAAAGCTGACCAACATGCGCGCCTCCACCGCCGACGAAGCCATCCGCCTGGTGCCGCCGCGCATTCTGAACCTAGAGCAGGCCATCGAGTTCATCCGCGACGACGAATACGTGGAAGTAACGCCGCAATCGATCCGGTTGCGGAAAAAGGTTCTGAAACAGAATCAGCGATAGCGGATGAGGCCGGCCCTCACTGCGTTCCCAAGCGGCGACCCGTGGTTGGCAGTTTTTGCCAGTTTTGCTAGCATGGCATAGAGGATGTATGCCGACCCGAAACATCAACCTGACAGACCGCTTCGACCGGTTCATTGAGGCCGAGGTGGTCTCCGGCCGCTACGGCAGCGCCAGCGAGGTGGTGCGTGAAGGGCTGCGGCTCATGGAGCTCCGGAAGCGGGAAGAGCGCGCCAAACTAAAATGGCTGCGTAGCGCCGTGAGCGAAGGGCTGAACCAGATCGACCGGGATGAGGGCCTGGAGTTTCGCTCCACAGACGCACTCGAAGAGCATATCGATCGGCTTGGCGCCGCGATTTCGGCCGAGCTTGCCAAAGGCAAGCGTGCCTGAGAACCGCCGGCCACGGCGTATCGTCCTGGCCCCTGCCGCACGGATGGATATCCGCGAAGCCCTGATATGGAGCCAGGAACGGTTTGGCGAGCGCGCGGCCGCGCGCTACAGGAATCTTCTGAAGCAGGCGATTCGCGATATCGCAGCCGACCCGCAAAGGCCCGGATCGCGGGAGCGGCGGGATCTGGCGCGCGGCATACGGACATATCACCTGTTCTTTAGCCGCCTACGGGCGCGGAACGATCTGGGAGTTGTCGGAAAGCCCCGGCATTTCCTCGTCTACCGCTGCCGCGAAGATGCGATCGACGTTGTTCGGGTCCTTCACGATGCCCGCGATCTGGAGAGCCATCTCCCAGAGGAATACCTGCGGAATCCGGAGATGCCCGAAGCGGATGAAAACCCCGCCTGATCCGGCCCTGCGTTCACTTCCGGTCTGGCTTCGCTTTCCCTCTCCGTAATTGTGCGGCCGCTTTCCGCATCGCTTCCACGTATGCGTCGCTGGCCGCTACCTCCCGCCGGCACGCATCGCAGACCAAAAGGTGTTCTTCGCAGCGCGCGAGTTCCTCTTCGGACATCTCGCCCAAGGAATATCTTACCGCCTCCTCGCCGCTGAGATGGGCACTGGCTCTTGGCGCCATGGTTCCTATTCTGGAACAAATCGTCGAAGGATGTTAGTGCCTTCGCGGCGTCAAATCTCTCAGAATTCGCTTCAGTACGCCCCTCGGCCCCGCGCCACCACCCCGGCGGTCTTGGCCAGAATCTTGAGATCCAAAGCCACGCTCCAGTTGCGGATGTACTGGCAGTCCAGATCCACTCGGCGGCTGTAGTGCGTATCGTTGCGGCCCGATACCTGCCAGAGGCCGGTCAAGCCCGGCAGAACCTGCGCGTACAGCGCGAAACCCACGCCGTACCTGGGCGTCTCTTGCGAAACGATCGGCCGCGGTCCAATCAGGCTCATATCGCCCCGCAGCACGTTCCATAACTGCGGCAGTTCGTCCAGGCTCGTCTTGCGCAGGAAACGGCCCACCCTGGTGACGCGCGGATCGGCGCGCAGTTTTTGGGTTTGCGCCCATTCCCGGGCGCGGCCGGGATTTGCCGCCAGATATTCCGCCAGGCGCGCGCCGGCGTCGTCGCTCATGGTGCGGAATTTCCACAGGCGGAACGCGCGCCGCCCCTTCCCGACGCGGGTGTGGCCAAAGAGCACCGGACCGGGGGAATCGAGCGCGATCGCCAACGCGATCAGCAAGGCGGGCAGCGCCGCCGCCAGGGCCAGAAGCGCCGCGAAAATCAGGTCGAAGACGCGCTTAAAGCGTTGCGGCCCCCCACCCAGCAACTTGGGGGCGCCGATGGTCAAGAGTGTGGCGCAATTCGGCCAAACGGCCCCGGCTGACGCCACCGCTGGTCTATTTCGCGGCATCATGGGTCAACGCCATTTCGTAGACGGCCGCCGTTTTCTCAATCATGTACTCCAGCCGAAAGCGGGTCTCGTAGGTAAGACGAGCCGCGTTTCCCAGTTGTAACCTGCGCGGGGCATCCCCAATCAATCCGGCCAGCGCCGCCGAGAGCGCTCCAGCGTCATCCCGGGGAACCAGCGTACCGTTACCTCCATTATCCACCAACTCCGGTATCCCCCCCACGTCGGTAGCCACTACAGGCAGTCCCGCGCGCATAGCCTCCAACACGCTGCGGGGGAGCGCCTCGGAGCGCGAAGACAAGGCAAAGATCTGCGCGCGCGCCAGGACTGCCGCTACCTCCCGCGAGTAACCCAAAAAGTGGACTCTTCCGGCGATTCCCAGGCTCGCGGCCAAGGCGCGGCAGGCGGGAAGCAAAGGACCGTCGCCCACCAGTTCCAGTTCCCATTCGAGGCCCGCAAGCGGGGCCAGCGAGCGCAGCAGCGTGGCATGGTCTTTGGGCGTCTCGAACCGCGCCACGGACACAATCCCGATTCGCGCGGGCTTCGCCCCCGGGCTGGCGCGGAGCTCCGCGGGGATCTCCCGAACGCCGTTCGGAATCGTCAGCAGCCTTTGCGGCGGGGCGATGCGGTGGGCCAAGGCGAGCTTGCGCTCGTGCTCGCAGACGCAAATCACCGCGCGCGCCCAACCGCCGGCCACCCGTTCCGCGGCCGGGAACAGGAGGCCCCGCACTCCCGGCATCCGGTCTCCAACCGGCAATCCGTGGGGGGTGTAGATGGCGGGAATGCCGAGCCAGGCGCACGCCGCGCGTCCAATCCAGCCGGCCTTGGCGGTGTGCGTGGAGACCAGATCGGGCCGGAAGTCGCGCAGCGCCGCCTTCAATTCGAGGAAGCTAAGCAAGTCTGTGTCCGGACGAACGACCCGGCGCAGAAACCGCAAAGGATGCACCGGTACGCCCGCCTCGGCCAGCAGGCGGCCGGCTTGACCGTCGGCGCCGATGAAGACCGTTGCGTCGTGTCCCCGCTGGAGCATCGCCCGCGCCATCTCCAGCACGTGTATGGTGGCGCCGCCCACCGAGTCGGCGCGGGTCACCACGTAGGCGATCCTCATGGGTCCGCCTTTCGCGAGAGGATTACCAGGAACGCCAGTTTACGAAACAAGCCCACGGCCGCTGCGCTCGCCGGCGGAAAGCGCAGTAGCTGCGCCGCCGGAGCGCGCCACCGCTTTTGGCATAGCCGGTAGCGGATGTAATCGGCCTCCCTCGGCTCATTTCGAAAATAGCGGTCGAAAGCGCGAAAAATCTCGGCGCGCGAGCGGTAGCGGGTGTAGGCGTCGATCCACGCCAACTTGTCCATGGCCCACTGGCGCCTGGTGGCCGCCTGCTCCTTCCAATAGCCGAATCCCAGCCAGCGCTGCGCCCACGCGTACCACAACCGGGCCCGCGATCCGCGCCGAAACCAATGCGCGAACGGGATGCCGATATGGCCCTCGCGCCAGACATCGCGCGAGGGAAACAGGCTCAGAGCCACGCCGCCGGGCTTCAGTACGCGGTGGATCCCGGCCAACTCGCGGTCCAGGTCTTCCACGTGCTCCAGCACCTGGTTGTTCACCACCAGATCGAAGGTGGCGTCGTCGAATGGAAGGCGGCCGTCACGAATCTCCCGGATTGCCGAACCCAGCAAACCGGAGGCCTCGGCTTCGCGCCGTGTCGCCGATCCGCCGTAGTATACGTCCGCTCCCCAAATCTCCAGACCGGCGGCGCGGCCTTCCACCACCAGGCGGCCGGCGCCGCAGCCGAAATCGAGGATCCTGCGCGGCGGGTTTGAGCCCGCCTTCGCGAAGCGGCGCGCAAAATCGAGCACGAAGCGGCTGGTCACATCCATCGCCAGGCGTTCTCCAGCAGCCCGCGGTACGTGCCTTCCCACTGCGAAACCACCACGTTCAGGTCGAACCGCGCGAGGGCCGTCGCGCGCGCGGCGCGGCACATTTCTTCCCGCCGCTCCCCCGGCAGCGCCGCCAGCCGCTCCATGGCCGCCGCCATGGCCGCCGGATCGTTCGGCGGAACCACCAGACCGGCTTTTCCGTCGCCCAGGATCTCGCGCACTCCTCCCACATCCGTCGCCGCCGCCGGCAGACCGCTGGCTGCCGCCTCCAACAGCGCTACCGGCAAGCCTTCCACCACTGACGACAACGCCAGCGCATCGGCCGCATTCATCAGCGCCTGCATATCCTGCACCTGCCCAAGGAAGCGCACCCGTGCGCCAATGCCAAGCTCGGCGGCCATCTGCTTGAGTTCGGCCTCTTGCGGCCCGCACCCGGCGATCAGAAGCCTGCTGCCACCGCATCGCGCGAAGGCGCGCAAGAGCGTGGGGTAGTCCTTCTTCCACATCAAGCGGCCCGCCGCCAGCCAGACGAACTCAGATTCGATTCCCAGCTCGCGCCGGGCGCGCTCGCGCCGCTCCGGATCGGGGCGGAAGACGGCCGTATCCACTCCGTTCGGAATCACCCGCAGCTTTCCTGGGCGCACGGCGCGGGAGGAGGCGTGGCGGTCGGCGGCGGCGCGGCTCACCGCCACCACGGCGTCGGCCAGTGGATCGGTCAAACGGTAGAGCCAATCGCGTCGCCGCGTTCCGCCGGAAACCGCGCGATGGGGGATCTCGGCGGCGCTGTGGAGGGTTGAAATGACCACCGGCACGGGGCAAAGCAGCCGCGCGAGGCGCCCCAGCACGTTGGCGTGGAACATGTGGCTATGCAACACCTGAGGCCGAACTCGCTTTAGCGCCGCCGCCAGGCGAATGAGGCCCCGCGGGTCGGGCGCTCCAGGCCGCATGAACAGGGAGAGCACCGCCACTCCGGCCTCTTCGAGAGCATCCACGTATGCTGTCGGAGGCAATAACGAAACCACCGCCAGCTCCCAACCCCGGCGCTTTAGTTCGAGCGACAAGCGGAACACTTGCCCTTCCGCGCCCCCCGGCGACAGGCATGTGGTCAGCATCGCGATGCGCGGCACCGGCCCTCCCCCTGGCATACGCGCTCGAACAGCGCCGCATAACGTTCCACCATCGTGCCGGCATCGAATTGGGACGCCCGAAGCCTCGCAGCCTCCGCAAATTCCCGGCGTTTCGCCAGATTACCGGCCAGCTCGGCGATCCCCGCGGACAGCGCCGCCGCGTCGCCGGCCGGAATCAGCAGTCCCGTCACGCCATTTTCGACCAATTCCGGTACCCCGCCCACGGCGGTGGCTACCACCGGCAGCCGAGCAGCCATGGACTCCATGATTGCCACCGAAGATCCCTCCCAGTCCGAAGCCAGCACGAACAGGTCGCAGGCCGAAAGTAACTCCGGTACATCCACGCACAGGCCGGTAAAACAGACCTGGCTACCCACGCCGAGCCGCGCCGCCAAATTGCGGCTCGCCTCCAACATGCTGCCCTCACCGGCCATCACCAGGCGCGCGGCCGCATTTCCGGCCAACGCCCGCGCGAAGGCCTCGATCAACCCCAGCGGGTTTTTCTGCGGCTCGAACCGCGCTACCGACGCCACCAGGAAATCGCCCGAGCCAAAGCCGTGACCGCGCCGCCAGACCTCGCGCGCCTCGGCCCGAAAACCGTGACGCGTATCCGTCCCGTTGGGAATGGTGGCCACCGGCCGAAAGCCGTACATGCTCTCAAACGATCGCGCCACCTCTTCCGAAATCGCCACCGGCAACGCGCCGGCGCGAAAAGCGATGCGGTGAACGGCCCGCCCGAGCGGTTCCACTTCCTTATCGGCAACGTTATGCACCGTGTGCACCACCGTCCCGTGCCGCGCCAGCCCCCACGCCGGCAACGCGTAGCGCATTACATAGGAATGCGTGTGTACGATGTCCGGGCGGAAGCGGCCGAACGCTCCGGCCAGCCTGGGCCACATGCGCGGGTCAAGGCCGTTCCGCTTCCCGAGATGCTCCACCGGAACGCCATGCTCTTCAAGTACCGGCTCGAATCCCCCGGCAAAGGCAGGCTTGAGCGAAATCACCTCGGTTTCAAACCTGGAGCCGTCCAACCCGCACGCGATGGACACAGCCACCCGTTCGGCGCCGGCCCGGCGCAGCGAGGCCAGCACTTCGAGCACGCGGATCTTCAAGGCTGGCCTTCCTCCGTCCGGAACGCGCGCGCCCAGGACGTCATAATCAAGGCGAAGATCAGCCATGTCGGCTTACGCTGTTCCCACGTCACCGTCATTACGCCCACGCCCCAGACAGCCAAAGCTGTGAACCACAACGCGCGCTCGCGGGCGGCGAGCAGTCCGGCAAACCACGCCAGCGTGGCCAGCAACAGCCCCCACAATACGAAACCGGCGATGCCCGTTTCCACCAGTACCGACAGAAACGTGTTGTGGGCGTTGTAGTGGATGTGCAGCGCAGGGTAGGCCGCCTTCGGATAAGCTCCCAGGCCAACGCCGAGCGCCGGATAGCGCTCGAAGAGCTGTATTCCGGCCTTCCAGATTCGCGTGCGGTCGTGCAACGTGCCCTCGGTGGCCTCGCGGGGCAGCGTCGCGAGCCGCCTGCGAGTGGCCAAGGGCGCCAGCCAGAAGGTCCCCACGATCAGCAGGACCAGCATCGCAATCGAGGATGCCCTTTGTCCAACGTTGGTGTGGCGCCAAGCCAGCGCTACGTAAACCACGTTCATCAGAGAGACTACCAGCGCCGTTCGCGAGGCCGTCAGCAGAATCGCCGCGACAATGAGTACGGCCGCCAACCGCACCAGCCAGACCGCCGCGCCGCGCACGCGGGTGCTCAGGTAGAGCGTGAAAGTCAAGGCGATGGCGAGCGTGATGCCCAGGTCGTTAGGGTCGAAACCGGCGGTCGCGAAGCGGCGGTAATTGGTCTGGCGGCCCAGCACAGCCCGCGCGACGGTCCACCCCGATGAGACCGCCGCACCCCCCACAAAGGCCCGGATCAACTGCATCTGCGCCTCCGCCGTGCGGCAGAGTTCCCAGATCAGCCATGCCATCCCGAATAACTGCGCCATGGTGACGAAGTGCGCCAGGGTCGCCGGCCGTGCTAAGCTCCAAAACCAGGAAAAGCCGCCCCACAGCACGAAAATAGCCGCCAGCGGCAAGGCTGCATTCGGGGTGCGCAGCTTGCCGCCCCGAACCACCGCGGCCGCGCCGGCCAGGAACGCAGCTTGGCCCAGCAGCCGCGAAACGGTGCCCAGATGCGGGAACTGAATCCCCTTTTCCAGGGGAAGGGAGAAAACCAGCAGGCATAGCAGCGCCCACGCCACGCGCTCCAGGTACGAATCCCGCTTCATTTCGCCGCCGGCGCCGGGCATGCCAGGTCCCTTCCGCCGCTCCCATCTCCCGTGCGGTCTGGAAATGTCCGGGACCGCCAGGCATGGCTCAGGATCAGTAACGATCCGCCGGCCTGCACCAACGACGAGGCTCCCAACGCCGCGGCCGCTCCCTCCAATCCCAACCGTGGAACCAGCAGCCAGCTTGCCACCCCCGAAGTGGCCGCAACTGCCGCGAACAGCGGCGCCTGGGCTGCGAACGCGCGCGCGCCGGTAATAACGTACCCCATCGCGCCGGCGACGTAGTTAACCAGGGCGGCGGCCATCAGCCAGACCAGCAGGCCTGAGTAGGCGGCATAGCTGCCGCCGTAGAGCAGGGCTAGCGCAAATCGGCCCATGACCAGCGCCACGCCGATCCCCGCCGCACCCAGCATGGCCGCGACGCCCGTCAGTCGCAGCGCCAGGCGGCGGAAGCGTGGCGCGTCGCCTTGGCTGAAGTAGCGCGCCAACCTCGGAGTAGCCGCTTGCCCGAGCGCATTTACCATGGTCGCCCCCACAGCCATGAACGAAGCCGGGGCCGCAAATGCTCCCAGCGCAGCCATGCCGAATCGGCCTTCGATCGCGTAGCGCGGCAGGTTTCCGGCTAGCGAGAGCAGCATCAGGACGATCCCAAGCGGCAACGCCACCAGCAGAATGCTCGCCTGGACGCGGGCCCCGGATTTGGCCATCGACTCCCCCGCCTGTCCCACCGGCCGGTCGTACGTCACCAGCACGGCGATGCGTCCCGCCGCTTGGGCCGCTACCGCCGCCGGCAGGCTGTGAGTCAGCCATAGAACCAGGCCCAGCGCCGCTGCCGAGAGCGCTCCCCGCGCGGCCGTCGATCCGCCGATCTGGTCCATGCGGTCTCGCCGCTGCATGGCCGCGTAGTAGATGTCGCTGAGGTTGTCCGCGCTCAGAACCACCCCCGTCCCCACGATGACGGCCGCCACCGGCCACGCATAACCGCCCGCGGCGGCGATTCCGGCCACCCCCAGGACTCCCAAACCTACCGTCCCCATCCGCACCGCCAGGTAGTCGCCAAACGGATGCCGGCGCTCCATATCCGTAGCCAGTACCGCCCGTAGGTTTAGATGAGAAAACAGCGCAATCGGGGTGGCGATGGCCAGCGCCAAAGCGTACTCACCCAGCATTACGGCGCCGCCAAGCCTCGCAATCAGGCTCAACACGGCCCACTGGCTGGCGGCGAATGCCGCGTTCCCCGCGAAGGTGGCCATAAAACCCTTGCGGAGGGACAAGTAAGGGGCGGAAGCGGCGGCGGCATCGGGCGGGGTCCCAAGCATTCGTCTATACTGCTACTATTGTACTTGCGGCGAACCTTGCGCCCACGCGGTTTGTGCGACGTCTGCCTTCCCGGTCATGGCCCGAAATAGCCATGTTCCGAAGTTTATCCTCCCTGAGCGGGTAACCTCGGCCGCATTTTCATCGTATTTCTCAGTTGGAAGTGTCTTTTTTCGGAGCCGAGGCCCATGTTGAAACGTAAGAACCTGGCAAAATGGATTGGATTGATCGGGATGTTGGCCCTGCCGATTGCAGCCTCCGCTGCGGGCGACATCTGCTACCTGCGCGATGCTTTCGCGACCAGCCCCACCACCGCGTATCTCCTTTGCGGTCAAGGCATGGTGTACGTCACAAACGATGCTGGCGGTCACTGGGCCATGCAGAGAATAGCCAAACCACCGGATGTCCGTGCGTCGTCCACAATGACGGCGGAACAAAGGGCGTCCCTTGTCCTGGGCGCCACCCCCGATCTTCATGCGATCGCCTTCCGCGATGACACCCACGGGCTGGTGGTGGGTAACTCTGGAACGATTTTCGCGACCGACGATGGCGGCAAGACATGGGTAAAGCGCGTAGACGCGAAAAAGCAGAACTTTACTACCGAACACCTGGTGTCCGTTCAAGTGATTGGCAACCTCGCTTGGGCTGGCGGGTTCGATGGCATTATTCTGCATTCCGAAGACGGCGGGGTTACATGGGTGAAACAGACCAGTGGCACTACCCAGGACCTGCAAGGGATTTATTTCCTCAATCCGAACCTCGGCTGGGCGGTAGGCTGGTCGGGCACGATCCTCCGTACCGCCGATGGCGGAAAGACGTGGAAAACGCTCCACGGCGGCGCGAGCGTCGCTGCCATTAGCGCTACTACCGTGACCGATGTCACGAACGACTTTGCCGCTTTCTCTCTCAATACAGTCTACTTCCGCGACGAGAAGAACGGCTGGGCATGCGGATTCGCCGGAGAATTGATCGCCACCAGCGATGGAGGCGATACCTGGCGCACCCTGAAGAGCCCCGTTAAGTCGCAGCTTTCCTCGGTGACCATCGACAAGGCCGGTCACATTTGGATCGCGGCGGACGAGCAGCTTCTTCTGAGCGAAGACGGCGGCCAGACCTGGACTGTGGACGTGGTCAACAAGAACCTGTTCCTCTCCAAAGTCTTCGGCAAGGGCGATTCGCTGTGGGCGCTGGGCGAGTTGGGACTGCTCAAGCAGGTCGGATCCACGAAGGAGTGGAAGGACGTAGACAACTTCCACCCTGCGGGCACATTCATCGAGGAATCGCTGGACGCGCCCGCTGGCGCGGCGACGCCGGCTCAGTAGCTTGGTGGGGCGGCCCGGGGCGCCCACCGTCTCCGTGGGCCCGGCTGCCTTCTTGGCCCGGTTGTGTTGTAGATCAGGGCACGGCTTCAGCCGTGGCTTTAGCCCGTGCTCTCGTTGTTAACAGGGTTGGGCAGCCCCTGCCCCACCGATCAAGCCATCAGTTCGCCGGCCATCACAGTGACCGCTTGGCCGCCCAGTATCACCCGGTCGCCTTCCAGCCGCACTCGAACGATTCCGCCCCGCGCGGAAGCCTGGAAGGCGGTCATCCCCGTCTTCCCAAGGACCCCACCCCAATACGGGCCCAGAGCGCAGTGCGCCGAGCCGGTAACCGGGTCTTCATTCACCCCCACCGCGGGCGCGAAGAACCGCGAAACGAAATCGTAGCCGGCCGTGGACGCCCTGGCGGTGGCAATGATGCCTCGCGCCTCAATCTTCCCCAGCGCGCCAAAATCGGGCGCCATGCGGCGTACGGCGGCTTCCGAATCCAACTCCAAGAGGTAGTCGAACCGGTTCCGCAGCACCGCCTGTTCCCGGCATCCCAGAGCTGCGAACAATCCCTTCGGCGCGTCCGCGGGGACACCCGGCGTAGCGGGAAAATCGAGCTCAATCCAATCCCCGCGGCGGTCCGCCAGAAGCAGGCCGCTCCGTGTGTGGAACCTGGCCTGGGCCCCTGGCGCCAGATGCCCGTCCTGCCACAGCACATGGGCGCTGGCCACGGTGGCGTGGCCGCACAGGTCCACCTCCGCCGCCGGCGTGAACCACCGCAGGCGAAAGCCGTCGTCCTCGGGAACCAGGAATGCGGTCTCCGAGAGGTTCATTTCACGCGCTACATCCCGCATCCACTGTTCGCTGGGCGCTTCGCGAAGCACGCAAACGGCCGCTGGATTGCCGGCAAAAGGCCGGTCGGTAAACGCATCGACTTGAACGATCCGGGTGGGCATGTACTTATCAGGCTATCGCATTTGCAACTTTCACCGGAATCGCCGAGTCTATAGAGCAGTAGTCGCCATGCCCGTTCGTTTCGCAAAACCGATTGCGGCCGCGGCGGTCCTCCTCGCCATGTGGGGATTGGATTCCGTCCGCGGAGGCCGCCCCACCACCTGGGCCGGCGCGCGGGCGGGTCACGTCCGAATTCTCCAGTTTTACGCCAGCACCGGGCTTATGCTGCCGGGCGAAACGGCCATGTTGTGCTACGGCGTTGAAAACGCCAAGACGGTGCACATCTCCCCCATGTTGCGGGGCGTGTATCCCTCGTCCAACCACTGCCTCCAAATTGTCCCCGAGCACACCACCCATTACACCCTTATGGCCGAAGGCTACGATGGCACGTTGGATGCCCGCTCCCTGACGCTGCCGGTCCAACCCCCGCCCCCAACCCGCGCGGAACCCCTCGACGTCGCCTTGCTGGTTTTTTAACCGGCGCCGCGACGCGATTGGCGCGATAATACCGTGTTCGGCTTGCGCCCCTGGCGCTCAGGAGGAAGGTCGCTTGTTCACGGTAAGCTCGCTCCCCATTGCCATCCTGTTCTGTGTGATTACCATGCTCGGTTGGGGTTCCTGGGCCAACACCCAGAAACTCGCCGGCAAGACCGAATGGCCGTTCGAACTCTTCTACTGGGACTACGCTCTCGGCGTATTCCTCTTCTCGGTCCTGTTCCTGTTTGCATTGGGGGGCGTTGGAAGCTCGGAAACGGCGGCGGGAGTCGTTTGGTCCGTGGCGCCTGTGGGCGCGATCGGCGGCGCCCTCCTGAGCGGCGCCATTTTCAACGTCTCGAACATTCTGCTGGTGGTCGCCATCGACGCCGCCGGCATGTCCGTAGCCTTCCCTGTAGGCGTCGGTCTGGCGCTCGTCATCGGCACACTCGCCAGTTACCTGCAGGCGCCGAAAGGTAACCCGGCGGCGCTTTTCGGCGGCGTTGGGCTGGTGATCCTGGCGATGGTCTTCTCCGCAGTCGCCCACAGCAAGCTCCCCCGGCCGCCTGGGCGCGGTTGGATGCGCGGCGTGGCCTTCGCCGTGGTCGCCGGCGCGCTGATGGGGTTCTTTTATCCCCGTCTGGTGAGCACCATCTCCCCGAATTTCCGTACGGGCGTGGCCGAGGCCGGGTTCCTAAGCCCTTATGTGGCGCTTCTCTGTTTCGCCATCGGCCTGCTGTTGAGCAACGTGATCGTGAACACGGCCTTTATGAAGGCTGGCGGCAGGACCTACCGGCAGTACTTCGGCGGCACAGCCAAACTGCACGCGCTCGGCGTGCTGGGCGGCGCCATCTGGATGCTCGCTCTCAGCCTGAATGTGATCGCCTCCGGTGTGGCTGGCCCCGCGATATCCTACGCCTTGGGCCAAGGCGCCACCCTCGTGGCGGCTATCTGGGGAGTCCTCATCTGGAAGGAGTTCCGCGCCGCCCCGGCGGGCACGGCGCCCTTCCTTTACCTGATGTTCGCCGGTTACGCCCTGGGTCTCACTCTCATCGGCCTGGCTACGTTGTAACGCCAATAGCTTTCCGCTTCGCCCGCTCAAAGCCCGCCAGCGAGCGCTCAATCTGTATCATCGGCAGAGTGAGCGAGAGCCGCATGTACCCGCCGCGGCCAAAACCCACCCCCGGCACCGCCAGAATCCCTTCTTCTTGCAGCATGGCGGTGAACGCCACGTCGTCCTGGATGGGTGTCCTCGGAAACATGTAGTAGGAACCCTGCGGGCGTGGCGCGTCGTAGCCCATGCCGTTCAACGCGTCCGATAGCAGGTCGCGCTTGGCCTGATACTGGCGCACGTCCACCATGGCATCCGGGGCCAAGGCTACCACCCGCTGCCAGATCGCCGGGGCGTTGACATAGCCCAAAATGCGGTTGGCGAACGTGCAGGCGTCGCGCAAAGCCGCGGCTTCCTTGAGGCGCGGGGAAATCGCCAGGTATCCGATCCGTTCACCCGCAATCGCCATGGCTTTCGACCAGCTAAACGCCACCACCGCGCGATCGATTAAAGCCAGCGTCTCCGGCGTCTCGACGCCGTCGTACGTCAGCGTGCGGTACGGCTCGTCCGAAATCAGGATCACGGGATCGCGCACAATCGCGTTCAACTCGCGCAGCGCCTCCGCCGGGTAGACCGCGCCTGTGGGGTTATTCGGCGAATTCAGGAGGATCGCTTTGGTGCGCGGCCCCATCGCCGCCGCGATTCGCGCCACATCCGGCTGGAACCGCTCACCGGTATCCACTTCCACCACCCGCCCGCCATGGTTCTCGATGTAGAAGCGGTACTCCGGGAAATACGGCTTAAGCACGATCGCTTCATCCCCCGGATCGAGGATCGATTTCAGCGCCGTATTGATCGCGCCCGCCGCCCCTACCGTCATGATCACGTCTTCGCCGGTGAACCGCGTCCCCGTCCGCTCCGTCAAGCCCCGGGCGATGGCCGCGCGCACGTCCGGGAAACCCGCGTTCGGCATGTACCCGTGGCTCAGCGGCCGCTCCTCCGCCACCACCCGCCGCAGCGCCTCAATCACCGCCGCGGGAGGCTCCACGTCCGGATTCCCCAGCGTGTAGTCGAAAACATTCTCCACACCGCGTTCCTGGCGAAGCCGTAGCCCCACCTCGAACATCCGTCGAATCCAGGACGTGCCTTCCATCTGTTCGGCGATGGCTCGCGATATGCTCATGGTCTTTGGCGAATAGACGATTCTAACTTGCGGCGTTTGGTACTGCCTAACACACCATTTGTCGCCCCATGGTTGCCTATGGCCCCGCGCGCCGCTAGAATCGGAGTACGATGTCTTCTGACAACGGAAAGACGATTCTCGTGGTAGACGACGAGCCCGAGATCCGAAAGCTCGTCGGGGCCATGGTCAGCTCGTTCGGCTACAAGGTCCTCACCGCCGACAGCGGCGAGCACGCCCTGACCCTCTTTAAACACCACGGGCCGTTCGAGTTGCTCATTACCGACGTGGTAGCGCCCGGAATGAGCGGCCCCATGCTGGCGGACAAACTCACCGCCTTGCAGTCGGATTTGAAGGTACTCTTCATTTCCGGCTACGACAATACCCACCTGGTCCAGAAGTACGTGGTCGAGAAGGGCTACGCCTTGCTCCCCAAGCCGTTCACCGTAGCCGACCTGAGGACCAAGATGGGCGGGATCCTGGCGCGGATCGAGGGCGCTTGACGCTTGGCCGTCATTCGCGCGGCGAGCGACCGTTCTCTTCTAGTCGCCTTCGGTGAAGAGGTTACCGCCGAATCGGCCGCCGCGGTTGCCCGTCTGACGCACGCTCTGCAGGGCCTGCGTGGAATTCTCAACCTGCATCCCGCTTACGTTTCCGTGCTCGTCGAGTTCGACCCCCGCCTCCGCCGCCAAGCTGAAATCGAAGCCCTTGTTCGTGAACGCCTGGAGAGCGGCCAATCCGCCGCAGCGCCTGACCCCCCGCGACATACTGTTGAGATTCCCGTGCGCTACGGCGGCGAATTTGGACCCGACCTGGAAGATGTAGCGCGCCACGCCCGCCTCTCGCCCGAACGCATCGTCGACCTGCACGCCTCCGCCCGATACCTGGTGCATTTCCTCGGATTCTCGCCGGGATTTCCCTACCTGGGCGGTCTCCCGCCGGAACTGGCCACGCCGCGTCTCGCCGTCCCGCGCAAACTCGTGCCGGCGGGCAGCGTCGCCATCGGTGGCAGCCATGCCGGCATTTACCCCATGGAATCGCCCGGCGGATGGCGTATTATCGGGCGGACGCCGCTGCGCCTCTTCGACGCGGACGCCTCACCCCCGGCGCTGCTCGCCATGGGCGACCGCGTGCGCTTCATCCCCGTCTCGGAGGGCTGCTTCTGAACCGCATTCGAGTGGTCGCGCCCGGCTTTCAGACCACGCTCCAGGACCTTGGCCGCTTCGGTTACGCCCACCTCGGGGTCTCAGCCTCCGGGGCCGCCGACGCGCTGGCCTTGCGTGCGGCCAATCTTCTGGCCGGCAACGCGGAAAACGCCCCGGCGATTGAAATGACGCTGACCGGCGGGGTGTTCGAGTTTGAAACGGCTGCCGTCATCGCGCTCACTGGCTCCGATTTCGGCGCGGGACTCCCGCTGTGGCGCGCCGTTGAGATCCCCGCGGGCACCCTGGTCCGTTGCGGCCCAACCCGATCCGGCGCCCGCTGTTACCTGGCCGTGCGCGGCGGCATCGCCGTTCCCAAGACACTCGCCAGTGCTTCGACCCACGTCCTGACGGGCCTCGGTGGCCGCGTGCTGCGCTCGGGCGACGTGCTGCCCATAAGCCAGGAGGCCGTTCGCAAACCGCGCTTTTCCGTCCGCGCCGCCCCCGAATACGATCGCGCCCCCCTGCTACGCGCCACTGCCGGCCCGCAAGCCGATTGGTTTTCCGGCGAGTTGTACCAGGCAGCTTACCTGGTTACCGAGGAGTCGAACCGCATGGGCTTGCGTCTCAGCGGCCCGCCCATCCCCAGCCCCGCCGGACACATGCTCACCGAGGGCGTCGCGCTCGGCGCCGTTCAGGTTCCGCCTGGCGGCCAGCCTATCGTTCTTTTCGTCGAGCACCAGACCACCGGCGGCTATCCCAAACCCGCCAATGTGATCTCCGCCGATTTCTGGCGCCTCGGCCAGTTGCGCCCCCGCGATGAGGTACGCTTCGAACTGATACCCCTGGACCGCGCCCTCGCCTTGCTGCGCGAACAGGAGCAATGGCTGTATTCTCTCTTGTAGCAGTACCGCCGCCGGTTTCTCCCGGCGGTGTCTCTTGCCGGCGGTGCTTGACCATGATCGATCTGAATTGCGATGTCGGGGAACTGGAAGACGCCGCCCACGAAGCCGCGCTCCTCCGTCAAATCACCTCCGCCAACATCGCCTGCGGCGGTCACGCCGGCGACCTCGCCACCATGGAGCGAACCGCCCGCCTGGCCATGGCCCGCGGCGTACGCATCGGCGCCCACCCCGGCTACCCTGACCGCGCCAACTTCGGACGCGTCGAAATCGCCATGAGCGCCGCCGAAATCGAAGCCTCCATCCGCGAGCAGATCGGCCGCCTGGAAGCCGTGGTGCTGCGCCTCGGCGGTGAGATCGTGCATGTGAAACCGCACGGCGCGCTCTACAACCTGGCGGCCCGCGATGGCGAAACCGCCCGCGCCATCGGCCGTGCCGTCCTCCTTTGGAACCCGCGCGCCACGGTTTTCGGCTTGGCCGGGTCGCCCGCTCTGGCCCTCTGGCGCGAGATGGGCCTGCCGGTGGCCGCCGAAGCCTTCGCCGACCGCCGTTACGAACCCGATGGCTCGCTGCGTTCCCGCAAGTTCTCCGACGCCCTCATTACCGACCCGCAGGAAGCCGCCGCGCAGGCCTTGCGCTTCGCCCGCGAGGGAAACGCTCAGACCATTTGCGTCCACGGCGACACCCCGGGAGCCGTTGCCATCCTGACCGCCTGCCGCCAGGCGCTGGCGGCGTGACCTGCTCGCGGCCGGTCGTGGCAATACCGGGTACGTCGCTCGATAATTCGGCGAGATGGGGGCGGTTCTCTTCGAGATCCGCTTGACTGTATCCAGAAACTTGCCGGCGCGGTCGACGGTGCGCGCGGCGATTTCGAACGCCGCAACCGCTCTTTCGAGCAAGGTCCGGACCGTTGCTAAGTCCCGGCCGGCTTGTTCCAGCAGCGGTCCAGCCCTTCCTCCCACAGATCGAACCTCATCGAGGGACGGGCTGAATCGGGCGAAGTTCACCACATGAGCGACCGGTTGATGGATGGCCCGGACGGAAAGACCTGCGTCGTTTCACCAAACGACGGTTTCAAAGCTGACTCAAGAGCCTTTTGGAACGGCCAAGAACCTGTTCGTCCGCCGTCAGCGCCTTCAGCGGCTGGCGGGATCGTCGGTAGCGCGGGAGGCCCTTGGCGAATATCGCCGCGACCCGGAGATGCACTCAGTCTTCACGTTTTCAGATGTGGATGCCCCCCTGCGACCCGGCCGGAATCCGCGTTACTGCACTCGGGTGGCTCGCGATGCATCGTCGCGCCGCGTTGCAATGTCCGGCTCGCAGGCTGTCCGGGTTCGAGACGCGACAAAGCCACGCGCTAAGTCCGGAGGATCGGGACCGAATCGTACTGAGGGCGATTCGGAGAGCCTAATTGTGATCTTCTTTAGGCTTAAAATAATAGAAATCTCGATCTCGGAAGTGGTCTATCGGTTAAGCGGCCGAATGGACTGGGAAGCCTGGCCGAGTTGGAATCGCCCTTACCTGGCGGGTCACGACGATATCCGATTGGCTCGGCCGGTGCGAAGCCACTGATATTAGCGAAGTGTCCGCCGTTCGCTCGTGGGTGGATCGGGCGGACAAATGCAGCGGCAAATAGAAAGGGGAATCACTGTGATGTCTCAAGAAATCGTGGGCCAAAGCCCCGCGTTTCAACAAGTCTTGAACTTGATCGGCGTGATCGCAAAAAGCGATTCGGTAACCTTAATTCAGGGCGAAACCGGAACCGGGAAAGAGCTTATCGCCCAAGCCATACACCAGCAAAGTTCGCGAAGCCATGGACCGTTCGTGAAGTTGAGCTGCGCCGCCATACCCGGACCCCTGCTGGAAAGCGAGTTCTTCGGCCACGAGAGAGGCGCCTTCACCGGGGCATGCACGCAGACCAAAGGGCGATTCCAGCAGGCGCACAAGGGGACGCTTTTTCTCGACGAAATCGGCGATTTGCCGCTGGAGTTGCAGCCCAAACTCCTGCGCGCCTTGCAGGAGCAGGAGTTCGAACGGTTAGGCAGCAGCCAGACCATTCGGGTAGATGTGCGGGTGGTTGCGGCTGCCAATCAGGATCTCGCGGAACTCGTGGCCAAAAAACAGTTTCGAGCCGATCTCTATTACCGGCTAAACGTGATCCCAATCTGTCTGCCGCCTCTGCGTGAACGCGTCCAGGACATTCCGTTGCTGGTCGACTTTTTCGTACGGAAGCTCTCCGCGCGCTTCCACAAACCCATCGATGCGATCCCGGACGACGTAATGGCATTGCTGAAAGCGCACGACTGGCCAGGCAATATTCGCGAACTGCAGAACTTTATAGAACGCGCCGTGGTGTTTTCGGCGGAATCGGTGCTGCGTCTCCCGCTGACAGACCTGAAGCAGATGACGAAGCAGCCGTCGACGTCGGCCTCCCGGACGCTCGCCGACGCCGAACGCGAGCACATCCTCGAGGTATTGAGGCAAACCGATTGGCTGATCGGTGGATTGAACGGCGCTGCCACTCGGCTCGGCTTACCGCGCACCACGCTGGTTTACAAGATGCGCAAACTGGGGATTGAAGCGCGCCGTTCCCATCGGGCGCGTTCCGTTCGAGGCACAGGCGATAGGCCTGCGGCTGAGCGGTTTGCCGCCATGGGGACCTTCTGAGCAGCCTGCGCCACCTCGCGAAAAGGCGCCGCACGAAACGTGAGTTTCCGGGACGATTCCCGGAACGGTATGAGGAAGCCTCTCACGCATAGCGGAAGATTGCGCAAATAGGGCCCCCGGCGGGCATGCTCGCCTCCGATAGGGTGTGAACGTCGCCGCCGTGGCGAAGCGTTTGCACGGCGGCTATGTCCAGAAGGTCGGCTCCGCCGCCGGCCGCGCCCGGAACGGCCCCGTCTTCAAGCAGCAATGGTTGTTCGACTCGGCCTGTGGAAGCCGCGCTCACGATCTCCTGCACATCCGCCGAAGCGTGGCCTGTTCCCATCTGCTTGTCGAACCTCTCCAGCGCGCGACGCGCCGGCCCGGTGGCCACCCGCCGAACCAGCTCCAACGATTGCCGGTACATTTCGTTCTCGCTAAGATGGCCGGGTAATCCGCGGATTCCCGGTTCCACGCAGGCAGGATAAGTCGTCAAACGATGGTAGAGCGCGACTTCATGTTCGACGCCCACAACAACCAGGGGCGGATGGCCATCCTTCAGGAGAGCGTTTACGTCGCGATCGATTTCACGATAAAAACGGCCAAGGTGGTTATCGGGGTGGTCGCGGTCATGCACTGGCTCCGCGCGAAGCGAGGATTGGGACGCGCCAGGAACGAATCCGGCGGCCTCGGTACCCGCGTTTTTCGGAAATCTCGCCGCCTCACAGAACTGATCCGTGCATTTGAAGATGCGCGTATCGTTCAGCTTTAAGGCGAGAATGTAGAACTCGAGGTACTTGCTGGCAAGCGCCAGCAGAGGGCGAAGCTGAAAGCGCTCACCAACGGCCGCGACGGGTTGGCCGACTAGATATCGCGTACGGAACGACTCGCACACGTCCGGCGAGCGCAGAAAAATGAACGTCGCCGGGTCCTTCGAGGAATCGATAACCTCCGCAGCCGCAAGCTCTAGGGGATCGAGAAGGGAAGCGATGTCGTGCTTGGGCGCGCTGGTTGCCATTTGCGCACGAACCTGAACAAGCGCGTCTTTGAACGCAATTCGCGCATCGCGAGCCTCGCGTTCGGGAAGAACGATTGAAATACATGGTGGAGCAGCCGACGCAAGGCCGCGCAGCGTCGCTGGGAGAAGTCTTTCCGGTTTCGCCATCGCCATGAGTAAACTCCATCGATCCGACGCGGGCTCAAAAACGCCAGTAGCGTTCACTGCGCCCAATTCGGTTGTCCGTGCTCACTCGCACAAACACGCCACCCGCCATCGCTATTTGCGTCGTCGAAAAGGAGCTGCCGTAAGGCTCGTGTCCGCGAATCGTCAGAAGTCTACTGGCGGTCTTTGAAAACGGACAGTTGGCTAACTCCATAAGCCCGTCGAACCGCTGACGCCGAGGGATGGCGCGGGCGCCGCGGCAGGACCGTCGAACCATCGGCTCAGATTGCGGACACATGAGTATCGACCGGGGCGCGGGTGTGCGGATTTTCAGTGACTTAGCGATGGCCCCTCCATTGCGTCTGTGGCGATGCAACCAACTCGCCGGAGCGAGAGGGAGTCGCCGAAGAAATGCAGACAAAACGCAAGACGATGGTTGTGACCGGTGCGGCGAGAGGAATTGGCGCCGGCGTTACGAACGCCTTTATCGAGCGCGGTTATAACGTGGTCGCCAACTCACTGCACATCACACCATCCACCTTCGCTGCTACGGATCGGCTGACTGTGGTCCAAGGCGACATCGGCGACCCTTCGACCGCCATCGAGATCGCTTCGACCGCAATAAAGACTTTTGGCTCGATAGATGGCGTCGTCAATAACGCGGGCATCTTCCTCACGAAACCATTTACGGACTACACGGCGGAGGATTTCGAAAAGCTGTCTGGAACGAACCTGCGCGGCTACATCAATATCACGCAGCTTGCCGTCAAGCAAATGTTGACACAAAACAGTGGCGGGAGCGTCACTTGTGTGTCCAGCGCCATGGTGGAGCACCCTTTCGCGGGCATCAACGCTTCGCTCGCCATGGTCACGAAAGGCGGACTTGAGGCGGTCACGCGGAGCCTCGCCATGGAGTACGCGAAACAAGGCATACGGTTCAACGCCGTCGCTCCGGGAGTGGTCAATACGTCTCTGCACGCAAATGATCCCAGCGAGTATTTGAAGAGCCTTTCGCCGATGGGCGAGATACCCGATGTCGCCGATATTGTCGACGCGATCGTCTATCTGACGGAAGATCGTCATGTCACCGGAGAGGTGCTGCACGTGGACGCAGGCGCGCACAACGGGAAGTGGTAGCGGAACGCCATCGTACCCCGTCGGGTCACATTCCGGATTGCTTCAGGAAGTCGCGAGCCACCTCGGTTACGGGGCGATGCTCGGCGTCCACCTCATGGTTAAGCTGTTGCATAATCCGATTGGTGAATTTGTTGGATAGGTCCTGAAGCGCGGGCTCCAGACCTGGAGTCCTGGCCAGGCTGTCCTGACGGGCGGCGATGCACACCTGGTACGGCGGAAAGGCATGGCGATCGTCGGCGAGAACCTTGAGATCCAGCTTTGAGAGCAGCCCATCCGTGGCATTACCGGCGATCATGTCGACTTGGCGCTGTTCGAGAGCTCGATAGAGCAGTCCAAGGTCCATACTAACTGGTGCGGCGCGAAAGCGCAGGCGGTACGTATTCTTGAGGGCGGCCAAGCCATCCGCACGCTGTTCGAACTCGTATCCTTCGCCGAGCTTCCATCCTTCCGCGACGCGTGCGGCATCGCTTATCGTCTCCAACTGACGGCTGCGCGCCTCGGGTCCGCGCACCACGATGGCAAAACCGTTGTCGATGCCGAGCGGGGCCAGCCAATCGATCTGGAAGCGCCGGCGATATTCTGAACGCACCCGCTCCAGCACGGCAGCGGCATCGGTGGCGCCAGGGGAGTCTTTCAGAATCGCCGTCAAGGCCGTGCCGGTGTATTCAGGATAGAGATCGATTTCGCCTGTGATGAGAGCTTGATGCGCCAGGAGGGTCCCGCCGAGATTGAATCGCCGGTCGACCTTTCGATGCAAGCGGCGCTCCAGGTGCTGCGCGATGATTTCACCGAGTACGATCTGTTCGGTGAAGTTTTTCGAGCCGATCCGGATGGCGCGATCGGTATGCGAACAGGCGCACAATTGGAGCACCGCGATCAGACTGGCGAGAGTCTTCGTTCGATCCATCCCAACCCTCCATCTGCCAGCAGGGCCAAGACCGCTGCGGGCACTGCCCCTGCAAGAATTTGCGTGGAATCGACGGAGGCCACGCCGCGAAAAATGAAGACGCCTAGTCCACCGCCGCCGATAGCCGCCGCAATGGTGGCGGTGCCAATGGTGGTGACAGTGGCGACGCGAATGCCGGCAAAAATGGTTCGCGTGGCCAACGGCAATTGCACCTGGCGCAGAATCTGTGCTTCCGTCATGCCCATACCGGTTGCCGCTTCGCAGACCGCGGGATCGATGGAGGCGATGCCCACGACGGTGTTGCGAAGAATGGGCAAGAGCGCATAGAGAGCGAGCGCCACGATGACGGTTCTGGGGCCGATCCCTCCTATAAAGGGGAGCGGAATCAGAAAGCCGAAAAGAGCCAGGCTGGGAATCGTCTGCACCATACTGGCCAATCCCAGGAGCCATTTGCGAAGAGAGGGGCGGCGAGTGAGGAGGATGCCGCCCGGAATGCCGATCAGTATCGCCACGGCCATGGCGATCAGGACCAGCACAATGTGCTGAGCGGAGAGACGAAGAATGTCATTTGACAGGTCGTCGCGCATTAGGAACTAATCCTCCAGATCCTTTAGGAAGGCGCGGGCTTCCGTGGTTTGGGCACTCCGGAAATGCTCGGAAGAAACCACCGTCTCGAGCTGTCCACCGGCCATCATCGCAATGCGGGCGCCGAGTCGAAGAGCCTCGCGAATGTCGTGAGTGACGAAGACGGAGGTCGTGCGAAACTCGCGGTTCAGGGCTAGAAACTGCTGTTGGAGTTCGCGGCGCGTGACGGGATCGAGGGCGCCGAAGGGTTCGTCGAAAAGCAGCAGAGCAGGTTTCGCAGCGAGCGCGCGCGCCACGCCGACACGCTGCCGTTGGCCGCCGGAGAGTTGGCGAGGATAACGAGCGCGGAATTCGGCAGGCGGTAGACCGACCTTCCGCAATAGCTCATCCACTCGACGTTCGATATCAGTCGGACTCCAGGCTTCCAGAGATGGTACGAGGCCGACGTTGCGTGCGACGGTGAAATGCGGAAAGAGTCCGATCTCCTGGATGACATAGCCGATGCGGCGCCTCAGACGGATGGGGTCCCACTCCAGCGTGGAGCGGCCTTCCACCAATACCTCGCCGGAGGTCGGGAACAGCAAGCCGTTGATCATCTTGAGCACCGTGGTCTTGCCCGAGCCGCTTCGGCCGAGGAACACGAGCGTTTCACCGGCCTCGACACATAAGCTGAGGTGCGAGAGGATCGCCGTACCGCCCAGTTGGTAACCAACGTCGCGAAATTCGACCACGGGCATGCCGAATCATTGTATAGCAGAAGGCGGACGTCTCGCAGGTCTCAATTCGCGATCAGGAGAGTTTCGGCGAAGGGCCATTCGGCGTCTACCCATTGGGCCTGGCGGCGGAACCCGGTTCTCTGTGCGAGGGCGTCCACCTCGGCGAGGGAATATTTGTGGCTGGCCTCCGTCCAGATGGTCTCGCCTTCACGAAATGTGACGGAGAAGCCGGCAAGGCCGACGGATACGCGCTGAACCCGCGTCGAACGCAGGTGCATTTCGATGCTTCGGGTTTCGGTATTGAAGCGTGCGGCGTGCTCGAAGGCATCGAGCCGAAAATCGGCCAGGAGTTCGGCGTTGACTCGCTCCAGCAGATTCAGATTGAAAGCGGCGGTCACGCCGAGCGAATCGTCGTAGGCGCGAATCAGTCGATCCACGGGTTTCATAAGGTCAGTTCCCAGAAGCAGCGCGTCTCCGGAGTTCAGGAGGTTGCGAAGCTCCCCCAAAAACTGCGCATCGGCAGGCGCGTCGAAGTTACCTATCGTACTTCCTAGGAACAGTAAAAGAATGCGCTGGCCGGCCAAGCGGCGAGCGGTTACTTCAGATAGCCCTTCCAGATACTCGCGTTCGAAACCGACGATGCTGATGGACTCGATGTCGGCCAAGTCGCGCCGGCAAGTCGCAAGAGCAGTTGGCGAAATCTCGATTGGGCAGTAGAACGTGTGGCGAAAGCAGCCGAAGGCTTCCAGGATCGATCTGGTCTTACCTCCGTTGCCGCTTCCCAGTTCCGCGACAACCGTATCGCCGCGCAGGCGGTCGGCGATGTCTGGGGCGAACCGCTGCAAGAGACGTTCGTCGGCGCGGGTAAGTCCGTATTCCGGCAGTAGGCTAATAACTTCAAACAGCTTCGAGCCTATCTCGTCATAGAGATACTTCGAGAGCAGCTCCTTTTGACCGGACTTGGTTAGACCGTTGCGAACGTCCGCCGCAAAAGCCGAAGCCGACGATGCGTCAAGAGATAGTGCTCTGCCAGCCAAGGGTCACACCTCTCGCGCAGCGGAATCCTGCATAGACATATTGGTAGTGTGGTTGGAACCAGTTGCGGAACGAGCGTCGCAGCATGCACCCCGCAGTGCGTGGGGAGCCGCCCTTGAGAACGTAATGTTTTCCGTCGAAGAAATTGGCGGAATAGCCGCGATAGGAGGGGTGAGCTTGGAAGCCGCGGAACGGGGCGAACCGGCTCGCCGTCCACTCCCATCCGTTGGCCACGAGACCGTCGAGTCCAAAAGCGCTCCTGGCGCGAGGGAAAGCATTCACCGGCGCCGGGTCCCAACGTGCGAAATCGAAATAGCCGCGCAGGGGGTCCGGCGCCTCATCGCCCCACGGATACTCGCGCTCTTCGCCTCGCGGACTGCCATACGCGGCGCGGTGCCATTCGGCTTCATCCGGCAATCTCCCACCGGACCACCGCGCATAGGCAGCCGCCTCGGCATGACTCACGTAGACCGGCCAATTGTGCGGAAGCGCGACTTCCTCGAACATGGTGCGATAGCGCCACCCATCTTCTGCCGGCCTCCATAACACTGGATGGGTAATGTTGTGCTCGCGCTTCCACTGCCAGGAGGCGTCAGTCCAGAACGCTCGGTCCTGGTAGCCCCCGGCCTCGATGAATGTCAGGTAGTCGGCGTTGGTCACCTTGTGGCGATCGATGGCGAATGCCGGTACCTCGATCTGTTGCGCATCGAACTCATTGTCCCAGCCGAAGGCGCCGTTCCTCGGGGAACCGAGCGTCGCGGAGCCTGCGGGGATTTCGACGACTTCGTGACGGGCCTGTTCTGTCGACGGCGCCGCCTGCTGACCGTCCGGGATCTTTGTTTCGAATGGCATCTGATGCAGCATGTAGGCGAGAGTCTCGGCGTGCATCAGACGGTGCTCCACCGCCATCTGGAGCAGCCAGTTATCGTGCGCTCCATCATCGAGGATTTGCCGCACTTTACCCACATAATTCTGGATGTCAGGCAGCGACGGCCAGTCCGAGGGGGTATCCGTGGGCAGGCCGCCATTCACCGGATCGATGCCGAAGGCGAAGAGCCGGTCGAACTGCGGACGAAACGGTTTCACGTTGTGCATGTGCGGCTGCAGTAGATTCCAGTCGAAAGCTTCCAAGTGGCCTACATAAAAGATGATCCTGTGGCGCTCCGCAATCGGGCGCGCGTAGAGTGAATCCGGACGGACCAAGTCAAAGAGTTTGTCGGTCTGTTTCCGTGCCTCGGCCAACTGTGCGGATGCGTTCATGAGCAGACTCAATTAAGGAGCGTCATGTTGGCGCCCGATGCGCTATTCCATAACCTGCGCGTGCTTCACCCCGCGAGAGAGATCGTAAGTAATCTCATCGATAAAACACCAGCCCCAGTCCTCGCCCGGCTCAATGGAGCGCATCACAGGATGACGAGACGAATGGAAATGTCTCGTGGCGTGCTTGTTCTTAGAGGAATCGCAGCATCCGACGTTACCGCAGGTCAGGCAAATCCGCAGATGCACCCAGGAGTCGCCCATCCTCACGCACTCCTCGCAAACTCGGTTTGAAGGCTGCAGATCCTTGGCTTCCCTGACGTGCTCACAGATCCCCATATCCCCTCCCTGTGCGGTGGCCCAAGGTTACGACCAGTGAATCACATTGGAGGTCAGTGGCGCAACACCAACTGTGCGCTTGAATACCGAAATATCCGGGCAGCCGGTGCAAACAAACCCCAACCGGCAAATCGAGTCCCAAGAGTGCTAACCCTCAGGATCTTTCCGAATCGTCAACCAGGCTACCGCGGCGCTCGATAAAGACAGCCCGGCGCAAGCCAACATGACAATTCGAAATCCGAATACAAACGATTCCTTGACGGATTCCCTGATCGTGGCGGCGACACCGCGGTTGAGACCGGGGGGAACCTGCAAACCCGCGAGCTTGATCTCGTCCGCATGAAGCTGCTCCATGGCGGCAAACGGCACGGAAAGATGAGCGAGGCTGCGAGTCATGTGAGAACCAAAGGCCTTGACCATCGCAATCCCGAATACCGCGATCGCAAGTACCCCGGCTACGCGTGCCACGGCGTTGTTGATTCCAGAAGCCATGCCGAATCGGTCTTCACTTACAGAGTTCACAACAACAGTGGTGAGAGGAGCTACCGTGACCGCCATTCCAAACCCGAGAACCATGATCGCCGGGAAGAATGTCGTCCAGTAGTTCTCTCTAACGGAAGTCGCCGCGAACAGCGCAAAGCCCAAAGAGACAATGAGCGGACCAGCGATCAACGGAATTTCTGGACCATAGCGGGCGACTAGACCGCCTGACCAGCGAGACAAGAGGAAAACGAGCAGGATCAACGGAAGGACAGCTTCGCCCGCGGCTGTAGCGGAGTAGCCCTGGACCTGGATCAGGTTCAATGGGAACAGGAAGAAGAACGTTCCGATAGCGGCATACAGGAACAGCGTAAGTAAGTTTGCACCGGTGAACCTCCGGGACTCAAACACTGCCATCGGCAGCATGGGTGAAGCGACGCTGCGTTCGACAGTCACCAAAGCGATTAGACAGCCGACGCCCACGATCAAACTCCCGAAGACCAGGGGATTCTTCCAGCCGAGGTCGACCGATTCCATGAACCCGGCAACCAGTCCTCCTAGTCCAACGGCGGCAAGAAGCGCTCCTGACCAATCTACGCGGCCTGCGTTCGCCATGCGGCTCTCTGGAATATACCTGAGCGAAATAGCGATTACCGCGGCCGCAAGCGGGATGTTGATGAAGAACACCCACCGCCAGGAACCGTGGTCAACCAGCCAACCGCCGAGAACTGGTCCAATGGCGGTAGTGATCGCGGTAAAGCCGGACCAGGCGCCAATCGCGCGGCCACGATTCGTCTCATCGAAAGCTGCACTGATAATCGCCAGACTGCCGGGCGTCAGGAGTGCAGCGCCAACGCCTTGCATACTCCTGGCGATAATTAACTGATCGAGGTTCAACGCGCAGCCGCATACTGCTGAAGCCACGGTGAATATTGCGATACCGGCTACGAATATCAGACGGCGCCCGAACAAGTCCCCGAGCGAACCTCCTACAAGAATCAGCGCACCCAGAAACAAGCCGTAAGACTCGATCACCCATTGCACATCGACAACGGTTGCATGAAAGTTGGCCTGGATTGCGGGTAGAGCGACGGTAACCGCCGTGCCATCGATAAAGGCCATGCTGGAGCCGAGAATCGTCGCGACAAGGATCCAGATTCGCGCCTCTGCCCTGCAAGGGACTTCGGCGCCTGTCGATCGAATCGCGGCTTCATCGCAGGGCGTTCTCATCAAGGCTACGGATGCAGAAGGGTCAGGTCCAACTATGCATCCCTCCATCATCGGCGAGGAAGCATTCACAGCGGCGGTTGATGTAGGTTATGGCTGCGGGAATCCGAACATCAACCACGACTGATTGGCTACCCAATGCGGGTACAGCGCCGTCATCTGATCGAACAGTTCCTGGTCGGATCTCGCGGTTTTCTGCACCCGATCGAAGTCCTGCAGGTAACGCTTCGTGTCTTGGATCGTCGAGGGAGAGTCGGGCGCGCCAGGCTTCTTGTGCCCGGCGACAACAATCGCCGGGTTCAGCGCCGCTAACCGGTCTAGCGCCGCGATCCAGTTCTTTCGGCTCTCGGGGGTGGTGTCGCCTACGTAAATGCGGCATTGGTTGTACACAACGTCGCCAGCGACAATCAGGCCGATCGATGGAACGTATAGAGACGTCGAATCGGGACTATCGGTTTGCCCCTGCTCGATGATGCGCAATTCGTGGCCCTCGAGTGTGAACGTGTCGTGCTCATAGGACTCAGGTGGAACCAGCTTGGTGGGCACTTGCCCAGGAAAGAGCCGGCGGGCCAACCGCTCCACTGTGGGAGCGAAAGACATCTGCATGGCCTCTACCGTCTCGGGCGTTGCTATCGCCCGAGCGCCCGGGAAACGGTCGAGCAGAATGCTCAGACCGTAGAAGTGGTCGAAATGGGCGTGCGTTATATAGATGGTTTCCAAGTTGCGGTTGTGCAGCGCGACCCAATCCGCGAGAGCCTCGGCCTCAGCCACTGTACCCATTGCGTCCACCAATACCGCGTCGTACTCGCCGAAGATCAGAGTCGACGTGATAGGGTCAAAGCCGAGCGCTTCGCCGAATGGCTTTGGCCGCTCGCCTACCATTGCCTTTCCTGGCGCCGTAAAGACGTTGACGCCCAGCGTGTTCAACGTGATGGGGGATGTCATGTGCGCGGTCTCCTTAGTCAACTATGATGTTCCTAATGATGTCTGTCTACCCCAGAGTTGTCTTCGGCTCGGGCGCGCGCATCACGCGCGAGCAGGCACTAAGAGTCGCTCCCTCCGTTCATCTCTTGCCGTACGCCGTGAAAATGTAATCCTTGGCCGCCACTCTCGTATGGCACGCGAAGCCGCAATTGACGGCGCCAGTCGGATCGGGCTTGAAGGTGTCCGACGCGGGATCATAGTCGAACGCGGCGTATGCCCATCCTTTCGTGCCTGGGACTCGCTTGCTATTCTTCTCGATGAGGAAGACATCTTGCAGGGTGTCCGGCACCCTCACTGAAAAAGGGGCTTCCGTGCTCTTTTTCGGTTTCCACTCGATCTTGGCAATCTTGGAACCGTCGGGGAAGGTTTCGCCGTTGCCGGGAACGCCGGCCCGGTAGGCGTCGATCATCGTGGGATTAGCGACCATCACCTTCAGCAGATCTTCAGTCTGACTGACGGCGACGACCTGCCAGTTCTCGTACCCCCTGAAGTCAGAGAATGCGAGCCCATTGGGCACGCTCACTGTGTACTTGTCCTGCGCGGAAAAGGCCCTGCCGCCCAGGGCCGCCAGCGCTATGCCAAGTGCGCCTGCGGAAACGACTCGTATACAGAGTGAAGGCAAGAAAGGTCTGCGAAACATGATGTACTCCTGTTCGATGCGCGCTTCCAGCCTGGCGCGGACTGCGGCAGACCGCGAATCGGCGGCCAGCCTTCAGTCGTTAGCTCTTGAGCTCGCCGTCTTTGCTTGACGAGGAGATGCTATCACCGCAATCAGCGTCTTGGCCGCAGCGGTTGAAGAAGCCGGGTTCTGGCCGGTCACGACTCGACCGTCAACTAGCGCGAAGGGCGCCCAGTCGGCCGCCTTCTCGTAGAGGCCCCCGATTCTCTTCAACTCGTCCTCAACCAGGAAGGGAACGACGTGGGTCAAGTTCACCGCGGCTTCTTCGCCGTTGGTGAAACCAGTCACGCGTTTGCCTTTGACGAGAGGCTCGCCGCGATACATTACGCGATGGAAGACACCGGGCGAGTGACAGACAGCAGCCACGGGCTTGCCCGAGTTGTAGAAGGACTCGATCAACGTGATGGAATCTGGGTTATCGACGAGATCCCACATTGGACCGTGGCCTCCCACGTAGAATATGCTGGCGAACTTTGCCGATCTCATGTCGGAAAGCTTCACTGTCTGAGACAGCGTCTTCTGTGCCGACGTATCCTGCTTAAACCGTGTCATCGCGGGAGTTTGATTCTCCGGCAAATCGCTCTTTGGATCGATCGGGGGCTGTCCTCCTTTGGCGAAGCCAGCGTCAGTTCGACGCCGGCGTCCCGGAAGACAAAGTACGGGGCCGCGAATTCCTCCAGCCAGAAGCCGGTCTTGCGACCGGTGTTGCCCAATTTATCGTGCGACGTTAGCACCATCAGTATTTTCATCTTCGTTCTCCAGTATTTCGGTATTGCGGTCGACTGCGAGCACTGTTCAGCGTTTGCTCGTACCGAGCAAATCGCGCACCGCGACGAAGGTGTAGAAACGAAAGACCGGGGTAAGACCGGTGCACACTGCTGTTCGTGGACCGACTCGGCGGGTCGACCCTCCGACACTGACTATCGTCAGATCTGTGATTGTAAGGCCCGCTTACTCGCGTAACCTCTTTGGACCGCTCACGTATGGATTGCCTCGCTCGTAGAAGCGCAGCCTGCGATCCACGTTGCGCGTCAAACCGATGCGCACACTCTTGCCGATGGCGTCCACTTGCCGCCGGCCCGTCGCGAGCAAGAGTGGACCGGCGGCGCACAGATCCAGACCGTCCTGCCGGAGATCGATCTGCATCGCCTGGGCCAGCCGGCCTGGCCCCCGGGCTAAATCGACCAGACCCGCCCCGCCGCGGAGACGTTGCATCCGATCGATTCCCTCCAGTGGTTCGAGCGCACGCAAGAGGACTCCCGCCCCGACTCCGACCGCCTCGCTCGTCACGTTCAGCATGAACGAGGTACCGTAGGAGAGGTATACGTAGGCATGTCCTGGCCCAAGGAATAGTGATGCATTGCGCCGCGTCTCTCCGCCAAATGCGTGCCCCGCGGAATCGCCGACCGGATAAGCCTCCGTCTCGACGATGCGCCCGCTGAACCTGCGATCATCGATTTCACGGACGACTACTTTGCCAATGAGGTAACGAGCCAACTCCACCGTGTCCACCGGAAGTTCTGTTCGACGGAGGCGCCGAAGACGCCAAGGGTCCATCGATTCGCCTGCGCGTGTCATCTACCTCTGCGCTACTGCGGAGCGCCGGCTTCGCCTGAAAGCGGTCGGAGTGCGCCGAGCATTGTAGGAATGAGTTCCGAAACAGTCGGGTGAATGTGGACGGCCCGTTGAATGACCGTGTACGGCGCCCGGGCATACATCACGTCAAGGATCGAGTGAATGGCCTCATCGCCACCAGTTCCAAGGATGGCAGCTCCCAGAATCTCGTGGGTTTGGGCATCCACCATGATCTTCATAAAGCCCTGCGTCTCGCCCTTCTCAACGGCGCGAAGAACCTCCGTCATAGGCCGCCGGCCAATCAACGCGCGGCGGCCGCCTTTGCGGACTTCCGCCTCTGTCAGGCCCGCACGGCCGAGCGGAGGATCAATGTACAGAGCATAAGCGGTAATGCGGTCGCTGACTTTGCGCGGGTCATTGTCCAGAAGATTCGCCCCGACGATTTCGGCATCGTTGAAGGCCGTGTGCGTGAATGCGCCTCTTCCATTGCAATCCCCTAACGCCCAGATTCCCGGGACGCTGGTGCGCAGATGGTCATCAACGACAATGTACCCGCGTTTATCGACGGCAACGCCTGCCTCGGTGAGACCGAGGTCATCGGTATTTGGACGGCGTCCCACCGCCAGCAGGACGTGTGACCCAGTCACCTCGGGATCGCCAGTGACGCAGTCAACCTTCGCGAGGATGTCCTGGCCGCGCCTCGAAAAGCCAATACATGTTGCATTCACCCGAATTTTGATGCCCTCGCGCTCGAGGATCCCCCGGACGGCGGTAGACACATCCTCATCCTCGTGCTGCGCCAGGTGCGGCGCTGTCTCAATAATGGTCACTTCACTCCCGAACCTACGGTACATTTGGGCGAATTCCAGGCCGATGTAGCCGCCGCCTATGATGATCAAGTGACGCGGAAGAAAGTCGACGTCCATGATAGAGCTGTTGGTAAGGTATGGGACCTCTTCGATACCGGGTATCTGAGGCGCAACTGCGCGACCGCCCACGTTGATGAATACCCGCTCCGCCGTAAGCCTGTCCGCGCCGACGCTTACCTCTGTCGGCGTCTCGAAGCGGCCGTGTCCCTGATACACGGTGCAGTTTGTCATGCCTCTCAGCCAGCTCTCGACGCCGGTTCTCGACTGCCCCGAAATCGCGTCCCTCCTCGACTTGACGAGCTTCATGTCGACGCTCGCTGAGCCAATGTTGACGACTCCGAAATCGGCTGCGCGGCGAACCATGTGGGCCGCGTACGCGCTTGCGACCATCGTCTTCGTGGGTGTGCAGCCCGTGTTGACACACGTTCCGCCGAACAATTTGCGCTCAATGATCGCGACTTTCATTCCCGCGCCTGCCAGGCGCTGCGCCAGGAAAGGACCAGCCTGACCGGTTCCGATGACGATCGCGTCGTAGGTCTTGGTCATTGAACTCCGTTGTTCGGTGTGTTGGCTTCCCCACGGCAGAGGCTCAACAAGATCGCGCCGCCGCTTCCGATGGCGCCTGCTAACCGCGGGTAAGTGCGGCAGCACGTGCGGGGCCACCGGACCGGCAAGGTCCTGGGCACGGAACTTGCGGCAAGAGAGTCCGCTGAAGTGCCGGCTGACGAATCTCCGACTCGGTATTCTGCCGATTGTCAATCGAGGCTCGATCTCGAAATGCGACTGGCAGGCGGGTCGTGTACGAACTGGTACATTTGCGGTCCCCGCGTCGGGCAGATGGCTTTGCCGGCGTTTCGCTCAATGAGTGCCCGGCGAACGCGCCTTTTCACCCTTGTTCCATCCATGGAAGGCCGATAAGTCGCCCGCGTTCCACGCCTCGCGGAGTCCGGGTGTTCTCAGATCCCAGTCGGGGCGGATCTGGCTCGTCACGTCGCGCAGGTCATGCCAGAGGTCGGCGATAGAAGGGCGCCCCCAGAACCAATAGCCGTTATAGATACTATGAAGGATGAGTCCCGGCTTGAGAACGAGTGTATGCGGAATCATCGGGTTATGCTCCGGGTCGGTATATTCCGCGATGTCGAGGTCCGTCTGAACGATTCTGTCGGGGTCTGAGAGGAAGGTCCACTGGGCGCCCACCGACGCACGGAACTCCTGCAGAGTGTGGTGGTCATCGGTGGAGATCGTGGCAATCTGCGTGTATGCCACAGCGATTTTCGGATAGAATGCGGCAAGCTCCAGATGCTGCTGGTGTTCCTTCGGGCAGTAATGGCCGCGCGCCAGCGTCAGAATCAGGGGATCGTCGCCCTGGATCTCGCTGAGTCTGCGCGGTGTGCCCGTGTGATCGGGCAACTGATAGTCAGGAAAAACGTTTCCGGGTACGAGGTCATAGCGCATGATTGGATTCCTCCCACTGATGCATTTGGGTTGTAGCTCTAAGACGTTCAAGCGCACGCTCCGTGCCATTGCCCAGACCCCGAAAACGGGCGCCCCAGCCGGTGATTCTCCATTGCCAGACGCCATCCGCACGATACTCGACCGCCTGGAAACATCCGGGCCCTCCGTTCTGCCGGAAGCGCTGAGAGTCTCTTACGGCGGCGATCTGCGGTTCCCACCATGCGGCTCCAGACGGCCCTATGTGATCGGTAACTTCGCCAGCACGGTTGATGGCGTAGTTAGCTACGAAATCGCCGGCCAATCCGGCGGTGGCGACATCAGCGGTTTCGACGAGTCGGACCGCTTCATTATGGGCCTGCTTCGGGCATCGGCAGACGCCGTCATGGTGGGATCCAATACACTTCACCAGACCGCTCCTGCGCATCTGTTTGTCGCCGATTCCGTTTTTCCGGGAGCCCGCGGCCTTTATTTGCGCTACCGGCGCGAGGTTTTGAAAAAGACGGCTCCTCCGCTTCAAGTGGTAGTAACTGGAAGCGGCAGAGTGGATCTCACAAGGGCCATATTCCAGACACCCGGGATAAGAACATTGATCGTCACCACCCAAGTGGGTAGCGATCGCCTCGCGGCGAGCGGGGCACGGTCGCTCGTCTCGACGGAAGTTCGGCCGCTCGAAGGTCCCATCGTTGCGCCGGCTGACATTTTGGAACTTCTGCGCGCTGAGTTTGGCGTATCGCTCCTTCTGCATGAAGGCGGCCCTACCCTGTTCGGCAGATTCGTGGCGTACGGCTGCGTCGACGAACTTTTCCTCACACTAGCCCCTCAACTGGCTGGCCGAAGTATGCAGTCACTACGTCCGGGATTGATCGCCGGTACAGAGTTTGTCCCCGAAACGGCGCCCTGGCTGGAGATCCTCAGTGTGAAGGGGCGCGGGAGCCACTTGTACCTGCGTTATGGCGCTGCACAGCAAAGACAGCCACCGGGAGCAGCGGCTGGTTAGCGCCGCCAGTCTCGGGTATCGACCTTGAGTGATTTCTTGGCAGACGATGGTAAACTATCGACAAGCCTCGCACGCGCGGGCGAGTGCGGACCTTCAAAGGAGCGACATTCCGCGCATCCGGCTAGGATGACGTCCAGATGAAGCCAAATCCGACTAGCGCACCGGAAGCGGGAGGCGGCTTGCGGCCCGTTGCGCAGCCGGTGGCCGCGCCGCTCACGCGCACCGCAATCTTCCTGGTCGCGGCGCTAAACCCAGGCTTCGACAATCGCGCGACCCTGCGGTCGTTCTTCGGAGACCTTGCCGCGCTGGTGCGCGCGGTGGAATTTCGCGACATTGATGGGGGCCTCTCCTGCGTCGTGGCCTTCGGGTCCGATGCCTGGGACCGGCTGTTTGGACCGCCGCGGCCGGCGGAACTGCATGTGTTCCGGGAGGTTCGCGCAGGGGCTCGTCATGCGGTTTCCACGCCGGGCGACTTGCTATTCCACATCCGCGCGCAGCGTATGGATCTGTGCTTCGAACTTGCGATGCAGATCATGGCGCGTCTCGGAGACGCTGTTTCGCCGGTAGACGAAGTGCATGGCTTCCGTTACTTTGACGACCGCGATCTGATGGGTTTCGTCGACGGGACAGAGAATCCGAGGGGCCAGGCAGTCATCGACGCCGTGATCGTCGGCGACGAGGACCCCGCGTTCGCCGGCGGCAGCTACGTCATCGTGCAGAAGTATCTCCACGATCTTGACGGATGGAATGCGCTAACCACGGAGTCGCAGGAACGAATCATCGGACGCACCAAGCTCTCGGACATCGAATTGGACGATTCCATCAAGCCCACTTCGGCGCACAACGCACTGACAACAATCGTCGAGGACGGGAAAGAGGTTAAGATCCTGCGCGACAACATGCCCTTTGGCCGGGCCGCACACGGTGAATTTGGAACCTACTTCATCGGCTACAGCCGTTCGCCCCATACCATCGAACAGATGCTCGAAAATATGTTCGTTGGCCGGCCTCCCGGCAACTATGACCGGCTGCTCGATTTCAGCCGCGCCGTCACTGGAAACCTGTTTTTTGCTCCGTCCGTTGCATTTCTGGAAGCCATAGGCGAGGACCCGCCTGCCGTGGTTACTGCGCCTCCTGTACAGTCAGCCACTGTCGATGTCTCTCGAACCACCTCGCGGCAGAGCGACGGTTCGCTTGGCATCGGTTCCCTTAAAGGAGAAATTCCACATGAATAATCTGCATCGCGAGCTGGCTCCCATTTCCGATGCGGCGTGGGCTCAGATTGAAGAGGAAACAGTCCGCACGTTCAAACGTTACCTCGCCGGACGGCGTGTGGTCGACGTGCGGGGACCGGCAGGTACTCTTCTCTCCGCGGTCGGCACTGGCCATCTGCGTCCCATTGCAGGTCTGAGGGACGGCATTCTCGCCAGACAGCGCGAGGTAAGGGCTCTGGTGGAGTTGCGTTTTCCTTTTGATCTCGATCGTCTGGCGATCGACGACGTCGAACGCGGCGCCAACGACTCGGATTGGCAACCAGCCAAGGACGCAGCGCGCCAGATCGCCTTTGCTGAGGACATCGCGGTTTTTGAGGGCTATACGGCAGCCGGTATCGTAGGAATTCGTCAAGGGACAAGCAATCCGAAGATGGCCCTTCCGGCCGACGTCCGCCAGTACCCGGATGCCATTGCTCAAGCTTTGAGCCAATTGAGGCTCGCCGGCGTCAATGGCCCGTATGCTGTTCTGCTTGGAGCCGAGGCCTATACCGCACTCGCTGAAACCAGCGATCATGGTTATCCGGTGCTGGAGCACGTCAAGCGCCTCGTCGACGACAAAATCATTTGCGCGCCCGCTATAGACGGAGCGTTTGCACTCACTACGCGTGGCGGTGACTTCGAGCTGCACATCGGCCAGGACGTCTCCATCGGCTACCTGAGCCACACAGATGACGCCGTCCGGCTCTATTTGCAGGAGACCTTCACGTTCCTGCTGCTCACATCGGAGGCATCTGTCGCGCTCACTCCGTCTGCAAAAGCAGAGAGGACTTGACCGGGATCATGCGTCCATCCGTTCGACCCACTGAGCGCGCCATGCGGGAGCCGCGAATGGATCCGCGAAGTACTGTGTTTCCCGCGCGACCTTGTTGTCCCTGAGCTCCATTAGGCTCACCGTGTAGGACGGCTTGCGGTCATATGTGATGATCAATTCGGTGATCCAAAGATTGCCACCGCCAATGATTCGCCGGACCGCAAACTGCTTTTTGTTCGGCTGACTGGCGCGTTGGCTCTGTATGTTGCGTCGGCCGCGGGTTCGCTCGCCTGACTGCGGGTATTCCAGCACTGCGTCCTCGTGATAGATGCGGTGCTCCGTTTCAGAATCGCCGGCATCGGACGCCGCCCAATGCCGGCCCAGCGCCGCACGGATCTCTTGATCGCGCACTTCAGAATACTGCTCCTTTGTTTGTCGATCGTTCATCTTGAGCCGTTTCAAGCCACCAGCAAGATCTTCCCGCTGCCACCCTTTTCTGCCGCTGCTTGAGCCTCGGCCGCTTCACTGAGTGGCAGGGCCTGGCTAATCGGGATTGCTAGCTTGTCATCTCGCACTGCCTCGGCCATGAACTGGAGCGTCTTCCTATCGAACTTCGAAAATACTGACACACCTTAGATGGGTACTTCGCGGCGTTCTGATGAGCGAATGTCCTTACCGTAGGATTTGGCAAGTGGTCCTCCCCTTGCGGTCATCGTCTTGCGTGTGTGTTCGGCGACTGCTTATCGTTCCAGCAAAACTGCTTGCACCACGACTGCCGCAATCGAGTGGCCGTCGCCAAGTATCTGAAAACCCGTCCTTCCGCCCCCCGGGTCCATACTCACATGTCCGCAATCTGAGTCGATGGTTCGACGGAACTGCCTCGAGGGTGAGAGAGACGGCCGTTGGTGAGACAGACCCGCGAACGTAAGGTTTCCGTACGCCTGACGATTCAAGACCTCGCTTAATCGAGGCCGGTCCAACGAAGAAATCTGGGCTGATTGGGTGACCGCCGGAGGACAACGAAGTGTTCTCCAGGCCCAGTTGCCATTCGCGCGGACAGAAGCCCCGGCCGCAGCCGTCTCAGTGGTAATAGGCCCGTTCCAATTCCAAATCGCCCAGCGCGCTCCGCGAGCGTTTCCGGCGGCGGCCAGCGTAGTGCGCCTCGGCGCCGCAGGCACAGGGGAAATGCGGGCCGGCAGTCGGACGCGTCCCGATTCAGCCAGTGCTCCAAGAAGCTTCCAGCCAGGGACAGCACCGGCCGGCGAACCGCCATTTCCAGTGCTTCCAGATCCAGATCTTGGACGGCTTGGCGGCCAGCAGAGTCTCCGCTTCAATATTTGGTCCCGCCCAGAGACTGGGGGGCAATCTCGGTATTTCCGCTCCTGGAGTGGAGTCAACCCCTCGGCTGAGACACGGAAACCAGGAGGTTACCATTCGCTGGCACGGACTCGCGAAAAGATGAGCGCGGCCCGCAAGAAAGGTAAGTGGATCGGCGGCCACCCGGCCTCGGGTACAACATCTACACGCGTGCCCGCCCTCTCGTGGTGAATCCTGAAGAGGCGCACCAGGTCCTAGGGACTGGACCGTCGCGGCCGTGCAACTCGCTCGAAATCAAGTTGCGCGACCACGCCGACGCGCTGGCTGAAACGCTGCCGGCTGCGCTGGCCGACAGAAGGGCGGCGGCGATCGCTGCCATGAACGCCGTCTGCCTGGAGATCGCCGAGGATGAAGCGGAGCGTTGCCGGGACGTGAGTGCGACGACGGCGCAGCAGACGGCGCGGCCTGTCGCGGTTGCATTTGGGGGCGGCAGGTGTAGCTTCGAAGCGCGCCTTGTGGCAGCAGCCCGGAGCCTTCAATGGGGTCGCAATCGGCAGGTTCACGGCCGGGCTTCTTGAAGGTGCGCTGTGCTCACGAAACTCGGGACCCACGAGGGCGCTTCCGGCTTGGCGGTGGCGCGGCTCGCCGGCGCGGCGCCGGTTTGCGGCCCCCGCAGTTGATCGCTGTAAAAGTTCTTGAGCGCAAATAGCGCGAGGTCGAATCGGTCGTTGGCGCCCAGCTTTTGGAAGAGCCGGGAAAGGTAGACCTTTACAGTTCCTTCGGTGATTCCCAGCGAGTAGGCGATTTCCTTGTTCTTCAGGCCCTGCGCGAGAAGGCCGATGAGTTGGCGCTCGCGCAGGGTCAGGGCGACCCGCTTGGCGCAGAGGAGCTGGTCGGTGAGGGACTTTTCAAGCCAAAGTTCGCCCGCGGCCACGCTCTCCAAGCAGCGGACCTGGATCTCGGCGGGCAGATTCTTGCGCAGGACGCCGCGGACACCCAGGCCGATAGCCTGAGAGGCGGACTCGGCGGAGATCGCATCTACCCAGAGCACCATGGGAACGCCGCCGAACATGGATGTGAGCCGGTGCAATTCCGCAAATCCAAGTTCCGGGTTGACATCCAGCAGGACCACGCTCGGCCGTTCCGCTACGAGGCTCTCGATCAGGAGAGGCACTGAGGGCGCCGACGAGCAGACGAAGCCGCCGGCTTGTTGCAGGATTGTTTGGAGGCCAGCCGTGAGGATGGGTTGGGGGGAGTAGAAGAGGAGGCGCGTGGGCGCGGCGTTCGGCTCGTCGGTTCTTGTTAGCATCACGGAGAGACTCAGGGCAACTCAATGGCCAAACCGGAAGCCGAGGTTCGGAGCACGCTCCAGGGTCGGCGACACAGCATCTTCGAGAGAGAATTTCCCTGTCCAGATTACGCACTTGTGCTCATAGAACGGACGCTGGTTCACGCGAGAATTCCGCCGGGCGTTATCATAAGAATCTCGTAGCGGGCGCCGAGCTTTACAATGGACAAGGCGATCAAGATTGTCGCGATCGACGACGATCCCAGTATCTTGTCGGTGGTGAGGGCATGCCTCGCCGATGACGAAACGGAAGTGCTGACTTCCAACGATCCGGAAGCCGGTTGGGACTTGGTGCGGCGAACGCGCCCCGACATCGCGATTATAGACCTGATGATGCCCGGTACTAACGGTATGGTTCTGCTTGAGCGAATCGTCGAGTGGAACCCGACCACCGACGTGGTGCTCCTCACCGGAGAATACCGGCCGGAGTTCGCGGTGCAGGCGATTCAGAAGGGCGCTTCCGACTACATAACAAAGCCTGTCGATATTGCGCTATTACGCCAACGGATCGGCAGGCTGGCGGCAGCCGCTCGCGCCCGACTGCGCGGCCTGGAACTAGAAGACGCGCTACTCACGACGTCCTGCCTGAGCGCGATGGTTGGCCGGAGCCCAGAAATGCTCGGAGTGCTTTCGCGCCTGCAGCGAATCGCGCCCCACTACCGGGCGGCGCTTATTACCGGGGAGACCGGAACCGGAAAGGAACTGGCGGCGCGCGCCCTGCATACCCTGAGTCCGGTGGCCGCGCACGCGTTTGTGGTGTGCAATTGCGCGGCGGTGGCGGAGACTCTGTTCGAGAGCGAGATGTTCGGGCACGTCAGGGGAGCCTTCACAGGCGCAATACAGGACCGGATCGGATTATTCGAAGCGGCTAACGGCGGCACGATTTTTCTGGACGAAATCGGTGAAGTGCCGCAGGCGTTGCAAAGCAAGCTCCTGCGGGTGCTGCAAAACCATGAAGTGCAACGCGTGGGATCGCCCGCCGTGCGGCAGATCGATGTGCGCGTCATCGGGGCGACGAACCGCGACCTGCGCGCGATGGTCGCAAAGGGCCAGTTTCGCGAAGACCTGTACTACCGGCTGTCCATGGTGCAGGTTCAGTTGCCGCGGCTAACTGACCGGCGCGAGGACCTGCCGCTGCTGATCCGTCATTTCCTGCAGAAGTACACGCAGCAGTTCGGCAAGAACATCCGAGGGCTGACACAGCGGGCGAATTTATTGCTGACGCGGCACGACTGGCCCGGAAATGTGCGCGAATTGGAGAACGTCATCGGACACGCATGCATGATGGCGGTCGGTAACGACATTGACGTGGGGGATCTTCCGGAGGACCTCCAGGACAGCAAGCGACGCCAGGACAGAGCAGGCCCGCAACCGCTGCTGACGCTCGCCGAGATGGAGCGCAGACATACGCTGTCGGTGCTGGTGCGCGTAGGCGGCAACAAGCAGGAAGCCGCCGCAGTGCTGGGAATCAGCCGAACGACGCTCTACCGGATTCTGAACGAGCCCGTTACGGGAATCGCGGACAAAGAGTAGCGGACGGGCGCTCGCAGGCTTTCAGGTAGCCGTACCAGGAGAACCGAGTTAACTTCGGTGAACCGGGTAGCCCAAATCTGGACACTAATTCGGAATCTGAACGCGAGTTAACTTCGGTAAACCGGCAGCCTCCCTTAACCGATTGAAAACGACCCCCATTTTCCACAGTCATTTGGCATGAACTTTGCTTTTGGGGCAGCATGCGCAGATTGGCTTCCGTTCCCCGAACGAATCGTGACAATGCCGATGGTGGTTGCCCCGCAGTCGCGCCCTTCCGGGCGAGCGAGCAAAAGCCGGTTTGGCTGGCAGTTCTGGTAGCGGCGCAGTGCGCTGCGCAGGGACCCGGATCCCAGCAGTCGATCGATTGGTCGTTCGATGGCGAGCAGGCCTATTACACGAACGCATCGAGCGATCCCGTGGTCATCGTTCCGATGGAAGCGCGACTGGAGCCCGGACAGACCCTGTCCGTGACCTGGGAACGCGGAGAGACAGCTTACAGCTTGCGGCGAGCTGCCTGAGCAAACGAAAGAAACTCAAGACTCGAACCCTTCCCCCAATGCCTAACATACTGCATCTCAAGCTCATGGAACTGCCGGCGGACTTCGAGGATGCCGACATTTTTCACGGTTTTGAAGCGATGGAAACCAGCGACCTGGCGGAAGCGCGATCCGTCATAGCCGAGCAAGCGCCTTCCTGCGCCCTCATCTTCGGCCAGATGCCGGACATGGGGTGGATCGAGCTGCTGGAGTTCGTCCAGCACTGCGACGCGACGCTGCCGGTGGTGTTCTGGGACCCGGAAATGAGGGCTACGGACGCGGTGCGTCTGGTGCGCGCGGGAGCCTTCCATTGTGCGGGATACCGCGATTCGCTCGATTCCGTGCGGGAGCACCTCTGCAGCGCGGCCGAAGAAAAGCGCGAGCAGGACCGGCGGCGCCAGCGCAACACGGAGTGCAACGAGCCATGGAGGAAGTTCCTGGTGGGACGGAGCCGCGCCATGGAGACCGTGGTGGAGACCATCCGGCTGATCGGCGCACGGAGATGCACGGTTCTGATTGGCGGCGAGACCGGCACCGGGAAGGAAATGGCGGCGCGCGCGCTGCATATGGCGAGCCCCAGGGCGCAGTATCCGTTCGTGGCGGTCAACTGCAACGCGCTGCCGGAGAACCTCCTGGAGGCGGAGCTGTTCGGACATACGAAGGGCGCGTTCACAGGCGCTCAGAACGCCCGAATCGGACGCTTCGAGCAGGCCCACCGCGGGACGATTTTTCTCGACGAAATCGGCGACATGCCGTTGGACCTTCAGGCGAAGCTGTTGCGCGTGCTCCAGGAGCGCGAAGTGCAGAGGCTCGGAAGCTCGGAATCGATCAAGCTCGATGTCAGGGTGATTGCGGCGACGAACGTCGATCTGCCCGGGAGAATCAAAGAGGGCAAGTTCCGGCAAGACCTGTACTACCGCTTGAACGTAGTGCCGCTGCAGATGCCGGCGCTGCGCCAGCGCACGGACGACATTGCGCGGCTCGTGGCCCATTTCCTCGAGAAGGTCTGCCGAGCGGAAGAGATACCGGTGAAGCGTGTCACCGCGGAGACATTGCGGCGCCTCGAAACCAACCCCTGGCCCGGCAATGTGCGGCAGTTGGAGAACGCCGTGGAAATGGCCGTGGCCATGAGCGGCGAACGTGAGACGCTGTACCCGTCCGATTTCGGGTTCACACAGCGCGAGGAATGCAACGTGATTCCGTTCGACATAGGAGTGCCCCTCGCCGAAGTCGGAAACATCGACTTCAACACGGCGGTGGCGCGGTTTGAGCGGAGCATGCTGGAGCGCGCGCTGGCAAAGACAACCGGCAACAAGACGGCTGCGGCGGAACTGCTCGGATTGAAGCGCACGACGCTCATCATGAAGCTACAGGCAATCTCGACGGCAGCGTAGGGGCATCTGTCAGCCGATCAGCTTTCAGCTTGACCGGTAACAGGCAGACTGGTTTTTGCAGGGCTTCGCCTGCGAGAGGCTATGCCGGTCTATGCGCGGCTTCGCCCAGAAGCTAAACCGGCCCCACGATCGACGGGTACTCACGCGCCCGTCTTTGTGGGTTGGGGCAGTGGTGCCGGAGTGGTCACGGCTGGCGCAGGCCCGTCCCACTTTCAGTTGCAGACTAGAGCGGCGATGGCAGGGGCAATGCGCGAGAGCGGGGCGACACGGTCCGCAGCCCCGAGGCGGATGGCCTCGCGTGGCATGCCGAAGACAACGCAGCTTGCTTCATCCTGGGCGATGGTTTTGGCTCCGGCCCGCTTCATGCGCAACATTCCCTGGGCGCCGTCCGAACCCATGCCCGTTAGAATTACGCCCACGGCGCGCGAACCGGCGGCTTCAGCCACCGAGCTGAACATCACATCCACAGAAGGCCGCTGGTAGCAGACCGGCGGGCCGTCCTTCACCTGCACGCGGTAGCCGGCGTCGCCGTCACGCAGCACCATATGGAAATTGCCGGGCGCCACCAGAGCGCGGCCGGGCACGACGGCATCGCCGTCGGCCGCCTCCTTGACCTGCATGGCGCAGATCTGGTTCAGGCGATCGGCGAAGGCGCGCGAGAACACGGGCGGTATGTGCTGAGTGATGACGATGGGAGGGCAGTCGCAAGGAAGCCGGGTGAGCACTTCCTGGATGGCTTCGGTGCCGCCCGTGGACGCGCCAATGGCTATAATCGCGCCGGGACGGAAGGCGCGGAACGGAACCGGCTCCAGGTTCTTCAGGGCCGCGGGCGCGGTTTCTTGCGGCGTACGGCGCAACCGTGCGACCGCGGCGGCGCGAATCTTGGCAGCCAGATTCGTCTTCAACTCCCCTACGGAATACGGCCCGCCCGGCTTGGCCAGCACCTCGACGGCGCCTATCCGCAGCGCATCAAGCGTGGCTTGGCAGGAAGCCTGTCCGAGAGAGCTGATCACGATGACCGGCATCGGGTGGTGGCGCATGACCTTTGTCAGGAACGTCAGCCCGTCCATGCGCGGCATCTCGATATCGAGCGTGAGCACGTCGGGCTCGAGCGATAGGATTTTGTCGCGGGCGATGTACGGGTCCGGCGCCGTTCCCACCACCTCGAGATCGGGTTCGCCGGAGATCGCGTCGGTAAGGATTTTGCGCACGATCGCAGAATCGTCAACCACCAGGACCTTGATTTTGCGGCCTTCGGTCATTGGGGTCACTCCAGATCCAACCAGAGGGAGAGGAATCCTTCTTCGAGTTCGTATGCGCCCCAGGCGGCGGGGTTTTTGGGCGGCGCAAAATCCGAAGGATCGACCACGGGCTGCGAAAGCTCGAAGCGCGACTCGGTCTCAAAGCGGCTCACCACGAAGCCGCAGAGCATGTTGGCGAGTTCGCACACCACTTCGCCGATTTGCAGTTCGGTGAGCGACTCCTCCTCTTCCCCCAGAAAGCTCGCGGCGATCTTGCGCGGGGCATCGCGCAAGAGCCGCACGCCAAATCTCCCGGACGGATCGCCACGGAAGGCGAGCGAGGCGGAGACGGAAGGGCAGTCCGGGAGAGCGGCCGGATCGGTCTCTCCCAGGACGCAGGTGAAGAACATGTTTTCGAGCACTTCCGCTACGGCGCCGGCAAGCGCCGCGGCCAAATCGCTAACCGGCATGATCCACCCCCAGAACCTTCTCGATCTCTTCGCGCAGCGTTTCCGGCAGGAACGGCTTGGCGACGTAGCCTCTGGCGCCGAGCGTCAGCATTTGCCGCACGCGGCCCTCGGTGCGGTCGGTGGAAACCACTACGACCGGTATGGAGCATAGGGCATCGTCATCCTTCAGGCGCTGGACGAACTGCTCTCCATCCATGGTGGGCATGTTGATGTCGGTCAGCACGACATCCACCCATTCGTCCCGGAGCACATTCAGCGCCTCCTGGCCGTTGCCGGCCTGGAGGCAAGCTCCTATGCCGAGGCCGGACAGGTCAAGCACGCGGCGCACGAACGAGCGCATGGCTGGTGAATCGTCGACGATCAAAACGTTGTACGCCATCTAGCAACTCCTTTCGGGCAGCATAGCGGGGGCGAGAAGTTCCTGCTCTTTCTCTCCGGCGCCGCGGAGGGACACGCGGCCACTTGCGACCTCCAGGCGGATGGTGCGAGAGGCGAGGCCGCCGACGTCCTCGGCGCGCACCATGACGCCGGCTTTCCAAAAGATCTTCCGCATGGCGAGGTAGTTTCGCTTGCCGATGTTGAAGATGCCGCCGGGGTCCATCATTTGCGCCCCGCCGGCCGCGGTAACCACGAGCCTACGCTTCTCCGCGCCCATTTCGTAAGCGCTATGGAAGAGCAGCGGGATTCCCGTATCGGCGAACATGAACGGGTTGCGTTGCGCCTTTTCGCGATCGAGGCCGGACTCCGGCAGCATGAAATGCAGCAGGCCGCCGACAGCCGCCACGGGGTCGTGAATGGTCACCGCGATGCACGAGCCGAGGGCGTATGTCACCAGCACGCTTTGGGCATCGTTGCTGACGCGGCAATCGCCCACGCCGACCACGAGCGGGCTCATCGCGCCGCCCCTTGCCGGCCGGCGCCGGGCTGCGCCGCGTCAGGCTTCTGGTAAACGGCGGGCCGAACGTACCGCAGCGGGTGCGCGACGCCGTTCAGGCTTTCGGCGTGTCCGATGAGCAGATAACCACCGGGCTCCAGGCAAGCGGCCAGGCGGTTCACGAGATCCTGTTGCGTGGCTTTATCGAAGTAGATCATGACATTCCGGCAGAAGATGACCGGGAAGGCGCCCATATGAGAGAAGGGATCCATCAAGTTCAGGCGACGGAACTCCACCGCGGAACGCAATTCGGGTTTCACCTGGTAGGAGTTCGAAAAACGGCCCGCGCCGCGCAGGACATAACGGCGTAGCTGGTGTACGGGGATGCCTTCGAACCGGTCGGCGCCATAGATGCCGCGACCGGCGGCGGCGAGGACGCGGGTTGAAATATCAGTCGCCAGGATGCGCACTCGCGAGAAATCCTGGCCGAGCTCGTCCAGAAGACTGAATGCGATGGAGTAGGGTTCTTCGCCGGTGGAACAGGCAGCGCTCCAGATGGAGATCCGCCCGCGGCCACGAAGGCTTGGCAGCACGGTCCCGCGCAAGAATTCGAAATGCGCGGCCTCACGGAAGAAGCTGGTGTGATTGGTGGTGAGCGCGTCCACCAGGGAGATGAGCGCCTCGCCCGTCGGATCCTCGATGACGTGGCGGTAATACTCCTGGTAGGACCCGAGATTCATCTCGCGGATCTTTTTGCCGAGGCGCGCTGAAACGAGGGTTTGCTTGCCGTCGCGGAGGTCCAGGCCGAAGTGATCGTAGGCCAGGCGGCGGATCTGGTCGAACTCGCGCGCGGACAGAGGCCGGATGTCCGGAGCCGTCTGGGCCGCTTCACTCACGAGTGACTCCCCGGAAGACGCCGTCCATGTCGAGAATCAAGCCGACGCGGCCATCGCCCAGGATGGCGCCTCCGGCGATGCCGGCGATGTTCTTTAAAGTCTCGCCCAGGCTCTTGATGACGACCTCTTGTTTGCCGACGAGGTCGTCGACGAGCAGGCAGAAGAGACGACCTTCGCATTCGGCTACTACGAGCAGGCCCTCGCACGGATCTTCGGTACGCGGCCGGACGCCGAAGCGCCGGTAGAGGCGTACCACCGGCAACAGGCGGCCGCGCACCTGCGCCATCTCGTCGCGCCCGCGCACAGTGGAAATCGTCTCGCGCGTAGGTCGGAACATCTCGCGGACGGCGAAAATCGGAACGATGTAGCGCTCGCTGCCCACGACGACCACAAGCCCTTCGATGATGGCGAGCGTGAGGGGCAGCTTGAGAAAGAACGTCGTGCCAACGCCGGGTTCCGACTGGATGTCGATGCGGCCGCGCAGCTTCTGGACGTGTTTGCGGACCACGTCCATGCCGACGCCGCGGCCGGAGATATCGGTGACTTGCTCGGCGGTAGAGAAGCCGGGCTCAAAAATCAGGCGGAAGGCTTCGTTTTCGCCGAGCTGCGCGCCCTCTTCGACCAGGCCGTTTTGGCGGGCTTTCTTGAGGATCTTCTCGCGATTCAGGCCGCGGCCATCGTCCGAGATTTCAACGACAATCTGGCCGCCCTGGTGGTAGGCCGCAAGGCGCAGCCGCGCGGTGGGATTCTTGCCGGCGGCGACGCGCGCCTCAGGCCGTTCAATGCCGTGGTCGATGGCGTTGCGCACCATGTGCATCAGCGGGTCGGCCAGTTCTTCGGCGATGGTCTTATCGAGCTCCGTGTCTTCGCCCTTGGTTTCCAGCTCGACCTGCTTGCCGGCCTTGCGCGAGAGATCGCGGACCAGACGCGCGGTCCTTTGAAAGAGCTGGCCGATGGGCAGCATGCGCATGCCCATGGCGGTGCGCTGCACCTCGCCGGTGATACGCGCCAACTGCGACAAGTCGCCTTGCAACCGCGGGTCCTGGAGCGTAGCGAGGCCGGGGTTATGACGAATGAGCGATTGCGCGATCACCATCTCTCCGACCATGTCCATGAGGTAATCGAGCTTGCCGGTTTCAACGCGAACCGAAACGGCGTCGGCGGTCTTGGCGGCGGTCTCGTTTGGCGGAGTAGCGGGCGCGGGAGGTGCGGGGGCGGGAATTTCAGCCGGATTGGCGGCCGGCGCAATCTGCGCCTTGGGCGCGGCGGCTGAAACGGATGGCGCGGGCTTTTCCGGTATGGCGGCGGTCTTGGCTTCCGCGGCGGGGGCGGCCGGCGCACCTTCGCCGGACATCACGGCGCGAATGCGAGCGATGAGCCTGTGCGGATCGGCGGCCGCCGGCGCGGCGTTTCCCGCCATGCAGGCCTCCACACCCGCGATCGCCTGCTTGAGGAAGTCGGCGTTCTCCAGAACGACATCGACGACGGCCGGCGTGATGGCGAGCTTGGAATTGCGCGCCTGGTCGAGCAGCGTCTCCACTTCGTGGGCTACTTCCTGGATGTCGGGGAACTCGAGGAACCCGGCGAGTCCCTTGATGGTGTGGAAACCGCGAAAGACCGAGTGCACCGCTTCCATATCGTTGGGATTCTGCTCGAGGAGCAGCATGCGGCTCTCGATGGAAGCGAGGTGTTCGCGCGATTCCAGAACGAAATCGCCAACAAGCTCGGGATCCTGCCCCAGCGGGAGCGGCGCGGCGGGCGCCGTCTGAGGCTGCGCCTGGGGCCGCGCGTGCGCTTCATTCTCGAGGGCCCGGCTAAGGCGGGCGATCTGTGCGGTCACGGTCGCGGGGGAAGCGGCGTTGGGCGCGCCATTGGAGAGAGTTCCGGCGATCTCGGCGGCGACGCGCGCCGTTTCGGCGTAGCCGCAGCCCCCGGCATGTTCGCTCAACCGGATAAGAGCCGCGACGAAATTGGCGCCGGGCCCATCAAGAACCAGGCGCGTGGACAGCTCGTCGATGCTTTCCTGAAGTTCGACTCGCGATTGATCTAGAGCTTCCGGCATGGCACTCTCTATGGCTCCGTTCAGCGCCTGGTCGCGTAGGGATCGATTCCCAACTTGACCCAGTTCACGGCGGCCTGCCGCCAGTCGGGCTCGCTCGAAGCATCGAGGTATCGCTCGAACGCATCGATGCCGGACTCCTTGGCGAGCCGTCGGAACTGCGCGGTGACGACAGTGTTGTCCAGCACGACGGCGGAGCGCTGCATACCGGATTGTTTGTAGAGTTTCTGCCCGGCGATCATGGTCGCCTGGGCGTCGGGCATGAGGGGGGCCAGCTTGCGCATGTCCACGATCACGCCAAAGGGGGGCTTCGCGTCCGCGAGATGATGCTCGGACTCATGGAGCCATTGCTGCATTTCCGGCAGTGCAATAAAACCTCCAAATGTCAAGACGAAGCCGGAGCTACGCTTCTCGATACTGTACATGAGAGTTCCTTTCCGACGGTGGGAGCAGGGTATCGCCGCCGCCGACCATGGCGGTTATGCGGGCAACGGAATTCTGGAGCGACTCCGACTGGGCGTCCAGCTCTTCGGCGGCCGAGGCGCATTCCTCGGCGCTGGCGGCGGCCCTCTGGGTGACCTGCTCGATCTGCGAAATGGCCTTGCCGATCTGTTCGATCCCGCGGACCTGTTCCTGGCTGCCCTGGCTGACCTGGTCGACGAGGGAGGTGACCTTAGCGGATTCTTCGGTGATCCCGCGGATGACATCCGCCATCCGGTCCATCTTGGCCTTCCCGTCGCCGGCGCTGGCGATGGACTCCTCAATGAGGGCCGCTGTCTCGCGGGCCGCTTGCGCGCAGCGCTGCGCCAGGTTGCGAACCTCGTCGGCGACTACCGCGAAACCCATTCCCGCTTCGCCGGCGCGCGCGGCCTCCACGGCAGCGTTGAGCGCGAGGATGTTGGTCTGAAAGGCGATCTCGTCAATAGTCTTGATGATCCTGGAAATCTTGTCGCTGGACGCCGCAATGGCGCCCATGGCGGTTACGAGATCCTCGAGGGAGCGATTCGCATCCGCGAACTTGCGCTGCGAGCGCGACATGAGATCGGAGGCCGAGCGGGACTTTTCGCTATTCCTGCGGGCCATGGAATTGACTTGCTCGCTCGAAGCCGAGGTCTGCTCGAGAGCGGCCGCCTGTTCCGATGCGCCTTGGGCGAGCGACTGGCTTGATGCGGAAACCTGCGAAGCCGCGTTGGGCAGTTGTGCGGCGGTCTGGGTGAGATCAGCCGCTGCCTGATGCAGCCGCCGTACGGTCCGGCGCACAATCCACAATACGGCGCCGGCGACGACCAGGCCCAATCCAACCACCCCTAGAGCGCTCCACTGACTGCGGGAGACGGTGCGAGTCGCCCGGGCGTTGGACAGTTCAAGCGCGTTGCGCTGGCTCTGATGGAGACTATCCAACAATTTGTCAATGTCCTCCATGAGGGGGAACATGCGATCACGCAGGAGCGCGTGGGCGTCATCGAACCGGTCGCGGCCCACCAGTTCGTTGTACTGGCTGAACATCGGAACGTAATCGCGAACGCCAGATTCGACCTTGGCAAGAGCATCCCGATCGGCATCGCTTTGCGGGAGCGCGCGCATCTTGGAGGATGTGGCAATAACGTCCGCCGCTATGGAGCCGAGTTCGCTCTCCGCCGTTTCACGGCTCTCGGCTATGTGGCACATGGAACACTCGTCCGCGGCGCCGACCTTGGAGTTCGGCCTGGCCAGGTGAGCCATGACGAAGTTGAACTGGTTTGTGGCCGCATATGACTTCAAGTTTCGAAACCCGGTCCGCAGCTCGCCGACGAAATCGGTTCCGCGAGCGGTGACGTTGACCGTCGCGTCGAGTTCACGGCCTATGCCGCCGATAGCAGTACGGGCCGTGTATCCGAGGCCCAGGAGAAGGGCGATGATCACCGCAAAGCCCAATGTGACCTGCGTCCCTATTGTCGTTTGCTTCTTCATGGGGTTGTGCGCCGGTTCCGGAGTTGGCGTCTTGCGCCGAATCTCCGGGGCAGGCGTCCGATGGACTAGAACTCCTTGAAATCGTCGTCGAGCGGCAGCGCGCTCTTGCCAGCCTGCAGGCCCGCGAGCACATTCGCGGCGGCGTGCCCGTTGTGACCGTTGGAGGGCTTGTGCACCGCCGCGGGTCGCATGGCCGCAAGACCGGCCGAGGGTTCGCGGTGGGCCCGCGACGCATCGATGGCGGCCCGGCGGGTCTCCAACTGACGCCGGCGGGGAGAGGTCCGTCCGGTGGAGGCGGAATCGCCGCCTACCATCGCCGTGAGACGGTCGACGATGTCCTTGAGGGTTTCCGACTGCGCCGTGAGTTCCTCGGCGGCGGAAGCGCTTTCCTCGGCGTTGGCCGCTGTCTTCTGCGTGACCTGCTCCATCTGCGCGATAGCTTTGCCGATCTGCTCGATGCCGCGGGCCTGCTCCTGGCTGCCAAGATTCACTTCGTCCACAAGCGTCTTCACCTGGGCGGATTCTTCAGTGATCGCCTTGATGGCTACGGCCACCTGGTCCACCTTGGTCTTGCCGTCGTTGGACTTCGCGATGGATTCTTCGATCAGCGCCGCCGTGTCCTGGGCCGCCTGGGCGCAGCGCTGCGCCAAGTTGCGGACTTCGTCCGCTACCACCGCGAAACCCATGCCCGCTTCACCGGCCCGCGCCGCTTCCACCGCCGCGTTCAGCGCCAGAATGTTGGTCTGGAAGGCGATTTCGTCGATGGTTTTGATAATCTTCGAGATCTTGTCGCTGGAAGCCTTGATCTCGCTCATGGCGACAATCATCTGCTGCAGCGATCGATTGGTCTCCTCGAACCTCTTCTGCGATTGCGCAACCAGGCCCGCGGCCCCGCGAGAATTTTCCGCGTTCTTGCGGGACATGGAGTTGATCTCCTCGCTGGAAGCGGAGGTTTCTTCGAGGGAAGCCGCCTGCTCGGAAGACCCTTGCGCCAGTGACTGGCTGGAGGAGGAAACCTGCGACGCCGCGCCGGCCACTTGCTCGGCGCCTTCGGAGAGATCGGTGGCCACCCGCCCCAGCGTTATGTTGGTACTTCGCACGACCAGGTGGACGGCCACCGCGCAGACCAGTGAGATCAGCGCGACCAGCGTGGCGATCCAAAGGCTGGCCTCTTCCCTGGGCCTGGCATCGTCTCGCGACTTAACAAGAGCCGCCGCCACGGCTTTGGAGTATTCTCCCGCCTGCGCGACCAGCCGCTCGCCGGCGGGAGTGATCTGATCGGCCAGGGTCTTTTGGGCGGCGTCGTACTCTTGTTTGTCCAGAGCCTGGATCATCTCGGCGTGGAAGCCGCTCCAGGCTTGGGCTGTTTCGACCATTCCGGCCACCACGCCGCTGCTGGAATCGGCCCCTAGCAATGGCTTAAGCTCGTTAAAGTAAGAGCCTAGCCGCCCCATCGTTTCAGTGGAGAGGCGCCTGTAATTCTGCGACCCCTGCTGGTCCTGTGACATAAGCCGGAAGATAATGCCGTTCTCCAGCCGCAGCAGATCGGCGGCTGAATATTGGATACTTCCAGCCAGCGCAACCTTCCGCGTGTCCCGTTCGGTAACGGAATCGAGCGTGGCTCTCAGCCCACGGATGGCCAGGACTGACACCCCGCCCAACACCAGCGCGCATGCCGACAGCGCCAGGAACCCGATCCTCAATCTGGTAGTCACACTCATCTTGCGGTACATGGCACACCCCCTTGCCTCGGTTCGACGGACTATTTGACGCTCAGTTTCTTCACGCCCATTGGAATGGCGCTGGCGCTGACGTATGCTATCGCGCCCTTGCTCATGGACACGAACGCGATCACCGCCGCGTCCGATTCCAAGGCCTTCGGCGCGTTGGCTTTTCCGGTGAACACCAGTTCTTTATAGGCGTCCTGGAGTTCGGCTTCGCTCTTGCCCAGGCACTCCTTCAGGAAGGCCTGGTGGGCCGTTCCGCCCTTTTGCAGTACGGGAGCGACGTGAACGGCGCCGAGCGAGGTCTTGGATAACAGAAAGATGCCGCTCAGGTCGCTGGCTGAAATCTCGTCGGCAGCAACGTCCTTGCTGGCGATGATTTGGAAATCCGCGGCGGGAAGCGCCGCAGGCATACAGACTGCCAAAAGCGCGCCGACACACAGTAGGTTGAGAATTTGCTTTTTCATGAATCGATCTCCTTGGCGAGTGGCGCCGGCTATCCGGCCCGGAACGGCACTCGATGAAATGGCTTTGTGAAAGCTCATGACGTTCTCCTTTCCCTGTCCCTAGATGTTGAACCCCAGCCGGATCGCAAACAGAGTCGTGTTCGGCTTCAAGCCCTGCGGGTTATCCGAGACATAGAAGCCGTGTGCGGAAATCGGGCTGCCCACACCGCTCATAAAGTGTCCTTCGACTTTGAAATCGCAATGCTTCCAAAAATCGAAGCGCGCCGTCATGACCTGATCGTCGATGTGGCTGTCGGCTCCAGCCAGGAGGCCTGGCACGGCGTTGGCTCTGAACTGGAAGCGCGAGTTGTAGGTCCCCAACTGGAACCACTTATTGAAGCGGTACGCCGCGGATGCGAAGTACGACTGGTAGTCGCCAACGCGCACGGTCTGAAGCGGGCCGAACGCTAAAGGGGTGTTCCGAAACTCCGGCCGGTATTCCGCCGCAAGAGTCAGTCCGCGATGGCGATACTCCCCATAACCGGCATACTGCTTGCTGCCCATGTCGGCCGACCCAGGGAGCAGGGCCTTCCCGACCGCTAGATCGGCTGTAATAGGCATGTCGCTCCACATGTACGACGTTCCTACCCGCAACCCCTTGAGGGGGGTGCTCCAGCGGACGTCGTACCCGGCTTCAATGCCGCTATAGTTTAGGTTGTTGAACCCGGAATCCTCCAAGCCGTAGGTGAACCCGCCTCGCGGGTCTACCGGCTTGGTCCCGCCGTAGCCCTGGTAGCTTAGCGAGCCGGCTTTGCCCAGGGCGATCGTGCCGTAGATATCCCCGCCAGTGTGCGCGATCGTCACCGAGCGAAGGTCCGACGGGTACACCGATTGCGGCAGCAGCACCCAGGGGTAGAGAAACTCCATATCCTGCGTGTCGTTGTATAGGCCCAGCGGGGTCTTCACCTTGCCGCCGCGAAAACCAAGCCAATCCCGGACCTTATAGTCCGCGTAAGCCCAGTCCAAAGTGGGTACGCCGCCGCCCAGACGCCCGATATCACGGACGTACACCTGCGCGCCGACGTGCAACTTGTCGGTGAGGTTGGTGGCGACATTAAACGCGCCTTCGAAGTCCTGGAACGTGCCGGTTCCGGACTGAGTGGTAAGGAAGTTGTTCCCGTCCGACTTCATGTAGCCTTCGGCCAGAAAGCCGTGCATGACGACGTCATGCCCGGCGACGCTGAAGTCGGCGAGTTGCGCATGCAAGCCGGGAAGCGCGGCCAGAGCCAGGGCGAGCAGCCCGAATTGAGAATACCGTTTCATTTAGCAGAACTCCTCTTTTCGTTGTGAACCAGGAGACAGCACAACCGCCAGATCCCGTAGGCCGCAACCGGCCTTCGCAGGCTGTTTGCTTCTTTCAAGAGCGATCACCCGATCGCGCGCCGATCTCAGAACTCCTTAAAGTCCTCGTCCAGCGGTAATGCGTTCCTGTTCGCCTGGAAACCCGCCAGCGCGACCTCGGCGGCGTGTCCATTGGAGGGCTTGCGCGCCACGCCCGTCCGTAGGGAGAGAAGGCCGGAAACAGGCTCCCGTTGGGCGAGTGGGGCAGACGCGGCCGGACGGCGGGGCGCCGCAGGCCTGCGGCCGGCGTTCCCCTGGCTGTCTCCGCCGGATTCGCGGCCGCCTACCATCGCGTTGAGACGTTCGACGACGTCCTTCAGCGTCTCCGACTGCGCTGTCAATTCCTCGGCCGCGGAAGCGCTTTCCTCGGCGTTGGCCGCGGTCTTCTGCGTGACCTGCTCCATCTGCGCGATGGCTTTGCCGATCTGCTCGATGCCCCGAGCCTGCTCCTGGCTGCCGAGATTCACCTCGTCCACCAGCGTCTTCACCTGGGCGGATTCCTCGGTGATCGTCTGCATGGCTACAGCGACCTGGTCCACCTTGGTCTTGCCATCGTTTGACTTGGCGATGGACTCCTCGATGAGCGAGGCGGTGTCCTTGGCGGCCTGCGCGCAGCGCTGGGCCAAGTTGCGAACCTCGTCGGCTACCACGGCGAAACCCATGCCAGCCTCGCCGGCGCGGGCGGCTTCCACCGCCGCGTTGAGGGCCAGGATGTTGGTCTGGAAGGCGATTTCGTCGATGGTCTTGATGATCTTGGAGATCTTGTCGCTGGAACCCTTGATCTCGCTCATGGCGACCACCATCTGTTCGAGAGAGCGATTCGTCTCTACGAACTTCTGCTGCGACTGCGAAACCAGGTCCGCGGCGCCCCTGGAGTTCTCGGCGTTCTTGCGCGACATGGAGTTGATCTCCTCGCTCGACGCGGAAGTTTCCTCGAGTGAAGCGGCCTGCTCAGAAGATCCCTGCGCCAGCGACTGGCTGGAGGAGGAGACCTGCGAGGCCGCGCTGGCCACCTGCTCGGCGCCTTCGGAAAGTTCGGCGATGGCTCGCGTGAGCGCACCGTTGACGCTGCGAACGATGACGAAAGCCAAAAGGGCGCCGGCTACCACGCTGAACAGCAGCAGGCCCCAGCTCAACAGGCGAGTCTGGTTCACGGCCTTCGTGGTGGCGTCGGCATTGTCGTCGCCGTTCTTCCGGTTCCAGTCGATGAGCGCCTTGATGGCGGCCTTGAACTGCGCGTGGGCCGGGTCGGCCACGGCCATGTAACTGTCGACGGCCTCCTTATTCTTGCCAGCGGTACTGAGCGGCAGAGCTTGGGCCAAGCCTTCGAGGTAGCGCTCATACGGCGCCTTAATCGCGGCGAAGAGCTGCCGGTCCTCGGGCTTGCTGATGGTCTTTTCATAAGCGGTGAGGGTGTCTTGTATCCTCTGTTTCAGTTGTTCGTTGGCCGTCTCGACCTTCGCCTTATCCGCCTTGTCGGAGTTGGCCATGTGCTTCCAGAAGTTACCGCGGAGTTCCCAGACCTCGGAATCGAGCGCGCCGATCTGCTGAACGCCGGGCAGCGAGTCGACTACGATCGCTTGAAAGTTGGTTTGGATGCCGCCAACCTCGTAAATGACGACGGCGCCGAGCACCACCGTGAACAGGACTAGCGCTGCGCAGGCCGCGCTGAATTTCTGAGCGACTGTCATAGACTTCATTGAATCGTTCTCCATTGAACTTTCTCGCGGGATTGTCACCGCATCATGGCGCTGAGCCCGTGCAGTTCCTGGCTGCTCAACACCTGATCGATGTCCAGCAGAATCTTTACCTTTCCTTTTACCTTGGCCATGCCGAAAATGTAGGGAGTCTCGACCCCCTCACCGAAATCCGGAGTGTCCTCGATGTCGCCGGCAACCAGGTTCAGCACCTCGGCGACGCCGTCGACCACGATCCCCATCAACGTGGAAACGGAGCCGGTCTGCGCCTGAACCACGATGACGCAGGTGCGCTGTGTGTACTCGGCTTCCGGCAAGCCGAACTTGAGGCGGAGGTCCACGACGGGGATGACCTTCCCGCGCAAATTGATTACTCCTTTGACATGAACCGGCGTTTGCGGCACGGCAGTGATGTCCTGAATGCCCATGATTTCCCGGACCTTCAGGACCCGGATGCCGAACTCTTCGCGACCGAGCTCGAAGACCAGGTATTTTCCGGCCCGCTCATCCACGGAGGCGGTTCGACTTTTGTCTGTCTGCGCTATGACTTGAGACGGCATGTTTTCTCCTGTCGGCCGCCTGGCCCAAGGGCCCCGGCCATGTCAAGAATCTTATCGGCGGGGAATCGGGCGGGTCTGTCAGGATAAGCCTGATCCGCCCCGCCGCCGGCGCGATGCTTCTCCGGCGATTGACGCGCCTCATGCGATCTGCGTCGACTGGCAACGCGGAGCCAGCATGAAGCGGGTCGCATCTGCGGGAGCAACTGTATGGCCAATTGCCCGAGTATGCGTTTCAGAATCGAGGCCGGAGTGGAGAGAGGTGAGTAGGGTGTTACGTGAAGGAAAGCGCGCAATCCGACTACGGCTTGTTGAAGATGGATGGGAGGATGAACAGTCGTCTGCTGCGCTGGGGGCAGAAGGGGGAACTTGACTTGCCGGACTAAGCCGTCAACGAATAAAGAGCCGTTGACGGCCGACTGCGCGTCAACCGCCTGACGGCGGTTTCCTGACAGCTTCTCCGCGCGCCGGGCCATCGGATTTCTCCGTGAAGCGCTGCGGAGAGGGCTGGCCAAACTGCTAACGTTCCAGGCTGGGGACCGCGCCGGGCAGCGAGTAGCGCAGATTGAGAAACGCCGTGGCGTCGTGGGCGGCCTTCGGCGCACCGGCCGCGACGTACCAGGGGTCGCGGTTGTAATAGGCCAACTGCAGCATGAACTGCAGCGCGCCATACCGCGGGTTCTTCCAGAAGGTCCGGACCATGCCGAGCGTACCTTCCTGAATGTTGCGGTTCTGGGAGTTGGGCGCGCCGGCGTAGCCGTAACCGGCGAGCTTTCCGGCACCGTCGATCACCGAGCTGCGGCCGAAGTAGGCGTCGCCATAATAGGCGTAAAAGAGAGTGTTCGGTCCGGTGCCGGCTTCCAGTCCGGAGACAGTGGCGGCATTGTGAATGGCCGCGATGCTGCCATCGCCGCGCACCACGAGATCGGGGCCGGTCCCAAACAGATACCGGCCGCCGCCCTGGCCATAGAAGTTATTGGAGACGATGTGCAAGCCCTGCGTGAGCGCGAAGTTCAGGTTCAGCGCGACATTGGCGCCCGGCGCGGCGAACTTGTCACCATTGACCGGATTGTAGACCTTGAACTCACGGTAGAGGCCGGCCAGTTCGATGTGCTGGGCCAGGCCGCCCACCCTGGGATCGAAGGCCAACTTGCCGATGACGTCAGGTGCGACGTTGGGCGTGGCGAAGGTTTGCGTTCCGGAGTTCAACTGGCTGGCGTAATTGGCCGCGATGTTGGAGTTGGAGGGGAAGGTGATCACTCCGCCGCCACCCGAACCACCGATGTACTGTTCGGACTCCTCGGCCGAAATCGCGGCCGCAAGCGTGTTCGTGGCGTGGTAGACCATGCGGAACTGCGGCAGGCGTCCCCAGGCGAGGCCGACGTTGTAATTGGTGTCTATGTCTTGCGTATAGAAGATGTCGGCGGGAAGCGGTGAAATGCCCTTGCGTCCCGGCGTAATGAGACTCCAGGACTGGCCGGCGAGGATCTCCCATTTGTTCTTCCGCACATCCACCCAGTAGAGCCGCATGCGGAAGGTGTTGCTGTTGCTGCTGACGGCGACGTTGCCGCCGTTATTGCCCAGAAAGTCCGATTCCCAATACGCGATGACGTGGGCGTCTTTCACGATGGCGTCTATGCGGGCGCCGATGCGTGAGTTCTGAGGACTCTCGCGCAGCTCGGTCAGGCGAGCCGTAGGAGTCGAATTGAATGGAATCGAGCCGAAATTGGTTCCGGGGCCCGAGCCGGCATCGGCCGAGCGGAAGACCGCGGTAAAGTCCATGAACCCGAGCGGCATAACGAACGCGTCGCCGACCCTAAACTGAAGGGGGGAAGGCTCGGGTGGCGCGGAGGCTTGACTCCATGCCAGTCCCGCAGCTAGCGTGAAGAGCGAAGCAATTCTTTTGGCGTTTCTATCCATTGTTCAAATGCCCTTATCTGTGTTCTAGAGGAAGCCACTCTTTCAGGCCGGACTGAGGCCCTCCAACACCGGCGCGGCACCGGGCGGTGAACGCGAGTCTCTTCGGCTCAGAGTTCCTTCAAGTCCTCTAACGGGTGCAACTGTGTAGCCAAACGGCTGGAGGACTTGTCGGGAAAGCAAGGCTGGCGAAGGCTAGGCAGGTCGAGGGTGATGCAGGCGAATTGGAGCAGACGGAGGAGAATCCAGGCTTGACGGGCTAAGCGGCCAACAACTCGGAGCCGTGGAGGGAGTGGCGCCCGTCAAACTTGTGACGGTCGGCGTCTTCCTGACAGCGGATGCAGTACTTGGCCCATGGCACGGCTTCGAGGCGTTTAGGCTTGATCTCCTCGTCGCAGTTCATGCAGATTCCGTAAGAGCCGTCTTCAATGCGCGCGAGGGCGGCGCTCACGTTGCGGAGGAGGACGGAGTCGCGGTCGAGGTTCCAGACGGCGATCTCACGTTCGCGCGCCTGCTGCACCTCATCAAGCGTGTCGGGCGGTCTTTCAATGGCGATGCCGTCCCAGTTCCTCAAGGCAGCGGAGAGCTCGTTCTGGCGGCCTTCCAGTATCCGCTTATGCGTGTTCAGTAATACGTCGTTCATCGCTGTTCTTCTTACGGGCTGGTGCGGAATTCAAGCAGACCCGCTTCGATCCCAAAACGGACCAGGTCAGCCCTGCCCGCGGCGCCGAGCTTCGCGCTCACGCGGCGGCGGTAGGTCTCCACACTCTTAACGCTCAAATTGAACCTCGTGGCAATTTCCTTATTCGTATAGCCCAGGAGCAGAAGACTGAGCGCTTCCCTTTCGCGCGGACTCAGAGCCTTCAACCGAGACGACGCTCCCACGGACCGGTCAAATGGAGCGGGCGTCTCCTGATCGGGGACCGCGTACCGCGACACATGAGCGTGCGCATCCCGGTTCGCCACGGCGCGGATGGCATCAATGACTTCGGAACCGCTCACGCGTTTCGCGACGTAGCCCGCCGCGCCGCCGCGGAACGCGTTGCGCACATGCGCGGCGTCGCCGTGCATGGAAAGAACCAGGACTCTGGTGTCCGGCGCGACATCCACAATTTTGCTGATCGCCCCGATGCCGTCGCTTTCGGGCGGGCCGATTTCCATCACTACGACCGAGGGACGGTGCGTCCGGGCCTCGGCGACGGCTGTGGCGGCGTCACCGGCCACGGCGGTGACTTCCATATCGGGCTGACAGCCGATCAGAGACCTCAGGCCGTCACGGAGGACCGCATGTTCGTCGAAGAGTTGTACGGCGATCTTTCGCATGATCAGCGAGCGCTCACCCGGTTCAAGTGGCAATCCACATGCCAATCTTATTCGCGACCTTTCTCTGCGACGTTTTCGCCGGCAGCGCCGTCTTCGGGCGCGGAGAGACCGCTCAGGACTGCGCGGATTTTTCCGGCGAGCTGATGCGGGCTGAATGGTTTCTGGATGAAATGGGCGGCGCCGTCAAGAGCGCCCTGCTTCGCGACGGCGTTCTCAGTGTAGCCGGACATGAACAACACCTTCGTCTCGGGTCTCTTTTTCGCGAGTTGCGCGACGAACTCTCGGCCGCTGATACGCGGCATGACGACGTCGGTGACTACCAGATGGAGGGGTTCCCTTTCGCGCTCGCAGATTTCCAGTGCCTCCGCGCCGTTGGATGCGGGAATCACGCGGTAGCCGTACGATTCGATGGCCGCAACCGCGAAATTACGAACTTCGGCCTGGTCCTCCACAACCAGAACCGTTTCGTTTCCTCTCAGCCCGTGGACCTCTGCGGGAGCTTCCTCCTCAGCCCGGCCGGACAGTAGGGGCAGATAGATCTTGAAGCTGGTCCCATTGTCGACCTCGCTATAAACGCTGATGTAGCCGCCACTCTGCGCGACGATGCCGTGCACCATGGACAACCCGAGGCCCGTGCCGTGTCCGGCCGCCTTGGTGGTAAAGAAAGGCTCGAATATCCGACGCCTGGTTGCATCATCGAAGCCGCAGCCTGTATCCGTTACCGCCAACATGGCATAGCGGCCCGGTCGCGCATTGGGTTCGAACTCGGAACTGCCGGCGCTACGCTCGACAATGGCGGTTTCTATGAGCAGCCTGCCGCCGTCGGGCATGGCGTCCCGGGCGTTCACAGCCAGATTCATGACCACTTGTTCCAATTGGTGCGGATCGGCTTGCAGCGTGGGATCGACGGCGCTGAGCGCCAGACGAACCTCGATATCCTCGCCCACCAAGCGGCGGAGCATGGACTGCATTTCCTTGACGATGACATTGAGATCGAGCACGCGCGGCTGCAGGATCTGCTTGCGGCTGAAAGCGAGCAACTGCCGGGTGAGGCCCGCGGCGCGCTCTCCCGCCTTGAGGATCTCTTCCAGGCGCGGCCGCAGTGGATCACAGGCTTCGAGATCCGCCAACGCCAACTGACTGTATCCGTTGATCACCGTCAGGAGATTGTTGAAATCGTGAGCGACACCGCCGGCCAGGCGCCCGATGCACTCCATCTTCTGCGCCTGCACGAGCTGGGCCTGGAGCTCGGCCTCGCGCGTCATGTCGAGTTTGACGGCGATGTAGTTCACGATGCGGCCCGCTCCATCCCGGACGGGCGAGATGCTAGCCTCCTCTTCATAGAGGCTGCCGTCTTTGCGCTTGTTCCGAATCCGGCCGCGCCAGACTTCGCCGCTTGTCAGCGCGCCCCACATGCGCGCGTAAAAGGCATGATTGTGCTCTCCACTCCTCAGGAGGCGCGGGTTCCTGCCGAGCGCCTCCTGAACCGTATAGCCGCTGGTGGTTTCGAAGGCTGGATTGGCGTAAACAATGTTGCCGGCCGTGTCCGTGATGACGATGGTTTCGACAGCCTGCTCAATGGCCCCCGCCAGCCGCGCGAGTTCATCCACGGCTTGCTTACCCTCGGTCACATCGCGAATCGAAGCGATGACCGCGCGAACGTGTGGATTGTCCAGCAGGTTCTTCACGGCCGTTTCCACCCAGCGCCAACTGCCACTCTTGTGGAGGAGCCTGTGATGGACGGTGACAGCCGTTTCGGGATGTTCCAGTGCCCGCGCCCAAGCTTCGCGAACCATCTTCAGGTCGTCCGGATGCACCTTCTGGAACGCGTTTTGTCCCAGGCGGTCCTCGGTGGCGTATCCGTTGATCGCCGAGAATGACGGGCTGCGATACAGGATTCGACCCTCCGAATCCAGAAACTCAACGCCTTCGTGGCTATTCTCGATGACGGCGCGGAATTTCGCTTCGCTTTCGCGAAGCGCGTCTTCAGCCTGCTTGCGGGCCGTGATGTCGGCAAGCGAAAGAAGCACCGTGGACCAGGAATTTTCAGACCCTGGCGCGAGCGTGACTTCGGCGTAACAGGTTAACTGGTTGCCGATATGGCTCGGCACCGTAATCTCGTGCCGGAAGAACGCTTCTCCTCTATAGAGCGTCAAGAATCCCTTCCGGAAGACATCGAGGGCGCTCCCCCTGAGCGGGGCCGACCACTGACTGAGTAGCGCAGTTTTATCGGTGGTTTGACAAAGTTCCAACGTTGCCCGGTTGACGTCGAGCATCCGGACCTGGCTTATGCACCACAAGATCTCTTCGGGATGGGCCTGAAGATGGGCTTCCAGATCGGTTACGCCGGCGGCGGCGAGGCCATCCAGATAGCGCTTGATCGCGGAGAAGTCGCCTTCCCAAAGGGATACGGGGGCCCCGTCGAAGAGCAACCGGAAGCGCCGCTCGCTCTCTCGCAACTTTACCTCCGAGAGGATGCGCTCCGTCAGATCGATGGATGTGGAGACAGCGCACCGCCGGCCGCCGAGCCGAATCACCTCGACGGCGACGAGGAGTGTCCGCAATTCTCCATCCTTGCGCCGGAAAGTCAGCTCACGATTCCGGAGGACGCCCGCTTCGAGAAGACGGCCTAGACCGTCAGCGAGTACCTGAGGATCCACGAAAATGCCGAGATCGTCCAGCGTGCGCCCGACGACTTCCTCGCGCCGGTAGCCGGACGTGATCTCGAAGGCGTTGTTCACGTCGATGAAACGGGCGCCATCTTCCAGATCGATCAGGCTGGCGGAGGCCGGGCTCAAGCGGAACGCGGTGGCGAATTTCTCCTCCGATTCCCGCAACTGCTCCTCAACGCGCCGGCGTTCGGTAATGTCTTCCAGGAAGCCGTCGTACCAAAGCGTCTTTCCATGCGAATTCGAGACCTTGCGGGCGCTCAAGGACACCCATATCGGCGCACCATCCTTGCGTTTGTGCCGGCATTCGAAGCCGCGCACGAAGCCCCGCTCCTCAATCAGTTGAATAAAGCGCGCCCGTTCCTCCGGGTCCATCCAGACTTGCCGGCCCGCATCGCTGACCGCAGCCACCATCTCTTCGCCGGAGTTGTAGCCCATGATGCGCGCCAGCGCGGGGTTCACGGCAAGAGGTTTGCCCTTCGGCGTGGTACGGTACACGCCCTCGATGGCGCCTTCGAAGATCTCGCGATATTGCCTCTCCGCTTCACGCCGCGCTTCTTTGGCGATCTTGCCCGAAGTGATGTCGGTGTGCGCGCCGACGAAGCGCAGCGCCTTTCCATCGGGGCCGCGACTTACCGCCGTTCCGCGGGCGCGCACCCACATCCACTCGCCGCTCTTGGTCTTCAGGCGGTACTCAGACTCGTAGTGGGGCGACTCGCCACGAAGATGAGCGTTTAGGGCCGCAAGCGTGGGCGCCTGGTCCTCCGGGTGGATGCGGTCCTCCCATTCCGACGTGGACCTGCCGATCTCGCTCTCTTCGTAGCCCAGCATCTCTTTCCAGCGGCGGGAGTAGAAGACCTCGTCGGTCTCGGCGTTCCAATCCCAGATGCCGTCGCGCGCGCCTTCCACGGCCAGTTCCCAGCGTTCCATGCTGGCGCGCAGTGCGCGATCCGAGGACGTCTGGAGGGACACCTCGGTGAAGGTAGCTACCACGCCAGTTACCTTTTCTTTGCGGAGGGTGGCCTGAGTGTTGGCCGAGACCCAGGTTATGGAGAGGTCCGGCTTCCGAATGCCTATGATGACGCCGGAGAGCGGTCTGCCGGTCCACAGAGTAACCATTGCGGGATGCATTTCGCCCGGCAACGCGGACCCGTTTTCACAAATGATACGAAGCGGAAGGTCTGCCCAGGCGAGACCGGTCATGCGGCTCTCTGGAACTCCCAGGATCCGCTCGGCACTCTGGTTGCAACCCTCAATACAGCCGCGCGCGTCGTGAAACACGACTCCCTCCGCTACGGCCGAGAACATCGCTGTGAGTTTTTCCTTATTCACGCGCATGGAATCGGTGTGTAAATCCGATTCTGCGCTGAAGACGGCAGCCTGCCAATCCGTTGTTTTTCGGGTACCGTGAATGGAAACTACCGGCGTGGGCCGCGGATGCCCGCCCGCTCGAGGGAGTGGCCAGGCGCTGAAAACTCAGGCGCAGTATGGGGCGACGGGCCCTCTGGACCGGGAGGTGGGGACTGGCAATCCGTAATTTTACGGATCGGCGCGCCGTGGATTACAGGCTCTGAGCGCAGGTGACCAATAGTCTGCGTGGAATTCCAGAGAATGGCGCTGGTAATGCTGCCGGATGGAGCGCTGGCGGCGCAGCTGGGCTGGTAATTCTACGGAGTCGTGAGCGCCGCCCGTAGTATTACGGATAGCGCTTTGCGATCGAGCCCGGTCTAATTGGTGCATGGGCAGTTCCCAGAGCCAGGATCCCGCGGCAACCGGGGTCCCGGCGACCACTAATCGTCGGCGGCTCCGCCTCGTGCTGGCCGACGATCACCAAGAGATTCTCGATGAGCTTCGGAGCCTCTTGCTTCAGGAGTTTGAAATCGTGGGGGTGGTCGGCGACGGCGCCGCCTTAGTCACTGCGGCCCGCCGACTGAAACCCGACGTTGTGATTTCCGACGTCCAAATGCCGCGGATGCGAGGCATTGACGCGTGCGCTCAAATCCTGCGCGACGGTTGCTGCGGCACGGCGGTTCTGCTCACCATGCACAACAATCCCTATTACGTGGAGGAGGCGCTGAAAGCAGGCATACGCGGTTACGTGCTGAAGGTGGACGCCAGCGACGAACTGATTCCGGCGATCCACGTTGCGCGATCCGGCCGGGAGTATTTCTCGTGCGGGGTTCTCACAGGGCACCGGAAGTAAGGCGCTATCATAGACTTAACCGACGCCTGGGGGGCGGGTTATGCCGAAGACACGGGTTCTGCTGGCGGAAGACCACACACTTGTCGCAGAGGGGCTTCAGTCACTGTTACGGGACAGCTTCGACCTGCTCGGGGTGGCGGCGGACGGCCGGGCTTTGGTGGAAGCGGTTGAGCGGCTTCACCCGGACGTAGTGGTAACCGATATTTCGATGCCGCTGCTGAACGGCCTGGATGCAATCCGGCAGATCCTCGCCAAGAATCCGAAGACCAAGATCGTAGTGCTCACCATGCATCGTGATACGCACCTGGCGGCGGAAGCATTCCGCGCCGGGGCCTCGGGCTACCTGCTCAAGGTATGCCCCGCCGAAGAGCTGATTGGGGCGATTCGCGAGGTGGCGCAAGGGAAGGGCTACGTCACTACGCTGCTCGCCAAGGATCTCATCACACTGCTGATGGAGGCCGGTAGCTTGCCTCGCGCCGAGTCTTCTCCGCTGACTCCGCGGCAGCGCGAGGTCCTGCAGTTGATCGCCGAAGGCCGAACTATGAAGGAAGTCGCCACGGTGCTGAACATCTCGCCCCGAACCGCCGAGTCGCACAAGTATGAGATCACGCGGGCCCTCGGCGTGCGGACGACCGCGGACCTGGTCCAATACGCCGTCAAGGCGAAGCTTGTAGCGGAATGAGGGTCCGGCGCAAGAGCGGAAGAGCGGAAGACCATTCGAAAGGCCGCGGCCGGATTTTGATCGTTCTGCTGACGGTGGTATCGCTGGCGATGGCGGCGGCCGGCTGGTGGTATTACAGGGATCAGAAGCGCGAGACCGAAGATGAGGCTTTCCGCGAGCTTATCGCCGTAGCGCGAGGCAAGACCGACCAGATCGCGAATTGGCGCCGGGAACGGATTGACGATGGCCGCGTGATCGTGGCCTCGCCTGCCCTTCCGCTAGCGTCACGGGTCCTCGCGAGCCGCATTCCGGCCGAGCCAGACCGGGACGCGCTTCTGAAGCTCATGCGAAGCCTGACGCGCGAGTTTCTGTATTCGGACGTGGCCCTTGTCCATCGGGATGGTTCGGTAGCCATCCATCTGAACCTTGACAAGACAGACCAAGCCGATATCTGGAAAGCCAAGCGCGCCGAGTTGGCCGGCGCCGCGATCCTGGCAGATGACGTTGTGCTTTCCGACCTTGATGCAAGCACCCGCGATGGCCGCCCGCTGATGGCTCTGGTGGCGCCGGTGGGCAATCTGGGCGCATTCATCTTGTCTATAGATCCGGCGCGGTTCGTCTATCCCTATCTGGGCTTGTGGCCGGGGTCCAGGAAAACAGCGCAATCCGTGCTGGTGGAGCGCGTGGGCGACCGGGTCAGATACCTGAGCGCGGAGCCGGACGCACCGCGGGATGTGTTGTTCGCAACGCCGAAGCTCAGGGTGAAGCTGCCATCGAACGAAGTCTTGGCCGAGGGTTGGCAATTCGCCAGGGTGGATGTGTACGGCGTGCCGTGGCTCAACGTGGTCCGAAGCGTTCCCAACTCGCCGTGGTTCCTGCTGTGCCAGATCCACCAGGCGGAAGTGGACGCTACCGCGGACCGCCTGGGGCTCGAGATGGCGGCGGTCACCTTGCTGATCGCGCTGGCGAACGGGCTGAGCGTGAGTTTGATTTGGCGAGGGCATCGCGAGCGGCTGCACCGGGAACAGCAAGAAGTGCTGTACGCGGTGTCAAACGATACGCCGGCGTATTTGTGGATGACCTCGCCGGACTCGGACACTTCTTTCATTAACGTACCGTTCCGGAAGTTTCTGGGTCTTGATGAGCGCGCTCCGGCGAAGACTTGGGCTGAGGCGGTGCATCCGGACGACGCCGCGTACAGACTACATTCGTTAAAGCAAGCCATGGAGGCTCGGCGTCCGCATCTGAACGAGTTTCGCGTCCGCCGGTTCGACGGTCAGTACCGCAACGTGATGAGCGAAGGCGCGCCGCGCTTTTCGCCGAGCGGCGAGTTTCTCGGATACGCCGGATCGTTGATCGATATTACGGCGCGTAAACGAGCGGAAGAAGGCCTGCGCCTCGCCAATGTCTCGCTCGCCCGCGAACTGGAAGAGCGCACACAAAAGGAACAAGAGATCCTCACCCTGAGCACGCGCCTGATTGGCGTGCAGGAGGAGGAGCGGAAACGCCTGGCGCGGGAACTTCATGACGACTTGAACCAGCGGATTGCGGCCTTGAGCATCGCCACTGGCAATCTCAAGCGGCACATTCCCGAGCAGTATGAGGAGGCGCGGGCCCAGAGCGACCGGATCCAGCGGAACCTGGTTCTGCTGGCCGAACTGGTCCGCCGGATTTCCCATGAGTTGCACACGGCGGTGCTGCAATACTCGGGCTTGGGCGAGGCTCTACGGGGGTACTGCGAAGAGATGACGAATCTGCGCATCTCTCTGCGGATTGAAGGCGCCTTGGATGAGGTTTCGCCTTCGGCGGGCTTGTGCATCTACCGGATCGCGCAGGAAGCGCTTCAGAACGTGGTCAAGCACGCAGGAGTGGACGCTGCCACGGTGGAGTTGGTCCGCGAGGCGGGCCGCTTGCGTTTCCGGGTATCGGATGCGGGCGTGGGCATGAAGGCCGGTGCGTCTGAGAAGAGTACCGGACTGGGGCTGGTCAGCATCGCCGAGCGTGCGCGGTTGGCGGGAGGAAGCGCGCGCTTCGAGAGCCAGCCCGGCGAAGGAACCACCGTCATCGTGGACATTCCGGATGGCGTGGAGACGGGCGGCGAGACCGAGGGGTCCCGCGCCGCGCCGGCCACGGACGAAGAGTACGTTTAAGGGACGCGCCGGGCCTATTGAATCACGGCGACCAGTCGGTTCCCTTCGGTTTCGAGAGCGGCCTGGAACTTCGGGACGCCGTTCACGACGATAGACGCAGGGCCCTCCAGCACGGCCCCACCCTGCAATAGGTCTCCGGGCGCAAGGCTCAGGAAATCACGGAGCGAAATGGTTTCTCCGGCCAATTCGCAATCGACGGTTACCTGCAATTGCCGGGAGAGGTTCCGCTTGATGGCCATCTCGATCGCCGGGTTCGCGGACTTGTGAACCGTCCATTGCTGGTCGAACCGCTGCCCGATCATCTTCAGGGTGATTGAGGGGATGGCGACATTGATCATTCCGGCGCTATCGCCAATCCGCAGCTCTATGGCGATGGCTACCACGGCTTCGGTGGGAGCGAACCGGCCCGACAACTGCGGCCGAGTCTCCACGGAGTTGATGGCGAAGTCCATTTCCACCACGGGCTTCCAGGTCTCACGAAGATCGTGGGCAAGGATTTGGAAGAAACCTTCGATCAGCTCCTGCTCCACTTCCGTCATCTCACGGTTCAGCTCGGCTACGACCTTTTCATTACTGCCCAGCACCAGCTCCAGAATGGGCGCAATCAGAGAGGGGTTGACTTCGATCAGCGAGTGGCCTTCGTACGGCTGCATGCCGAAATAAGCCATGCAGGTGGGAGAGGTCAGCGCCTCCGCGAAATCCGTGTAGGGCAGTTGCTCCACGCTGATGAGGCTGCCAGACACAAACGAGCGGAGATAGGCGGAAAGGCTGGAGCTGAGCGTCCGGACGAAGGTCTCGTGGAGGTGGTGAATCGCGCCGATTTGGGATTTCGGGATGCGGTCCAGACGGCGGAAATCAAACGGAACCGCGGCATCCGGGCCCTTCTCTTTCGTGCCGGCCGACTGGAAGAAGCTGTCGATTTCCTGCTGGCTCAACTGGTGCTTGATCACGATATCTCCAGGACGCTGCCGCTCACTTCGGGGACCTTATCTTGATTCCGTAATTGCCGCCGACGACCACGACTTGTCCTCGGCCGATGCAGTGGTCGCCGACCAGGATGTCGGCATCGTCGTTCACGGTCCGGTCCAGTTCGATGGCCGAGCCCACATTCAGCTTAAAGATCTCGCCGAGCGGAAGGCTGGCGCGTCCGAGAACCACGCGCGCCCGCAGGCGGAGCATCCCCGCCGCGCGAACGGCTTCGGTGGGCGGCCGAACCGCCGGGTCGGGGGATCCCGCGGGTGCAGGCGTTGCAGACTCCGCGGATTCGGATGCGCGGAGGCTTGGGTCGAGTTCTTGCAACTTCTCGGCGAAGCCCCGGTCCACCCGCGAGACACCTTCGAATGGGCCATCGCCAGCGTTAAGCGTGAAGGCGTACGCGATGGACGGGCCGGTTCCAGGCTCCATTCCGGCGATCGCATCGCCGCCTGTCACCGGGGCGCCGAGATGTGTCGCGAGCTTTTGTGCCAACGCGCTGGCGGCTTGCGCGAACAGGTCGCGGCAAGTGGCCTGAACATCGTTCTCGCTGGGATCGTCCACGCCCAGCGCTACGAGCGTTAATTTGCCCAGTGCCGTCCAGGATTCGTCCGCCGCGCCGACCCAAAGGAAGGGTTGCGGGACGAGGCTCAGCTTCTGGCCCCACCACCGTCGATTTTCCGAGGCAGGGGTTTCACCCGCGAAAGGCCGGAACGTCAGCGTGGGCCGGCTTGCCGTCATCGACTCGATGACAGAGGCGAGCGCGTCGCCCCAGAGGTTCAGCGCAGACTCGGCCGCGCGGACCGGGCCGGGAGGCGTCACGACGTTGGAGCGGTCGGATTCAGGCACTGTTCAAGTCCATCCAGTTTGGTAATGCGGAGCGCCAGCGAGTCTTCTATGACCACAACCTCCGCTAGCGCAAAGCGGATATCGCCTACATAAACTTCGAGTGTTTCTCCGGCGGCCCGTTGCAAGGGGATCACGACGCCGGGCTCGATGGCGGCGATTTCAGAGAGATCCATCAGCCGCTCGCCCAAGCGGGCTTCGATGGCCACCGGGACATCGCGAAAGTCATCGATATGGTCTGGAGCGGTGTATGGAACCGGACTCACGCGAGCAGTCACCCATCTTGCTCTAGCACGCGGGAGGCCGCACGCGACCCCTCGATATACTCCGAAATGCGTTGACGAAACGTCAAGGCGCTGACGTCTTCGAAATCCCAGTCGGCGCTCGTCAAGGCGTTGACGGCGGAGGAGGAGCCGGCAAGATTCCAAGCGCGGCGGATTCAGCATTAGCCATGTATATTGCCCCGTCCCGTTACGGAGGCCGGCGTGCACTTAGCGACCGGCATGGCCACCATGACCGCCCCGCTAGCCGCCCCGCCCCCGATGCCGGCGTTGCCGCCGCCTGACACGAAACGCTCCCATGTGCGGGGCGTCAGGAAAGCGGCGATCCTGATGACCGTCCTTGACGACGAAGGATGTGCGGCCGTGCTGCGCCTCCTGAACGAGGACCAGGTGCATGATGTAACACGGGAGATCACCCGGCTTAATGAGGTATCGGATGAAGAGCGGCAGGTGGTGCTGAACGACTTTATGCTGGCGCAATCGGCCGGAGGCGCGCTGCACTCGGGCGGAATCGAGTACGCCACCAACGTGCTCATGGCGGCGTTCGGCCCGGAGGCGGGCAAACGGATCGTGAGCCGCGTGATGAAGTCTCTGGGCCTGGAAGTGGTGAACATGGACTCGCTGCAACGGGCGGACCCGCAAGCGCTTGCCCGGGTGGTCCACGGCGAGCATCCGCAAACCATTGCCCTGATCCTGTCGCATGTGGGGCCTTCGCACGCCGCCAAGCTGCTATCGTCGCTTCCCGCCCAAACGAGGGCTGAAGTGGCGCGGCGCATGGCGTCCCTCGACCAGATCTCGCCGGAGGTAGTGAACAAGATCGCCAAGACGGTCAGCTCGAAGCTCAGGCTGTTGGGCGAAACCAGCCTGGAGACCTACGGAGGAGTTCGGGCCGTCGCCGATGTTCTCAACCGCGTGGACGCCAAGACCGGCGAGGAAATCCTGGAACATATCGCTTCCAAGGAACCCACGCTGGGACAGGCCATCCGGAACCTGATGTTCGTCTTCGAGGATCTGCTGAACGCCGAGGAGCAGGCCATCAGAACGTTGACGGGAAAACTGGACCGCAAAACGCTGGTCACTGCGCTCAAAGGGGCAGCGCCGGCGCTTCGGGATCTCTTCACGAAAGCGATGTCCGCCCGCGCCGCCCAGATGCTGGGGGAGGACATGGAGGCGCTGGGACCCGTGAGGCTGCGGAACGTGGAGGAGGCGCAGCAGGCAATTATCGCCTTGGCGCGGCAGATGGAAGCGGCCGGCGAACTCAGCCTGAAGCCCAGTAGCGGCGACAGATTTGTAGTCTAACTAAGTGGTTCCCGCTCCGAAGAGGAGTGTAGGAATCACAAATGAGCGAACCACCGAGCTTACTGATTGTCGACGATTCGACGGCAATACGGAAAATCCTGATCCGGATCCTAGGTCAGGCCGGCATTGCGCTGGGGCCGGTGCACGAAGCTGGCGACGGCTCCGAAGCGCTGAAGGTTCTGGAGGGCAACGCCGTGTCGATGGTGTTATCCGACATCAATATGCCCAACATGGACGGCATCGAACTACTGCGCTCGCTGCGGGCTTCTGAACGTTGGAAGGAATTGCCCGTGGTTCTCATCACCACCGAGGGCGCACAGGCACGGGTCCAGGAAGCGGTCGAGCTGGGTGCGACGTCCTACATCCGAAAGCCGTTCAACGCCGACCAGTTGCGCGACAGGCTCACTACTTTACTAGCGAGATAACCATGACCACGACCGCGCCTATGCTCTTGAGCGAAATGAACCTAGTGGATATGCTGTCTTCCGCCACGCGGGATTTGTTCGACTCCATGCTCGGACTCGATGTGCCTCTCTCGATCCAACCCGAGGAGGAGACGGGGGGAGCTTTCGATGGGGTCCTCTCACTGGTCGGGTTGACGGGGCAGGTGATTGGAACAGGCGCACTGCGTTGCTCCGGGGCTACAGCCTGCGATCTCGCCACCCGTTTCCTGATGACCCCCTACGAGCGGGTGAACGACGAGGTTCTAGATTCCGTCGGCGAGATCACAAATATGATCGTGGGAGGATTCAAGACGCTTCTGGAGGGCGCGTTGGGGCGTCTTCAGATGAGCGTTCCCAACGTGATCCACGGAAGGGACCTGACCACGACGCATCCAAGGGCGGACATCGGCATCGCCGCGAGGTGCGCCTACTCGGGCGGCGAATTCCGGCTTGCCGTGGGCCTCTCGGCGAACCCTAACAACGGGGACACCGCGGTCTAGCTTAGTCGGCCGCTTCAGAAGTTCACTAACGTATTCTTGGGAGGGTTCAGCCCGGGGTGCTGAGCTTGACCAGGAGTTCGTCGAGGTCCTGGCGGTTGAACTTCCATTCGAAGGGCTGAGCGGTATTCGCCCTATGGTATTGAAAATCCAGCAGGCGCTCGGCGACAGCGTTGAGATCGGGAAAATTGTTTGGTGTCAGAGCCTTCCGCTGGACGATCGAGAAGTAGATTTCAATCTGGTTGAGCCAACTGGCATGAACCTCCGCGTGCACGAGCGTCAGGCGTGGGTAGAGATTCCGTAGACGCTCGGCGGCACTGGCTCCCCGATGCGCCGAGCAGTTGTCAACGATCCAGAAGACGCGAAGGTCCAGCTGCGGTGATACCACGGCCGAATCGCGTCCTCATGCAGCCAGCGCCATAGCGTGCTGCCGCTGACAGACAAAAGCGCTTCCGCCAAACAGAGACGACTTCACGGCGAGTGTCCAGACACGCGGCGATCTCGTCGTTGGGCATGCCTTCGGCTGCGTAGAGAATCATCTTGGCGCGCTGGACCTGAAAATACGGCAACGTATATTTCCCCGCAGGGCGTCTCGACTCGGCTTCCTCCGCGGAGGAGAGGGTAATCGTGAAAGGGCTCGATCTTGGCATGATTGGCGCCTCACCGCAACGATGCCACGACAAAGGCTCAATTTCAACGCCAACTATACGTTAGGGTATTTAGGAAATTCTGCGCTAAGCTAGCCAGGGCTAGCCAGGGCGACGCGAGCGCGCCTCATCCGGCGGCAGAACCGGGCCACTTCGCGAGGAACGATTCGGCCGCCAGAGTCTCCAATTCGCGTTCCTGCGCTTGCAGGTGTTCCGCAAGCCGCCGTTCGCGCAGTTTCTCGATGAGCGTCAGTTTGCGGCGCGCGGCTTTAGCTCTGGCCTGCTGCTGGTTTACGGCCTCTCGGCGCTGCGCGCGCTCCCGTTCCAGACGAGCGGCGGTTTGCTCCGCGCCAAGCCGGTACCGGCCAAGGGCTGCGACGTCCGACCCGTTGACGGACGACCGGAGCAGCATTTCGCGATCGACGGCATAACGCTCCGCCTCGAGGCGCGCGATGCGGCCCATGGCTTCGTCCAGCAGCGCTATGCAACTTGCCAGCCGGGATTCCTCGATCTCGCACTGCTGGCGATACCAATCGAGCGCTCTGGCGAGGCGAAATCGGAAAGCGGCCATGGACGTCAGAAGCTCTTGGCGATGGAAATTAATTGGGCCAGGCTCCGCTCAAACGCCGCATCGGCGGAAGTATCCTGGCGAAGAAAGGCCGCGATTTCGGGCTGGACTCGAATGGCCGCGTCGAGCTGCGGGTTCGCGCCGGAGACGTAGGCGCCGAGTTCGAGCAAGTCCTTGGCTTCTTCATAGATTGTGATGGCCTCGCGCACCTTGCGCACCGCGGAGGCGTGCTCCGGAGAAGTCAGCTCCGTGAAGAGACGGCTGATGGAGCCTCGGACGTCGATGGGGGGATAATGCCCGCTTGACGCCAGGCGGCGGGAAAGGACGATGTGGCCGTCCAGGATGGATCGGACCGAATCGCAGATCGGCTCGTTCAGATCGTCACCCTCCACCAACACGGTGAAGTATGCGGTGATGGATCCCTTCTGGAAGTTCCCGGCTCGCTCCATAACGCGCGGCAGCAGGTTGAAAACGGAAGGCGTGTAGCCCTTCTGGCTGGGCGGTTCGCCCGCAGCCAGGCCGATTTCGCGCTGCGCCATTGCGAGACGCGTCACCGAGTCCATGATTAGCAGAACGCTGGCGCCCTGGTCGCGAAAGTACTCGGCTACCGCGAGCGCCACAAAGCAGGCCCGCACGCGAAGGGGAGCCGGACGGTCGGAGGTGGCGCACACGACGACCGAGCGCTTCCTGCCTTCAGGCCCGAGGCGCCGCTCCAAGAAGTCGCGGACCTCGCGGTTGCGCTCTCCGATGAGCGCGATTACCGTAACGTCGGCGGAATTGCCGCGAGCCATGGCCCCCAGAAGCGTGCTCTTTCCGACGCCGCTGCCGCCGAATATGCCCATGCGTTGTCCCGCACCGCAGGGAATCATCGTATCGATGGCGCGGATGCCTGTGACGATCGGAGTCGCGATGTGTTCGCGATCGAGCGGACTGCCCGGCGACCCATACAGGCTGTACTGAGCGGCGGGACGGAAGCGCGGCAGGTGGTCGATGGGGCGGCCGAATCCGTCCAGTACGCGGCCCACAAGACCCTGACCCACGGCGACCCGCGCCTCGCCCTGCCGGGCAAAGACGCGATCATGAGGCTGGATGCCGTCGAGCTCTTCGAGCGGCATCGAGAGCACGTGGCCGTCTCGAAAGCCCACCACCTGCGCCCGCACGCGGCGGCCCTTGGAGGTGACGATTTCGCAGAAATCGCCTACGGCCGCCAGGGGCCCTTTCGAAGCCACCAGCAAACCCGAGATTCCGGCCACTTCGCCCGTCCAGGGCAGCAACTCCGCGTTGCGCACGCGACCGAGGAATGGAGCGAAATCGACTTGTTGGGGCGCCGTCACGCGCGGCTCCCGAGTTCATCCGCCAACGACCGTTCGATTTCTGAGACCTGAGTCTCCACGGAAGCGTCCAGCGCGCCTCCGGCGGCCTCAAAGAGCGCGCCGCCCTCGGTGAGCGTGGGATCGGCAAGAACGGCGACCCCCTGTAAACGTCCGGCTTGTTCCATGCACGCCTTGAGCAGCGTCTCCTGGGCGGGGTGCACGCGGACGCGGTAGATTTCGCGACCGGCGAGTTTCTCCAGGGCCGCTTTCACCAGACCTTCCGTCACCGAAGGATCGGCCGCCAGTTCGCGCCGCACGATGCGTTTGGCGATCTCCACTGCTAACTGCACGGCTCCGCTTTCGGCGCCGCGTAGAACCATCGCGCGAGTTTGCGCGACTTCGGAAACGGCCGCGCCAAGCTTCTCCACCACGGCTTGTGTTTGGGCTTCAAGGCGTTCGCGGGCCGCTCTTTCTCCCGCGCTATGCCCGGCGTCATAAGCGCGTTCTGTCTCTCTCTGCGCGCGGACGGCCGCTTCCGCGAGATCCGCGCGGAGTTGCGCCACCTCCACGGGAGAAACGGTTGTCCGCACCGGATGTCGCCCGCCATGGGCGCGCGCGGGACGATTCACAGGGATGGCGTTTGGAGAGTCCTTCAGGCACTTACAGAGCATGGCCGATTAGCTCCGAGGCTCCTGAATCCACATGCGGACCACGGTAGCCGTAGCGGCCGGATTCGTGCGCGCGATCTCACGCGCGCTTTCCACCAGTACGGCTCTTTCGTCCTTCGGACGCGCGACTTTAGGGGGGGGGATCCGTCCGCCCTCGGCCTCCGGCGAAACAAGCGGAAGGGACGCGCCTTCGGGCGCCGGGAGCGCCTCGGGAGCGCTAGCCACCTGGACCGACGGCTTTCGCCCCATCGCGGCGACCACGCGAGCCAGGACAAACAACACCACCAAGCCGAGCGCACCCGCCACCCAATACGCGCGGTATTTGCTCAAGTACTTGAGCCAGGGCGGACCGGGAGCGGCGGCCGGTGGGGGAGGAGATTTAACGGAATCCGGCGGCGCGGCGTTCAAGCTCGACTCGAAGGGCAGAGTCTCCACGATAAGCTGGTCGCCGCGATCGACGCTGAGCCCCGTGACTCCCGCCACCAGGTCTTTAATAGTTTGCAGTATCTCCGGCGAGGGCGGCGTGAGCACCCGCTGTTTCTGTGCGCCGGATCCCTCCCAATGCGCCTTCTGATCCACCAGGACCGCCAGCGACATGCGCCGTATCACCCCCTGGGGGATCTTCGTATGCCGGACCACGCGGCTGGTTTCATAGGTGGTGTTCTCCGTGCGATGCGAAGTCCCGCTTCCCGCTTTCGCGACGGGCGCCGGCGGAGCGGGCAGGTTGGAAGCCGTGCCCGGAACTCCGCCGGCCGAATCGCGCTCGCTTGTGTCTTCGGTTTTTTGGGAGCTCGCAATCACGGACTTGGCGGGATCGAGGACCTCTTCCTGCTGATCTCCGCTGGTGAGGTCGCAATCCACGGAAGCGGCCGCGCGAAAGCCATCGGCGCCCAGGAGCGGCTCGAGCGTCTGGTTGATCTTGGTCACAAGGCTATGCTCGAGCTCCTGCCGGAATTCGAGCGACTGCGCCGCGGCCTCGTCGTCGCCGGTGCCCTCCGGCCGGGCGCGATTCAAGAGGCGGCCATCCATATCGACGACGGAAACCGCTCCCGGCACGAGCCCTGGTACGGCGCTGGCCACCAGGTTTGTGACGGCCAGGACATTCTGTTGGGAGATCTGCGCGGAGGGACGCAGCTTTACGATCACGCTGGCCTTGGCCGGCTGCTGTTCGTCGAGGAAGACAGATTCCTTGGGGAGCGTGAGATGCACGCGCGCCTGCTCTACTTCGGCCAAACTCATTACGGACCGCTCCAGTTCGCCTTCGAGCGCCCGCTGGTAGTTGATATGTTCCACGAAATCCGTCTGGCCGAAGTCGGTCTTGTCGAACAGCTCGAAGCCGATGCGGCCGCTCTTCGGCAGACCCGCGGCGGCCAACGCGAGCCTCGATTCGCCCAGTTTGGCGGAAGGAACGGAGACCGAGCCGCCGGTGTCGTCAAGCCGATACTCGACGCCGGACTCCTTCAGCTTCTGCACCACGGTAGCGGCGTCTCCCGGGGTCATGGATGTATAGAGCTGTCGAAAGTCGCTTTCGCGCCTCACGTGCGCCATGCCGAGAACGCCCGCGCCCACCGCCACGGCGACAAGCGCGGTGGAGACGCGTTGCTTGATTGAGAGTCCGTTGAATACCGTAGCAATAGAGTTCATGGGGTCGTTGCGTTACATCTGCATCTTCATGATTTCCTGATAGGCGTCCACCACTTTGTTGCGCACCTGCAATCCGAGCTCGAACGCCAGTTCGGCTCTCTGCGTGGCCAGGACGGTGGTATGCAACTCCTCGTTTTGGCCCGTCAGGAACTGCTGCACGGCCGTCGAAGCGTCGCTTTGGAGCGATTGGATTCCGTTGATGGCGCCGGTCAGAATGCTTTGGAATTCGCCCGGCTGCGAGGCGGCCGGCGACGCTATGGTCGGAATTGAGACGGGCGAAATGCCGGAGATTGGCGTAGTCATGGTTTCCTATTTGAGCAGGTCGATGGATTTCTGAATCATGTCCTTCACCGCCGACATGGCGGCAATGTTGGCCTGGTATGACCGGTTGGCGCCCACCAGGTCCACCATGTCTTCAGCAGGGTTCACCTTGGGCACGGAAACGTAGCCCTCAGCGTCGGCGTCGGGATGGCCGGGCATATAGCGCTTCTCCGGCGCGCTCATGTCCACGGAGACGCCGGCCACTTTGACGCCGGTCAGTTGCTCGCCGCCTAATTGCGCGCTGAGCTCACTGCTGAAAGCGGACCCTACCGCGTCACTCGTGAATATGGCGTCCTTGCGGCGATACGGCCCACCCTCCGGGGTGCGTGTGGTCTCGGAATTGGCGATGTTCTCTACCAGGAGCGCGGCGCGGGTGCGCTGGGCGGACATGCCGGAAGCGCTTACGGAAAGGGCAGCGAAGAGACTCATCAGCTCTTGCCTCCGTTGATGGCTTCCTTGACCTGGTTAAGAGAGGAATGCATCAAGCTGGAAGCCACGCTGAAGCGTAGGGCGTTTTCGGCGAGCATGCGGGCCTCCCGGTCCAGGTCGACATTGTTGCCGTCGTTGCGCACCGGCAGGCCAGCGACTTCTATTTGTTGCGGCGTTCCGCCGTCCAGCGCCGCCTGGAAACTAGACTGGAAATCGAGGTCCTGGGTCTTGTAACCGGGCGTGTCGGCATTGGCGATGTTGGAAGCGACCAGCTTCTGCCGCATGCTGACGACGTCCATGTATCGTTCGAGACTTGCGGTGAGCGCATCGAGCATTGCACGGAAACAATTGCAAGCCGGGCGCCAGACGGGCTAAAGATCCATCCTCAGCTAATGCGCGGGTTTGGAGGGATCGGGCGCGTCAAGGCCGTGACGGCGTCACCAGCCTGACGATCGCGCCTGAAACCGGTGGAGCCGCGGCCAAGCCGATGCCGCGCGATACCGGCAAACGCGGCGGAGGTTTGCGCGACGGGCGTCGAGCCGGGCCCTGGAGCTGTACGCCACCAGAGTCATCCATCCGAACAGGGCGCGGGTCTGCCGCTCGATTTGCGAAACGTCGCCAGGACACGGCGATCCAACAAGCAGCCGCTCCACTTCGGCGCCGTAGCGCGCCAGCAGCTCTCGCGTTTCCTCGAACGAGTCCGCGAGCAGCGCGCGGCGAATTGCGTTGTCCAGCCTTGTAAGCTCCGTGAAATGCGTCATCTTTAACTCCCCGATGGGTCGTTCGAAGTGCTGTTGGGGTCCACCATGGAGGCGAAGAGGCTGGTGAAGTAGCTCTTCTGGCTTTCCAGGGAGGCGATCATGGCGTCAGCCGACGACATCTGCTGGTCCAGCGTGCTTTGCAGGTTGGTCAATTTCTGATCCTCAGCGGTTATGTTGGTGTTCTGCTGCGTTATCTCGCTGCTCGTAGCGCTGATTTCATCGGTAAGGGATCCCGAGGTCGGATCGAGCGCGGAGTTGAGAGCGTTGTTCGCCGCCTGTAGAAACCCGCCGCCACTCACGCTTCCCAGAAAGTCCGAAACCGAGTCCACGCTATCCGCGGTGAAGGTGGAGGAGTCGAAGGAGAGGTTTCCCGTGCTGTCGAGGTTCACGCCCAGGGCGGCCAGCGAGGAGACGTTGCCGGATCCGGTGGCGTACAGGCTAATCTGGCTCAGCGTGTCGCGCAAGGTTCCGATGATGCTTTCTCCGCTCAAGGGACCCGCATTCTGCCCGACTTGCGCGTTCAGGTCGCTCACCACCGTGTTGTAGGCGGTCGTAAAACTGGAAAGAGCGTTGGCGACTGAGGTCAAGTCGCGTGACACCGTCACCGTGACAGGCTGGTCCGCCGGCGTCTGGGCGAGCAAGTTGATGGTCACGCCGGGCTCGAGCGTAACGGTTCGGGAATCCGTTTGAATACCCGTACCCACGCCGTTTACCGTATAGGTCGCCGCCCCACCTGTGTTCAGGGTGTCCAGGAGATCTTTCGAGCCGTCATTGAGCTGGATGGAGACCGGGCCGAGGCTGTCGGCGGTAACCACCAGCGAATAATTCGGCGACGAAGAGCTGCCCTGGTTAACGAGGGATGCCTGCACGGGCGCGCCGGAGTCGTTGACTGCTTCGGCCAGCGCGGTCAGGCCATCGCTCGATGGCTGGACATTGTACTGCGTTCCGCCAACGGTCAGAGTGTAGTTGGTGGATGAGCTGATGGAAGTTGTTGTTGGGTCGGAGACCGTGGGGAGCGAAGAGTCGCTCACGCTGGAGCTGTACGACCCGAGGTTGGAAACCGCGATCGTATAGGTGGCCGGCAAAGCGCCGCTGGCGGCGGACGCGCTTACCTCGGTTTCGTCCGATGAGGAAGCCGTGAACGATCCGGACCCCAAAGCCGTATCGACGCCCTGCAGGGCCGTTTGCAGCGAGGTGAAATCGCTGTCCAGGCCGCTCAACGCTGAAGACTGGCTTTGAAACGTCTGCAGTTGGCCCTGCATCTGTTGCAGCGGCATCTCCGCGATATTCATGTCGTTCGTAATCACCTGCTGCAACGACGTGGCGTAGCTGCTCGTACCCGTAAAGGTCGAAGGCGGAATTGCCGATGTTGATACCGTTCCCATACCCGACGCCTAATGCAAAAGAGGGGCCGAAGCATGCGCTCCGGCCCAATGGAGGTTAGACACGACGAGACTCTGAATTAGCTCTGGAGCAGTTTGAGCACGGCCTGCGGCATGGAGTTCGCCTGGGCCATGGCGGCGAGCGAAGCCTGCTGCAATACCTGCGCCTTCGTGAGGTTGGCCGCTTCCGTGGCGATGTCGGCGTCACGGATGGTGGATTCGGCGGCGGAGAAGTTCGTGATCTGCGAGTTGGCTAGGTTGGTGGCGTATTGCAGTGTGTTCTCGCCCGCGCCGACCGCGCCCTGAACCAGACCCAGGCTCTGGATCGCGTTGGTCACGGCGTTGATCGCGTTCAATGCGCCGCTGCCGCCGCCGGTCGCCGCCGTGTATGCGCCGGCTGTCGCGTTCACCAACGTGTTCGTCGAAAACGTGCTCGCGCTCTGCAGGCTGATCTTGTGAGCGGCCGATTGATCGAGAACCGCGGTCATGTCCGTAATGCCGCCGGCCTGGAGCTGTGAGTTGATCGAGGCCGTCGCGGCGGTGTCGCTCAGTCCGTCGGCGACCGACACGGCGACCGTCGTGCTGCCTTCCACCACGTTGAACGTGTTAGCGCCGCTGCCGGTAACGTAGGTGAGCTGCTGGTTGTTGAGGTCGGTGTTGATGCCGTGGTCGCCGGCGCCGGCCAGACCCGCTCCCGTGACGGAAATGCTGAATGCGCCCGAACTGCTGAGCGCCAGATGGCCGGTGGTGTCGAGGCTCGCGGAGATTCCATAGGCGCCCAAATCGCTGTTGAGTTCCGCCAACTGCGTGGTGGCGGTGTCGCCTGCCTTCCCCACGATGGAGAACGTCGAGGAGCCGGACGCGCTGTTGACCGTGAAGGATTCCGCGGAGCCGTTGGCGATGGTTCCATTGGCGACCGATCCGATGGTCACCGGGCTGGAAGCCGCCACGTTTGTGCCGGCCAGTCCGAGCGCGCCGGAATCCACCTTGCCCTGGCTCAGGTTCACATTGACCTGCGAGCCGGAGTTGGCGTTCTGGCCGCCGCCGACGAACACGTTCCAGTTGGTGGCATTGGTCGCGTCCGTGGAACTCAGCCCGATGTTGCTCGCCTGCCGGTCGATTTCTCCCAGCAGCGTCTGGTATTCGTTGTTCAGCGTCGCGCGGTTGCCCGTGAAGGTCGAGGAGGCCGATTCGGTCGCCAGCGTCTGCAGGCGGTCCAGAATCGTGGAGATGTTGCTCAAGCCGCCGTCCACAATCTGGAGGCTGCTGACGGCCTGGTTTGCGTTATTTACGCCTTGGGTCAACTCCGCCACGTTGCTGGAGTACTGGTTCGCAACCGCGAGACCGGCCGCGTCGTCGGCCGAAGAGTTGATCCGATATCCTGACGTAAGCTGTTCAATCGTTTTAGTCTCGAAGTCGCTGTTGGTATTGAAATTCTGGTTCGCGACCATCGATGCGTAGTTTGTCTGAATCGAAAGCATATCTAAACGTCCTGTTGTCGGGATACGTCTCAGGCATCGTGCCCAAGTTCGGGTTCTCCTTTCCTGCGGATGCCCGAGGTATCTGCCGTTCACTTGCTCATATCGCGGCGGTGCCGGCGTATTCTAGAGAATTTACAGCGCCGGCCGCGCTATGAGATTTGGGCAGGCATCCTACCTGCCCGGAGCCCTGCGATAACAACGGCCCCAGCCGCCAAGACCCTTGACGGGGACCCGACGCCCGAAACCGCGCTATCGCGATAACCCATGAACCAGCGATTGAACCGTCCGGCTATCCACGCCGCAAGCAGCCGTAAGGTTCTCGAAGCGCGTCAGGAGGACTTCCTTTCGCAAAATGACGCAAGACTGGTCCGCCTTGATGCCTAGCTTCACTTTCGACCCCGATATTTCGAGAACCTCGACTTCGACGTCCCCGCCGATGGTGAAGCTCTCGCCCGCCCGGCGGCGCATTATAAGCATGGAACCAGCTCCTCCACTGGAAAGAGCGGTTGCCGGTGGGAGTAGCCGGAGCCCGCGAGAATCGCCTGCATTCCGACCCGCGCCGGAAGATTGACAACAATGGGAGCCAACAAGTTGACGGTCGGACTCCGGCGCGATTCGTCGCTCGCGCAAACCACCGCCGCACAGAGGATGTCTTTGCCGATTTCGGGGTTGGCGCCCGCGGGGAGCCGCAGCGCGTCCAGTTCCTCCGGGCCGAGCGAAAGCCGGTAATCGGGATCGGCGACCAGAATCGGAAGCAGTAGAAAACAAAGGTCACGCTGGGATGCGTTCTGCATGAACAAGAGCGGGCTGACATCCGGGCGATCGAGGAATACCCACCGCCGCTCAGCTTCAAATCCCGGAAGACCCTCCGGAAACTCGAATGCGGAATCGGGCTGGTAATCCATGGGGCCGAAGTACTTGGTCTGAATCCGCGGCATCGAACATGGCGATATGCAATCGTGGGACCAACCGCCGGAGATTACTTGCCGGGAGGAGGCGGTCTCGCAGCTTGCGGCTCAGCCGCGTTGGGGTCCTTGAGAAGCGTCCGCTGGTTCAGGATCACGATATCGACGCGGCGGTTGTGCGCTCGGCCGTCGGAGGTTGCGTTGGATTCGACCGGGATGGTATCGGCGTAGCCAGCGACTGCCAGCCTTTCCTTCGGAATCTGGTAGCGCACCGAGAGCAATTCGAGCATGGCGATGCCGCGCGCCGCCGAAAGTTCCCAGTTGCTGCGGAACCGGGCGCTATGGATGGGGACAGCGTCGGTGTGCCCTTCCAGGCGGATGCTGTTTGGCAGTCCGTGGAGGGTTTGGCTGATTTTATCCAGCGTGGAATAGGTGGCCGGATCGATGGAATCGTCCCCGGAGGGGAAGAAGGCGGCCTGGCGCAAGCTCAATACCACCCCTCTGGGCTCCATATGGACGTCAACCTTGCCCGCCTTGATTTCGTCCTGGAGGGCTTGCATCAGGTAAGTCGCGGAGGGAAGCAACTCCGCGACTTCGGCTTCCTTCTCGTCCCGGGGCTGGGCCCCGCCCGGCCCTTTCAATAGCGCGTTGCCTTTGCCCTTGTCGTCCACCGTGCCGCCGAGGACCTCGCGGACCTTGGCGGGCACGCCGCCGTCCTTGATGGCCTGCTTGACGGCTTCGGATACGGCCGTGGCCTTTGCCTTGTCCGTGCGCGAAGACGCGAACATCACCACGAAGAAGGCGAACATCAGGGTGATGAAGTCCGCGTACGAGACGAGCCAGCGCTCGTGGTTCGGGTGATACTCGTGTTTTTTTTTGCGGGCCAAACTCAGTTCTCCACCGTGGCGGGCCGAGCCGGCGACTCCAGGGTGGGCTGGGCCGCCGCAGCCGGTTTTGCCACCCTTTGGGGGTGAGGCGAGCCCAGCAGGTATGCGTCCAGCTTGGTGCGTATGAGCTTAGGGTTAAGACCTTCCGCGATGGCCAGCACCCCTTCCAGCATTAGCGCCTGCGCCCGGTTCGCGGACCGGACCCTGGCCCGCAATTTCTCTCCGGCAGGCAGAAAGAACAGATTCGCCGAAGCGACTCCGTAGACGGTGGCCACGAACGCGGAGGCAATGCCGCGGCCTACCGCGTCGATGTCCGACAGGTTCTTCATGACCTGGATCAGGCCAAGAACCGCCCCAATGATTCCGATGGTCGGGGCATAGCCGCCAGCCGCATCGAATACCTTGGCCTCGGTGTCGCCTTGCTGTTCGCACAAATCCATCTCCAACTCCATAATGCTGCGGATCTGGTTGGTGTCGATGCCGTCTACCGCGAGACTGAGCGCCTTGCGCAGGAATGGATCGGCCGCGGCATCTGCCTCCTGCTCCAACGAGACAATGCCCTGCTTGCGGGCCTTGGTCGCATAGCCGATGATCTCTTCGAGGATCGCCGGCAGAGGCCGGGTAACGTCGAAAAGCAGCAGGCGGAGCTTCTTAACCGCCGAAAACAGTACAGACCCCGGAGACGAAAGAATCACGGCGCCGATGGTTCCCCCAAACACAATCAGCGCCGCGTTCACCTGCCTCACGTCGGCGAGCTTTCCGCCGTCGAGCATGAGGCCAGCAAGGATGCCGCCAAGCGCAAGTACCAGGCCGGCGGCAGATGCAAAGTCGGGGATCGGTCTCGTCCTGCCGGTTGTCTTATTCTCCGCCATCGGGTCCACCTGGAAGCGATCGTGAAGTCTGGCCCTGCGAGCCGGCCTTCTCCGCCGGAATCAGTATCGATCTACGGAAAGTCACGATCCGCGCGATTACTTCCTCGGGAGATTCCCGAACCATGATGCGCTCGCCGTTAGTCAAGCTGATCACAGTATCCGGCGTCGCCTCCACCTGTTCAATCAGGTCGGAGTTTAGTACGACTTCGGTATGATTGAGACGAGTGACGTGGATCATGGCCCAATACCTAAGAATCCATATCGCGGCCGGATGCGGCGTTTCGAGTCTTTCTGCATCGCCGCGAAGGATATCCCACTAGAGATTGCATTGCGCTTTCCGATATGTTTCAACGAATGCGCTTGTCGGACTACGATCCAGTGGATGCGGGATGCCTGGCCGGGGCTATCTTGCGCGCTTGGGTGACTGAAGACGTGAATCGTCTGCGGGCCGAATGGAGTAGGACCATGTCGTGCGTCGACTCCGAGGAGGGCGGTGTGGGTGCGGAGCACCGCTTGCTATTGCGGGCGATCGTAGCTCGTATGCGGCGATGCCGGAACTTGTTCGCCCAGAGGAACGAAGACCCGGGCCTCGACCTGTGCGTCGACCTGCTGGCCCATCTGGTGAGCTGCGAAACGCCCCTCTCGCGGGTGGCGTGAACCGCGGCGCGATCCCCGCCGCGCGGTTTTCGCCCGTTGGTCAGGCCAGATAGCTGAAGATATTCTTCATTTGCAATATGCCCGACTCCACCGACAACGCCGCTTGCTGCTGCGTCTGCTCGGAGGTGAGCTGCGCCGCCAAGGTGGGAATGTCCGCGTCGCGAAGCTGGCTGAGGTCCCCCTGCTCCTGCGTCTGGGTGCTCTGCGCCAGGTTCGTCGCGGCGGTCACGCGGTTCTCGGTCGCGCCGTAGAAGGCCAATTGCTGGTTCAGGTAAGCGTCGGCTGAGTTCAGCAGGCCGAGCGCGTTGGTGACGCCCGCCGAGTTGTTGGTTTGCAGCGCAGTCAGCAGCGAGTTCACGGCCACGAAGACATTCCCCGCGGCCGGACCGCCGCCGACGGCTTGTTCGTCGAAAATTTGCTGCGCGCCTTCGCCGGCCGGGATGGACGAGCCGGAGGAATCCACCACCTGTACGGTGGAGTTCGTATTCACCAGGTTCTGAACGCCCTCCGGCGCCGATACGTTCACCTCGTAAGCGGCCTGAGTGGCGTTATCTCCGCTAAAGATGTAGCGGCCGTTGACCTGGGTATTGCCGATATCCACGAGAGTCTGCAGAATGCCGGCGACCTGCTGCGCCAGCGCGCTCTGCTCTTCCGGCGTGGCCGTGCTGTTGGCGCCCTGGGTTCCCACGGAAATCGCGCTTTCCACCGCCTGCACGGCGGTCTGCAAAGCCGAATCCGCCGACCCCAAATCCGTCTGGAGCGTCGAGAGATTGGACTGCGCCTGTTGGTCCTGCCCGATCGAATTCTGGATCTGGAGAATCTCCTCGACGTCCGCCGGGGCGTCGGATGCCTGCTGGATTCGGTACCCGGAGCTGAGCTGCGCCTCCGTTTGCTGCATCTGCTGCTGATTGGCGTTGAGGATCGAAAGATAGCCTTGCGTAACTCCGCTGGTAATGGGAAACATGCGCGCTCCTCTATGCCGTCGTCGGCTGAATGATATCCAAGGTCGCCTGGGCCAGGGTATTCAAAACGGAGAGCACCTCGGCGCCGGCCTGATAGGCTTGCTGAAACTCCATCACCTGCGCCGCCTGGTCGTTGAGCGAGACTCCCGAAACCGAATCGCGCAGGCTGGTGGCCTGCGAGACCACTTGGGTCTGCGTGGTTTCGTTCGCCGACGCCGTGGAGTTCTCTTGCCCGATGTTGGACGCCATCTGGCCGTAGAACTGCGTGAAGCTGGCGCCGTCGATCGACGCGGCGCTGCCTAGGGCGGCCAGAGCGTTGGCGTTACCGTTCGCGTTGCCGGAAGCGTCCACCGGCGCAAGCTGGGCCGGCGTTATGGCCGCATTTACGGCCAGCGTGGCAGCTGCGTCCGTGGCGTCCGCGCTGCTGTAAGTGAACAACGCGATGCCGTTGGCTGCGCCCTCCTGCGTCGAAACAGTGCCGGACTCCAGAATGCCATTGACCGTGTCGGCCAAGGTCTGCGCCAACTGGTTCAGGCTGCCTTGCTGCTGCGCGTCTCCCAGGTATGAGGCGAGCGCGTGATTGCGCATATCGAGCAGTCCGCCGAGCTGGCCGGACGTAATTTGAGCCGTAACGTCGTTTCCGTTCGAATCGAGAATGTGAGCGGTAGGCGGCGAGTTGGGGTTGGCCGGAGGCGGCTGCGAATCGACGAAATCGCTCGCGCTCAGCGGGTTCGCCGTATCGCCCGTCACCAGCGGCGTCCCGCCGGAGAGCATCACCGACACCGTGCCGTCGCTCTGCGTAACGGCCGTGAAGTTGACCAGTTGCGAGAGACTTTGCAGGTTGCTGTAAAGCTGCGCGTCAGCCGCCGGGTCGGTCGCGCTATTGCCCATCTTCCGGACGTTGTACTGCTGGATTTCGCCGGCGATATTGTTGATGGCCGTGACGGTACAGCCAATCTGCGAGTCGACCTGCTGCGAGGTCTGACTGAGCGAGTTGGAGAGCTGCTGCATGTTGCTAGCTACGCCCTCGGCGCTCGATATCACGTTCTGTTGCGCCGTGGCGTCCGTGGGCGTCGTGCTCCACGCCGAGAAGGCCTGGAACAGGCCGGTGATCGCGGCGGGCAGGCCGCTGGTCCCATCGACGTTGAAGAAGCTCTGCAGAGACCCGGTGGTCTGAGCCTGCGCCGTGTACATGCCAAGCAGTTGCGTCGCGCTCTGGACGGAATCCTCGGCGTATGGATCGCGGGTATTGATCAGGCCTTGGGAGGTGACGCCCCCATCCAGTCCCCCGTTCGGCTCCAGGGCGAGCGGAACCAGATTCAGGCGTTGGCTGGCATAGCCCGGCGTATTCGCGTTGTTCACGTTGTTCTGAACAACGGACAGCGCCTGCTCGAAGACGTTAAGCGCCGAACTGGTTTGCGCTAATAGGCCGCTGAGACTCCCCATGGCTTACGCTGCTATGCCTCCGAAGTGCCCTCCGCGCGGGTCCGTAACCGGCTCGCCGTTGGCGCCGTAGGCCGGAGCCGCATCGCCCATGCGCAGCAATCGTCCGCGTTGGAAGGCCACGCATGCGTCCACGATTCCGGTCATGCGCGAAGCGTCGCGCATGAGTTCCGCGACCAGCCGCCCAGCTTCCCGCGCCGGGACCGGCCCTGTTTGGGCGGCCTCCTGAAACTCACGCAACGCGGCGCTTGCGGTTTCGATCATGGCGTTCGAGTTGCGGATCCGCGCCAGATCGCCGGCGTTCCACTGTTCGAGCGCACGGCGTACGGCCTCGCGGGCGCCGGCAAGCACGACGAGCGCTCGCGGCGGTTTCATTCCATTCCGCCTTGCGCGGAGGAAGCCAGCGCGTGCGCCACCAGCGCGCGGCTCAATCGCGATGCATCCACGTCGTAGTGCCCGCTGGCGTAGAGCGCGGCAAGCTGTTGGACTTTAGCCGACTGGCTGCCGGCGCCGGCGGCCAACTCATCCGCGATGCTGCCGGACAGCGGCGAAATGTCCACTTGGTCCCCGAACGTTGAGCCGGCGTTACCCGGGAAACCGGCGCGCGGGGTGGTGGTAGCGGAAACGGCCCCGGATCGGCTCAGATCCGAAGCGCCGGCGCCTTGCGCGCCTTCCTGTTGAATGCGGATATTCATGGTCTCTCCTGCGCCAACATGGCCGCCAGCGGTCCGTGTTGCACGCCCGATGCCAGAGCCGGCTTGAGAGTGTCGTTCAGCTTCACCAGCAGCCGGATCTCGTTCTGTGGAGTCCGCAGGGCCGCGGCGATGCTAGGCACGCTTTCACCGCGGGCATGCATGCGGAGAGCCTGGCTGCGCCGGGTCAGGTTGATGGAGTCGCCCCGGTTCGGCGCGGGTGGCGCGGGTTCCACTGCGCGCATGTCCTTCTTGAGTTCGCCGACCTCTCTGGCCAGGCTGTTCACGTCGTTTCGCGCCAACTCCGCCGCCTCCCTTGCCGTTTGCGAGTGGATCGCGATTTCGCGCTTGACGCTGATGAACAGAACCAGACTCGCGAGGAGCGCCAGTACGAGCACGCCCCATTGCGTGGCGGGGTTCGAAATCCAATGCAGGTCCATTCTTATTCCACCTTTCCAGCCCATCGGGAATCGCAGCCGTTTCGTCCCGGGCGGTTGCCGACTTCGAGGATGCGTATCGCGTAACTGCCCTGCACGGTGACAGCCTCCCCGCGAGCCACCACTTTACCGTTCACCAGCACGTCTACCGGCTCATCGGCGCGGCGGTCAAGTTCGACGACGGACCCGGCCCGTAAGCTCAGCGCGTTTTCGAGCAACATCTGCGTCCGGCCGAAACGCAGGGTGACGGGTAGCTCAATATCGAGCAGCGCCCCCATTCCCGAACTCTGGGCAATACCGCCTTCCGGCCCGCCGTCCGCGGCCCCGGTCCTCGCGATCATATGCGCCTCCCGGGCGTGAAAGGCCAGACCCTCTGCATGTGGGAACGCAATCGCAGGACGGCTTGCGTCCGCAACTGGCCGATCCGCGAGAAGTGGAGCCCCATCACCTCGCCGATTTCCTTCAGCGTGAGCTCCTCGTAGTAGTACAGGCTGAGCACCGTTCGCTCCGGCTTCGGCATGCGTTCGATGGATTGCGCGAGGGTCCGTTCGAGCTCGGAGCGCTCTAGAAGCGTCGACGGCCACTGGTCCTCGTTGTTCGAGATGAAGCGCAGGCGGTCGCCCGAGCTGCCGTCGCTGGGCGCGTATTCGAGCGGCTCCAGGTCAATGGACTGAATCTCGTTTAGCCAGCTCTGATACTCGGTAAGCGTGAGCTTGAGCAACTCGGCGATTTCTTCCTCGCCGGGCGCTCTGCCTAGCTGCTGCTCTGCGGTGTGGATCGCCTTTTCGATCTCCTTGCTTCTTTTCCGCGTCTCCCGCGGCGCCCAGTCCATCTCCCGCAGCGAATCCATGATCGCGCCGCGGATGCGATGTTCGGCGTACGTGTTCAACTGAACGTTAAGGGTCGGATCGAAGTTATCGATCGCTGCCATGAGGCCGATCACGCCTGCTGATACCAGGTCTTCGAGGCTGATATAGGCCGGCACGCGGTCGTGAATTCTTCGCGCAATGAGACGCACTTGCGGCAGATGGTCGAGTACGAGCGCGTTGCGCCGTGCGACCGCATCCTCATCCGCTGTGGTCCGATACCCTGTCCAAGCCGCCATGTTAGTTCTTCAGGCCACCGCCCGCAGCGGAACGGGCAATTGCTGTGCCAACGACTCCGCGATGGCGCGCTTTTCCGCCGGGCGAATATCTTCCGGAATCTCCTGCCCGTGGCTGAAAAACGAGAGCGGTATTCCCTGACGCGCAGCCGCGCAAAACACTGAGCCGTAAGAGCCGGTTTCATCCATGCGGGTGAACAGCAGCTTCCGCGGGCGGAATCGGGCGTAGGCCGCGGCCGCCTTTCGAAGCGCGTCCGTCCGTGCGGAGGCTGTCAAAACAAGATGCGTGTCAATATCCTGACGTTCCGCCAGGAAGCCGGCCAGGTCCGACCCAAGCTCGTCCAGAGCCGCCGCGCTGAAGCCAGGGGTGTCGACCAGAACGTGAACGTCCGGCGGGGCCGTATCGATCGCGCGAGCCAGAGCGGCGGCGCTCTCGACCGCCTGAAACGGCGCGCCCAGAATCGTGGCGAACGAGCGGAGTTGCTCGGCCCCTCCCACACGCTGCGCGTCGGCGGAGATGAGCAGCACCCGGCGGCCCTGCGCCAGCCCTTGAGTCACGGCGAGTTTCACGAGCGCGGTCGTCTTTCCGGATCCCGGCGGCCCGACCAAAGCCGCCACCCGCCCCATCTCCGGCTCCGCCTCGAAGCGGTGCTCCAGCTCCGCCACCACGTCTGAAATCTGGCTCAGGTCGTCCGCATCGGCTCGCCGGCGGAGCGGCGCAATCCCTCTCACGGAGCGCTTGCTCGCCCGCTGCCGCACGGCTTCGTCGATTTCAAGCGCCAGGTCCCCATCCACGTCGGCGGCCAGCAGCAGTTCCTCGACCCTGCCGCGCCGGCTATTCTGACCCTGGACTTGCGCGACGCGCTGAAGCAGCATCCGCGCTTCCTCCATCCAGTTCCGCAACTCGTCCGGCGCGGCCGGGGCCGGTTCGGGCGGCGGCGCTGCAGGACGGCGGTCCGCGCCAAACACAACTTCAAATGGTCCCAGGTGTTGCGCTTCAGGCGGCGCTTTGCGGCTTTGCAGCAGCAGCGCGTCATCGCCCAGTTCCTGGCGAGCCATCTCCATGGCTTCGCGAATGGACGTTCCGAAGAACGATTTGATGTGCATCGTCTGGTTCTGTACTGGCATGTCTATTGAACGACTCCAAGGGTGGTGATTTTGATTTCCATGGGCACTTCGTTATGCGAAATGAAAAACAGGTTTCGAAGCGACGGTTCAACCAACTGCCGCAGGAAGAAGCGCGACCCCGAGCTGGCGATGGCCACCACCGGCGTTTCCGGGCTGCCAATCCTCTGCGCGATGCGCTGCAGCAGATCGCGAATGGCCGGCGGGGATAGCGTCAGATGGCTGTTCTGCTCCCCGTGTTGCACGGCGGATTCTACCATTTGCTCCAGCGCCGGATCGAGCATGTATGCCGGAAGATCGCCCTGCGGGTTCAGGTGCGGCTTCACCACCGTTCGCCGCAGCGCCTGGCGGACGTATTCGGTGAGCAGCACGGAGTTGCGCGTCGTGACCGCCGCCTCGCCCAGAGCTTCCAGGATGGTAACTGAATCGCGAATCGAAATCCGCTCTCGCAGCAGGTTTTGCAGTACCCGCTGGACCGTTGAGAGCGGAATCAGCTTGGGAACCAGGTCTTCGACAACCTTCGGGTGGTCCGCCGCCGCGCGGTCCAGGCACCTCTTGGCGTCCTGGCGCGAGAACAACTCGCAGGCGTAACGGCGCACGATTTCGGCCAGGTGGGTGCCAAGCACGCTGACGGGGTCGACGACCGTGAAACCCGCGCGCCGGGCTTGTTCGGATTGCCCCGCGGGAAACCACCAGCCCGTCATCCCGAACGCGGGCTCCTTGGTGGGCCTTCCCCCGGCCGGCGCCTCGGATTTGCCCACGGGGATGGCCAACTCGCAGCCCGCGGGCATTTCGTAGCGCGCGATTTCGGCGTCTTTCAGGGAAATCGTGTACTCGTTCGGCCGCAGCCCTACGTTGTCCACCACGCGCACGGGCCCCAGCACGAAGCCAAGCTCGCTCGCAATCTGCCTCCGGATGCCGCCGATGCGCTTGATCAGCGGTGACTCCTGCCCGCCTCCTACATACTTGATCAGGCCCAGTCCCATCTCGATCGCCAGCGGCTCGACCTTCAAAAGAGCGTCTATGTTGTCTTTGGCGGCCAGGGGTTTGGCTTTCCCCTCCGCTTTTTCCGCGGCCTGCACCCGGTTCTTCATGCGCCAAGCGATGGCTCCAAGCGATCCGCCCATTGCAAGGAACGGAATCGTAGGCAGGCCCGGGAATGTCGCCAGCACGATGAGCACCCCGCTGGAGAGGAGCAGCGGCTGGTGATTACCGAACAGTTGCTTGGCGAAATCTCCGGCCAGGCGTTCATCGGATGTGGCCCGCGTAACGATCAGGCCGCCGGAAACCGATATCATCAGCGCCGGAATCACGGTTACCAGGCCATCGCCAATCGTCAACACCGTGTAGGTTTCGAGCGCCCGCCGGATATCCATTCCGTGCTGGAGCACGCCGATCAGGAATCCGGCCACAATGTTGATGCCGGTGATGATGATGGCGGCCACGGCATCGCGTTGCGTGAAGCGCGATGCGCCGTCCATGGCGCCGTAGAATTCGGCTTCACTCGCCAGTTGCTTGCGGCGCTTGCGGGCCTCGGTTTCGTCGATCAGGCCCGAACTCAGGTCCGAATCGATCGACATCTGCTTTCCGGGCAGCGCGTCCAGGGTGAAGCGCGCCGTTACTTCCGAAATGCGCACCGCGCCATGGTTGATCACCACGTACTGAATTGCAATAAGCACCAGGAAAATCACGGCGCCGATGATGTAATTGCCGCCCACCACGAAATTCCCGAACGCTTCGATCACATCGCCGGCGGCGGATGCGCCGGAGTTGCCGTTCATCAGAATGAGCCGCGTCGCCGAGATGTTCAGCGCCAGACGGAACAGGGTCAATAGCAACAAAGTGGTGGGAAAGATGTTGAACTCGGCCGGCTTGCGTATGTACATGGCGACCATCAGCACGATTACCGACATCATGATGTCTGTGACAATCAGGACGTCGAGGAGGAAGCCAGGGACGGGCGCGATCAGGGCGATCACGATGCCCAGCACCGCGATGGGAACGGCGAGCTCCTTCCAGTTGGACGCCACCAGTCCCGCCATGTGTTGCCATCCGCCGGGCGCGGAAATTGCTTTCGCCTGAGCCATTGTCGTTTCTCTAAGCAGCCCTTCTGCCATTCATGAGCTTGTAGATGTATGCAAGCACTTCCGCCACCGCGCGATAGAACTGCGCCGGGATCTCCTGACCCACCTCCGCCGATTTGTAAAGGGCCTGCGCGAGCGGTGGATTCTCGATCAACGGCACCTGGTTCTCAATCGCCCTCTGCCGGATGCGCAACGCCAGGTAGTTCTTGCCTTTCGCGACCACGCGGGGGGCTCCGGGCGACCCCAGGCTGTACTTGAGCGCCACCGCGAAATGCGTTGGGTTGACGATCACGGCCGTGGCCGTGGGAATCTCATGCATCATGCGCCGGCGGGCCATATCGCGCCGCAGTCGGCGGATGCGCTGCTTCATCAGGGGGCTGCCTTCCATCTCCTTGGCCTCGTCGCGGATGTCCTGCTTGCTCATCTTCAACTCGTTCGTGTATCGCCGCTGCTGGCGGACCAAGTCCACCGCTCCGAATATGACGAACACCACGGCGGCCTTCCAAAGCAGGGTATCGATGGAATCGCTAACCCTGGCCGCGCCCGCGGAGATGCTCTGCAAGGGCAGCGAGAGGTAGGTGTTGAGGTTGTCCCGGAGCAGCGCATAGACCGTAAAACCGAATACGGGAATCACGAAGGCGGCTTGAAACAAAGCCGGCAGATTCTGGCTGGGCAACTGGCGCAACCGCGCCAGCGGATCCAGCCGGCCCACATCCGGCGTGAGCTTCTTCAGGCTCATCCCGAAGCGGGTAACTCCAAGTTGAATCGCCAACGTCACCCCGGCGAGAATCGCGCCCAGCGCCGCGAAAGGCTCAAGCGTGCTCTTCGCCAGATTCAGTCCGAGCCTGACCAGATCGGACGGCTTGAGCGCCGCATCGAGGGCGACCTCGAAAACCCGCGTCATGGCGAAGCGGATGGACGCTTCCCAAACCGCGCCGCGCCAGTGGATTACCGCGACGAACGCGAGGAATTGCATGGCGCTTACGAAGACGCGCGCCGTGGGGAAATTGCCCTCTTCGCGGGCCTTGTGCAGGCGTCGCTGCGTCGGCTGCTCGGTGTTTTGCTGCTTATCCCCCATGCTTTAGCGCGCGATCAAGCCTTGCGCCGCCCGGAAGGTCGCCTCGAACGTTCCGCGAAACAAGGTTGGGAACAGCAGCGCGAGCCAGCCCAGCAGGACCAGCGCTACAATCATCTTTGCCGGGAATGCAATGGTCAGAAGGTGCAGTTGCGCGTTGATGCGCCCAAGCAAGGCCAGCGAAATATCGATCATCAGAAGCGCCGCCACGACCGGCAGCGCCAGCCGGATGCCCGTCGAGAATATGGTGGAGCCGGCCAGCAGTACGTGTTCCGCGGCGCCTTTGTTGAGAACGAAAGCGCCGGGCGGGCAGGTTTCCAGGCTGCGCGCGAAGACTCGGATTACCTCGCGATCGAGGCCCAGCGTGAAGAACATCAGGCCTGCCGCCGTCTGCGAGAGCACCCCCAACACGGTGGAATCCGCCTGCGTGGATGGGTCTATGGTGGATGCGAAGGCGTATCCGGCCTGCAAGCCCATCGTTTGCGCGCTCACGGCAAACGCTTCCGCGGCGAAGCTCACGGCAAGCCCGATCCCGACGCCCAGAGCGGCTTCAAGGGAGATCCAGTAAATGAACTGTCCGGTCGAAATCTCCGCCGTTACGAGCGGCCACTCCGCGAACAGCGCCAGCGTGATGGCCAGCGCCAGCGCCACGCGTGCGGGGCTGACCACAGCCGATACGCCGGGAATCGGAACGAACATGAACACGCCCGCGACGCGCACGAGCGTCAGCAGGAAGCCGAGTAGAAGCGGCGCTCCGATGTCGATTTCACCGTGCATAACGGGTCACGTCGCCGAACACGGAAACGGCATAGGCCGTCATCTTGTGGAGCATCCATGGCAGCGCCAGGAAGAACGCGCCGAGAAACGCCGCCAGGCGCGGAACTGTGTTGAATGCCGAGTCCTGGATGGACGTGACGATCTGTACCAGGCTCATCGCGATGCCGACCACGAATCCCACCAGCAGCAGCGGCGCCGCTAGCATCAGGGCCGTGGTCAGTGCGTCGCGTATAAGCTGAATCGCGGATTCGGGCGTCAAGAATAGAACCCTTTCATCAATGAGCCAATAAGGAGGTTCCACCCGTCGGCCAGCACGAATAGAAGGATCTTGAATGGCGCTGAGATCATTACCGGTGGCAACTGCATCATGCCGATGGAAACCGTGACCGACGCCACCACGAGGTCGATGATCAGAAACGGCATAAAGATCGCGGCGCCGATTTGGAATCCCGCCTTCAACTCGGAGAGGATGTAGGCTGGAATCAGTACCCGCAGATCCAATTCCGTCGCGTTATGCGGCTGGGGGGAACGGGTGAGTTCGAGGAAGAGCTTTACGTCCTTCTCGCGCGCGAATCGAGACAGAAACGCCTTTAACGGCTTGGCGCCGGCATCGAAGGCCTGTTCCGCGGTGATCGCGTTTTGCTGATAAGGCTCCCACCCCTGGTGGTAAATGTCCGAGGCGATCGGCCCAACCACAAGCATCGTCAGGAAGAGCGAGATGCCGGCGAGCGCCTGGTTCGACGGCGCGGTCTGCGTACCCATGGCCTGCCTCAGGAAGTGCAGCACGATGGAGATGCGCAGGAACGGGCTAACCACCATGAGTGCGGCAGGCAGCAGCGTCAGCAGCGTCATAAGGATGACGATCTGCATCGGCGCACTCATCGTATCGCCCTTGCCCAGTGTGATTCCCATCACAGGGGCAGACGCGGCGGCGCGCGCCGCAAAGGGCGTCAGCGCCAGAACAAGCGGCATGCGGCGGATCATCGGACGTCCCTCCGCTCCGCCTGGGCCAGGCTCTGGCCGCCGGTCTCCAGCACGGAGCACCCGCCGGGCGAAACCGCCACCAGGAGCGCGCGCTCGCCCACCCTCACCAGATGCAGCGAGTGATGCGCCGAGAGCGCCAGCCGCTCGATCGATTCCATCTGGCGCCCTTCCCCCCGCCGCATGCGCGCAATCTGAAACCTCGCCAGGCCCTTGCCACGCAACCAGAACAACAGCCCGCCCAATAACCCCAGTACCATCAGCGAAGCTCCAATTTGCCTTAGCGTTTCCATTTCCGCGTCGTTACTGGTGGATCAGGTTGATGGTGTCCTGCATGAGCTGGTCGGCTGTCGTGATCACGCGCGAGGCCGCCTGGTAGCTGTTCTGGTACGTCAACAGCTCGGTGAACTGTTGCGCCATATCTGTCGTGGACGCTTCCACGGCTCCGCCTAGAATCTGCCCCCGGCCGTTCGTCCCCGGCGCGCCCACCGCCGCTTGCGCGGTCGCCGAAGACACCTGATAATTCCCGTTTCCCACCTGCACCATCGTGCTCGGATTCGCCACCGAGGCGAGCGCAATCTGCCCCAGCGTCAGTTGTTGGCCGTTCGAATAGCTGGCCACCACCTGGCCGCCGTTTTCGATGCCCACCTGCGTCACTTGCCCGGCGCTGAATCCGTTTTGCTCGGGGCTGGACATGCCGGAGTCCTCATTCACCTGCCCGATCAGGCCGCTGCCGGACGCGTCGGTGAGGTTCCAGTTGATGTTCAGATCGTTCGCGCCGTCGGTCAGATTGGTGGCAGAGAGGGCGATGGGCGAGGGCGGACCAGTCAAGTTTCCGTTCTGATCGAACGTGACCGCTCCCGACGCCAGCGTCGTGTTCCCGGTTGTATCCGCCGCGGGGATCGTGACCGCGTAGTTCCAGTTGCCGGGGGCCTGCTCGGTGAACGTGGCCGTCAGAGTGTGCGCATTCCCCAGCGAATCGTAAACCTGAATGGGAGCGGCAAAAGTCGCCTGCGAGCTTCCCACCACCGCCGAGGAGTTGAGGTTCACGTTCATGCTCATCGTCGTGGTGGCCTGCGGCGCTAGCACCGAACCCGTCTGAATGGTCAGGTTGCTGACCGGGCCGTTGGGGTTGATGGTTCCGCCGTTCGCCAGCCATCCCTGTACGAAATCGCCATTCGAGGTAGTCAGGTTGCCGTTGGCGTCCCATTGGAAATCGCCCGCGCGCGTGTAAAGTGTGCTGCCTTGAGGGTTCTGCACCACAAAGAAGCCGTTCCCCTGAATCGCTGCGTCCGTTGGCCCGTTGGTGGTCGTGATGGCTCCCTGCGTGAACTGCTGCACGGTGGTGATCGGCCCTACGCCCTCGCCGATCTGGCTCGTGTTGCCGCCGACGCCCAGCGATTGCGAGATCAAATCGTTGAAGTTTACGCCGCTTGTCTTGAACCCCGTCGTGTTCATATTGGCGAGGTTGTCGCCCACGACGCTGAGCGCCGCCGAATTGGCCGTCAGCGCGGAGAGTGCGATAGAAAATGCCGAACCCATGTTTGTTGTCTCCTAAGAAATGGAATTTGTTGCGGCGGCGCCGCTGTTGTTGTTGCTGTTGCTCGTGCCGGAGCCGGCCGCGGATTGCGCCGCTGCGGCGCTCGTCGATGCGCTGGACATCTCGCTTTCGATATCCTGCCGGATGCCCACGACATTCTCCAGCTCGCTGAATTGCGCAAGCTGGGACACGAATTGCGTGCCGTCCTGCGGATTCAACGGATCCTGATTCTGTAGTTGCGCCACGAGAAGTTGTAGAAACATCTGCTCGGTGGGCGCCGCGCCTCCCAGCGCCGAAATGGAACTGCTCGAGCTCGAACTCGAACTGGAACTGCTCGAAAGTGGGTTAATTGCGGAAGCCATGCGAGTCTCCTGACGATCCGCCGCGTTTCAGGCTCTCTTCGAGGTCCTGAACCCAGCGGGGTTGATCCTGTTGGTTCTGGTTGCGGCGGCCGCTCTCTTGCTTCGAACCGCCAGATTGCGATTGGCCGTTTTCGGAGCCGCCCCCGCCGCGCGCGGCGGGGTCGCGCGTTTCCGAAGTGGCCTGCGGCGGCGCCGCCATGACGACCGCCGGACGCCACGTTTCTGCGCGGTACCCGCTCGTTTCCAGGCGGCCCGTTAATTCCGGAAGGCCCTGTCGCAGGCCGTGAGCCAAATCCGAGTCCGATGTGCGCACCGCGACATGGACTTCCCCGGCCCGTTGCGAAACCTGTACATCCACGTTCTGCGCTCCCGGCTGCGAGATGCGCATGACGATCTCATTCACGGGTGCGGCCGGTTTTGGGGCCGGTTCCGCAATCTGCGCTGGGGCTTCTGCTTGGGCCACTGGCGCGCTGCGCACCTGCGGCGGCGCGATGGGAGCGGCATCGCCGTTCTTCGCGTAAGCCGCGGCGGCATCCTGCGCGAGGTTTGGAGAGGCGTCGCGGCCCGTTTGCGCGCCCGAATCCTGGCTGCCGGCGTCCGCTGGCTGCTTCTTCGTTGAAGCCGCGGGCGGAGCCGCGCCGGCTTGCTCTGACCTTGTGGCGCTACCGGCGTCGCTCGGCTTGATCCGGGCGGCGAACGCAAGGTCGGGTGATCCCGGTTGCGATTCGCGCGGGGCCGACTGCGATATCTGCTTTCGGCCGCCCGCCTGACAACTGATTCGATCCGCGGTGTTCGGGCCGTCTGGGATCGGCGCGGCTGTCGCAGCGTTCACTGACGATTGCAGCGCTCCCTCAGCGGCTGTTCCACCATTCGTAGGCGCGGCCGAAATCGCGCCGGCATTCGCCTCTGAAATGAGGGGAAGCGAAGGGGAAGAGCATGCGGTTCCCGAGCCGCTCGCCGGTCCGGCTTCCGCGTTTGGTTCCGGTCCGCTCCGGCGCGTGGTGGACTTGCTGGGCGCGGGTGAAACTTGAGCCGGCGCCACGAACCACAGGCCCATGGCTGCTTGAGGCTCTCCGGTTTGAGAAGAAGCGACGGCGTTGCGTGCCGCTGCCTTGGCTGCGTGCCCCGGCGCCGGCGCAGCGTCCGCCGCGGCGCTTACGGTTGCGGCCGGATCGCCTGCGAGGCTAAGGAGTTGCGCGCCGAATCCGGCGCCTGCGCTGGCCTGCAAGAAGCGCGCGGCTGGAGGGACGGCCGCGGCGCCGACTGCCATCACCGAAGCTGAACCAACCGTCACGTACCGCCATTTTGCACATCAACCGCCGAAACGCGGCGCCCGTCTTTTCAATCCGATAGAGGCTCCCGCACGCTGTTTGAGGATTGACTGTCAAACTCTCTCGTCAACGAATTGACAAGTTAGAGCGCTTCTCAACGCTACATATCGCCGCGATTTTCCGATTCTCTAATGTTTCTATGGCACTCTCGATTTAGGCCGCCGAGTTGCATGAAGGTAACACGTGGATGCACTGACTATCGCCGCCGCCAGCGGCCTGCGTTCCCGGATGGAGTCGCTCGATCTCCTGGCCAATAACCTCGCCAACTCCGCCACCAGCGGATTCAAGCGCGATCAGGAGTCTTACAACCTGTATGCCTCCAATCTCGCCGACGATACCGTCGAAGGGAGCCAGGGTTTCACCCTCCCGGTGATTGAACGCCAGTGGACCGATTTCTCACAAGGGTCTCTACAGGTCACGGGCAACCCCACGGACGTTGCCATTTCCGGATCCGGCTTCCTTGCCGTTACCGGCCCATCCGGCCCTCTGTATACGCGAGGCGGCAGCCTCCAGCTTCTACCTTCCGGACAACTGGCGACTTCCGAAGGTTATCCGCTTCGCGATCCGAACGGCGCGGCCATCCAGGTGGCGGCCGGGAAGCCGTTTGAGATCTCCACCGGCGGGCAGGTCACGCAGGACGGACAAACTGTGGGGCAAATCGGCCTGGTCGGTTTCGGATCCACCGACGCTCTTCAAAAGGTGGGCGCCGACTGTTTCAGGAATACCGATACCAACAATCTTGCGTCGCCGGCCTCCGACGCCCAGTTGCAGCAGGGCAAGCTCGAAGCCTCCAATGTACCGGTCGCCGAATCCGCCATGCGGCTGGTCGGCGTAATGCGCCAGTTCGAAATGTTGCAGAAGGCCGTGGGCCTCAGCACGGAAATGGATTCGAAGTCCATCCAGGAGGTCGCGAGAGTTTGAATATGGAGAAGGACTCATGATCCGAGCGCTATATAGCGCTGCGAGCGGCATGGATGCCCAGCAGCTTAATGTCGACAATATCGCCAACAATCTGGCCAACGCAAACACGGCCGGCTACAAGATGCGCCGTGCCCAGTTCCAGGACCTGCTCTATCAGAACATGGTGCAACCCGGCGCTAACGCCGGACAGCAGACCACGGTGCCCACGGGTCTGCAGCTCGGCCTCGGCACGCGCGCCGCATCCAACGAAATCATCTTCACGCAAGGGAATTTCAGCGAGACCGGCAATCCCCTCGACGTGGTGATCCAGGGAAACGGCTTCTTTCAGGTGCGCATGCCCACCGGAACTCTGGCTTACACCCGTGACGGTTCCTTCCAGCTCGATAAGAACGGAACCCTGGTCACCGCCAACGGCAATCCCCTCGAGCCTCAGATCACACTGCCCGCTAACGCGCAGTCGGTGACCATCGCTACGGATGGCACGGTCAGCTACATCACTCCCGGGCAATCGGCCGCGCAGCAGGCGGGCCAGATCCAGATTGCCGGTTTTCAGAATCCAGCCGGGCTGAACAGCCTCGGGCAGAACCTCTATCAACCCACCGACGCCTCCGGCGACCCTACCGTCGCCGCGCCCGGCGGGCAGGAGGGCCTCGGAACGCTGATGCAGGGCTACACCGAACAATCGAACGTCAGCATCGTCGAGGAATTTATCAATTTGATCGCGGCACAGCGCGCCTACGAAGCGAATTCCAAGGTCGTCAAGGCCGCGGACGATATGTACCAACAGGTCAACAACCTACGCCAATGAAGCGCTTTGTTCTTGCAATCCTGTGTTGCCTTGCGCGATTCGCTCCCGCGCAGCAGGATTGCACGCAAGTCGACGGCCGCGAGATCCAAGGCAAAGACCTCGCGGCGGCTTTCGCGGCCTTCGACGCCCTGCCCAAGAACCTGCAACTGGGACCCATGCCCCTTCCGGGTTCGGTGCGCACCTTTCACCTCCCCGAGCTGCGCTCTTTGGCGCAAGCCTACGCGATTCGCCTTCCCGTGGAACGGGAAGCGTGCTTTGAATGGCCCATGGAAAGCCTCGACGCCATTCGCGTTTCCGAGGCCATGCGCACGGCTCTGGCCGGCCTCGACGCCCAGGTCGAAGTGCTGGAGGAAAGCGTGTATCGCGTCCCGCGCGGCGCGATCGATTTCCCGCGCGCCTCGCTCAGCAAGCCCGCATCTTCCGATCCGAATGCGCCCTCCCTGTGGCGCGGCGCGGTCGTGTATGGCGGCGGCCTGCGCTATGCGATCTGGGCCAAGGTCCGGGTTTCCGCCGCCTGCCACCGCGTCGTGGCGGCGCAGCCGCTCAAAGCTGGAGTGGCTATCTCCACCAATCAGCTTCGTATGGAAAGCACACAGGCCTTCCCGGATCCGGACCGTTGCCCGGAATCGCCCGCGGTTCTGGCGGGCTTATCGCCGGTGCGGCCCATTCCAGCCGGCGCGGAGGTCCGCCTGTCGTTGCTGGCGCTTCCTTACGATGTCGTTCGGGGGCAGGAAATCGAGGTCACGGTGAGCAGCGGCGCCGCGCGCCTGGCGCTCAAGGGGAAGGCCGAAACCAGCGGCAGAAACGGCGACCTGATCGCCGTCCGCAACCCCGTCAGCAACCGCACTTTTCAGGCGCGCGTCAACGGCAAGGCCAGCGCCGTTGTGGCCGCCGATCTTCCAGGAGGTTTTTAGAATGCGCATCGCGTGGTCGCTTGGCGCCGCGGCTCTGTTTCTGATCCCCGCGCACGCGGCTAAGAAACCGAAGGCTCCTGTGCTCAGCCCGCTCGACAAGTATTTGCAGGACGCCTTGAAGGAGTCCTCTGTTCCCGTTCAGCCCGCCCCCGGATCTCTCTGGTCGCCCACCTCGCAACTCACGAATGTCGGCGCCGATTTCAGAGCTGCCCGGGTCGACGATCTCGTGACCATCGTCGTCAGCGAGCAGGCCAGCGCCGTCGCCACCGGGCAGACCAAAACATCGAGAGCGTCCGCCGCCAGCAGCCAGGTCGCCGCGATCGCCGGTCCCAAGAGCCCGGGAGGCGCCGCCCAGAACTTGTTGAACCTAAACTCGAACCAGACTCTCGACGGGGAGGGAACCACAAGCCGGGGCGCCACTCTCACCGCCACCCTCAGTGCGCGAGTCACGCACGTGCTTCCCAACGGCTATCTCGTTCTCGAAGGCACTAAGAACGTACAGGTGAACTCGGAGCGCCAGGTGGTCACCGTGAGAGGAGTCATCCGTCCGGCCGATCTCTCCACGGGGAACATCATCTCCTCCAACCAGATCGCCCAGATGGAAATCAGGATCGACGGTAAGGGTGTCATCAACGATTCGGTCCGCCGCCCCAACATCCTCTATCGCATACTGCTCGGCATCTTGCCCTTCTAGGAGCGCAAATGAAAACGTTACTCCCGGTCTTCGCAATCTTCCTTTCTGCTTGGCAAGCGCCGGCCGAAATTCGCCTGAAGGAGCTTCTTTCCATCGAAGGCGTCCGGGACAACCAGTTGATGGGTTACGGCCTGGTGGTGGGCCTGGCCGGAAGCGGCGACCGCCGGCAGACGCTGTTCTCCGCCCAAAGCCTGACGAACCTCCTGGCGCGCATGGGGCTCACCGTGTCGCCCACCGCCATCCAGGTAAAGAACACCGCGGCGGTTATGATCACCGCAACTTTGCCGCCTTTCGCGCAGTCCGGAGCAAAGATCGATGTCACGGTCTCCGCTATCGGGGATGCCACCAGCCTGCAAGGCGGCATCCTCCTCATGACCGGCCTCCAAGGCCCGGACGGCCAAGTCTACGCCGTCGCTCAGGGAGCCATGGCGCTGGGCGGCTTCACGGTCTCCGCCAACGGCAGCTCCCAAACCGTGAATCATCCGACAGTCGGCCGGATCCCGAACGGCGCCATCGTCGAGCGCGGCGCTCCCTCGGCGGTCCTCGGCGACACGTTGCGTCTGCAACTGCAGCGCGCCGACTTCACCACCGCCACGCGGGTCGAACAAGCCCTAAACAAACGCTTCGGCATGGTGGCTCACGCCGAAAATGCCGCCTTGATCACCGTGACGCTCCCCGCCGAATACCGGAAAAATACGGCCGGGTTTGTTTCCGATATGGATGCGCTCACCATCGAGCCGGATCGCGATGCCCGCATCGTGGTAAATGAGCGCACCGGAACGATCGTCATGGGTAAGGACGTCCGCATCGTGCCGGTCGCCATCATGCAGGGCAACCTTACGGTGGAGATCAAGACGGTTTTCGATGTCTCGCAGCCTTTGGCCAAGGGCGGCGGCTCTCCTCTGGTTGTGCCGCAGACCGCCATCGCGGCCAAGCAGGAGCCCGCCAGGAATATCGTGCTGGATCAAGGAGCAACCGTGGAAGAACTGGTGCACGCGTTGACGGTGATCGGCTCCACCCCCCGAGACATTATCTCCATTCTCCAAAACCTGAAAGAGGCCGGCGCCCTGGACGCCGAGCTCAGCGTAATCTGAGGTCCGCTTATGATAGACCCTATCTCGGCAACGGCTCCACCAGCGCTCGCCGCGGCGCGTCCGAAAGACGACCCCGCCAAGGTCGCCGGCGCCGCCAAGCAGTTCGAAGCGCTGTTAATTGGCCAGATGATGAAGTCGATGCACGAGGCGGAGAGCGGTTGGCTCGGCGACAGCGAGGACGAGTCGGCTTCTTCCGCGATGGATTACGGACGCGAGATCTTCGCTCAAGCCATGGCGGCTAACGGAGGATTCGGGCTCGCGGCGATGGTCGCCAAAGGTTTGCAACCGCCGCCGTCCACCTAGGCGCTCCAACTATGCGCCATTTCCCTCGCTGGCTCCCCGAACATCGCGCCGCTCCAACCGGAGGTTGCCGCCGGATTTGGGCTCGCTGGCTCGGCTGCTATCGAGGCCGAGGGCCGGATGGCGCTCCATGCCTCGGTCAGAGTGGCCAGCAACGACTCGACTTCCGCCAGAGGCGCATCCTTCTGTTCGAAGTTCGCAGCCGTGAGTCTCGTGCCCATGTACCGGTACAGCCCGGCGAGATTCTTCGCGACCTGCTGTCCATTGGTCCGGTCGAGCACGCCGTCCAACTCGTTGATCGCGTCGATGGCGCGAGTAATGGAACGCGACCGAGCCGCGATTTCGCCGTTGGCAAGCTGGCGCCGCGCGTCTTTCACCATCTCCAGAGCATGCCGATAGACAATGTGAGTCAGCTCCAGGGGATCGGCCATGAGAACGTGCTCCTCGAGATAGCGGCTCTCCGTCATTATTGCCGGCCTCCACAGCGTGTTGCGCATGTCTTCATCGCTAAAACTCAGATCGGCTGCCGTCCAATCTATTTCGAGCGTTTTCGGATATGTATGTAGCAAACTCACCAAACCGGAGCCAGATCGCTCTCCCACCTGCCAAACTTGCCTGCCGGCTGCTGTTCTTGGTCTGCCTTGCGTCCGCGGCTTGGGCTCAGTCCGCCGCATCGGATGGCCACCGGCGAGCAGTCACGTTGATGCGTGAATCCGTGGCCCGGCAATTGGCATCCGTGCGTATGCAGCCCACCCTTCATGGCTCCGGCTTCTTCGCTTTCTCTCCGCCAGGCCCGGTATCGCTCTCGGCGCCGGCGCGCGCCGATTGCCCTCCGCTGCCGGAACGCGAGGTCGGTCTTCTGGTCCGCAATGCCGCCGCGAGTGAGGGGGTGGATTCCAACCTTCTTCGTTCGGTGATGAGACAGGAGTCCGGGTACCGTCCCTGCGCGATCTCCGCAAAAGGTGCTTTGGGGCTGATGCAGCTCTTGCCCTCCACGGCGGAGCAATTCGGCGCGCGCGACCCGTTCAATCCAGTGGAGAATGTCGAAGCCGGCGCCAGGTTCTTGAAGCAGCTCCTGGTTCGATACAATGGCGACCCGGCGCTGGCGCTTAGCGCTTATAACGCGGGTCCCACCGCCGTCGACCTTGCCCACGGCGTCCCGCCATTCAGCGAGACCATCGAGTACGTCGGCCGGATTCTCTCTCAGGCCCGGCCATAGGGAAAGCCTTACCCAGACACGCAGCAACTGGTCTGCGACGGTACTGGATCATGGAAACCTTGGGGGCCGTACGTGCGGAACGCATAGCTGCGCGCCCTTAGAACAGTCCCGCGCTGATCTGTCTTCAGGATCTTCCCTGGCATCACGAGTCTCAGTGGAATGACGTCCTGCAGCAGGAACGGCCAGGCGATGTGAAGCTCGGCGTCCACGCCATCGGGTACGGGAGCGTCCGCCGTGAAGCGGACGCCGCCGCGGCTGACGTCCGTCGTACGGCCGGTCCCGCACATCGTTCTGCCTTTTGATCGATACGAGAAGGTCAGATCGAGTCCCAGCTCGTGACGGCGATCGGCGCGGCGATTGCCGCGAATCTCTGCTAACTGCATATCTCTTTAGCATTGTCTCTTGGATTGGCCAGATTCCGACAGTAAGTGATGTACCAGTGTGGTACCGGTGGGTCGTTTTGGGCGCCAAATTGCACATGTTGCGCACGGGAAGTGGGAGTGCCCTTACGTCGTGCCACAACCGACAGTGCGAGTATTATTGATAGAAGATAATCCCGGCGACTTCGAGTTAGTCAGGGAAACACTTACAGAAGCCGATGGCGTGGTATTCGAAGTAGAATGGGCCGAGGCATTACTGCCCGGCCTTGACCGGCTTGCGCGCGGCGGCATCGATTTGGTTCTGCTGGACTTGTCTCTTCCGGACTGTCGCGGATTAGATGGCTTAGCCACGGTCCGCAATCATGCGCCGTCCATGCCTGTCGTACTCTTGACGGGCCTTGACAGCGATGCGACCGCGCTCCACGCCGTACAGACCGGTGCGCAGGATTACCTCGTCAAGGGAACGCTGCACGGCGCCGCGCTGGCGCGCGCGATACAACATGCCATCCTGCGGCAGAGAAGTCAGGCTGAGACGTTTCATGCCGAGTTGCGGGATGCGCGCGCGACGGTACTAGGCTTCGCCGGCGTAAAGGGCGGCGTTGGAACTACGACTCTCGCTTGTCACTTCGCGGCGGAACTCAAGCGCATCACCGGAGAGCGCACCCTTTTGATGGATCTCGATCTGGACGGCAATGCGATTGGCTTCCTGATGAATGTCGAGACGCCCTATACGGTGGCCGACGCCGCAGCCGATATCCTGAGATTGGACGAGCACCGCTGGGAAAAGTTCATGTCCAAAGCCGCCGGCGGCATCGACGTCCTGCAGTCCGGGCGTACGGCGTTTCCAGAAGACAAACGACCCAAAACGGAACGGATTCGTTTTGCCCTCCGCTTCGCCTCAAGTCTCTATCGCTGGATTGTCTTGGACTTGGGCCGCTGGAGCGCTTTTTCTGAGCACATCGCGCACGAAGTCAGCCGGGTCCATCTGGTAAGTACGTACGACGTCCTGGCTCTGAATGAGGCGCGGTCCATCGCCAGGGAATCGCTCGAAGCGGGATGCTCACCGGATTCTCTGTCGCTGGTGTTGAACCGGACGCCCACGGGGCCAGGGTTCTCCGGCCGCGACGTGGAAAAGCTGCTCGGCATTCCACTTGAAATCACGATTCCGGACTATCATGACCAGTTCGTCGATAGCATTCTTGACGGCAAGCGACTGGTCGCCAGCCGGGCATTTGGCAAGCGAATCTCTCAGTGGGTGGAGGCTGTCGCCAGCCCCGCCAAGGACTCGGCGTCGGCCCGCGTCCACCCGCCATTCTTAAGGAGGATACTCGGCAATGCCGTCGCTGGAGACTAACCCGGAGGCCGGGATGCCCGCGCCCCTCTCTGAGAAGGGCTTCTGCCAGTCCGAATCCGGCAGCCATCGTGCGGCGTGCATTGCTTCGGCGCTGCCCATCCCCACGCTCATTGTGGACTTTGAAGGGCGCATCGTTCGCGTAAATCGCGCTACGGCCGAGTTCCTAGGCTGTGCCGAGGCCGACGTGGAAGGCCGCCTCTATGGTGAGTTTTTTCCGCCAGAGGAACGCGCCGAGCGAGTAGGCGAGCTTCAAAGGCTTGTGCGCGGGGGCGGCTCCGCCTCCTACGAAGGCCAATTCGTCTGCAGCGACGGCTCGCTCCGCTGGCTCGGGTGGATCTCCGTGGTGATGCGCGCCGAGAAATTGATCTACTCGGTCGCGCGAGACATCACCGAACAAAGGCGCACTCAAGAGGACGCCCGCGCAAGCCGCGAGTGGCTCGTCTTCACTCTGGACGCAGCCGGGGTGGGCCTCACTTACAGCGAAGACGGTGAAACCCGCGCCACGGACTGGCAGTTCCGGCTTTACGGGCTCGATCCCGAACCGCGCTGGATCTCCGAGGAGCGCTGGCGAAGCCTGATCCATCCCGTCGACCGCGAGGCCGTAGAAACCGCGCGGCGTTCGGCCGCCCAAGCCGGCCAGCCGCACGATGTTCAGTTTCGGGTGATCTGGCCCGACGGCAGCCTGCATTGGCTGCAGTGCCGCGGGGCGGCGCTCCATAGCGGAGGTGCGACGCGGAACCTGGAAGTGACGGTCGACGTCACCGAGCGAAAGCGCGCCGAGACCGCCCTGGAGAAGTTCTTCGCGTTCTCATCCCGGCCGACCACCATCGTCGGCTTCGACGGATCGGTCAAGTATGCGAACCGCGCCGCGTTGCAATCGGTGGGCCTGGCCGCGGAAGAAGCCCGCGGGCTTCCGCTGTTGGGTTTTGTCCACCCGGAAGACCGGCTGGCCCTGCGCCAGGAAATGGAGAAGTTGATCGCCGGCGGCGGCGAAATGGAACTCGAATGCCGCACACTCAAGAAGGATGGCGTCCGCTGGTCGTCGGTCTCTGCCATGGCGCTTCCCGACGAGCAGTCGATCATCGTGGTTTCTCACGACATTACGGCCCGCAGGCTTGCGGAAACCGCGCGGCTCGATGCGGAGCGCCTTTTTCGCGCCCTCGCCGAGAACTCCAGGACCGGCATTTATGTGATCCGCGAGGATAAGATCGCTTACGTCAATCGGGCGTTGTGTTCGGGCGCGGGGTATTCTTGCGAAGAACTGATCGGCGCGGACCCGCTCCAGTTCATCGATCCGCGCGACCGCCCGGCGATCGGCGACGCCATAAGGCGCCGCCTGTCGGGTGAGCCTCAATCGACGTCGTACGAGTTTCGCACTCGCCGCAAGGACGGCGCGGTCCACTACATCGAGGTTTTTGCCGCCCCGGTGGAGATCGAAGGCCGTCCCGCCGTCATCGGCAACCTGTTGGATATCACCGGCCGCAAACGGGCCGAGGAGGAACTGCGGGAAGCCCAGCGGAAGTTCGCCGCTGCGTTTCGATCCAGCCCCTGCGCCACCACCCTCGCCGATCTCGACGACAGCTATCGCTATATGGACGCCAGCGACTCCCATGAATCGGTCACCGGGTATCGGCGCGAGGAAATCATAGGCCGCACAGCCCTCGAACTCGCCGCCTTCGCGGATCCCGTGGAGTTCGCGACAATCCAGGAGCGTCTCCTGAGCGAAGGAAACGTCCGCGATTTCGAGTTCCGCTTTCGCCGCAAGGATGGTCAAGTACGCAGAGGGCTTGTCTCGGCGGACTTGATTCTGCTCAAAGGCAGGAAATGCGTGATTTCCGCCACCCGCGATATTACCGGGCGCAAGGAGTCCGAAGCCGTGCTGGCCAAGGAGATGTTCCGGCGCCGGCTGGCCTTTGAGCGAAACAGAGATGGCATCGTCGTTGTGGACGGCGAGGGAAGAATCCGTGAAGTGAACCAGAGCTACTCCGGCATGATTGGATACGGCGTTGAGGAGCTGATCGGGATGCATATTTGGGAGATCGGCGAGCAATTCACGGCGGAATCGGTGGCGGAGGTTGTCCGGACAGTCAGGGAGGGAGCAGCCGTTCCCGCGCTTCTGGACGTTCGTCACAGGCGCAAAGACGGCGCCGTCATCGACGTCGAAGTCAGCCCTACGCATTATGAGATCGAGGGCGAAATATTCTTCTACTGCACAATTCGCGACATCACGGAGCGCAAGCGCGCGCATCAAGCGCTCCTTCAGAGCCAGGAGGAACTGGCCATTTACGCGGGCAAGTTGGCCCGCTCCAACGCGGAACTGGAGCGCTTCGCTTACGTGGCTTCGCACGACCTCCAGGAGCCGCTGCGCATGGTGGCCGGTTTTACGCGGCTGCTCGCCAAGCGGTATAGCGGCCGCCTGGACGAAACCGCAAACCGCTACATCGACTACGCCGAGGACGGCGCCAAGCGCATGCAGCATCTAATCGCCGATCTGCTGGCTTACTCGCGCGTCAACTGCAAGGATCTGGATCTGCGGCCGGTCGCTCTCGAGCCGCTGGTGCGAGGCGCCATGCGAAACCTCCAAGCCGCCATCGAGGAGAGCGGCGCCTCGATTACCGTGGAAGCCCTTCCTTCCCTTCCCGTGGAGCAGATGCATTTCACCCAGTTGTTCCAGAACCTGGTCGGCAACGCACTCAAGTTCCGGCGCCCCGGGGTGAGACCCGAAGTCCGAATCTCCGCCGTGGACAATGGCGCGGAATATGTTCTTTCTGTCGCCGACAACGGCATCGGAATCTGTCCGGAGTACCGCGAACGCGTCTTCCAGATCTTCCAGCGCCTCCATTCCCGGGCAGAGTACGCGGGAACAGGAATCGGCCTTGCGATCTGTAAGAAAGTAGTTGAACGCCACGGGGGCCGGATTTGGGTGGAGGCGGGCGCCGGCCATGGATCCATCTTCCGCTTCACGCTGCCCAGACCTTAGAAACGAAATCGAGGGACATTGAGATGAACAGATTATCGAGACCAGCCGAAATCCTGCTGGTAGAAGACAACCCGGGCGATGTCGAGCTCATTGCGGAAGCCCTCCGCGAAGGAGGAGTGCTGAACCACGTCAGCGTCGCAAGCGACGGCGAGCAGGCCACCAGATTCCTGGTTCGCGCCCCCGGTTTTGAAGACGCCCCCCGCCCCGATCTGATTCTGTTGGACTTGAACCTTCCCAAGAAGGACGGTTTCGAGTTATTGCGTGAAATCAAGGCTAGCCCGGAGCTAGGCCGCATTCCAGTATTGATTCTCACGAGCTCGCAGGCGGATCGCGACATACTCAAGAGCTATGAACTCTGCGCCAACTGCTTCATATCGAAGCCAGTGGAAGTAGACGAGTTCCTGGAGACGGTTCGTTCAATCGGCCAGTTCTGGCTCATGATCGTCAAACTCCCACTTGCCGATCCGTCCGCGCGGTCCAGATAGTCAGGCCGAAGAAAGATGCCCGGCCGTCGCTTCTGTTCGGCTCGTCATGCGCCGCGTGCGCCGCACGCGTGATGACTCGGCTGGGATCTAGCCAACCTCAGTTACTACTTAACGGCCAGCCTCGATTCACCGGCGCCCGATTCGCTACTTACTCGCATGAGGCAGACGTTTGGTTCTAATAGCTCCAGTACGATGCCGACATGTAGCTCATGTGTCACTCAAAACGCCTTCTTCGCTGGGCGCCGGTCGTCCTTTTGTGTCCGTCGCTGTTACCGCTTTCGGCCCAATCGCTCTTGCCGGTGCGCGGAATCCAACCTTCGATACTGGCTCCGCGCCCAGTGCGGCTGGCGCCGGCTTTGGAAATCAACCATCCGGCGCCGCACAAGAATCTTTGGATCGCCAGCCTGGTAGCGCTTGGCGCGGTGAATGTTCTCGATGTTGTCTCTTCGATGGGGCAGCGCGAGTTGAACCCCCTGCTCCAGAACTCCTCCGGAACGTTTGGGGGGCGCGGCATTGCAATCAAGGCGTCCGTTGTCGGCGGCGACATGATTCTGCAACGTCTCGTGGGATATCGCGACCCCGCTCACTTCTTGCGCCGATTCGCAATCGCGAACTTCATCAGCGCGGCCGGACTGGCCGGCGTTGTCTCTCACAACTTCGCCATTCGCCGGCAATGAATCGTACTCGCCTGCTCCGGCGTTGGGAACGTATCTGGTATAGCTAAGCGCGGAGGCCCGGACCGCGCCTGTCGGCCATCCTCGCGGCGCAAGCAATGCTCGGATACTCGACCGCGTGGGCTGGTTCGACCACTGTCGCTTTCTGTTATGAGCGCAACGGCGCGCTGCTCGATGCGTTCTTCACTCATGGCAAAGGGCGAGGGGATCGGTCTGCTGGGACCGAATTGCGCCGGGAAGACCGCCGCCATCAGGCTCATCGCGAGCGTTCTCGGAGGCGCGGCGCTAGAAGCGCCTCCGTGCTGAGCCTTGATTCTGCCCGGCTCCGTTGAGTATGAAGCGGCAGATCGGCTGCGTCCAGGAGAGTTCGTGGCTGTTTGAGAGCCTGACCGGGCCGGAGTTTCTCGAGCGATGCGGCCGCTGGCACGACATCGTCGAGGAGCAGGCTGCTTGTGCGCTCTACGCGGTCCTGAGCGACGATTTCGCTATCCGTTCTGACGAAGTCGATGGCGTGTTTGGACCTGCAAGTGGCCACAATAACGCGCGCCGCGTTCGGTTGCCTAAAAGTGGGTAGGCAGGAGAACCGCCGAGCAGACCACAAGCAGGACCCCAAGAACGAATACGAGGACCGCCCCGCCGAACCCCCGCGCACGGAACGCCCGGCCCAGGCGGCGCCGTCCGCGCAACATGCGCCGAGCCTGTAGCCGGCATTCCGCTTCCGCCGTTCGCTGGCGCTCTTCTTCGATGATCCTTGCTTTCTGCTCGTGTGGTAGTTCCATGGTGTCCGTTTCGTTCCAGTGAATCAAAGGGTGGCGTTCCCGTCCTGAAGTCCATATCGCCGATGAACGCCTGCGTTAGAGTGTGATTCCAAGTGGGCTGAAAATGATGAGAGGTCTGTCCGCGCCGGGGCGGACGTCGCTGGGCGCGGATTAGGGATCCCGCAACCCTCAGGCCCTTCGTTCGACCACCACGCGGCGCCTGTTCGAAGCGCGCGTAGCGCCCTCCCCGCGGGCATAAGCATGCGAGCGCGAGCATAATAATTGGGCCCCCCGCCGCTCTGCCGGCGTGCGGCGTTGGTCTACTTCTTCTTCTTGCGGCGGAAGATTTTCATCAACAAGGGAATTGCCATGACTCCCGTCGCCGCTTGGTAAACGGTTGCAGGTTCCATCGAGCGTCGCTCCTTTCGCGGGTCGTTTCTAAGTTTTGGTTGGGCCGAGTCCTTCAGCCGCTCAAGGGAGTCATATCGGTGGCGAAGCGAGGAGTTAGAGCAAAACTCCTTGAGTGAACCCAAAGCTGCGACGCCTAGTCAAGGGACGAAACACATTGTGTCTGGCTCGGCGCTAAGCCACTTCGAGCGATAACCGAATGGAATATCGAAGAGAGGCGCCTAACTCAACGGCCGGCCTCAACTCATCGGCGCCGTTTTCGCTACTTACTCGCATGAGGCAGACGTTTGGTTCTAATAGCTCCAGTACGATGCCGACATGTAGTTCATGTGTCACTCAAAACGCCTCCTTCGCTGGGCGCCGGTCGTCCTTTTGTGTCCGTCGCTGCTACCGCTTTCGGCCCAATCATTCTTGCCGATGCGCGGAATCCAACCTTCGATACTGGCCCCGCGCCCAGTGCGGCTGGCGCCGGCTTTGGAAATCAACCATCCGGCGCCGCACAAGAGTCTTTGGATCGCCAGCCTGGTAGCGCTTGGCGCGGTGAATGTTCTCGATGTTGTCTCTTCGATGGGGCAGCGCGAGTTGAACCCCCTGCTCCAGAACTCCTCCGGAACGTTCGGGGGGCGCGGCATTGCAATCAAGGCGTCCGTTGTCGGCGGCGACATGATTCTGCAACGTCTCGTGGGATATCGCGACCCCGCTCACTTCTTGCGCCGGTTCGCAATCACGAACTTCATCAGCGCGGCCGGACTGGCCGGCGTTGTCTCTCACAACTTCGCCATTCGCCAGCAATGAAACCGGGAATTGCCCCGCTAGTTCGCGCTGGTTGCCCGCACCGGAGCGTGGTGATGGCGCGACTGGCCGGCTTGGTGGAGTTTTCGAAACGCGCTGCATCGGGGGACCGAGACCATCGTTGGGGGATCGCTTATGCAGCGGCGGTCCGTCGGATGAGCTTTTGAAGAGCGATTCCCATGCCTGTAACGGTCTTAATTGGCGCGACTGGCCTCGCGGTTCTCGTCTGGAGTAAGGTCCTGGTTCCGGTGGCGCGACTCTTGGAACTTTCAGAGGACTTGGGCGCGGCGTCCGCCCAGCGGCTCCATGATGTGGGCCCGGGGACTCCACATAGCTTCCGACTTGATGCGCCCAAGCATACCCACGATTCTATCGTCGTAACTCGCTGATACTACGGGACCGTCATTCTGTCACGGTCTTAGTAGAAAACGGAGTTTTGTCACGGTTTCGCCACGGACGTGAAGTGCCGGCTTGCATCGCTTCTGAAAAGTGATTTAGAATCATGTATGTACGGCATTGGGCGGTTAGCTCAGCTGGTTAGAGCGCCTGCCTTACAAGCAGGAGGTCCGCGGTTCAAGTCCGCGACCGCCCACCATTCCCGTTCCTCCTCAGGGGGCTGACGTTACCGATCCCCGTAGAAACCACAACCTCGAGCCCCGGTTTCAACAAGCCCTCGATGGCCTCACGGATGCTCTCCGTCGCTTCGCCCGGCCGATCCCGCCCTGCTCCCGTCCTCCCCCGCCCCAAGAACACCCCCCCAGAACGGCGCCTCACTTGCTCCCCACGCCAAGCGCTACACTATTGTTCCGGCGTGCATTGCCAGCTTCATGCCGGTAATTGTAGAAGATAGCGCCAGTTTCGCTTCCATAAATCCGTCAGACATGGGTGTAATCACGCTGTTCACGTGCGCCGCCTCGCCCCAGTCGAGGGTCTCCTTATGAGTTCCATCGCCATCCCCCCGCTTAGCCGCGCCATCCATTTCTACGAGGCGCCCATCGGCAAAAAGGCTGTCATGGCCGCCACGGGAATCGTCCTGCTCGGCTACGTCGTCGGTCACCTCCTCGGGAATCTACAAATCTACTCCGGCAATCCCGACCAGATCAATCGATATGCCGCATTTCTCCACAACCCGTCGAACGCCGTGGCCTTGTGGGGAATCCGCGCCGTCTTGCTCCTCTGCGTGGCGCTGCATATCGTCGCCGCCACTCAGCTCTGGCTGCAGAATCGCGCCGCGCGCCCCATCGGATATTACAAAAAGGACGATCTGCCCACCTCCTACGCCGCCCGCACCATGATCTGGAGCGGCCCCATCATCGCCGCGTTCGTCGTCTTCCACGTGCTCCACCTCACCGTGGGCGCCGTGACGCCGCTGGCCCCGGACCTCGCGGCCAATGCTCCCAATGTCCGCGCCAACGTCATCAATGGATTTCACGATTACCCGGCCATCGCGGCGTTCTACATTGTCGCCATGCTCCTTTTGTGCCTGCATCTGTACCATGGCGTTTGGAGCATGTTCCAATCCGCCGGCGTCAGCCACCCGCGCTACACGCCGTGGCTCAAGCGCCTGGCTGCCATCTGCGCCCTGGCCATCGCCATCGGAAATATTTCCATCCCCGTCGCCGCCCTGGCCGGCTGGCTGAAATAGAGGAAATGCCCAGCATGGAACTCGATTCGAAATGCCCCACTGGCCCGATCGAAACCCGATGGGACCGCCACCGCTTCCACCTCAAGCTGGTCAATCCGGCCAATAAGCGCAAACATACCGTCATCGTGGTGGGGACCGGACTCGCCGGCGGTTCCGCGGCCGCCAGTCTTGCCGAACTGGGCTACAACGTCAAGTGCTTCTGCTTCCAGGATTCGCCCCGCCGCGCGCACTCCATCGCCGCGCAAGGCGGCATCAACGCCGCTAAGAATTATCACAACGATGGCGACAGCGTCTACCGTCTCTTCTACGACACCGTGAAGGGCGGCGATTTCCGCGCGCGCGAATCGAACGTCTACCGCCTGGCCCAAATCAGCCTCAACATCATCGATCAGGCCGTCGCGCAGGGCGTGCCCTTCGCGCGCGAATACTCCGGTTACCTCGATAACCGCTCCTTCGGCGGCGCGCAGGTTTCCCGCACCTTCTACGCCCGCGGCCAGACCGGCCAGCAATTGCTCCTCGGCGCCTATCAGGCGCTCGAACGGCAGATCGCCGCCGGCCAGGTTGAGATGCACCCCCGCTCTGAGATGCTCGACCTCATCGTCATCGATGGCCAGGCCCGCGGCATTGTCACTCGCGACCTGCTCACCGGCAAGATCGAATCGCACCTCGCCGAAGCCGTGGTCTTGGGAACCGGCGGCTACGGCAACGCCTATTACCTTTCCACCAACGCCAAGGGATCGAACGCCACCGCCATCTGGCGCGCGCATAAGCATGGTGCCCTCTTCGCCAACCCCTGCTTCACGCAGATCCACCCTACCTGCATCCCCGTATCGGGCGAGTATCAGTCGAAGCTCACCCTCATGAGCGAGTCCCTACGCAACGACGGCCGCGTTTGGGTGCCCCTCAAGAAGGGCGACAAGCGCGCGCCCAGCCAGATTCCGGAGGCCGAGCGCGATTACTTCCTCGAACGCAAGTACCCCAGTTTCGGCAACCTCGTGCCCCGCGACGTGGCCTCCCGCAACGCCAAGCAGGTGTGCGACGAAGGCCGCGGCGTGGGCGAAACCGGCCTGGCCGTCTACCTCGATTTCCGCGAAGCCACCGGCCGCCTGGGTCAACCCGTAATCAAGGAGCGCTACGGCAACCTCTTCGACATGTACGAGCGCATCACCGGCGAAGACCCCTACCAGGTCCCCATGCGCATCTTCCCCGCCATTCACTACGTCATGGGCGGCCTCTGGGTCGATTACAACCTCATGTCCACCATCCCCGGCCTCTACGTCATCGGCGAAGCCAATTTCTCCGACCATGGCGCCAACCGCCTCGGCGCCAGCGCTCTCATGCAGGGTCTCGCGGACGGCTATTTCGTTCTGCCCAACACCATCAACGATTACATCGCCTCCCAGAAGCTGGAGAAAGTGGATTCCTCACACCCCGCCGTGCGCGACGCCGAATCCGGTGTCGCTGCCCTCACGAAAAAGCTCCTCGATATCCAGGGCACGCGCTCCGTGGATTCCTATCACCGCGAACTCGGCAAGCTCATGTGGGAGTATTGCGGCATGTCCCGCACCGCCGCCGGATTGAAACACGCCCTCGGCAAGATTCCCGAATTGCGCCAGCGTTTCTGGAAGGATGTGCGCGTGCTCGGCGCGGGCGAAGATCTGAACCAGTCCCTGGAGCGCGCCGGCCGCGTGGCCGATTTCCTGGAACTCGCGGAGTTGATCTGCATCGACGCCCTCGATCGCAACGAATCCTGCGGCGGCCATTTCCGCGAAGAATATCAGACCCCCGAAGGCGAGGCCGCCCGCGACGACCAGCGCTACGCCTACGTGGCCGCCTGGGAGTTCCGCGGCGTGGGCAGCCCGCCCGCGCTGCACACGGAGCCTCTCACTTTCGAATACGTGCATCCGGCGCAACGGAGCTATAAGTAATGCGAATCGTCCTCCATATCTGGCGTCAGCGCAATGCCGGCGAAAAGGGCCGCATGGTCCGTTACGAAGCGCCCAACGTCAACGCACACATGTCGTTCCTTGAGATGCTTGACGTCCTGAACGAAGACCTCGTCGCCAAGGGCGAAGAACCCATCGCCTTCGACCACGATTGCCGCGAGGGTATCTGCGGCTCCTGCGGCTCCATGGTGAACGGCGTCGCTCACGGCCCGTCCGCCGGAACCACCCTTTGCCAGCTTCACATGCGCAAGTTTCACGACGGCGATGAGATCTACGTCGAGCCCTGGCGCGCCCGCGCCTTCCCCGTTGTAAAGGACCTGGTAGTCGACCGCAGCGCGCTCGACCGCCTCATCGCCGCCGGCGGATTCATCTCCGTCGCCACCGGCAGCGCCCCCGATGGCAACGCCATCCTCGTCCCCAAGGAAGCCGCCGACGGCTCCATGGACGCGGCCGCCTGCATCGGCTGCGGCGCCTGTGTCGCCATGTGTCCCAACGCTTCGGCCTCCCTCTTCCTGGGCGCCAAGATCGCCCATCTCGGCATCCTGCCGCAGGGCCAGCCCGAGCGTGACTCGCGCGTGGTTGCCATGGTGGCCCAAGCCGCCGCCGAAGGCTTCGGCGCCTGTTCCAACGTGGGCGAATGCGAAGCCGTCTGCCCCAAGGAAATTAAGCTCGACGTCATCGCCCGCATGAACCGCGATTTCCTCCACGCCAAGTGGACCGCCCGTTAGTGGGGCGGGCCTCCTGGCCTGCCTTCTTGATCCTGCCCATTCCTGCCCGGAAGGCCGCGCAGCACGGCGAATACCTCACCCATGAGCAGGTCGGCCAGCGAATTCTCCCATCTGTGTTCATCTGTGTTCATCTGTGGCCAATACTTCTTCAAATCCCCCGCGCCCAGGAACGCCCCCTGCAGCCCGCCTAATAAATCCGGCAACCCCGTCGCCGTAGATGCGTCTATTTGAGAGAAGATAGGGAAGGTAAGGTATAACAAAATATGAACTCTCCTTCATTTTTGCGCCAGTCGGTTGCGGTGGCGCTTTCGCTCCTGTTGGCGCCGCTCGCGCCAGTCAGCCTCTTTGCTCAGGCGCCTCCGCCGCCCGGTGGCTATGTCCCGTACGACGCCATGCAGCTCGATCAAATGGTCGCGCCCGTCGCGCTCTATCCGGACGCCCTTGTCGCCCAGGTGCTCACCGCGGCCACCTTTGCCGGCCAGGTCAGCGATGCCGACAACTGGTTCCATCAGAACGGCGGAATGCCGCCCGATCAACTGGCCAACGCCGTCAACGGCATGCCCTGGGACCCCAGCGTGAAGGCTCTCACCGAGTTTCCGACCGTGCTCGACAACATGGCCCAAAACATCGGCTGGACCACGGCTCTTGGCAATGCCTATTACAATCAGCCCGGCGATGTGATGAACGCCGTGCAGGCCATGCGCTATCAGGCGCAACAGGCCGGCACGCTGCGCAACACTCCCCAGCAACGCGTGGTCTATGACGGCGGCCTGGTGGTCATTGAGCCGGTCAATCCGGCGCTGATCTATGTGCCTTACTACAATCCCTGGGTGGTGTACGGCGCGCCGATCGCGCCGTGGGGCGGTTATTATTGGGGCGCGCCGCGCGGCGTGATCATGGGGCCGGGCATCGCCATCGGCTTCGGCGCCGGCTTTGGCGTCGGTCTCTTTGCGCATTACGGATGGGGATATAGCGCCTGGGCCCCGAACTGGCGCGGCGGCGTGGTGGTCTACAACCACACCACTTATATTTCACGCAGCACCACGGTGGTCAATCAGGGCCGCTTCGGCGCCTACAATCGCGGCGTGTTCGAGCACCCCGGAAATGGCGTGCCGGCGGGCCAATTTCATCCCCCGGTGACCGGCCAATCGGCCGTCTTCGCCCACCCCGAAGCCGGTGGCGCTCCAGGCGGCTTCCGGCCCGCGCCTGCGGAAGCCAATCGTCCAGCCCCCGCGTACCGGCAGGAAAACGCGCAACCCTATCGCCCGCCGGCCGGCGCTGCACAGCCGGCGGCGCAACGGCCGAACCAGCCTGCTCCTAAAGCCGCGCCTAAACCCGCTCCCAAGCCGCCGGCTCACCAGGCCCCGAAGGAAGAGCATAAAGACAGATAGCGCGCGTACCGCCGCCGGTCTTTGCCGGCGGTGGTCTTTCCACTGGCGCACTCACTTCCCGCGAAAGATAGGGACAAGCTCGATGATCAGAATCACGATCACCAGCAACTCCAGAAAAAAACCGCGGGCTTCGCGGAATTCGTTGACCATGAACTCATAAAGTTCCCCCGCGATCCGCAGTTTCTGATCCACCAGGCTGCGGTAATCTCCCGCGCCCACCCTTACGGCAGCCATCCGATATGCGCGGGCGTAGAACATGTCGCTGAGGAACTTGATCGCGTTATCGGCGCGTTCCGTCAATTCCGTGATGTCCAGGCGGAGATGGTTCAGGCGCTCGGCGTCCCGGGCCATCCGCCAGCGTGACAACAGCCCGCCGCGCCGCTCCAGCGCGGCGTATGCATTCGTCAGCACGCCCGTTAGAATATCGTCGTACCGGCGGTATTCCAGAAGCTGCGTGTTGGCGTACTCCAGCAATTGGACCAGCGGCGCCGCTCCTTCCGCCGTATCGTAAACCACCGCCGCCAACCAGCCCACCACCAGCAAGTCGGACGGATAGTAGGAGAGGCTGCCGGCCAGTACCTCCTTCTGCTCCCCTTCGGAAAGAGCTTGCATCTCCCCGCGGATCACCTGGCTGATCTCCTGGCCATATTGGGCGATCAGTTGAGATCCCGTCAACGGGGCCACGCTCCCCTCGCGGACCTCCCTCAGATCCACCACATAGTACGCTTCGTCGAGCCATTGCGAATAGGGCTTGCGAATCGCGGATTCCACGCGGCTCAAACTCTCGCGCAGCCTCTTCAGTCCGTGCTGTTCCACCTCCCCTGCCTCAATCCAGCGGTTCGAGAGCGCGATCAGGCCCGGCCAGTCGCTTTCGAATGGCAGCTCGATTTCCAGGCTGACCACCCCGTAGTCGAAATACCGCAATCTGGCGTTGGCGGATTCGCCGGTCGATAACCGAATGGGGTCGCACCCTTCCAGCACCGGTGGCCGCTCGAAGCGCACGTATCCCGGCGCCGGCAATTTGAAGCCGGGCGAGCGCGCCGGGGGCTGTGAGCCAAGCAGCTTGCGCAACTCCCCGAAATCGAATTCTTCGGCAATGTCGTACAGCAGCAAGGCCCGTAGAGAGCCGCGGCAGGTAGCCACATTACCAGTGTAGTGCGGCAAGCAAATGCGCCGGCCGCTGCACTTCGAACCGAGCCGCGAACGTTAGAGAGCGGTCGACCCCAGCCCTTACTTCCGCCCCTTCACCATCCGCGCCGCCAGACGCATGGCCTGCTTCATGCTCCTCGGATCGGCCAAGCCCTTGCCCGCGATGTCGAACGCCGTCCCGTGGTCCACCGATGTCCGAATAATCGGAATCCCCAGCGTCACGTTGACCGTGCCCTCGAAATCCAGCAGCTTCATGGGGATGTGCCCCTGGTCGTGGTACATGGCCACCACCAGGTCATAAGCCCCGCGCCACGCCTGCAGGAAAACCGTATCGGCCGCGTGCGGACCGCTCGCCGCAATGCCCTTGGCGCGCGCGGCTGCAATGGCCGGCGCAATCGTGCTCTGCTCCTCGCTCCCGAACATGCCATGCTCGCCCGCATGTGGGTTCAATCCGCAGACCGCGATGCGCGGCTCCTCGAATCCCAACCGCCGCATGGCCTCGTGCCCCAGCTCAATCGTGCGGACGATGCGCTCCTCGCTCAGTTCGCACGCCCGCCGCAACGCCGTATGCGTGCTCACGTGGACCACCGCCAGCCGCTCGCACGCCAGCAGCATCCGCGATTCCCCCCCGCCGCACAGCCCCGCAATGTATTCCGTGTGCCCCGAAAACGGCCGCCCCGAGAGCGCCACCGCTTCTTTATTGATCGGCGCGGTCACCATGGCGTCGGCTTCCCCCCGCAGGCAAAGCTCCGTCGCCTCGCGCACGTACTCCAGAGCCGCCCGCCCGCAATTGGCCTGCAACCGTCCGAAAGTGAAGCCCTCCAGATCCCCCAGCGCCGGAACCGCATGGAGCGTAGCGTTATCAAGCGTCAACCCGGTCGACCGCCCGGCCATCTCAAGGATGCGTGCGTCCCCCGCCACCATCCATCGCGCCAGCGGCGCAATCTCCGGATCGGCCAGCGCGCTTAACACAATCTCAGGGCCGACCCCCGCCGGATCGCCCATAGTCAGAACAATGGTTGGTAAGCCGTCTATTGGGGGCATGTCAAGTCGTCCAGGATTTCAATCAGCGCGCTGGGTTTCCCGAACCCGCCGGATTTCGTCACGATGGGCAGGCCGTCGAACAACCCGCCCGAAATGAATCCCCGTGGGATTCCCGCCGCAATCTCGCGCTCGATCCGTATCTCGCGAACGCCCAATGCGCGGCAAACCAGCCACGCCGTGGCCCCGCCCGAAAGAACCAGCGGACCGCGCCAATCCCCGATCAGCCGCCGGATCCGCTCCGCCCCGATCCTCCCGTAAGCAACCCGCAGCGCCACATGCGTGCCGCCTTCGAGCGTCCGGGCGACGCACTCGGGCTGCACCGTTTCCGCGTCCACCGCGAGCACCCGCCGCCCCGCCGCCATCTCCCGCTGCTGTTCAACCGTAACCGCATGATCCGACCCGATGCAGAACAAAACGGCTGATGTGGGGCGGGCCGGGGTGCCCGCTGCATTTGCGGGCCCGTCTGCCTTCTTCTCGGTTTTCATGAATTTCGGTGGCACGCAGGGCCGCAACGACACGCCCCTCGGCGCCCACCCCCGCGCCAGCGCCCACGCCAGCCCCGCCGATCCCGCCCACAATACGCGCCTGGTGGAAGCCAGTCCCGCCACGGCAATGGCATCGAGATCGGCATCGCTAGCGGCATCGACCGAAATGAACCGCGTCCCCGCCGCCAACTCCGCCGCCACGCCTCCCGGCGAAACCTGCGCGCAGCCGCACAGCCCTTGTGCCCGCCAGTACGCCGCCAATTCGACCGGCTCGAACGCCGCGCCCGCCACTCGCAGCACGCCCGCTTCCACCATCCGCCCCATCGCCGGAAACGCCGGCGTCGCAATCGCACTTTCGCATCCGAACGCTTCCGCCGCCAAAGCGATCTCCGCGCCTGCGTTGCCGCGCAGCGTCGAATCGATCTTCTTAAAGATCAGGCCTGACCCCAAAAAGTCCGCCGCGCCCAGCCCCGCGTACACCGCGCCCAACTCCCCCGGCGCCAGATCCCGGCTTTCCGTGCTGATGGCCAGCGCCCCCGCCTCGCCGCCTTCCAGCCTGCCTTCGAGCGACACCACCGTGGCATGACCGCGCACCGCGAAAGGCGCCGCCGCATCGCAAGCCCCCGTAAGATCGTCCGCGATCAGCAGGATCACCCCGCCACCAGTCTTCGCGCCACGGCCACGGCCGCCGCGGCATTATCGCCGTAGCCGTCCGCCCCAATTTCATCGGCGTAGCGCTGCGTCACCGGCGCGCCGCCCACCATCACCTTGACCTGGCCCCGCAACCCCGCCGCCGTGAACGCCTCCACAGTACTCCGCATCGAGGGCATCGTCACCGTGAGCAGCGTTGACAGGCAGACCAGGTCGGCGTGGTGCGTCGACGCCGCTTCCACAAACACGTGCGGCGCCACATCCGCCCCCAGGTCGATGACCTCGAATCCGCCCCCCTCCAGCATCGCGCTCACAATGTTCTTGCCGATGTCGTGCAGGTCGCCTTTCACCGTGCCGATCACCACCCGGCCCGCAGGCTGCGCACCACTCGCCGCCAGCAGCGGGCGGATTGGCGCCAGCGCCGCCTTCATGGCCCGCGCCGCCAGCAGCAACTCCGGCACGAAGTAATCTTCGCATTCGAAGCGCCGGCCCACCTCGTCCATGGCGGGTACCATCTCCTGTTGCACCAGCTCGAGCGCGCCCCGCCCCTCCGCCAGCGCCCGGTTGGCCGCCGCGGCGGCCGCCGGCGCCTGCCCGTTCAAAATCGCATCGTAAAGTTCTGACATAATCTTCCCGATATCTTCCCGACACTCAAGTGTAATGTAGGGCGGACCTCCTGGTCTGCCTTCTTGTTTTTCTTCTTCCTTCCCCCATTGCGCTAGAATCTTCTTTCACGCCCCCATGAACACAAACAAGCAGGGTCTCTTCGTACGCGAAGACGGGAACAACCTCCTCTTCACATTTATTCTCGTCAGTTCGTTGTTCCTCCTTTGGGGAGTCTGCAACGGCATGATCGACGTCATGGACAAGCACTTCCAGGAGGAACTCAGCCTCAGCAAGTCCCAATCCGCCTGGGTCCAGTTCGCGCACTACCTCGGCTACTTCCTCATGTCCATGCCCGCCGGCTGGCTGGCCAGCAAGCTCGGCTACAAGGCCGGAATCATCGCCGGCCTGCTCATCGTCGCCCTCGGCGGCTTCTGGTTCATCCCCGCCACCCATATCAATGCCATGGTGCACGAAGGGCTGGTATCGCCCACCACCGCCTTCATCGCTTTCCTGGCCGGCGTTTGCGTCATCGCCACCGGCCTCACCTTCCTTGAAACCATCGCCAATCCTTACACCACCGTGCTCGGCGATCAGCGCTTCGCGGCCACGCGCATCAACCTCGCCCAATCCTGCAACGGCGTCGGCTGGATCTGCGGCCCCATCATCGGCGGCCTGTTCTTCTATTCCAAGGACGCCGCCGGCCGCAACACCGGCAGCGAAACGCTCTACATTCCCTATGTGACCGTCGCCTGCGTGGTCCTCGTCCTCGCCGCCGTCTTCTTCTTCGCCAAGGTCCCCGACATCAAAACCGAGGACGATTATCACCTGGACGATTCCGCGTCCGGCGCCTCCACCGGCTCCATCTGGGCCCATCCGCACTTCTCCCTCGCCGTCGCCGCCCAGTTCTTCTACGTCGCCGCCCAGGCCGGCCTGTTCAGCTTCTTCATCAATTACATGACCAAGGAGGTCCCCGCCATTCCGCCCTCCTGGAATGCCGGTATGACCAGCCTGGCCTCTCACTCCGGCTTCCTGCACGGCTGGCTCGGGGGATGGTTCGACGCGAACCAGGCGGGCGTCCTCTCCATCAGCGACAAAGGCGCTTCCAACCTCGCCTCCCTCGGCCTGGTGCTCTTCCTGACGGGCCGCTTCACCGGCGCCGCCATGCTCAGGAGAGTCGCCGCCCACAAGCTTCTGGGTTCGTACGCCCTCGCGAATGTTGCCATGACGTTCCTGGTTTTCCTCAAGCTCGGCTGGCTCTCCGTCGCCTGCGTCTTCTTCAGCTATTTCTTCATGTCCATCATGTTCCCCACCATCTTCGCGCTCGGCATTTTCGGCCTCGGCGCCCGCGCCAAGAAAGCCTCCGCCTTCATCGTCATGGCGATCATGGGCGGCGCTCTACTGCCCAAGCTCATGGGCTACGTCGCCGACAAAACCGACATGTCCCGCGGCTTCATCGTCCCCATGTTCTGCTTCGCCTTCGTCGCCTTCTACGGCTTCAACTGGTCCCGCTTCAGCCGGGCCGAATCCCTAACCGGAGTCCGTGGCTCTGCCCACTAAAGTGTTGTGGTCTCCGCGTCGGGGCGCCCGCTGCACTTGCGGGCCCGTCTCCGCGTCAAGGCTTGGTCTGCTCCTCGCCCCTGCCGCGACCTGTGATATGCTGATATCCAAATCTATGAAGTGGCCCCTCATCCGGGCGCTCCTTCTTGCTGGGTTGGGCATGGCGTTCGCCTATGCCCAGAATGGGACCGCCTCCATCGTCATCGATTACCCGGCCAACGGGTCCATCTTTCCGCCCGACATGGCCGCCCCAACCTTCCTCTGGCGCGACCCCGCCCCCGCCGCCGTCTCCTGGCGCATCGACATAACGTTCGCCGATGGCTCCCCTGCCCTCCATCTCACCTCTAAAGGCGAGCGCATGAAAATCGGCGAGATCGACCAGCGCTGCGTCTCCACCACCAACAAGCTCCCCACCCTAACGCCGCAGCAGGCCGCCGCCCACACCTGGCTGCCCAGTCCCGCCGATTGGGCCGTCATCAAGAAGCAGTCCGTCGCCGGCCCCGCCACCATCGCCATCAGCGGCTACATCGCCGGGAATGCCGGCCAGCCGCTATCCCGCGGGCACATGCTCCTCAATACATCGGTCGACCCGGTCGGCGCGCCCATCTTCTACCGCGATGTCCCGCTCATGCCGTCCAAATCCGAGTCGGGCGTCATCAAACCACTCGACACCAATAAGGTCCCCCTCATCGCCTGGCGCCTCCGCGACGTCTCCCAAACCCAGAGCCGCGTGCTCCTCACGGACATGCATACTTGCGCCAACTGCCATTCCTTCGCGGACGATGGCAGCACTCTCGGCATGGACCTCGACGGCCCCGCCAACGACAAAAGCCTCTACGCCCTCACGCCCGTCAAGAAGGTAATGACCATCGCCAATGACAACGTGGTCTCCTGGGCCACCTTCCGCGAGCAGCTCGGCAGCCAGCTCCGCGTGGGCTTCATGTCCCGCGTCTCCCCCGATGGCCGCCGCGTCGTCACCACCATCAAGCCCCCCGGCGTCACCAGTGGCGCTCCCCTTTACTACGTTTCCAATTTCACGGACTACCGCTTCCTACAGGTCTTCTATCCCACCAGCGGCATCCTGGTCTGGTACGACCGCGCCGCCAAGAAGCTCCAGCCGCTGCCCGGCGCCGACAATCCGGCCCTCGTGCAGGCCAACGCCGTCTGGAGTCCCGATGGCAAGTACCTGGTCTTCGACCGCGCCCAGGCCAAGGACCCGCGCCCGCCCGATGGCAAGATGGCCGCCTACGCCAACGACCCCTTGGAAGTCCAGATTCAGTACGATCTGTACCGCATCCCCTTCAACGACGGTAAAGGCGGCAAGGCCGAGCCCATCCCCGGCGCCTCGCAAAACGGCATGAGCAATAGCTTCCCGAAGGTTTCCCCCGACGGAAAGTGGATCGTCTTCGTGCAGGCTAAGAACGGCCTGTTGATGCGCCCCGATAGCAAGCTCTACATCGTCCCGGCCGAGGGCGGGCAGGCGCGCCTCATGACCTGCAACACATCGCTGATGAACTCCTGGCACAGCTTCTCTCCCAACGGCCGCTGGCTGGTCTTCTCCTCCAAGAGCCGTTCGCCTTACACCCAGATGTTCCTCACCCACATCGACGCGGAAGGCCACGATTCGCCCGCCATTCTGATTGAGAACTCCACCGCCGCCAATCGCGCCGTCAACATTCCGGAGTTCGTGAACACCGCGCCGGACGGCATCGACCGCATCGATGTTCCGGCCGGAGATTTCTACCGCCAGTTCGACGTCGCCGCCGAGCTGACCCAGAAGGGCGACTACGCCGCCGCCATCGCCGAGTGGACCAAAGCCCTCGCCTTGAATGCCGACAATTCGCGCGCGCACAACGATTACGGCCTGAGCCTGGCCGGCGCGGGCCGCACCCAGGATGCCATCGCGCAATACCAGCAAGCCCTCGCGCTCCAGCCCGGCTACGCCGACGCCCACAACAATCTGGGCAATGCCCTCACCACCGCGGGCCGTCTGGACGATGCCATCGCGCAATACAAGCAGGCGCTCCAGCTCGATTCCTCTCTCGCCGATGCCCACAACAACCTCGGCGCCGCGCTAATGTCCCAAGGCAGCCTGCCCGATGCCATCGCTCAGTTCGAAGCCGCGCTCAAACTCCGCCCCGATTACCCGGAGGCCCACAACGATCTCGGCATCGCCCTCGCCTCCCAGAACCACCTCGACGAGGCCGTCGCCCACTATCGCAAAGCCATCGAGGGCAGCCACGATCCTACCTACGCCGCCGACGCCCACACCAATCTCGGCGCCGCGCTCGCCCGCCAGGGCAAGCTCGATGAAGCCATCGTCAATTTCAAGAAGGCCCTCGAATTGAACCCCCGCGGCGCCATGGCCGATGTCGATCTTGGCCGCGCCCTCATGTCCCAGAACAAGTTCGACGAAGCCATTCCGCATCTCGAAAAAGCCCTCGCCGCCGGTCTCGAGGCCGCCGACGTCCACAACGAACTGGGCGCGGCCCTGGCTGAGAAGGGCCGCTTGGACCAGGCCATCCCTCACTTTGAAAAGGCCGTCGCCATCAACCCCAACGACCCCGACTCCCACGCCAATCTCGCCCGCGCCTACGCCGACGAACAGCATCTCGACAAGGCCATTCCGGAATACCAAAAGGCGCTGGAGCTGAGTCCCAATTCCGCCGAGCTGCACACCCAGCTCGGCTATGCGCTGGCCAACGCGAACCGCGTCCCCGAAGCCATCCCCCATTTTGAACAGGCGCTGAAGATCGCCCCCACCCTGGTCGAGGCGCGCGACTATCTCGGTATGGCGTTGATGATGGGTGGACAGAAAACGCAGGCGCTAGCCCAATGGCGCCAGGGCCTCCGCCAGGCCCCCGACAATGTGCAACTGCTGAACGATACCGCCTGGGCGCTGGCCACTTGTTCCGATGCCGCTCTTCGCAACGGAACCGAAGCCGTCACCCTGGCCGAGCGCGCCGTCAAGCTCACATCCGAGAAGGAACCCGCGCTGCTCGGCACGCTTGCCGCGGCCTACGCCGAAACCGGCCAGTTCGATAAGGCCGTCCCATTGGAGCAGCGCGCCACCGACCTCGCCACCCAGCAAGGCAACGCGCCCCTGGCCGCCGCCCTGCGCGACCGCTTACCCGGCCTCCAGGCCAAGTCCCCGATTCGTCAGCCCTGACGCCCTACACCAGAATATTCTTGCAGAACTCCACGCACTTGGCGATCTCCGCCATCCGCGTTGACCCCTGCGGAACCGGGTATTCGAACTCGATCGCCGCCTGGAATTTCCACTTATCCTTCTGCATCAATTGCAGAACTTCCTTGATCGGCGTATCCCCCTGCCCGAACGGCACATTCGGTCCCATGTGCATCTTGCGGTCCTTCACATGGATGTGCGTGATACGGTCGTGATGCTTCTCCATGAACGGAATCGGCGAAATGCTGTTGCCCGCCACGAAGTGCCCAATGTCCAGGTTGATCCCGTTGTACTTCGCGTAGGTCATCGCCGTTTCCCAACTCTCCGGACGCCCGAATGCCTCCGGGCTGGTGATGTCCGTGTGGCCATGGTAGCCCACCATCATCTTGTGTTTATCCGCGAACGCGCCCAGCCACTTCGTTTTGCTCAGTGGAATCTCGCACGAAATCGCGTGCGCTCCCACCGTCTTCGCCAGCAGGAAGCAGTATTCCACTTCATCGTCCGACGCGTTTTGAATCCAATCGACCTTCACAATCTGGATCAATACGCCCGCATCCTCGTACTTCTTGCGGAACGTCTTGAACTGGTCCACCGTCCGCGAGAGACGCCATTTCTTCAGCGCCTCCGCTGCCGCGGTCTGCGCCGCCTGCTGCTCGGGAGTCGGCGGACCCCGCCGCGCTCCAGCCGGAGCAGCGGGCATCGCCGGCGCTCCCAGGAAAGATTCGACGGGCTGCGTCCGCAGCTCCACCGCGCTCAGTCCCAGTTGCACCGTATTATTGAGCGTCTCGTCCGCGCCCAGATTGTTATTGCCGTAACTGTACGGAGCGTTGATGCCCACCTGCACGCCGCCCCACAGCGAATTCGGTTTCGCCGCCAGCAGCCGCGCAGCCGGCCAAGCCGCCAAAGCCACCTTCCCAAAATCACGCCGCGTATAATTCATCTTCTTCATGTGGGGCGGGCCTCCTGGCCTGCCTTCTTCTGCTTTCTTTTTCAAAGCTTCAACTCCCACCCCTTGCGAAACACCGGCTTCACCCACTTATTCCCCTCGGCGCTGTTCGTGAATCTTACATTCTTGCTGTCCCACTCCAGCTTGCCGGGAACGCGGAACGCAATCGCCGCCAGCGCCAGCCATTCCGCATACGGCGCCGTAACGCTGAAGTCGGAGCACCCAGGGTCGCCCCCTTTGCAGGCGCGCACCCAATCCGCCATGTGCCCGGGCGACCGCGTCAGCACCTGCGGCGGCAGCGTGTAATCCTTCCACCGCGCCGCCGGCAGCAGCCACACTCCTTCGCCGCGTTCCACCGTCGCCATAATCCCCTTGGTCCCGATGAACACCGAACCGTTGCCGCTCAGGATGCCCGGCTTGGCTGGCTCGCCACGGCTCGTAATGAACACCTTGACGCCCGGTCCTCCAGCGCCCACCAACGGAGCCGCCGGCCGCGCCGGGGCCTGCGCCGCCGCTCTGCCTCCCGCCGCCGCGTTAGCCGCTACCATGGCGCCGAGCCGGCCGCCCCCGCCCGCCGTGGCCGCCGGCGCCGCCCCGCGCCCGCCCGCTCCCCTGCCCTTCTCCGAAGCCAGGTTATTCGACCGCGGCAAAATCGTCTCATTCTCCATGCCCGGCACGTGGTACGACGTCGGGTCCTCCGACCGCGACGAATCGTGATAGAACACCTTCACCGCTGGCATCTCGCCGCGCGACGGGAAGTCCAGGCGGATGATCGCCTTGTTCGGGAACGTGATGCTGCTCTGCCCTTCCTGGCTCACGCACTCCACGCTCGTCGGCGCCCCCAACATCAGCGCGAACTGGATCGGCCCCGCCGTATGCGTCGCCCAGTTGCCAATCTGCCCCGTCCCGTAATCGTAAAACCCCCGCCAGTTGTAAGGCACGTAATCGGTGCTGAACGGCCGCGGCGCCGACCCGCCCTGCCAAAGATCCCAATCGAGCGTCGCCGGAACCGGTTCCCCCGGCGGAAGCGCCTGCAATGCCGTCGGGTGCGTCCCCGGCGACGTCGAAAAGTGCGCCTCCGTCACATCGCCAATCTCGCCCGACCACACAATCTCCGCCGCCACCCGCATCGCCTCGTGCGAGAATCCCTGGTTGCCCATCTGCGTCGCGACTTTGTACTTCACCGCCGCATCCTGCAGCAGCCGCGCTTCCCACGGAGTCCTCGTCAGCGGTTTCTCCACATACACGTGCTTGCCGCGCTCCATGCAGGCCAGCGCCACCGTCGCGTGCATGAAGTCAGGAATCCCCATCGTGCACGCGTCGATGTTCTTGCCTTCCTTGTCCAGCATCACGCGGAAGTCTTTGTACTTCGTGACCTTCTCGAAGCGCTTGAAATTCTCCGCCGCGCGCGCCGAATCCACATCGCACATCGCCACGATGTTCTCGGTCCGCGCCGCGTCCACCAGGTCCGCGCCGCCCTGGCCGCCGCACCCGATGGATGCCACATTCAGCTTGTCGTAAAAAGGCTTGTACCCCAGTGCCCGCAGCGCCGGTACGCTGCCGTAACCGCCCGCGGGCACCGCCCCCGCTAGCAGGGCCCCGTAGAAGAAGTGACGTCTGGAAATACCGCTGTTGGATGGCATAATTCGGCTATCCCCCTAACCGCACATAGTAACTCCAAAAAGGGGACGGACGCATTTTCGCGGATCTCCCTACGAACCGCGCTTGACCACAAAATCCACGCCCCATGAGCCGTCTTCGAGACCCATGTTGAAGTGGATCTCGTCTCCCTGAACTTGCCCCTTGTAGACCAGCTTGATGGGGTCCCCTTGGTATTCGCTCATGATGGAGAACGTAACGCCTGTGCCTTGGATCTTCCCGTCTTTGATCTCGGCTACCCCGGCGGGCAGCCCCGTCACCGTGCCGGTAAGCGCTTCTCCGTTGGCCTTCAGATCGAAGCTCAGCGGAACCGGCGTGCCATTGAAGTCGAATTGCCCCTTCCACGCACCCGTCAAGTCGGCGCCCGCCGCCAGCCCCGCCAGCATCAACAAACAAACCGCAGTTCTCATGAAACCTCCCCGAAACGGTATTGTAACAAGTGGGGCGGACCGGGGCGCCCACGCAGTTCGTGGGCCCGTCTGCCTTCTTCTCTTGTGCCTTCTCCCATCGCCTTCTCTCTTCCGCCCCTCTTCGCTAGACTCACGCTAAACTCAAACCAATGCCCCTTCCCATCGCCCCCGCCGACGTCCTCGCAGCCGCCGAACGCATCCGCCCGCTCGCGCGCCGCACCCCTGTCATGACCTCCTCCGGCCTCGACGCCCAAGCCGCCACCCGCGTCTTCCTGAAATGTGAAAACTTCCAGCGCGGCGGCGCCTTCAAAATCCGCGGCGCATCGAACCTGATTCTCTCCCTGCCCGAAGCCGCCCTATCGCGCGGCGTGGTAGCCTTCTCCTCCGGCAATCACGCCCAGGCTACCGCCATCGCCGCCCGCCACGTCGGCGCCCAGGCCACCATCGTGATGCCCGAAGACGCGCCCCGCTCCAAGATGCAAGCCACCCGCGAGATGGGCGCCCGCGTCATCGCCTACAACCGCCTCACCGAAGACCGCGAGCAAATTGCGCGCGCCCTCGTCGAAGAGACCGGCGCCACCCTCGTCCCCCCCTACAACCACCCGCTCATCATGGCTGGCCAGGGCACCGCCGCCCTCGAGTTGCTCCAGGAAACCGGCCCGCTCGACGCCCTCGTCGTTCCCGTCGGCGGCGGCGGCCTCCTCGCCGGCTGCGCCACCATCGCCCGCGACCTCCATCCCGCCATCCGCATGTTCGGCGTCGAGCCGGAGACCGCCAACAAGACGTTCCTTTCACTCGCCGCCGGCCACCGCGTCACCGTCGCGCATTCCGAAACCATCGCCGACGGCCTCCGTCCCCCCTCCCCCGGCGAGCTGACCTTTCCCGTGATCCAGCGCCTCGTGGAAGCCGTCGTTCTGGTGACCGACGCCGAGCTGCGCGCCGCCGTCAAATTCCTTCTCCTGCGCCTGAAGATCCTGGTCGAACCCAGTGGCGCCGCTGCCGCCGCCGCCGTCCTCTTCCGCAAACTCCCCCCCAACATCGCCTCAATAGGCGTAGTCCTCTCCGGCGGCAACATCGACTTCGAAACCCTGGCGCAATATTAGGTGGGGCGGACCGGGGTGCCCACCGCCTCGGTGGGCCCGTCTGCCTTCTTCGGTTTGCCTTCTTGGGTCTGTCTCCTTGGGTCTGCCTTCTAGTCACCGCAACTTTCAAAAAACTAACTCCTTTCCTTCCCACCACATACCCCCTCTAGCATCTCAGACCCATCCTGCCCCCATGCCATTCTGGAATCGGAAGGATATTCAGAGAATCCCATGCAAAACTCACAACATTACGTTTCCCCAGAGCAATTCGCAGCCAATCGCGCCAACGCCGCCGGTTCCACCGGCCCCCGCACACCCGATGGCAAAGCCCGTTCTTCCCAGAACGCCCGCAAACACGGCTTTGCCGCAGCCGCCGCCTACACCATCCCCCGCCTCGAAGACATCGATGAAATCGCCGAGCTCAGAGAAAGCGTCATCGATCTCTATAAGCCAACCAACGCCCAGGAACTCTTCGCCGTCGAGCGCATTGCCATCACCCAACAATCCATGAACCGCGCCGCCCGCCTCGAAGCCGGAACCTTAACCACCTGTCTCAACGACGTCCTCAATCTCCGCGAACGCCCCCTAATGGAAATGGACCCGGAAATGTACGGCGGCGGCGAACCCGGCAAGCAGCAAGTCAAAAACTACCTCCTGGCCGAAGGATTCCGCCGCAGCGTCGGCG